>MDTE01022462.1_pt1 | contig 71342 bp, 70 predicted proteins | sample 811231 | NCBI WGS metagenome assembly MDTE01 (sample SAMN05326651, study PRJNA326480) | marine metagenome | isolation source: seawater | place: Indian Ocean: Red Sea | collected 2010
GGGGCGCAAACGGTGCTCTACATGACCTGGGCACGCCAGAACGCCCCCGAAACTCAAACCGCCTTGAGCGAGACCTATACCCGATCGGGACGCGAACTCAACGTACCGGTCGTACCCGCGGGCCTCGCCTGGCAATCCACCCTTAGCGCACACCCCGATTTGGTTCTCCACGACAAAGACCAGAGCCACCCCAATCTGGCGGGATCCTATCTGGCAGCCTGCACTTTCTATGCAACGCTCTTTATCGGCCGATCCAGATCCATTGCCGATATCACCAGCGATCTGGATGCCGAGACCGCTAAAACGCTCCAAAGAGCGGCCCTGGACACGGTGCGCACCTACGCAAAGAAAGGCTGCTGAAATGGCTGTCATGGGAGCCTGTACCGCTGTAATTGATGCCGGGAAAATTCTCCTCACCAAGCGCGAGGATTTCGAAATCTGGTGCCTGCCGGGCGGGCACGTCGAAGCGGGCGAAACCCTGGCCCAGGCTGCGGTGCGCGAAACGCAGGAGGAAACCGGCCTCGAAGTAGCGCTGACGCATCTGGTAGGCCTCTATTCGCGGGAGCGCAACTGGGACGGCAGCAGTATCCACGTATCCTGTTTCGCAGCTCGCCCGACGGGGGGCGCGCTGAACCCCCAACCCGAAGAAGTTCTCGAGGCGCGTTATTTCGGACCCGACGAAATCCCGCAAGCACTCATGTCGGGACACCGGCAACGCATTGCCGACGCCCTGGCCGGCACCCTCGGCGCCGTCTGGCAACAGGAAGCCCCCTGGCCCGGAGAAGGAGATCTGACCCGCACCGAACTCTACGCGCAACGCGATCATTCGGACTTATCGCGAGCCGAATTTTACATCCGGCACTTCGGCCTCGCCGGTCCCGCCCCCAACGACGAGCGTCTCGAACTCGCAGGCACTACAAAACCCCGATGATGTACGCCGTATATATTAACGCTGCAAGACACTGATGACCCCGTTCAACGACCAAAACCGACCAGGCCCCGCTGATCCACCGGTTATTTCTGCACAAAGGAGACCCACCCGATGAGTGCCATGCTGAGCGAGTATTACCTGTGGCTCAAAGCCCTCCATATCATTTTCGTCATCTCCTGGATGGCCGGCCTCTTATACCTGCCGCGCCTCTACGTCTACCACACCCAGGTCACCCCCGGCTCGGAAGCCGACGAAACGTTCAAGGTCATGGAACGCCGCTTGCTGCGGATCATTATGAACCCCGCGATGATCATCGCCTTCATCAGCGGCATCCTGCTCATTATCGCCACCGGTGCCGGCGCCCCCGGCACCGGCTACTGGATGCACATCAAGCTGGTACTGGTACTGGGTATGGGCGCAGTGCACGGCATGCTCTCCTCCTATCGCAAAGCTTTCGAGCGCGGCGAAAATCAGAAGAGCGAGAAATTCTACCGCCTGCTCAACGAAGTACCCACTCTATTGATGGTCGCCATCGTCTTGCTGGTCGTGATCAAATTTATCTGAGTGGCATCACCGTTTGTCGACCCCTTTTCGGAGTCCTAGTCCTTGACCGATAGAGCTGAAATTACCGCCGGGCGTTTAGACGGCCTCTTGCGCCCCGAAGTACTCGCCGCCTTCGATCGAGAAACTTTCGAGCGCGAGGGGTACTGGGTCTGGGAAGGAATCCTCACCGACGCCGGGCGCGCGCAATGGACGGCCGCTCTGCAGAGTCTGCAGGCGCTGAACGACATCGTCGTCAGCGGCAGCGATTGGGGTGCTATAGACTATCGGAGGCGCGAGATAGCCAACCCGGATCCAGAGAAGATCTCCGCCGAATCTTTGGCCGCCTGCTGTGGGGGTTCGGAGCAGATGCAGTTCATGCCGCCAGAGCTGAGAGATTATATGTACCAGCAGGGCCTCTTCGACCAGGCCCTGGCCACCGACGGCTTTGAGTGGCAGGGTATCTTTCCCGAGTACTTTCCTCTCGCCTACGACGAGTTCATCCTCGACATCGCCACCAGCCACCCGCAGATGATGAAACTCTTCGGCAAGCTGCTCGGCGAGCGCTTTCTCATCGATCATGTGCTGATGCTCAACCGCACCCCCGGTTCGCGCGGTCGGCGCTGGCACGGGCACCCCTACCGCCAGGGCCAGCACGAGACCGAAACCCCGACCGGCACTAGCCAGTCTCTAACCACCGAATATCTGCGACGGCAATGCATTCGAACCCTGTGCTATCCCGAAGGCATGGGCGCCGACGACGGCGGCGGCGAGCTGGCGCTCATCCCCGGCGCCCACTTCTACCGCGTACCCTATCTTTGGGACGGCAACCGCACTGAGTACGACGACGGGATCCGGGCTGGCTGGATGCGGGACAAAATCCACGCCTGCACCGGCAAAGCACTGCGCATCGAAACGCTCTCACTGCCACCTGGGAGCATGGTTTCCTTCGTCCACCACATGCCGCACCACGTCGGCCACCGCAACCGCGATGCCGCAACCCGCTGGGGCCTGCTGATGGCCTATAGAACTCCGGACGACGATGAAAGTGCCGCAACCAAATGGAACGAGGGCACGCCACAGCACTGGGCCGAGCGCATGGAAAAAACAGGCCGACTGAGCACGACCATGCGCCGGGGATTTGCAGGCGACCAACTCGCGACTTAGGAGGGCTATGATATCGACGCGCCACAAAGTGACCTATACAGTACTCAACCGCCACGAAGCCCAGCACTATCCTCCCGAGATCGAAGTCCACGCAAGTCCCGAAGAGTTGCAATCCTTTGCCGAGTCGGGATATCTGATTCGCAAAAAACTCTTCCAGGGCGAGGTGCTCACCCGATTGCGTGACGCCCTCGATAGACTCGAGTCCGCCGAGTGGGATCGCCACCGCAAAAAACCGCCCAAGGACCGCTCCTGGGGCATTATCCTTCGCCATCTGATGGACAAGGACCCGATTTTCTTAGAACTGCTCAAATACCAGCCCGTGCTCTCGGTTTGCCGCGCGATGATGGGACCGCTGGTCCGGCTCAGAGGCTTGAGCGCCCGCATCAGCTTCCCCGGTGCCGAAATCCAGGAGACCAACTGGCATCAGCATCTGCGGGTGATCTCCAAGCCGCTGCCCCCCTGGTTTTCGCAACCGCACGCCATCGATGCACTGATTTACCTCGACGAGCTCGACGACGCCACCGGCCCTGTCTGCGTCGTTCCCGGCTCGCACGCCTGGCTCGATCGTCACCCCGATCACCAGATCTTCGAGTCGATAGAGGGCGAAAAGGTCATCCGCGTCCCCGCCGGCAGTGTAGTGATGATCCACGGCAACCTCTGGCACCGCGCAATGCAAACGCTGAGCAAAAAACGGCGGATGCTGATCCTCAGCTATACGCCCACCTGGCTGCGCAAATCTCCGCACGGAGGCCCCCCGCCTGCAGATGGTCTGAGAGCCGAACTGCTGCGAGACTGCGACGAGGAAACCAGAGAGCTGCTCGGAGTGGGGGGATATTCCTAGTCCTCAAAGCTGGCGACCCCCGGTGCAAAAATCGTATACTATCGCCTGATTCTACAGAACCTGTTCGAGTTCCCCTCAACGAACCTGCGAACGCATAATCCCCTAGGAGACAACCCATGACCGGTCCCCTACTTCTTATCCTGGCTCTGCTGACCACGCCGCTCTATGCCGATTCCACCACCGAATGGCGCTCGTACGGTTCCAGCGCCGCCAGCACCAAGTACGCACCTTTTGACCAGATCGACGCACAGAACTTCGCCCAACTCGAAATCGCCTGGACCTGGGCCAGCGCCGACCAACCCATCCTCGACGCCCACCCCGAACTCTGGACCATGGTCTTCGAGGGCACCCCGCTTCAGGTCGGCGACCACCTCTATATAAGCACCTCGCTCAACCAGGTTGCCGCCCTCGACGCCCGGACCGGCCAGACCATCTGGACCTACGACCCCGGCACCTGGAAAGCCGGCACACCGGCCAACACCGGGTTGGTCCACCGCGGTGTCTCCTACTGGGAGGACGGCAACGACCGCCGCATCCTCTTCGGCACCGGCGATGCCTATCTCATTGCCCTAAACGCCGACACCGGCCAACCTGTCGCAGAATTCGGCGATCAGGGCCGCGTCGATCTCACCCAGGGCCTGCGCCGACCGGTCCAGCGCGAACTCTACGCCGTCACCTCGCCACCGATCATCTGCCGCGATGTGGCAGTCATCGGCGCGGTAGTCCTCGACGCTTTTGCCGTCGGCCAACCGCCACAAGAAATCATGCCTCCCGGTGACGTACGCGGATTCGATGTGCGCACCGGTGCTCAGCAATGGGTCTTCGAGACGATCCCGCAAGAAGGCGATTTCGGCAATGAAACCTGGGAAGATGAGTCGTGGAAAAACAACGGCAACACCAATGTCTGGACCATGATGAGCGCCGACCCCGAGCTCAACTACGTCTACCTCCCAGTCAGCACCCCGACCAACGACTACTACGGCGGTCACCGTCCTGGCGATAACCTTTTCGGAGAGAGCATCGTCTGCCTCGACGCGGCCACGGGCGAACGCGTCTGGCACTTCCAGATCGCCCACCACGGACTCTGGGACTACGACCTGCCCGCCGCACCCAACCTCGTCGATATCGAGGTCGACGGTCAGAAGATCAAAGCCGTTGCTCAGGTCACCAAACAGGGCTTCTGCTTCGTCTTCGATCGCATCACCGGCGAGCCGATTTGGCCGATCGAGGAAGAACCCGTGCCGCACTCGGATATCCCTGGCGAGCAGTCCTCACCAACCCAGCCCATTCCCAGCAGACCCGCCGCCTTCGAGCGCCAGGGCCTAAGCGAAGACGACCTCATCGACTTTACGCCTACCCTGCGCGAAATGGCCAAAACCATCGTCAACGACTATAGCTACGGCCCGCTCTATATGGCGCAGACGGTGGCGAGCATGGATAAGAAAGGTACCATCATCGTCCCCGGCATCATCGGCGGTGCCAGCTGGGCCGGCGCCGCAGTCGATCCGACCAAGGGCGTGATCTATATTCCCTCGTATACTTTTCCCACTTTTCTGACCATCACCGAGGCCGAAGATCCCAACGCCCACTTCCGCTACACAGGGGGCGTCACCTTCGGCCCGGATGGTCCGCGCGGCCTGCCACTGCTCAAACCACCCTACGGCCGAATCACTGCCATCGACCTCAACACCGGCGCACACGCCTGGCAGGTCCCGGTCGGCGACGGTCCGCGCGACCACCCCAGCCTCGCACATCTCGACCTGCCATCGCTTGGCTGGGCACAGCGCAACTTCCCCATTATTACCGAGAGCCTGCTCTTCGCCGCGACCCAGGCGCAGTGGGACGTAGTCAACAACTCACCGCGCGGCAACGCCATCGAGGTCAAGATCAACCCCAACGCACCCTATCTCTGGGCCTTCGATCCCACCGATGGCACGCTGGTAGGCAAGATCGAACTGCCGCGCAACGCTTCGGGCCAGCCGATCACTTATATGACCGACGACAAACAATATATCGCCATCCCCACCGGCGGTGCCGACCAACCCGCTGAGTTGGTGGCATTGCGGCTACCTTAGGAGGACACTAGATGGCCAAGGGAAAACTCGGCGGCAAAGTCGCCATTATCACCGGCGGCGCACAGGGCATCGGCGGCGGTACCGCCCGAAAGCTGGCCGCCGACGGCGCACAGGTGCTGATCGTCGATATAGATGGAGAGACCGGACAAAAAAACGTCGAGCGGATCCGAGAAACCGGTGCAGAGGCGCTCTGCATGGTCGGCGATGTGGCCGAAGAGTCGATCGCCGGAGCCATGGTCGAATGCGCCCTGACCGAGTACGGACGGCTCGACATTCTGGTGCAAAATGCCTTTAGCGGCGGCCCGTGGATGCGCGGCAGCGCCGTGGATGTCGATCCTGCAGGTTGGCGCGAAGGTATGGCGAATCTGGTGGATGCCCTCTATCTGGGTGCTCGGGCCGCCGTGCCGGCGATGGAAGAATCGGGAGCGCCGGCGGGACTTCCCACTTCCGAAGTCGGTCGAATCGTCAATATTTCCTCGATCCACGGACTCTTACAGGCGCCGGAGCGGCTGGTCTACAATGTCGGCAAGACGGCTGTAATCGGTTTGACCCGGCAGATGGCGGTCGACTTTGGCCCTAAGGGCATTACCGTCAATGCCATCGCCCCCGGCCATATCGTCACCGAGAATATGCGCGCGACGTGGAACGCGGTGGGCAACGACGAAGGCTATCGTCTCTTTGAACTGCACTATCCGGTCCGCCGCCTGGGTACGCCTGAGGATATCGGCGCTGCGGTCACCTTCCTCTGCGCACCCGAGGCCTCCTTTATCACCGGTGTGGTCCTGGCGGTGGACGGCGGTCAGTCGATCCAGCTGCAGGAGAATATCGTCATGGACGTCAAGGACTATATCGTCGAAAATCCTGGTCTGCGCACCCATTTCGACGAGTCCGGCGGCGGTGTACCACGGCGCTGAAAACAGGGCAAGGTCACCGTACAGTACACCCAGCTAAGCAAAAGCGGGTAAGGGACTGGTCTTATCGGGATCGGGGCACCCGGCACCCGTCTAGTCGATATCGAAATCGAAATCGTCGGTGGCAGAATCTCCCGCGTCCCTTAAGTATTTCCCCAATCGCTCGCGGATCTCGCTTATCCTGGAGTCCTTCAACACGTAGTCGGTAGCTCCAGATGAAATGGCTTCCGCGACGATTTCCGTCTCGGACTTGACCGTGAGCATCACAATGGGCAGATATAAAAAGCGATCTTCCCGGCGCAATTGCCGCAAGGTCTCGAGGCCGTTCTGGCGCGGCATTAACACATCGAGGACGATCAGATCCACACTCAAACTCTGTGCTTTCTCGAGCCCATCCAATCCATCAAACGCCCTCGTCACCACACATCCCAAACTCTTGCAAATCTCCCCGATCTTTATCCGTTGCGGAGCCGAGTCGTCCACCACCAGTACATGCTTCTGGTCAGATATGCTTTCTGGATCCAACGGAAAAACTTCCGATCCGCAGTAACTGCAATAATGGGCTTTGTCATATCTCTCATAGATCAATTCGCATCTGTCGCACAGATACGGGAACATCTCTTCTTTATTGATATCATCGATATCCATATCGGCTCTGCCCCGGTTTGGATCAATTGGTGCCCCAAGCTCTGATCGCACTCAAAGCGAATAACTCTGACCAATAGGTCTGCGACTAGAACGCAGAGCGACAACTCGACTCGCGGACCTACGCGCTACTCCCCGCCATCGAGATACTCTTTTAAAGCGTCTTTGGCCCTTGCGTACTCGGTTTCGACCTCTGCGAGCAGCTCGGCGACCTGATCGAACGAACCCGATTCGCCGCGTATCTCCAGCTCCTGGCAGATATCGGCCATCTTCGAGGCGTGCGGGTCAGACCCGTTTCCAGGCAAAGAAAACCGCCCTGCATGAGCAGAACCAGAGCTGTGCAGATAGCGACCCATAAAATGTCGGTCAACGGGTTATCCATGACGCCAATCAATTTTTGCGATAGACAGTGACAGTCCCTGAATCCAATGTCCGAAGTATACAGAATTCAACAGATAGAGCCAACCAGCTCAACCCTACTCATACTAACAGTCGGTGCACCGTTTGCGCTTTTTAATCCCGGCTTGCCGCCAGATGAAATTTGGTTTATGTATTTTACAGACCTAAAGCGCTCAAGCTCAACGCCTATCAAAGGAGTTCCACTGCGGGAACACGGGCATATGCTCTGTGCTCGCGTATATTTTGGAAACTTTATTTCGTCTTAGAGCCCCCTCCCCGACCGATCTGGACTCTTTCCACAACGACGGTTATATCTATTATCCCAACGTCCTGAAGGATGATGCCCGAACGACTCTGATCGATGAGATCTGTTCCAATGAAGAGGTTCGCCAGTACCTCGAGGCATCCGACCAAAGACCCGATGAAAATCCCAGCTCTTACTTTGTCCGCCCCTGGAACAACCGCGGCCCTCTAGGCCACCGCCTCATCGACGATCCTTTCATCACCGCACTGCTCCAAGCGACCATCGACAACGATTACCACTTCTGCCATTCGGCCCTCAACCTCGCTCCACGCGGCATCGGCCCCATCCCCTACCATCAGGACCACCACCATTGGAAACACCACAATCCAGTCAATCTCGCCGAACGCGACGGATACTATATACAGGTCCTGTACTACCCCAATGGTTTCGCCATCGGCGACCGCAACCTGAAGGTGATCCCCGGTAGCCATCTGGTCACACCGACCGAGGAGGCAACTCCCGAGCGCATCTTATCAGGTGAGTTCGACTCAGAGGCCGGACGTGCGCTGAAAGAGGTGCGCCTCGAAGTTCCTCCGGGCAGTATGGTCTATATCAACGCCCGAATCTTCCACGCCGTCGAGGCCAAGCCCATAGAGTCGCCCCAACCCTACCGGATCTTCAATATCGACATCTTCAAGGAAGTTGGGCCACCACACCGCTACACCCAGGAAATCCCTCCCACCTGGATCGAAAACGCCGATCCCTATCGCCAAAAGCTCTTTCTGCGCGATCACTACACGGATGAGTGCTGGACGGCTTGAGTTCTCCAGCATGCGCACTTCGACGAGAACACGCTCCACTCCACATCCGCAGCACACCAGACGCACACTGATATCCGAATTAACAGCAAAAGGAGACACCATAAAAAATGGAAAAATTCGCCCCCTTCAACCTCACTCCCGAAGAACTCGTCGAATACTCTCCCGAATGGAAGGGCGAGCGCTTTGCAGACGGACGACCCAAAGTACCCGACGAAATTATTGAACGCATGAAAAACGTCACCATCACTCAGGCCTGGGGCGTCGTCCGCGGCGATGGCTACGAACACCAGTACGAGGGCGGTTGGCAATGCACCCATCCCGGTGGGACCCTCTGCGGTCGTGCCCTCACCGCCATGTATATGCCTCGCCGTCCTGTCATGCGCCGCATCATGGAAGAAAAGGGCGAACGCACCGGCCAAATCGGCGATCAGATCTCCTGGCCCATCGATGCATTAGTGCAGGGCGATGTCTATGTGGCGGATGTCTATGGGAAAATCGTCCAGGGGCCCGTCATCGGCGATAACCTGGCAGCCGCCATCTACGCCAATTCCGGCAATGGCGTGGTCCACGATGCGGCGGTGCGAGATCTGGAAGGCATCGAAGAATTGGAGGGATTCACCAGTTTTGTGCGCGGTTGGGACCCCTCTTATGCCTCGCCGACCATCATGCTCACGGGCATGAATTGCCCGGTGCGCATCGGTGCAGCCACCTGCATGCCCGGCGACGTGGTACTGGGCAAGCGCGAGGGCGTGATCTTTATCCCGCCGCATTTGGCCGAAAAAGTCGTCACGACCTCGGAGGTTGTCCACCTGCGCGATATTTTCGGCAAGGAGCGGCTCAGCGAGGGCAAATACACCCCCGGCCAGATCGACACTCGATGGGCCGACGAGATCGAAGTCGACTTTTCGCGCTGGCTCGAAGACCGTATCGACGAGTTGCCAGTTCCCAAAGAGGCGATCCGAGAGTTGCTGAAGGAGCGCACCTGGTAACCAGGCCGAATCACAGCGGGACGACAGGGGTGCAGGTATATGCTCACACCTGCACCGCCCTCACAACCGAAACCCGTTAGCGATGCACTGGATCCGATCCCGTTGTCGATGCGTGGAAACGCTTCTCAGGTAGGTGTCTATGGGCCGATAAATCAACGGAATCTGCCCGTTCCAGCACCACTTCGTAGCGCCGCTCGTCGGGCAAGAGTTCCAAGCGCAGGCTATGGTCTTGCACCGCAAAGGAGGACTCACCCTTGATCTCTGGTTGGAAGTGGACTCGCTGAACTTCGAGTTCGGGGTTGAAATGGAAATCAAAGGTCAGGGGTTCGTCGAATATCGCGTTGTCCAATCCGTCGCCGATGATCAATTCGTACTGCTGGGGGATCCCTACTCCGAAGTAGCGCACGATCTGAATATCGAGCGCATTGCGCTCCTGGATATAGGTAGCCACCGCATCCATATTGCCGCTCCAGAAATCGGCCGCAGCAATATAGTCGAGGTCGCGCTTGAATTCTTCAAACGGATAATATCCCCAACCTTCCGGTGCTCCGATCGAGTGATAGGTTAGAATCACCCAGGCACCCGCATTGACTGCCCCCTCCAGGACGGGTAGGACCGCATCGTGATGAGGCATGTCGGTTCCGTTCTTGGCTCCCATGATGACCGAAGGCAGATAGTACCAGTTCTTCGGCTCGCGGGTACCATCGGGACAGATATAGTACTCGTCGTGGGAGGGCGGACGACGAGTACCGCCACGAGCCGCGATGAACCCCGCCTGCCTGTTGGCAGCCTGAGTACCGGCCAGCACTCCGGCCCAATGTGGATAGGCATAGGTCTTTGGCTTGAATCCCCATTTCTTCATGAGCTGAAAATTAGTGTGAAACGCTTCGTAGGCAGCAGAAAAACCGTACCAGTCGTAGTGGATATGCTCGTGACCATGACCGAAAAAGCCGATGCCGTTAGGCACCAACTCCTGATGCATCCGAGGAATGATAGGAAGCCGCTTGAAATGCTGGAGCTTGCTGCTGACAATCTCCATGTCCATGCGCACCCCGCGAGCGATAGCCGCATCCGTAGCCAGCGAAAAGACCGGGTCGATTCCCCAGGGCGCGTCATAGGTGACCGATATCGCCCCCCGATGACCGTGGCGCCACTTGAGTGCTTCGAGGCGAAATACCTCCTGGCCCCCATGACTTACGACATAGATATCCGACTTGGCTGCGCGTTTAGCCCGCACCTCGAGACGGAATGGTTGCTCGGGCCGGATTGGACTCTCAGCACAACCCCAGCAATAAAAAGCCAATGTCAAAATACAAAGCCACTTCCTCATAAGTGCTATAAATTAAAGTGTCTTCTGCTCACTGCCAAGTCCATCATGATGTCTTTTCAGATATGTGTAGATACGATGATTGATAGTGTGAAGGGCAAAAAAAACCTCCTCGCAGGAGGTCTGTGCATTCGGCTGAATAAAAATCAGTCTTCCCGCTTTCGGCCCCAAAAGCGCCGTACTAAATCCAGGCTCAGCGGAAACCACACTAGTACATGGACGAATCGGAGCACGCTGAGCAAGGCACTGCGGACCGCTCTGCGACAAGACAGCCCATTGCTCCCCAACAAGCTCATTCGGTCCCAGCGAAAAGTTGCCCGGCCACCGCAGCCATCAACTCGGGATCATCGCTCTGGCGAAAGAGGAAACGCACCATTCCCTGCTGGTCGATCAGATAGGTATAGGTCGAGTGATCAACGAAATAGTCGGCCCGACCCTCTTCTTTGTCGAGCGAATAGTGGCCTCCGTACTGGCCGATCACCTGGTCGATCTGCTCCCTGTCTCCGCGCAGACCGATTGTCTTTATGGCGAAGTAATCGAGGTATTCCGCCAGCTTCTCCTCGGTATCGCGTTCGGGGTCAACCGTGATAAAGAGAGTCGCTAGGTCCTGCTCTCCTTTTCCCAGGAGCTCATAGACCCGACTCATCTTGGACAGGGTAACGGGGCAGATATCGGGGCAATAGGTATAACCGAAAAAAAGCATCGCCGACCGACCGCGCAAAGCCTGCAACTCGAAGAGCTCGCCATACTGGTCCACGAGCGAAAAATCGCCACCTATGCTCCCGTAATCCTGCAACGGAGGCACTGCGGAGGAATCCTGGATTTTAGCCGGTGCTTGCTCTTTAGCCAGCTCCTCGCTACAAGCCGCCAATAAGAGGCCAAACCCGCAAAAGAGAATCGCTCTAATCCGACGCATAGCCCTCCTTGCGCACCGGCACTTTCACTCTCCTTTGCACTCCATCGCCAAAGCGCAACAGCAACTCCACCGAATCACCGGCCATCAACCGCTGGCGCAACCCCATCAGCATCAGGTGGGTACCGCCCGACTTAAGTACTACCTGGGTGCCAGCTGAAATCGCAACACGCTCCGTTCTGCGCATCGTCATTCTCCCTCCCCGATCTTCCATGACATGTATTTCGGACCGTTCGGCAATTTCGGTCTGGACCCCGATGAGCTCGAGGAGTTCGTCGCCCCGGTTTTCGATGGTCAGATAGCCCGCCGCTGGGCTGCGTGGGGGGGGCTCCCTGATCCAGGCATCACGCACGACGATAGGGTCGCCACCCAGGGAGTTTTCTCCACAACTAGCCCAGAGCAGCAGCATAAAAAAGAATCGGGCGTATTCGATACTCGGATAGCGGCAGCCGCTGGTCATACCTTATGCCGGAGGCATCATCAGATATTCGCCCTCGCGAATCCCGTAAGAATCGCCCAGCTCTGGATAGTCGACCCCCGTCCGACCGTTCCAATCCCAAACGACCTCGCCATCCTTGACCGTCAGCTCACAGATCAAACGCTTATCGCCTGCGAGCCGTCCCCCAAACGAATCGGCGTAACCAAACGACCCCTCTTGCAGGTCCAACACCGCCACATCGGCCACCACACCCACCGACAAATGACCCAATTCGGGGTGACCAATCTCCTGGGCTGGATTGATCGTCGAGGTGCGAATCACTTCGCTGAGCGGCATGCCCATCACCAGAAATTTCGACATCGTCGTCGCCATGTCGAGCATACCCATATTCATGCACAAAACATGCAAGTCGGTAGAGATCGAGTCGGGATAGAAGCCCTGGGCGATCGCCGGCACCGCGTTGCGGAAACAGAAACTGCCCGCCCCGTGCCCAACATCGAGAATCACTCCCTTCTCACGAGCCTGGTGCAAATAGGGCAAGACCTTGCCCTCGGCGTCGAACCACGGGGTGGGCCCGCGAAAAACGTGGGTACTGATATCACCTCTACGCAATCTCTCGGTCAGCAGTTGGTAATAGGGCCGCTCTTTTTTGAAAAAACCGAAGTCGATCATTACCCGTGTCGCAGCCTTTTCTGCTGCCTCGAGCGTACGATCTACCGAAATCCACTCGGGACCGATATAATGGGCCGTCTTGATGCCAATGACCACATCTTCGTTCTCACGCGCTACTGCCGCGGTCCTATCGGAATCCATATCATACGGATTCTGCTCATGCTCTATACCGGTCATCCCCGTCCCGGCGATATTAACCAGCGCGAAGAGCCTCGTCTTGCAACGATCGATCACTCGGTAACGAAAATCCGCAAAATTGCGCCAACCAGCGCTTCCCGTATCCACCAGTGTCGTCACCCCGGTGCGAAAACTGAAGCCATCGGGCAAGATGCTGTTGTCGCCGGCCCAGGTGTCGGGGTGCCCGGCCGTGGCATAGGCATGGATGTGAATATCCACCAGCCCGGGTGTAATATAGAGTCCGCCAACGTCGACGACCTTCCCAGCTCCCTCGACCGGCAAGTTCACATCCACTGCCGCGATCTTGCCTCCTGTGATCCCGACGTCTCGGGCTTCGTCAATGCCATTTTTGGGGTCAATGACATGACCGTTTTTGAGCACTAGGTCAAATACCATATCGCTCTCCAATAAAAAGAGCGCCGCCCCCTCATCAGAATCGGCACTAATTAATCCTGCTCATGATACTACAGACTCTATTTTGAGTGCTTCGTCCAATTCCCCCCGCGTTTCCAGTGCCGCCATTTTCTCTTCATCACCAAGATAGTGCCCGTCAACAAAAATCTGCGGTAGCGTGGTCTCTCCCCCGGTCCTTTCCACCATCTCTTTATAATTTCGCACCGGTGGCTTCCACCCCATGATCATCGGCACCCCCTTCAACTCGTACTCAACCCCTTTATTCCGCAACATCGCCTTCGCTATCCAACAATAAGGGCAGAGATAACTACTGTACATCACTATGCGCGCCATACAACCACCTCAGGATACTGGCGACTCCGGACTAAATCCGAGAAACAACTATACCCTAGGCCCCCACATCCCCTTGCGACCAATCCCCATCAATTAGACGCCAAACCTTGCCCGAGGGATTCTGGTCCCGCAACTCCGTCGGCAACCGATGTTCGCGCACGTTATCGTAGCACTCCAACATCGCAAAACGCGGAATAGAGGCCGGCAATCCCACCGCCGTAAACCCTGGATGTCCCGTCGCTGGAAACGGGCCGCCGTGGTTCATCGACGGCACCACCGCCACTCCCGTTGGCATCTTGTCGTTGAGCAGCCGCCCCACCTTTTTGCGCAAAATCGGCTCGATCCGCCGGTAATGCGACTCGTCCTCGCCTGCGGTGTCGCTGTAGATACAGCCCGTCAGGTTGCCTTCAAAATGTCGAGTCACCTCTACCGCTTGGTCCATGTCGTCGGCAACGACCGCGAGACTCTCGTTGCCGAAGGCCTCCTCCTGCAGCGCTTCCGGCTGGGCGATAAAGGTCGCTCCGTCAACCTGCAGAAACGTATTCTGAAAGCTGAAACCATTGCCGCCACCGCGCGCGCCGCCCTGCAACACCTCGGCACCCGCACCCGTAAGGACCTCGAGACTGCGCTCCATCGAGTTTTCGACCGCCTCCGTAAGCAGAGTTCCCACCGGGGCAGCTGCAAAACTAGCGCCCACCGCACTGAGAAAGGCATCGGTGCTCTCGCCTTTGAGCAAGAGCAGTACTCCCGGGTTAGTACAAAATTGCCCGGTGCCCATAAGACACGAGCTCGCAAATTCTTCGGCGATCTCAGCTCCGCGCTCGGCCAGTGCACCAGGCAGGATCACCACCGGATTGATGCTGCTCAACTCCAGGTAGATCGGTTTGCCTGCCTTATCAGCAGCCTCCTTGAGCACCAATCCCGCCCCGCGCGAACCGGTATAACCGGTGGCACCGATCTTGGGATGCGAAACGAGCTGCGCACCGACCGCATGACTGGTGCGATAAATCAGCTGCACTGTCGCCGCAGGCATGCCGGTATCCTGCGTAGCCCCGTGCGCCTCTTCAGCTAGCAATCGGGTGGTACCTGGATGGGAGGAATTGCCTTTGCCGATGACCGGGTTGCCTGCGGCAATCGCCGCAGCAAAATCTCCACCAGCAACACTGTTGAAAGCAAAGGGAAAATTATTCGGACCAAATACGGCTACTGCCCCACCCAATGGCCCGAAGAGCGAACGAATATTCGAAGCGGTATCGATCGTCGGCATCGTCCACGAGCGATCCCGGACCGCGGCTGCAGCCTGACGCAACTGGTCGGTGGTGCGCGGCAACTCGATATCGGCAAGCCGTGGCGAAGCCGGCAAACCGGACTCGGCATTGGCCATCGCTACGAGTTCATCTGCCCGCGCTTGAATCCGTTCGGCGAAGCGTTCCAGAAAGGAAGCGACAATCTCGTCTCCAATTTCGGCTATTTGTTCGGCGGCCTTCGCCGCAGCTTCAATGGCTTCCTCTACATCCTGAAGCGAGCTAACGGGATAGACCTCGCCGGTAGCCTCTTTGGTCGCAGGGTTTTTGGGCTCGAAGGTGCCTTCGACATCGGCCTGACGCCAGACGCCGTCAATGAGTACGGGTTGAAGATTGGACATCTAGGTCTTCCTCCAGAAATGGCCTTGATCTTTACGGGTCAATTGAGTAAACAAGTATAAGGAAGACCGCTATTGACCGCCATAATTTACGGGACGTAACGAGTTCGATCACAGACCTACTAGACCATGAACCGAAACCTGAAACGATTGGCTCGCACATTACAAAACGCCCCGTTGCGAACCGAAATTATACCTTTGCAATGTTATTTTAACGAAGACCAAAGTACGAACTCAAAAAATGTGTAACACGCTTCGCGCATTCCATACTCGGCTTGCAACCCCGATCGATATCGCCTCGCTGGTCTTTTTTCGAATCGGCTTTGGGGCGATCATGCTCTGGGAGGCCTGGCGCTTCCTGACCGGGGGCAAGGTCGACCGATATTTTATCGAGCCAACCTTTTATTTTAAGTATCTGGGTTTCGCCTGGGTCGAGCCCTGGCCAGGCCATTGGATGTATCTCCACTTCTACCTCCTCGGCACTTTGGGACTCTGCATTGCGCTCGGCTTGTTCTATCGCCTGAGCACAGTACTCTTCGCCCTAGGCTACACCTATGTATTCCTCCTGGACCAGGCCCAGTACCAAAATCACTATTACCTGATTTGCCTGGTTTCCACTCTGATGATTTTCGTCCCTGCGCACCACGCATTTTAGATCGACGCGCGACGGCGTCCGAATTTGCGATCGGAATTCGCTCCGAGTTGGACGCTCTGGCTCCTGCGCGCTCAGGTAGCCATTGTATATTTCTTCGCTGGCATTGCCAAGATCAACACCGACTGGCTCCGCGGCTTTCCGCTCCGCGAGTGGCTACCTAGCTCCGACTTCTACCTGCCCCCTTTTTCAAACCTGCTCTACGAGAATTGGGCCGCCCTCTTCTTCAGCTATGCGGGGTTGGCGATAGACCTGCTGGCCGCACCACTGCTCTTAAGGTAGGTCGAACGCCGGTGATCGGACCTACTTCCTCACCCGCCCGATTTCGACCGACACCGACCCACCAGCATGTATAGGCCGGGGGGGAAGGTGCGTACATTCTCCAGACCCCCTGCAAATCGAAAAAATCGCGCACTTCCTCGAGCGCCTCAGCACCCGGATAGGACCACGCATCGAGGCGATTGAGCCGTAAACCCTCCGCATTGACCACGGCAATGCCCGCCACTAACGCCAACGGGGACACCGATGAGGGGTGAAGCGCGGAAACCCCACCGCGTCCAGACGAAGGCCGGCAAAAGCGCCACCTGGACCGACAGCATCGTCGCCGGAAAACTCTCGAGCCGCATACAGACCCACAACCCCACCTGCAAGAGCGTCAACGCCAGTAGACCTGCCAGTCGAAACCGCGCCCATGGGCTGGCGATCAACAAACCACCGACAAACTCCAGGACCAGAACCAGGCCGCTTAAACCCTGAAAAACGACTGAAGACCCATGCTCGACAATCCAGCGGCCCACCGGTCCCGATAACGCCACATCGCCAAGGGCAAAGTACACCGCTGAGCCCTCCGGCCACCAAGCCGGGTCATTCTTTTCCCACGCCGTGGACACATAGAGGTAGGCCAGATTCAAAACCAGACCGCAAGAAGCCATTCGACTCACTACGTCGGCATAACTCGTCGCGCGTCCCAGCCACGCGTCCAACGAGAAACGCTGGCCCCAATCCAGAAACTGCGCCCAGAAAAGCGCGTGGAAAAGCACATCGTCGTGGTAATCGGTTGTTTGCGAGACGTAGCGGTGGATAGAGAAAGCAATCCACAAAACCAAGGTACAGCAACGCGTCTGATATCCCAGCAACACGCCCAAGGCCAGCAACGCGTAGAGGCCGAAGATCAGCTTCAGCATCCCGAGACCGTTGGGCAATCCCCCGGGTAGCGGAAGCCTATCGAAATAGCCCTGGATCCCCGGCCACAGCTCGAGCACCGACCAGGCCAGACCAATATCGTAGAGCAAAACCGCGCCGATACCAATGCGAAAACAGGCCAGTGAGTACGGATCCAACTCGCTCAGCGCATGAACCCAGGCGCGGAGACCATCGCGTAGCCTCACCGGGTTCATTTGTTCGCGTACCGCTCTTTGAAAAGGTTTCGCCGACTCCCAAAACCAAGAAGAAATCTAAAAAAAGCAGCGACGACGACGACGATTGAGTTCACCCACAGGCACCGCACCCAAGGCCCACCAATCTCAGAGTGAAAATCAATGCACTTTGGGTGATTCCCTATTCCCACGAATCAACAGGCTAGACCCGGCGGCTGCAAATAGCTAAAGGTCCCGAATCCCAGTTCTAGGGCGTTTACAGCAACGCTTTTTTGTGGTCCATACGTTCGATAATATAGGTTTCTGCCTCCGATCTCAAACTCGGTCTTCACCATTTGGTCGCAGGTTCCACTCGTCGCACTACTTGCGCAACTCGGCAAGATCTGCATATATATCTCCGCGCAAGTACGCTAATAACCAGTAGAAAATATGACGGCATGAAACCCTACCCGACCTGTCCCTATTGCAAAACCAAAAAAAGCGCGACAACGATCTTTGTGTGCAAAAAAGAGATCCGAGGTTGCAGCCAGATCTTTTGCCGCGAGTGTTGCGGCGGTTTGACCACGGTGCGTTGTCCGAACTGCCAGGAGGCCGAGTTTTCGGGAGCCGTCGTCGCAGTAGGGTGGGTCGCCACAGAGGATCGACCTGAATAGAAGACCGGCGGAACCGATTCGTGGTTCTACGATCTTCTTAAATGGCCCGGCGACGGCTGGAGCCTAAATTTGCGGTCGCACCACATTGACGAAGCAAGTAGAGGAGCATCGCGTATGGCAACCACTCAATACCTCGCCAATACCCCACCCGATCCCAACCAGATTCAGGAATGGGTCGAAGAATTCCACCGCGACGGTTATCTCTTTCTCAAGAACGTCCTGCCTCCCACACTGACCGCACACCTCCGCGCCGACCTCGACCGCGCGCTCGAATCCAGCCCATCCGGTACCCAGCTCCAACACCGCATGTTCGAGCAGAGCACTGCCAATTTGAGCCTCTTCGACCTCGAGCCCATTGTTTCCTTCGCCGAGGCGCTGATCGAGACCCATTGCCACGTCATCCACAACAACAGCTTCCGCACCCCACCCGGCGGCGGCATCAGCAGCTGGCATCAGGACGATCCACCCCACTTCCTGGTCACCGAAGGCGAACCACCAACCAATATCCGTCTACCCGTACTGCTTTTCACCTGCAACTACATGCTAACCGATCTCGACGAGGTCGCACAAGGCCCCACCCAGGTCATACCGGGCTCGCATCTCTTCGGTGCGGCGCCGCCTGATCCGATCGAAGGCACACCTTACCAAGACCTGATCTTCTCCGGACTCGGCCCAGCCGGCTCGGTGACGATCTTCAACAATCAGGTCTGGCACCGTGGCGGCCCCAACCAGAGCAACCGCACCCGCTACATGACCCAGATCAGTTACGCCCGTCGTCTCGTCGGCCACAAGTACAGCCCCTTTATGAACTACCAGATGCCCGAGCACGTCTACCGCGGTGCCGATGAGCGCAGACGGCGACTATTGGGCTTTTTGCCGCACGGGGCCTACGGATAAGAAACCCGTTTCAGAAAGGAAATATCATGTCCGATATCGGCACGATTGCCCACAAAGCAGGCAGCTTGCTCAAAGCACGCGGCGAGACCGTCGCCGTCGCCGAATCGTCCGCCGGCGGCTTGATCTCCGCCGCGCTTTTGGCCGTGCCCGGAGCATCGGCCTATTTCAAGGGCGGCGGAACCGTCTACACCGGCGACGCCAAACGCATCCTAATCGACTTGCGCGACGAAGAGATGGAGGCCCATCGGCCCGCCACCGAAGACCATGCCCTCGCTCTCGCCCGGGCAGCCAGAAAGCGCCTCGACGCCGATTGGGGTGTGGGCGAGACCGGCGCAGCAGGCCCCACCGGCAACCGCTATGGCGATCCGGCCGGTCACTCCGCCCTCGGCATAGCAGGCCCGAGAGAGCTGACCGCTCTTGAAAGCACCGGTGCAGAGGACCGCTACGAAAATATGGTGGCCTTCGCCGTTGCGGCTCTGGACCTGCTCGCCCGGGGTCTGGAAGACTAGACGAGCGGCCAGCTGGCCACACTCTGGGAGAGTGTGCGGAAATCCCTCTTGCGTCAGACCGCCCCGAAGTGGCTGCGCTCCTTCCCTTGTTCGTCCAACCGGATTGCCGCGGTCTCCCCTGCGAAGTCCCACTCCCCAACGCGGTATTCATCGCTGGAATCCCGGTTCGCCCGGTACAGATCTCGTCGTCCCTCCACCACAACCTCGATCGCCGGATCGTCACCTTCACCGAAGAATCCGACCTCGACGGCGGGCATCTGGCCGACCGGGGCGGGAAAGAGTACCGTGTGCAGTGTTAGGGGGAGTTGAACTTTGCTCGAGACAATGCCGGTGGGGGCCGGTTGGTGCGTTCCCCAATCGTCTGGCAGCCAGCCCTGGATGGGCTCGCGCTGACCGCAGACAATGCGCATCTCGATCGGCTGGACGCAGAGGGGTACGAGTTGTAATTCGGCCTCCAGGTGTCGAAGCGCAACCCGCCCATCGCCGACCTCTGCCTCGGCGGCGGCGGCGAAGTGGAAATAGGCCTCGAACTCGTATTCCCCCCCATCGCCCTCGAGAATGTCGGTTATGATCCAGTAATCGGGTTTGAGAAAGAGCACTCGTCGCTCGTGCACCACCTGCAAGCGCTCCGTTACCTGGCTTTGCGGATCGCGGGTAAATCCCTGGTCGTAGGCGCTGCGGGCATAGTCGAAGGACTCGTCACTGAGCCAGCGGTTGCCGGCGATCGGCTCGGGGCTGATGCCCCGCGCTACCAGCCCCGGCGAGACCGACCAGAGATTGCCGATCATCGGACGGGTATTCCAGCGCCGATTTTCCTCTGGGTGGGCCTCCGGATACTGCGCCTGCCACTGTCCGTCGACGGCGATGGCGTTGTGCCCCGGCGTCGCTACGTAGTACTCTTGTCGCCACCGCCCGTGCCAGGGGCCGCCGTAACCAGTGTCAGTCACCAGCGTATGGCCATAGGCGGCCAATATGAAACTCAGCTGGTCCATATGCGGATGCTGGTAGCCGCCCAGATTGCGCCCGCCGTCAAAAGCCAGATAACGCGCCTGGGGTGTCCAGTCGCTGCGCATAAAGAACATACCCGCGTACGGGAAATAATGCGATGTGTGAGCCGGCGGCTGGCCTTCGCGCCCCCAGCTATCTACATAACGCAAATCGTCACGACCCGTAAACTCCGCGCCCAATCCCACCAGCCAGCCCATTCGCTCCGGCAGGGGTTCCGCTTCGCGGCAGCGCCCCCCCGAGTCGTTCCACGGCGGGTAGCTACCGCGCGGATGCATCGCGTAGAGGGGGAAGTCGAAGGTGTGCGCGAGTTGCTCGGCAAAATCCGCGGCGATCGGATAACCGTGTTCCCGTGCCAACCGGTAGGCTTCGACCATGTCGCCATGCATATAACAGAGCTCGACATAAGCCCCGTCGGGATAGTAGAAGTCATCCAGCCCGAGGCGCAACTTCTCCAACGCCTCAGACGCCCATCGCTGCGCGACCTCGAACTCCGGCCACCAGGTGCCGAACCGCACGAAGCCGAGGAGCTGGTTGATGATGTGGTTGGGATTGCCCTGATAGTTGTCGCGCTTCAATTCCTGTTCGCGGAAGATCGCCTTCAACAGAGTGATCCGCTCGTCGTCGGTCCAGACGGAGCAGTGGCGCAGGGCGTAAAAGGCATAGGTCCAATTCGCCACTCTGGTACTGTGAGCGGGATTGTACCAGACCGCGGTCCGGTCGTTGTAGGCGCTCGGATCGCGCGGGAAAGGCGTGCAGGTTCGGAGCCAGTCGCAAACCAGATCGATCGCGTGCCGGGCGTAGCGGCTGTTGCCCGTCTCCCGATAGGCGTCGACGAGACGACGCATCAAACCGTGCTCGTTGAGCGCGGAGACCACGTGGTAGTCGCCTCGACTAGGGTGTGAGAGTTCGGGCCTGAGCCAGGGAATCTGCTCGGGTAGTTGGACCGTTTGTCCCCAATTTGAAATCTGGTGCTTGAGCGCCTCTTCGCCGTCCGGGGTCAAGGGTGCGTCGGTGCGCTCATCCATCGGGGGCAACCGTCCCAAAGGCGTGTCTGCCAGCTGTTGATAATAGTGTACCAGGGCGGATCGGGCCGCCTCAAAGTCGCCACCCGCAACAGCCGCACCCACCGCACCCAATTCCTCCCCCCCCAGATCGAGCAGGCCGAAGAAGCGCTCATCGGTCAGTAGGAGCAACTCGTCGAAACGCGGCATCTCAATTCCGTTTTTTCCCTGAGCCGTGGTGGGCATTTAACGCTGCATGCCTCTGCGATGCTCAACAGTGTGCAACACCGCAGACTCTCATCGCAATCGCAGGACTAGAAGGTGCTTTCCTTCGTCGTCATCGGACACCAGCGCATCTTGTTTAAATAGTCGAGCAGGGCATCGTGGGCCGCCGGGGTACCGATCCGGCGTAGTGCAGTAGCGCTGTGGGCCCCGACATAGCGATTCTGTTCATCGTGGAGCGCTTCCTGTAGCGCCGGTACCGCATCCGCAGCATCAGTACCCAGACGCGCCAGCGAATAAGCCGCCTCGTAGCGCGTCTGTCCATCTTCGTCGGCAAGCAAGGTGCAGAGCACCGGCACCGCTGTCTGCGGATCGGACTCCATCGTACCCAGCGCTTCAACCGCGCTGCGACGGACCCATTCCGACGGATCGGCGGCGAGCCGGGCCACGGCTTCTACCGCTTCCGCACCCCCAATCGGTCCCATATCGCCGAGGGCAAAAGCCGCATGGCCGCGCTCCGACTCCTGCTCCGATTCGAGGGCCTCTACCAACGCGGGCACGGCCACCGTACCGGCCTGGGCCAGACCGTGGGCAGCAGCCAGACGGGCCTCCTCAATCTCGTCGCCCAGCGCCTCGCGCAGTACGGGCACCGCGGCTGTACCCACCGCACTCAATGCGTAAGCCGCGTTGAGACGCACCGGCTCCTTCTCGTCGCGCAGCCGGGCCGCCAACCCCTCGAGCGCCGGGACCGCCGCCACACCCTTGAAGCCCAGAGCGCTGCACGCCTGCAGCCGCACCGCCGGATCGGGAGCATCCAACTCACCTACCAGCTCGGCTACTGGTCGGCCATTGCCCCCACCCAGCGCTCCACCACCGGAGTGCCAGTCCCAATGCCGCGCCGAGAGAAAGGGCCCATCCTGCGCTTGCCAGGCTCCACCTTGAGCATTCCAGGTTGGTTCAGTAGGCTCCCGCATCCGCACGAACTGGAACTTCATCATATAACGGGTATAATCGGCCTGATTGGGCATCGCTCGGTGCCAGAGGTCGAAATGCACCAGGGCCATCGATCCGGCTTCTCCAGCGATAGGAAGCGGCGTTTCCTCCGCCTCGTTTTCAGCTCGCTGCTCGAAACAGTGGCTGCCGGGCAGGACGGCTGTCGGGCCATTTTCGAGATGGGTGTCCTGGGGATAGTAAAAGATCATCGCCCAGCGGGTGCGGTGGCTGCGCACCTTGCCGAAACCCCAGTAGCTGTCCTTGTGCCAACCGCCGCCTTGGCTGCCAACATTGTTGATATGGGGATGCCGATGCGAATGCATGACATAGTCCGGACCCATAATGCTGGTCAGAGCCCCGGAAACAACGGGATCGTCGAAGACTTTGCCAATCTCCGGCACCTGTGGCAAGAGGTTGTTGCCCGGGTTGCCGTTTTGCGCGAAAACCTCCTCAGTGCGCTGGTAGATCCGTTGATGGACTTCAGCGGGCAACGAGGATTTGAGCGGCAGATATCCGTTGACGAGGTATTTTTTCATCTGCTCGTCGCTGAGCAAATATTGAGTATCGACCAAGGCATATTCTCCTATATCGAGGAAAGATCGCTAAAAGTATAATACGACCCTCCGCCGCGCGGAAGAGGTTGTGCGCAGGTCGGGGAAACGAGAGATTTAATCGTTTGCACAAATCAACGGGAAATGATGTCGACTCCGCTTTACATCTCTGACCTAGATGGCACACTGCTCTGTCCCGATGCTCGTCTTTCGGAGTTCAGCCGCGACGGTCTCAACCACCTCATCGCCAACGGGCTGCATTTTACGGTCGCCACCGCCCGCAGTGTCGTATCCATATCTCAGCTGCTCCCCGATCTCCGACTCGAACTGCCGGTGATCAACCTCAACGGGGCCCTGGTCTCCGATTTGAAGAGCGGTCACCACCTGGCGGTACAGGCCCTGCCGACCGACGTTGCCGCCCAGGTCCTTACGCGGATCGAAGAAGCCGGCCTTCAGCCCTTTATCTCCACCTGCGACGAAGAACGCGACGCGCTGTACTATAACGGTGTGCAAAACCCCGGTATGCAGTGGTACCTGGACGATCGGCAACACGCCGGCGACGGGCGACTCACCTTCACCAATGATCTGCATCGAGCAATGAACGATTCGGTGCTCTGCTTCACCGTGATCGCGCAACAACCGGCGCTGCTCTCGGAGTTGCGCACTGATCTCGATTCGAGTTACCCCGGACTGCTGCAGATGTACACCTTCGCCAACAGCTACTCGAATCTCGACGATACCTGGCTGACCATCAGCGACGCGCGAGCAACCAAGGCCCAGGGGATCCGCCTGCTGCTCGACATGGGCGACTATCGCACCGATGAACTCACCGTATTCGGCGATAGCGACAACGATCTCGAGATGTTCCGCATCGCGCCACGGGCCATCGCCACCGCCAACGCCACGCCACAAATTCTGGCCCTTGCCACCGAGAGGATCGGACCCAACAGCCAAGACAGCGTGGTGCGCTACCTCCAAACCCGGCATTAGCCTTGCGCCAACCGGCCTATTTTGCCGTATGGCAAGATTTTTCCTCCTCGCTCAGCCCGGTACGCGGGCACAAAAAAAGCGATCTTGCTATTTTTGCTCTACTAAGGACCCATTCAAGGATTTGTTAGAACCTGGTATAGACTTTGCTCTTTATTGCTAAAACAGCCGAGATGTGATACAAATCATCGCCGTTTCAGAGTCGACACATCATCTTTGAAGAATGGGCACTGCGATTTTCGGCCGGCACTAGACAACCGTCGCAAACCTTAACGAAGTCTTTGCAAATCCCCTCCCCTCCGTTCCAGTATCAGAAACTGGCCCCCCGGCCCACTTATGCTTTAGGAGTACATTATGCAAGCTCTGTCTGATGCACCCAACGCCGTAGCAGAAAACACTTCCTGGCAACTGTACGCCGACCTGCATCTGGGGCTCAGGTCTGCCGCTTCGTGGTTGGAGCTCGAAGGCTGGCTTAAGGAAGCACGCCGAGCCTGCGCGGCCGGCACTCTCCGCCCGGAGCAGCTCGAAGAACTTCTCGAGGAAGCCACCCGGATCGGTAGCGCCCTGGGCAATTTATAGGCGGGATACTACACCGCAGCGCGGCGGATCATATAGAGGCCAGTGCCTACCAGCAAGATCAAAATCACCGGCTCGCCACCAAAGGGAATGCCGACGCCGCTCCCACCCACAAAAGAAGGGGATTGTGCCGCGATGACGATATTAAGGATCGGTGCTACTAGTACTCGTCATCGTCTCGGTCTCGGTCGTCGTGGTGTTGGTAACCACAACCTGTATCTCCGAATCGCCCGTAAAACGCGTGTCGTAAAACAGATCGGCGTCAGAAAGCGAAAACGACAAGGGCTCGCGAACCTCAATCGTACTCGGCACCCCGCTGAAGCTCGCCGTCACTGAAGAGATCGAGAGAATGTCGGGAACAGGTGCGCCATCACCACTCCCGACCGGGTCGTCATAATCAGCAAAAGCCTGATCACCGGCCTGCACATCAAGAATGCCATTGTTCGTACCCGGAGTCCCGGAACTCGAAGTAGCGATCGTCACTCCTACTCCGCTGGTACTAACCGTGACCGTCTCAGTCTCGACCACGGTCATCCCACTGGCACTAAAGCGCACTACGCTGAGTTCGACCTCTTCGTCTGGGGCATCTGAATCGTTCAAATCGGCATCGGTCACGGTGACCGTCACCAAGTCCCCAATACTGGGTGACGAAGGCGAGTCACCACCGTTCCGGTGACACCGTTTACCACATCGATCTCGTTGGTGGCTGTGCTGCCGCTGTCGCCATTGGCATCAAAGGCGTCGTCATACTCGATCTCAAGCGCGTTGCCTGCCTCAACCTCAAATTTGCCGCCACCCGTCGCCGTAGTTCCGAAGATAGTGCTGAAGCCAGCAGAGAATACGCCGGTCGTAGCACCGGTCTCGGTCAAAGTCAGCGATGTCTGCTCTTCCTTAGTCGAGCCGCCCGGAGAGTCTAGGCTCCGAATCGTAACCGTCACAGTATCTGCAGAAGCGGGATTGGTGTCGAGATCGGAGTCGGTCACAGTAGCCGTGAAGGCTCTGCCCGGCTTGACTGGATCGGGTGACAACACCGCCGTACCGGTAACACCGCCGAGCTTGACCGAGCCATTGACCGCATCCACCGCCACCTCGTTGAGGTCCGTCATGGTAAAAATCAATGGGCTCGAGGTCGGTCCCGTTGCCGCAACAGCTTGAAATTTGACTTTAAAGAGGGTATCGTCAACGGCAGGCAGGTGATCTACATCGTCTGCAGCGGCGGCAGAAATGCGGATTTCTTTGGTAGTACCAGAACTGAACAAAACGTTGTACAGGAGGTGCCAATCCTCGGTGGTATGACCTGTCTGCTGCACGGTGCCAGCGCCCGAAAAAATCTCGATCACGCTACTGTCGTACTCTATAAGTACGTCGACACCGACCACGCCGGTCAAGCCGTCGGTAAAAGCCGTTATCGGTACCAAGCCTACCCCACCTTGCTCAATCACAAAGTCCGTGGGGGCAGAGATATTTTTCGCCGCCTCCGCAGCATTGTTGCCCAAGCCTGGTAAGCTGAGGACAAGAACGCAAAATAGAAGGGGGTTGGTGAGCATCCCTTTAGCAATCCAAATCTTCATTGGGGCCTCCAGAAGAAAGGAAATATCAAGTTCTCTTTCTCGGTTATGTGCAATCTAACATCGGATTGAAGATATTGATTATATTCAGCAAAATCAGGAAAAAGATAAAAAGGCTTAAATATGACAATTTCCAATATTTCAAACCTATTATTTGCACTGATGTGTCTGGTTTATCCCCAAAAAGACAAATATCTATAGATATACTATTTTCCTTTTTTCCGATAATTACTTATTATTATTACGCTCTTTTGCTCATTTACACCGTATTTTCTCAGAGGTACTGTCTGCTTGTCCGAAAAAACGACTACTAACCAGTTGCCGCAGCAAGCAATTTCGGTGCTTGTCGTTGACGATGACTATCTTTTTCTGCATTCCTGCCAACGCAGCCTTGAACGCGCATGCTTTACCGTCCATACTGCCAACAACGGCAACGACGCCCTATCCATGGCAACCGATCACGAATACGATATCGTTCTGCTGGATATCAACATGCCAGAGATGAGCGGTCTTTCCGTATTGCCTCAACTAAAAAGCGAATACAGCAAGACCGAAGTCATCATCGTAACTGGCGAGGGCGATTTGGAAACAGCGGTCGAGGCGATGAAGTTGGGCGCGGCCGACTTTCTGACCAAACCTTTAGAAACCACCGCCCTTATCGAAAAAATCGAAACACTAGTTACTCAGTCACGAGCGCTCTTAGAAAACAACGCAGAAAACAGCAGCGAAAGACGACACAACGAACGACGACGGGAAAAAAACGAACGCAGACAAACGGAACCCGATCGTCGCAAGAACGAACGGCGCCAGTTGAGTGAACGACGCCAGTTAAGCGAACGGCGGTTAAACGAAGACCGCAGATTGCAATCCAACGATCCGGTCATCGCCTATATTCAGCAACACGCTGCCCAAATCAGTACGCGGCAAGATGTGGCCAACGTCATGGATATGACGCTCGAACAGGTTTCGGCACGTGTCCAGTCAGCGACGGGGCAATCCTTCCGTCAGTGGCTCAATACCTGCCGACTGCGCAGGGCGACGCAAATGCTCAAAGACACCGAATTGGAAATCTCCCGTATCGCTCGAGATACCGGCTTCGCCACCGTGCAGCACTTCAGCCGCGTCTTTCGCAATCTCACTGGCATCTCGCCCCGAAAATATCGCCAGCAAAATCGCTAAACCAACCCCTACGACTATTTATGCAAGACACTTCAACACCCGTCTCAACCGCTAATAAAACCAGAGAAGATGTTTTGATTCTCCTCGTTGATGATGACGATTTGTTTCTAAGTTTCTGCAATCGCATGTTGGAACGGGAAGACTTCAACGTACACACAGCCAATAACGGCAAAGAAGGGCTTGAAAAGGTGCAGGAGCACCACTATGATGTGATCCTTTTGGACGTCTCCATGCCATACATGGACGGCATCACCTGCCTCAAGCAGCTTCAGGAGACAAAGTGCGATGCGGCGGTGATCATGGTGACGGGCAGGGGCGATGTGCAAACGGCGGTTGAGGCCATGAAGCACGGAGCAGCCGACTTCATCGAAAAACCCTTCAGTCCCAATAATCTGCTGGTGCGTATCGACGAAGCCCTGGCAGAGCGCGAGAAGGCTCGAGAGGCAAACTCGAACGCGCGCTCCCGGGAGCCAGTCGTCGCTTATATCGAGCAACACGCCGCCTAGATTAACTCCCGGAAGGACGTGGCTACGGCGCTGGGCTTAAGTATGGACCAGGTATCGACGCGGATCCAAACGAGTACCGGTCAATCATTCCGCCAGTTATTGCACCTCTGTCGTCTGAAAACGGCCGTGCACCTTTTAGAAACCACCGAAACCGAAATTTCCCATATCGCCCAGCGCACCGGCTTTGCCACCGTGCAACACTTCAGCCGCGTCTTCAGCAATGTCAAAGGCATCTCGCCGCGAAAATACCGTCAGCAAAGCCGGCTCGGCAACCTGCCCGCAACAGACTAAAACTGCCCCTTGAACTCCTCAAAGGCGCAGCGTAGCACTTCTACTTCGCCGCGCAACGCCGCAACTTCGCTCTCCAACGCTGTAATCCGCACATTTTCATCCTGGACTTCTCGTGCCAGGGGTTCTATTGGCCCCTCGCATTCTTCTTCCGACACTGGGTTCGGCTCTCCAGCGAGCAAATGGGCGTAGCGAACCTCTTTGCGCCCAGGTTGGCGTTCGAGTTGCACGACTAACGCGCCCGGGCCTTGTCGGCTCAATTCCCTTAGCGTCTCTTCCACCTCGGCCAGATTTGCAAAATCGTATAAACGACCGGTGCGCCCCCTGATCTCACCTACCGTCTGTGGACCTCTGAGCATCAATATACAGATTGCAGCCAGTTGCGGGGGAGTGAGATCAAAACTTTCCACGCAGAGATGGTAGTATTTCGGCACCCTCATATCGGCACCCGAGACCATCCGCACTAATCCCCTATCCCGCAAACTCTCCAACGCCCGCACCACGGACTTCTCTCCAAACTCAACCACCGGGAAACGGCTTGACTTCTGATTGCAAGCCGTCACTAGTGAATTGAGCGTAAGAGGGTAATAGTCGGGGGTCGTGATTTGTTTCTCGATCAACGATCCCAGGATTCGCACTTCAATCTCGTTGAGTAATGGCTCCATCATCTTATTTCTCCAGATCTTGCACTTTAAAAAAGGATGTTCTCTCGCAGGAATCACACAACGTCTCTTTTTGATTCGGACCTTTATATCCGGTACTGGAGCGGCGAGACTAAAGAGACGGTTCGGACTAGGTCGACGATTGCTCCCCTAAACGCGGCAGGACTTTGCAGAGCCGGTCTACCGTTTGCAGAGTATCGACGGCCTCCATACAGAAATCGGCATTTTCCCGAAACGATCGCAAGGATTCCAGAAGCGGCTTGAGTTGGTCGAAATGCTCAAGTGGAAAAGGCACAAAGGGAAAAAACTGCGAGCCCTGCTCCCGCTGTTTTTGGCGCAAATTCCAATAAAGGGCTGTCGGCGAAGAGCTCAACCAGATCAGCGCCGCTTCCGCTTGCCACGACTTCAAAGCAGTCTCGACCAGCAGGGCTGCTTCCCCCAGAATCACCAGACCACAAGGACGGGAGGCCAGGGCCTTGTTGAGTAGCTTGATCGCCGTACCTCGCAGGTCAGATTCCCCGCGTTGGCTCAGAGCTTTCCACAGCGAAGCGCCGACATGATGCTCGATCCAGTGATCCAAATCCACCAATGGTAGCCCCACCAACGCCCCCAAGTTATGTCCGACCTCGCGATAGGGGGAACTGGGCACTCCACCCAGAACCACCGGTCGTCTAAGTGCGATCGTGGGATGGTAATCGTAGTAACCTCCGGGTTGTTCTTCCACCGCGTCCTCCGCATTCGCTAATGGACTCATCCGATCGAGCTAGTATCAGCTCGCAAAAAGACCAAGGTCGCCCCCCAACCCCCCTCGCCCACACCACCAAGTCGGTAGGACTCGACGCCAGGTAGGCGATCGAGTACCGCGTGAACCGTGCGCCGGAGTTGACCTGTTCCCTTCCCGTGAACAACCCGCACTTGCAAGATGCCCCTCTCGCGGCAGGCGTCCAGGTAGTCGGGCACCAGATCTTTCACCTCGCGCGGATCAAAGGTATGCAGGTCGAGCATGCCGTTGATGGGCACTTCGACCGGCTCGGGTTCGGTGAACTCCTCTTCAGGTTCCATTGTCTAAAGAGAATCTAGGCGGCGAGCATCACCTGCACAACCACACTGGAGCCGCACTATATCATTTCGATAAACCCCATACAATATATAGAGGTTCCGGCTTTGGTCTGCGAGTCTCCAACTTTGCCCGCATCCACTTCGACACCTCAACATATTTCATTATTAATCTTGGGATCCCCCAACCCTCAACGAAATCGTTTCGCGTTCTTTGCGCTCCCCCATTCCCTGCTTTACGTTTAGTCTTGGAGCCCCACTACCAGACCGGAGAACCTATGCCCATACAAGCCCCTGTACGCATCGGCGTCATCGGCGCCGGTTGGTTCGCCTCGCGTCGTCACTGTCCCGATATCGTCGAACACCCCGAAGCGGAATTGGTGGCACTCTGCCGCCGCAATCCCGAACCGATGCAAGAGCTGGCCGACGCTTTCGCGGTGAAACACACCTTCACCGAGTACAATGAGATGCTCGAGAGCGGACTACTCGATGGAGTGCTGGTCTGCTCGCCGCACGACCTGCATTACCTCCACGCTAAGGCCGCGCTCGACAGGGGTCTGCACGTACTCTTAGAAAAACCGATCACCCTCGACCCAGAACAGGGCCGCACACTGGTAACACTGGCCAATGAGCGCAATCTAACTCTCATTGTCGCCCAGAACCCTCCTTACTGGAATCATTGCCGCTACTTGCGCGACAAAATCCAACACGGCGCTCTAGGCGAACTCGAAGGAGCAGCGATCCACTGGATGGGCAATGTCCGAGGAGTACTGGGCCTCGAACCCCTGCCCGACGAGATGCCGGGTATTGTCAAACCAACACTCTACCGCGCCGACGCGACACAAAACGGCGGTGGCTTCCTCATTGACGGCGGCTCTCATCTGGTCTGCGAGTTGCTGTGGTGCACCGGACGCCACGTAGTCTCGGTAAGCGCCCAGATGGACAATGCCGACTTCGATCTGCGCTGCGCTTTGACCCTGCACCTCGACAACGGCGCCTATGCCACCTTGAGCCAGTGCGCCGACAGTCAGATTCGCACCAAGCGGCAGCACAGCGTCTACTACGGCAGCAAGGGCACCGCAATCATGCGCGGTTTTCCCTTTTCGATCGAGTTCGAAAACAACCAAATCCTCGAGCAATTCAGCGAGAACGAACTAGAAGACCCACCTTCTCCGGTGGGAAATTTTGTCGATTGCCTGCTGGCTAGGGGTACATCGGAGATCGACGGAGAAATGGCGGTACATATAGTAGAGATTATTCAGGCCGCCGCTCGTGCTGCGCGAGACGGTCGAAATACAACACTCTCCGCGATTTAGGATCGACTTGTTTTTCTATCTGCTCTTGCTGGTCTTTGCCTCTTGCGCGCTACACGCCGATCAACACCCTAAGCCCGGCGAGGTCCGCCTGACACCCAAGATGGACCTCTTTCTCGAACCCACCCCGATCGAGGGTCTTCCCGGGCGCACTCTCAACCTCCCCCCTGGTTTCAAAGTCAAACTTTTCTCCGACCTAGTAAACAAGGTTCGCTTTATGGCCTGGGACGATCAGGGCGTACTGCACGCAGCCAATATGAAAACCCGGCGCTCTAGTCAGTGGACTCCGGCATCAGGACGTCGGAGTCTGGTGCTCGCCTTTCCCGATGCCGACAAAGACGGTCGTGCCGATCGCGTCTATATCGCCGCCGACGATTTCCATTGGCCGCACAGCATCGCCTTCTTCAAAGAGGCGCTCTTCGTGGCCGACGACGACGCGATTTATCGCCTCGAAGATCGGGATGGAGATGGCTATTATGAACAACGTACCACCTTCGCTGAAGTCCCCGGTTTTATGGGCCGCTCTTCCGAACACGTAACCCACTCGCTTCTCTTCGACGAGCAAAATGACAAATTATACTTTCACGTCGGATCGGGTTGCGACCTCTGCCGTGAGAACGACCCCGAGCGAGCTACTATTCTGCAATTCAATGCCGATGGTAGCGGCCGACGGATTTTCGCCTCCGGACTTCGCAACGCCATCGGCCTTGACCTGCACCCACTCACCGGCGAATTGTGGGCCACAGGCAACGGACACGACCGCGAGGGACCAGGTCTACCTCCCGAATGGATCACTCCGATTCGCGATGGTCACTTCTATGGCTGGCCCCTGGCCTATGGCTTCCAAACCTGGACCGACTTTTCCATCCCCGAATACCAAAAGGCAATTTTCCCACTGACCCGCGAGGACTCATTAGTGGTCGCAAGTATCGAGAGACCTGCCGCCATGGTCCCCGCTCATCTGGCGCCGATGGGTCTGCATTTCTACACCCACAATCAGTTTCCCTCCCAGTACCACAATGCTGCTTTTGTCGCCTTCCGCGCTGGAGTCCTGGGCAATGATCCCGGCTACAAAGTTATGGTACTCTTTGCCGATCCAGACGGATCCAATGCCCAGGTCGCCGACTTTCTCACTGGATTTCGTCCCGATCCCGATAGCGACTCTTTCTGGGGTACTCCAGTCGGCCTGACCAGCGATGAGCAGGGCTTTCTCTACCTGAGCAGCGACCGCTTCACCCAAGCTATATTCCGGATTGAGGCCAGCCCGCTCCAGGGTCTATGGCAGAACCCACCACCCGATTCTCTCTTGACCGAGTCCCCACTGTACATAGACTCCATCGTCCGCGTGCAGCGAAAATGGGACGATCCGGCACCGCTAGGGATAACGGCCGACCTGAGTTCATTGGGCGGTCCTGTATCATTGCCTTTGCAAAGAATAGACGATGAAACGTACCGCCTGCAAACCGAGCTCTCAGCCGGGCCGCGCAACGGGCGAAAAAATCTCGTGATACATCTCAAACAAGGCGATGAATCGACCAAGTTGATTCGCCCCCTTATCGTGCTGCCCAGAGAGGATCAGGAGCTCTACTCCGAGTCATTCACCTGGGATCAAGGCGCGCATATCAGTGCCGAACTCGACCCGGCACAGACCGATACCGTCTTCGCCGGTGAGCGCGCTATACGCGTGGTGGCATCGCGGGCTATCTTCGCCATCGAATTAGAACCCCCGGAGCCCGTCTCAAGAGCAGGCTATACGGTATTGCGCCTGGCTTTTCACCCAGGTCACGTCACCGGGGGTACCCGGCCTTCGTTTTCGCTCGCCGTCAACGGCGATATCGATAACCGGCAGCACTTGATCGACCTGATAGATCTGCAAGCGGACCAATGGCAGAGTATAGAGGTCGACTTGGACCACTTGGCTTCAGGCGACTCCATCGAGTCGCTGCGCTTAATCGGCAATCTACGCGGTACCTTCTACTTAGACGAGATCCGCTTAATCGCCGCCCGGGCGACGGCTCATCCTACATCTGTACGCGGTGAAAGCACACGCGCCGAGCCAGAGGAGCTGGCCCTGCAACCCAACTACCCCAATCCGTTCAACCAATCCACCGTTATCCGCTACCGCCTTAGTCAGGTCGGACGGGTACAACTCGAAGTGTACAACTTACAAGGTCAGAGAGTACAGACTCTCGTCGACCGCAACGAGAAAGCCGGAACCTACCACATCGAATGGAACGGTACCGACACCAAAGGCGCCCAGGTCGCAACCGGGGTCTATTTTATCCGGCTCCAGACGCAGAATGCCGTGCGAGTCCATAAGATGCTCTTGTTAAAGTGAAGTAGGCCCTCTAGATTGCACAGGAAGCCGAAGCGGGCATTATACCAAAGACCACTCTTTTAAGAGGATCTTCAGTGCAAGACCTCAACTTCCCCTCCACGTACCCTTTTGAAATCCGCGAAGTCGAGGGCAAACGCGAAATACTCGACTCGTTGCGCCGCAAATACGTGCGATTGACGCCCGAAGAGTGGGTGCGCCAAAACCTGGTGCAATACCTAATCGTCGACCTGGGCTACCCGCGTGGACTGACTGCGATCGAAAAGGGCATTGACCTTCACGGCAAACCCTTCCGCGCCGATATCATCGTCTATGATCACCAGGGAGAGGCGGTGCTGATGGCCGAGTGCAAAGAACCTTCGGTCTCGATCAGGCAAGAGACTTTTGACCAGATCGCCGCCTATAATCGCGTGGTCCAAGCCCGTTACCTGCTGGTATCCAACGGCCGGGTCCACTATTGCTATGCCATCGATCGAGACCGGGAGGAGTACCGCTTCCTCGATAGAGTACCGCTCTATGGGGAACTCTGAAGTCGGCCTAGAGATTATCGGTTCTGGTGAGAGCATAGGATTGATCACCAGCACGCCTATGCCACCAGGTTTTTTCCCTCCGCCTCAGCCAGAGCGATATCTACTTCCACCAGGACTTCGTTGACCGAGGCCAAGAGCTGGCCCGCTTCGCTCAGACTTTTTTCCGCTTCTTCGTAATGCAACTGGGCCTCGTCGGAGGACTGCTCCTGCTCGACGCGCCAACCTTCAATCACCAGATCGAAAGCCTCGAGTTGCTTGACAAGTGCCTGACGTAGGTCTGCGTGCATAGCGTCAAGCCGCCTGGGTACTTCGATGCGGTCCAAATCCGCTATCGCCGTCGCCAATCGCGGCCTGAACTCATCGTACACCTGAGCCAGATTTTCCCCCGAGGCTTGCCCCGAGGTTCCTACGGCCCTCTCGCGCCACCCCAGGTCAATCTCATTGACTTCTTGTATTATCCGTTCAAGCGATTCGCGATAGTCACGCACCGCGGACTCACTGCCAAAAGGGGTCTGCCGCGTCTCGTCTCTCCCGCACGCGACCAGGGCAACCAATAACAACACCCAAGTCCAGTCACGTCTTTCCACTATAAAACTCCTCGGAGTCCCGTGCTAACCCTCGCCCCAAAAATCCGATACCGCGCCATTTCTTTCCACCATTCGCTCCAACACCAGTAAATTCCGCATCACACACCGCGGGTGGTGGTAGTGCTCCTTCCGTGCCACATGCTCGACATAATTCACTTTCCGATCCCCACTGTACATATAGAGTGGCCACCCGTATTGCTGCAGAGAAAACCGTTCCTCTATATAATTGAACACCCGCCCGAACCACGTCGCCGCCCAATCGGCCCCGGTGTGTTCCAGTAGAATCAGGCAACCCACTAGCGCCTCTTCCTGGAGCCACAACACTTTGTCGAAGGTATAGGCCCCGTGTACATGTACCGCACGGAATAACCCGCCGTAGACATCGTCCCAGGCAACTTCCAAGTGGCGACGAAAGCGCTCGGCGGCCAGATCGAAGAGAGCGCGGTCGCGCCGACGCATCGCCTCGGCCATCAACATCCACAGAGTCTCGATCGCGTGACCGAGATAGATAAAGTCCTCGTTGGCATCATCGGGCCGTCCGTAGTTGTGATCGAGCACCTCGTTCATCAGGCGGTACTCGGGATTCCAGAAGCGATTGGCAATCGCATCGACAACCCGATCGCAGAGTTTTTCCAGCTCAGGATCCTCGACCTCTGCGAGCAATTGCGTCAAAATCAGCACCAGTACCATATGGTTACCGAGGATGTGCATGCCCGGGTAGTTGTGCGGGATATAACCCTCTTCGACAACTCGCTCCGGATCATCGAAGACGGAGAGCGAACGCCACAAGCTGGCGATGGCGACCTCCAGAGCCTCCTCGTCGCCCGTCGCATGGGCATACGCTTGTAGGCCCTCGGCGACGAAGAGCCCATCATAGCCCCGCCTGACTGCCGGTGAAATTACTCGGCCTTCCCGATCGAGGCACGTCACCCAATCGCCATTCGCGTCACGGCCGTGAGCCAGAAGGAAATCGCGCGTTTTACGAGCTACCTCCAAGTGTTCCTCTCCACCGAAATGCCGGTAGAGATACGAGTAGGTCCACAGCCCCCGCCCCTGATACCACATATTCTTGGTCTCGTCGATCCGCGAACCATCGTGGTCCAGCGCGCAGATAAATCCTCCAAGTTCGTGATCGATGCCGTGGTTGTGCCAGAAGGGCAAATAGTCTTCAAAGAGGTAGCGATGATAGTGGTCCCGGAGCCAAACCAAACTTTTTCCCGCTATATCCATAAGGCTCCTCGCATAAAAAAATCGGCCCGCGATCGGTCAGTGACTAGAGAAGACACGGTACTAATGCGTCGACGCCTTCTTGCACTTGTTCACCTTATCGGCCAGTTTCTCGACGACGTCTTCAATCTTTGATTTTCCGACTTCCCACTGGCCGAGTTCGGCGTAAAAGGTCATCCCCTCTTTGCCCGCTGATTCGACGAGCTCCTCGATCTTGCGGCGGGCCCCTTGCTCATCCGAGTCGAGAAGAATAACGATCTCGTCGCCCGAAAACCAGCGGGCAACCACATCGCTGCGCCGCAACGGAACCGAAAAGGTTTCCTTGATCCGGCGGTTGACCTCGGCATAGCCCAATTCTTCGTTGAGTTCGTGGATCCTATTCATATCGATAAAAACCACCCAGCGCATATCGCGTGGCATGACGTGGCAAAACTGCAGAAAGGCAGGCCGCGTCCACATGCCGAAAGAGGTATCCCAGCTCAAATCGCGCACCTGACGGCGCAATTCCTGAATCTCGCTATCAAAACCGAATATTTTAGCTACCAATCTCTTCAGCACGGATGATCTCGCTTAGCTTTGCGCTTACTCAAATGTAAATATACCCCGGGACGACGACGAACCCTCTGCCGCACCCTTTGTTATTCTTCCAAGGCAAAGGCCGCCGGACCAGCCTGACTGAGAAAAAAATCCGCTCGATCCCTCTCTGCGTCAAAAGCTGCGCCATAGGCTGCGGTCCAGTCGGTGAGAAAATCGACGGCGACCTCTTCTTGAACAAGTGCCCAGACGCTGCCGCCGAAGCCTGCGCCAAAAGCCGAGGCCGCAGCAGCACCTGCCTCGCGCGCCAGCGCTGCCAGCGCGTCGGTCTGCGGCAGCTGGTTCTGCAGGAGGTCGGTCGCTAGCGCCTGCGAACGATCAACCAACAGGCCAAACCGCTCGAGCTCGCCTCGCGCCAGCGCATCGCCAGCGGGTCCGACAATCTCTTCGTTTTCACATACAAAGTGCTCCAACCGCGTTGCGAGGTCCACCGCCGTAAACGGTCCGTCCCGTACTTCTGCCAGCACCTCGCGAAGCTGTCCTGCTGACTCTGGGCTACCGGAAAGTACATCGGCCAAATAAACCTCAGTGCATCCCGTGGCCTGGCACCAGGTATCGACAATGGCCGACACCAACCCCGACATTCTGTTGTAAAGCACTTGCGCCGCTCCTGTTTTCTCTGCCACTACCCCACTGAAACCCAAAGCCAACACATAGCCCTGGGGCACTGCAATGCGGCGCTCAAAGCGCGCCGGACAATAGGAGAACTGTCCGAACTGACCGGCACGCGAGCAGAGAATCGCCGTATGATCCTCACTACCGCCAAAGGTACCGACTCCCCGATCACCCTCTAGATCGCCGAAGTTCTGTCCATTTTCGATCGTACCCAGATAAGCGGCCAGGGTCAGCTCATCATCGATATGGCTCCGGTAAATCTCTCTTTCCTCCAGCCGATTGTGCTCCGCTAATGCCAGATAAGTCCCCACCATCAAGGCGCTCGAAGAACTCATACCTGCCGCTGGCGGCAAATCGCTGAGGAAAGCGATCTCAGCACCCCGCAATTCGCGGCCAAAATTGCGTGCCAGTCGACGGACCACCGTCAGCGGATAATTGGTCCAGCTGCCATGTGGAACTGCTAGGTCGGGCACGAACTCGCACTCAACAGATTCGTCCAATCCTACCGCATGAACCCGCACCCGCGCGTCGGGACGAGGATGGACCACCAGACAGAAACCTCGATCGAGGGCCGCGACAATACTCCGTCCTCCAGCGTAGTCGGTGTGCTTGCCAAGGACTTCGAGACGGCCTGGGACAAAGATCGCGCGAACCTCTTCCTGCGGGTCGATACCTGCACCCACCAACGCACGAGCACTGCGCGCAAAAAGCACTGCCTTATGACCAGCCGTTTGCACATCGGCAAAACGCCCCTCGAGGTGCGCCGTAACAGCCTCCGGATCCAATAACGCGTCCAGCCTCACAACCGCACCGTCCTGCCCATCAGGAACTTTTTCACTGCACTTACGTCCGCGCGGCTGGACAGATCCAGGACCGCGTCTTCGATGTGGAGCACCTCAAACACGACACCCGCCTCCCGCGCTAACGCCACCGCATCGGGCAACTCCAGCTCGCCCCGCGCCGAGATTTCGACGGCGCGGCAGGCGGGAAAGATCCGGTGGTCGAAACGCCAGCAATTCATGCCCAAACCCCAGCGACCGCACAGCGTCTGCAATTCAGCTGGATCGGGTTTTTCGACAATGCGCGCGAGCAAACCATCGGGTCCACTCTCGACTACTGAGAATGACAAGAGTCGATCTTCGGACACATTACCTCGTTCAAGCATACTCTCCCACCCAAAAACCGCGACGCCGGGACCGGCCAGAGTGCGAAGTGCGGCCAGTGCCTCAACGGGGTAGTAATTGTCTGAGTTGATCATCAGGAAAGGCTCGCCCTGGACCCATTCCTCAGCCGCGACTAACGCATCGGCGGTGCCTCTCGCTTCGCGTTGTACCGCAAAATAAAGTTCCAACCGTTCGCAATTCAACTCCTCATTGCAATAGCGACGCACCGCGTGGTGCTCCGGGCCGATAACCAGGCAGACGCGCCGGTATCCCGCCTCGGCCAGAGCGCTAAGCAAATAATCCAGAAATGGCCGATCGATGGGCATAAGCGCTTTAACACCGGTTTGGGCAATGGCCTCTTGCCCCGGATCGAGGCCGGCTTCGGAGTTGCTCTCTCGCATGCGCGTACCCAGACCTCGGGCCAGAATAACTGCTCTGTCCATCTTGAAGGAATTGATTACCATACGGCCTTTCTCTATTATATACAATACGATATATACAACCAGAGCCTATTTCCTGCAAGCGGACTAGCGTGCCTAATTGCAGCTCTTGGTCATGTAAATACCGGAAATTGGACCGAACCCATGAACGAGACTCTCTTCGACCTCTCCCTGCTCCCCAAAGCCCAACTCCAGTTCACCGTCATTTCCGACACTCACTACATGCTCGACCCCGGCGATGCCCCACTCGAATTCCCCTCGCGCCGCAACCAGAGTCAGCGTGCCAGAGCAGCTCTGCGTTTGGCCGCAAATATCGACACCGACTTCGCGATCCACTTGGGCGACCTGATCCAAGAATACCCCGATACCCCCGACTTTACACGCGCACTGAACGAAGCGCTGGCACAACTCGAAGAAAGCGGGCTCGAACCCCACCAGGTCGCCGGCAACCACGACGTCGGCGATAAAGCCGACCCAACCATGCCCACCCACCCCGTAAGTGCCGAGATTCTCGAATCCTACCATCGGCGCAATGGGCCCTCCTGGTACGGCTTTGACTCTGGCCCGATTCACGGCATCGTGCTCAACTCCCAGATCATGAACCTTCCCCTAGGTGCGGAACAACACGCCTGGCTTGAAACCGAAGTGCAAACACACAGCGAAAAACGCCTCTTCGTCTTCCTCCCCCTCCCTCCTTACCTATGGGATCCAACCGAGCCGCATCTAGGTCACTACGACAATCTCGGAGAACCAGCCCGCAGCTGGCTCTTGCAGCTTTTGGTCCGCCACCGCGTCGAGCGGCTCTTCGCCGGCCATGTACACTTCGCCTTTTGCGATCGCCTCGGTTCCACGCGCTACACCATCGTGCCGTCGACGTCTTTTACCCGACCGGGCTTTGGCCATCTCTTCACCAGCGCAGCCGCTCCCGAGCAGGGCCGAGACGACACTCCCAAGCTCGGTTTCTACCTGTGCCGGGTCTTTGACGATCGCAGCGACCTGCATCTGATTCGCAGCGAAGCTATTGGCGATGCCTCAGAGACGAGGCTGGTAACTCGCACTCCGGCCGCACTCCAGGGTGCTCCACTGGGCGTGACACTGACCCATCCCTTGTGTTCGACCACCGAAGTACCGCTAGCCTGGCCCTCAGCCATCCGCCAGCGCGTACGCAATGACTATCCCTCACTCGCCCTGCAAGAGCTGGGCGCCACCTCACTGCGGGTGCCCTGGACCGATATCGAAGACCCTTTGCAACGCGAAAAACTGCAAGATCTGCGCAGTGAAGGCATCGCGATCCAGGCATTCCTCCCATTTACCGATGACCTCGAACTCCACCGTTTGCTCGACCGCTATCCCGACAGCGCCGACAGTTGGGAGTTACAGACTGCTGGCGAGCCCCTACCCACAGACCAACAATTAGACCTGCTTGCCGACTGCACCCGGCGAACGCCGGTGAGTCTCTCGACCATTGTCCCCGGCGAACGCATCGCTGGCAAGCAACACCCGCGCACCCGGCTGGGTTTTCGCATCGAAGAATTAGCGGCCCTGAACAGGTGCCTGATAGATAGAGGTCTTGTGCTCGATTCGGTTCTCTGCCGGATCGACTCAGATTCTACGCCCTGGATTGCAATCGAGCGCTTTCGCGAGCTACCTGATCTGGCGCAAATCGGTCGCGTCGACTGGTCGCTGACCTTTACGGGCTGCAATGACGACGACAATGCTCGTCTCGCCACCGAAGCGCTTTTCGCTACGGCGCTCTTGCCCTCCGCACGACTCTACGTCGACCCAGTTATAGATCTGGACCGCACGATGGATACGGCCCACGGACTCCTCGATACCCGATGCAACCCCCGACCGGTCTTCCACGCCCTGCGCACTCTCAATACGATAGTGCACGTGCATCGCACCGCGTGGACTCCAGAGCAAGAAGAGGAAAGCGGTCTTCGCATCCTGGGTTTGCGCTCCGAAGCTGGGGTGATGAAGCTAGTGCTGCCGAATGAATCTGTAATGTGGACACCTGGCAAATCAAACCTGTGCCACCTGGTCCGAGGCACTGTTGAAAGAGAGGTCGATAAAGCATCTATCACAGGTCCGACACTGATCTACAACTGAGCGACCGCCGCCGATTGCAAGACCCTGTACATCTCGGTTCGCGACCCCCAAAACCCCGCTTGACGACCCTTTCAGTATTCCCCATCTTCGCCCATCCCTATTCTACCCCAAAGGATCGCCTGCCATGCCGTGGACATTCGAACAAGTAGCCGGACCCTTCGATTTCACCGAGGGGCCCGCCTGGGACGGTGAAGCCATACTTTTTACCGATATTCCCACCAGCCGCATCCTTCGCTACGACCCCAAGACCGAAGAGACCACCGTTTTCCGCTCCGGTACCAACGAGGCCAACGGCCTGATATTTAATCGGGACGGCCAACTCTATGCTTGCGAAGGCGGCGACGGAGTAACGTTCCCCAAGGATGGGCATCAATACACCACAGACGGACGCCGCGTGGTTCGCTACGACCAGGACGGTTCGCTCACCGTGGTCTGCGACCACTTCGAGGGCAAGCGCTTCAATAGCCCCAATGACCTCGCCTTCGATAAACTGGGCCGAATGTGGTTTACCGATCCCCGCTACGGCGATAAGTCCGACGACCTCGAACTGGACCACGAGTCGGTCTACCGTGCCGACCCGAAACCGGACGGCAGCTGGGACCTGCACCGGATCACTTTCGATACCACCAAACCCAATGGCCTGCTCATCAGCCAGGACATGCGGACGCTGTACGTTGCACAAAGCGATTACGCCGAATCCGGTGCCACCGATCTTCGCGCCTATCCGATCAACCCCGATGGCACAGCTGGAGAATGCCGGATATTGCACGATTTTCATCCTGACCGCGGAGTAGACGGTATGGTCTTCGACACCGAAGGCAATATCATTGCAACCGCCGGATGGGAAGACGGCGGCCCCGGCCCTATGATCTATGTTTTCGATCCCGACGGCCAGGTTTTAGAAATGCATCCGATGCCCTTCAAACCCAGCAACTGCACCTTTGGCGATGAAGACTTGCGCTCGCTCTATGTAACCGCAGGCGGGCGTCTCTACCGAACTCGGACCGAGCGCAAAGGCTATTTGATCTACCCGAGTTGAATATGGGCGTCAATTCTTCTTAGCAACCGCCTGGATCATGGCGATGATATAACCGAACTGAAAGGCCCAGGCCTGGCATACTCGACCCGATACTCCCTCCGGAGCTTTGTCATCGGGGTGGGATGGAGCGTGATCGGGCATCAGCATATACTCATAGCCCACGTCGTGCAGGGTCTGCGCGACCTCGTGCATATCGACATCGCCTTCGTCGGGCCAGACCTCCTGAAACTTGTATAATCCACCCACGATATTGCGGTAGTGAATATTAAAGAGTTTTTTGCGCTCGCCGAAGTAGCGGATGATATCGCAGAGTTCGTCCGCGGGGTTTTCCAATCCTTCCGATGCCACACCACAACAAAAATTGAACCCGTGGTAGGGGCTATCGACCAATTCTGAAAAGCGTTTCAGCCCCTCCATAACCGGCCAGTTCCAGCGCTCGACCCCGCGCAAGACCGGTGCCGGCGGGTCGTTGAGATGACACGCCATCTGGACTTTGTTTTCCTCCGCCACTGGAATTACCCGCTCGAGAAAGTAGGTCGCTCGCGCAAAAGCCTCTTCGCGGCTTACCACGCCCGCTTCGCTGAGCGTCTCGTTGTCGTATTTAGACATATCAAAAGTCGAATAACTCACGCCACCACGACCCAGGGTTGATTCGGTGCGCTGGTGATCGAGAATGCAAAAGTTGTAAAAGAGCGCCCTTAGTCCGGCTTTTCCAGCATTCTCGATCATCCGACAGACCTCATCCAGATCTTTATCCCGCTGTGGATCACGCGCCAGCGTGATGCTTCGGGGAATAGAAATATGGGTAGACTCCAAACTCACCCCAAAAGCGGCCGCTTCCTCCTTGTGCTTGAGCAACGTCTCTACCTCGATATCCGCTACCGAGGCAGCCATATGAGTTACTCCGTGCCGCAACAGAAACTCCAGTTCGACCTTCGAAGTCCCCATTCCCTGTACGCCAACATGCATTTTCGAGCCTGTCATTTGCTCGCTCCTGTTTTTAATGTCCTTGAATTAATCCCATTAGTTCCAAAGGTCGCAGAGATCAGGCCGAAGCTCCCGAATAATGTCGTACTCCCCAGCGCCAAAACAACCGTGCTAAAACCATCATTGCCGCAGCCATTGCCAACGCCCCCCACAACACATCCTGCGACAATCGCCCCAGCAGCGCCTCGGAAGGCACTGTCACGGCAAAAGCCACCGGAACCAGAAAGGTCATCGCCATTTTGAGCCAGCGCGGATAAATCGCCACCGGGTACTTACCCGTACTATACATGGATTGGAAAATTACCAGGATATTTTCTGCCTTAATAAACCAGAACGAAAACGTAGCCAGCACCAACCAAAAACTATAGACGATCGCCGCACCAGCCACAAGCGTCAAAGCAAAACTCGTCGCGTGCACAAAGTTTGTTCGCATCCCGATCTCGACGACGGCCACCCCGATCAAGGCGAGGCCCTGTACCACATCCAGCAACTTCCACACCCGCACCTCGCTGACGCTTACCAACACCTGTGAATCCTCTGGCTTCGTCAGAGTAAAATCTAAAGTACCCTGGCGCACATCGTCCATAAAGCGTTGCATCGAAGGTTGAATCAGCGCACCGATCAGACCACTCATTAAAAAGAAGACCCCAAGCAGCGCCACCAGCTCGGCCGATTGCCACCCACCTAGTTCCTCGGTGTGGGAAAAAATTACGGCTAGACCCGCCAGGGCCACTCCCAGATTGAGTAGACTTTGCACCAGCTGAACCCAGAAGTCGGCGCGGTAAGCCAATTCGTTCAGCACGCCGATTCGCAAGAAGATCCACAAAAGACGCAGATAGCTCACGAACCCACCGCCGCATATTTCCGCACGCCGCGCGACCACACCAGTCCCAGGATCCCCCAACTCAAACCCAACCATACCGCCTGAGCCGCCAACCCCAAAAGCGTCTCATCCGGCGTGAGCCGACCGAGGAGCAGTTCTGTGGGAAAAGCCAGCATCCAGCGAAAAGGCAGGGCTGTGGCCAAAACCTGGACCCACTCCGGCATCAGCGGCAGCGGCGCCATTTGACCAGAGAAGAAGAGCAGAGCTGCGAAATAAAGCTGGTTGGCTGCCGCCGTGCGCGTGGTCCACAGCGCCACCAGCGCCAGCGCCCACTCGACGAAGAAGCGCATTAGGAAAGCCAGTACAACCGCCGGCACCGCCGCCCAAGCCGCCCAGGCCGGAAGATCGAAAACCGGCTCGAAGAGCCAGATCATCAACACCATCGTCGGCAGCATTATTATCAGCGTCAGAAACTTATAGGAGAGATTCATGGCGATATCGCGGTGGATGGGATGCAGGGGCTGAAGTAGAAGCGGGGAAAAAGCTCCTGTTCTTATTCGAAATTCGAACTCGTACATGAACCAGGTGAAGGTCAGGTGGCCCAGCATCATCATAGTGATGTAGTACGCCGCGAAATCACCTACTGAGAAACCACCCACCTGACCGCCTTGCGATCGCGCCACAGCGGTCCAGACCGAGAGGAAAACCAGCGCTTCGACGACGCGGCCGATCAGCCAGATTACCATCGCCGCCCGGTATTGAAACTGCACTGCCAGATGGATGCGAAAGAGCGTGCCGTAGATGTCGACAAAGCCTTTCATCCCTGCTCGAAGACCTCTTCAATTACGTCTTCGATCGGCGGGTCCTCGACTGTCAGGTCGAGCACTGGTATTTCGCTCAGAAGCCGCCCGACCACCCGTGCGGTGTCGATCTTGGGCACGCGCAGAGAGACTCGACCCTCGCTGCTATCGACGACTTCGCCGTAGGCACTGAGATCGCTCTGCTCTTGGCGTTGCGCACCGGTGCGTTGCTCAATTGGCGAAACTTCCATCTCGACAACGATGGTCTTATGGGGCGAGAAGCGCCGAACCAATTCGGCGAGTTGGCCATCGTAAAGCAGCTGACCATGGTGGATAACCACCACCCGCTGACACAGCGCCTCGACATCGGCCATATAGTGGCTGGTGAGCAATATCGTGGCATCGTAACGCTGGTTGTATTCGTTGAGGAAGTTGCGAATCCGACGCTGCATGGTCACGTCGAGGCCTATGGTCGGCTCGTCTAAGAACAGGATCCGCGGCCGGTGCAAAAGTGCGGCGGCGACTTCGCATTTCATCCGCTCTCCGAGCGAGAGGTTGCGCACCGGCTTATCGAGGAGCCCCGCCAGATCCAGGAGGTCGGTCAGTTCCTCCACCGTCTGTCGGTATTCGCGATGGCCGATCCTATAAATAGCCCGATTGCGCTCGAAGGAATCGACCACCGGAATATCCCATAGCAACTGGTTTCGATTGCCCATCACCAGGGTGATCTGGCGCAGAAATTCTCGCTCGCGCTTAAAGGGCTCAAACCCCAATACCCGACCCTGCCCGCCAGACGGATATAAAAGGCCCGAAAGCATTTTCAGAGTGGTAGTCTTGCCAGCGCCATTTGGCCCTAGAAATCCAACAATCTCGCCTTGTCCGACCGCAAAGCTGATCTCCTTGACCGCCTCTACCCTGCGCGTCCTTCGATGCATCAAACTTTTGAGCGCCGCACTCAGCCCCCCCTCGCGCACGGGCACCTCGTAACTTTTGCTCAACTGGCGCACGTTTATAGCAGGAGTTTCTGACACCCTATCACCATTCAGCGAGAAATTTATTAGGTTTAGTTCTGCCCAATTTAAAACAATGGTCACCCTTGGCAAATTAGAACCGATGAACTCTCGTTACCGCTTCTTCCTCCTGTTCTTACTCGCTCTCGCCCTCTATACCCGATTTGTCGGACTGACTCGTGGCGAGAGCGACTTCGTCTCTTCCGAAGAGCGGGCACGGGGACTCAGCACCTCATTCCACGCTTTTCATCCCGATGAGCAAACCCTCGCCCGCGCCGCGCTCGAACTCCGCAATCCCCTCGATCCGCCGCTAACGGCTTATGGCATGCTTCCGCTCTACATATGGCGGGGAGCATTGGAATTGGCGAATCTCTGCACCGATGCACAACTAGACCGCTTCGACAGCGTTGAACCACAGGTCTATCTGGTTGTTCGCCTGCTTTCCATTCTGATTTCGTTTGGATCAATACTCTTGGTCTGGTACCTCGGCCGAGAGCTTTACTGCGCCTGGACTGCGGCATTGGGAGCTTTGCTTTTCACTCTCGCTCCCGTGGCGATTCAGCTCGCTCACTTTGCCACCGTCGATGGGCTGCATACCCTCCTTTGTCTTGGCGCCTTTGCCTTGATACTGCGCACCCAGACCAGGCCGGGTTGGCAGAGCTATGTCCTAGCCGGTCTGGCGATTGGCGCCGCGGGAGCGGTGCGATTCAACGGTCTGCTCCTGGGACCGGTCCTGGTGGTTGGTTATCTGTTGCGCGGAGGAGGACTGCGGGCCCTGGTCACATCGCCTCCCTGGATTGCCGGCGCAACGGCATTGCTAACCCTTCTTTTCTTTCAACCCTATATGGTCTTGGACCCGGACCTGCTTTTTCGTGCCGAGAACAGCGACGATTTTGGCTTTTCGCTGCAGGTCGCTCGCGGCGAGTTCCTACGTATCTGGACTCTCGTCGACGTCCACACCCCGCGCTACTTGTACTACTGGACCCACCTGCTACCATTAGCTAGCGGGTGGCCGTTAACCCTCGGCATTGCCATTGGTACAGTCCACGCTATTTGGCGACGAAAGAGTGGATTAGTATTGCTTTTTTGTGGACTCTATTTCGCCCAGGTCGGCGGACTGCACACCAAGCATGTGCGCTATCTGCTGCCCCTGCTGCCCTTCCTCGTTCTGCTCACTGCAGATTTCTGTGTCAAATTAGTGGGTTCCAGGCGCCGGTTGGGTTTGGCATTTTGTGGTACTCTCGTGCTTTATACGGGGTTTTACGGGCTGGCGTTTGCGCAAATCTACAGCGAGGAAGACAGTCGAATCCAAGCCGCGCGCGCCATTGCCGATCAAGTGCCTCCTGGACGTACAATTGGTTTGGAGCGTGGCGGCTTCTCTATGAACGCATTGGTCGGAGGGCCGCGAAATCCCACCCGGCAACTAAACACCTCCGTGCTCTTCGAGGCCCGCGGTCATTCGACCTGCCGCTCCGATATCAACTATCTGGGCAAACGCCTGCAAGATCTAGACTATATCACTTTGGTCGATGTCAACCGCTATCGGCAATTCATCGCCGTACCCGAGCGAATTCCTTCTGCCGCAGCCTTCTACCGACGACTGGTAGCCGGCGAATTGGGCTACCGCGTCATAGATCGGTTCAAAGTTTACCCCTCCCTCTTCGGTATCGCCTTTCACAACGACGACGCCGAACCGTCCTTCCTCGGCTACGACCATCCGGCCGTCTATTTCTTGGAACGTACGAGCACCGCAGCAGTGGCCGATGCACTAGAATCTCTGGATCGCGATCTCGAACGAGACCCGAACTGCCCAGATTCGGGTCTGCGCGCCGCTGCCACCGCATTGAAAGCCGAAGATCTGGATCGCGCTGAAGACTACCTCAATGAACTCGAACGGGAATATCCGCATGCTGCAATCGTGCCTGCTTTGCAGGCCGAAATCTACCGGAGAACAGAACGAACGGACAAAGAACAAGAGGCTCGAGACCGCCACCAAAGCATCGGTCGAGACCGGGCAGGTCATGTTCTGTACTGGGCAATGGCAGTCGGGTTTTTGGATCTGGGTTTGGAGAATTTAGCGGCGACAGCACTAACCGAGGGCACCTTGAAGTCGCCGCAATTTCCTCAATGGGCCAGCCGCGAAATGGCTCTTGCCTATGTACTTTTTGCAAACGAAGCATATGACTCAAACCATAAAGACCTGGCCTGGACCGCCTACCAGCAATCTTCGCAAATAAGTCCCAACCCAGCTGCTTTTAATCGATTGGCTTTTATGGCTTTTCGCCGCAACGACCCCCGTCTGGCCGTCGAGTTCTGGCAGCGCTCGGTACAACTTCGCGACGATCAAGCGGGAATCCATTCCAACCTCGGCCAGGTCTACGCCCAGCACTTGGATGAGCAATTGAAAGCTCTGCACCATCTCGATCGCGCCATCCGACTGGACCCGAACCAACGAGGAGAGTTGATGTCCTGGGTCGAAATGGCACGGAAAAAGGTGCGGGAAAGCGAAGATCGCCAGAATGAGTCAGCAGCGGGAAAATAGACCTGACCTAAACACATCGGAATTCGGTTTTTCATCTTTCATACGATCACAACCGAAACAACACAAACCGAACTAACCGATCAGCTACCCGCAGCACATAAGGCGTAACTATCCATTACGACCCCTCTCTTAAGGCAGGCGATCGATTAGTGCGCCTGGAGCCCAATCTAGCTCCACCCCTAAGTCGGCGAGCAACACCTGAGCACAATTGTATCCTGGCAGACCGGTGATATTCCCACCTGGATGGCTACTGGAACCGCACAGATAAAGGCCTTTTAAGTAACCCCGGTACTCACCGCCTCCGGGGAAGGGGCGGTGATAACCTACCTGGTCGTCACTAAAAGCACCCACCAGGAGATCGCCACCGCGCATATTGGGCAGTTGGCGCTCCACATCGAGGGGGCTGCGGACAAAGGATTCCTGCAGAGCATCCTTCAAGTTGGGAGCATGCTCCGCCCATTTCGCGAAGATTCTTCGGCCGTGCTCCTCTTTTACGACATCCCACCTTTTTGGATCTCCATCCAGTGCATAGGGCAGTTTCTCCCACATAAAGGCCGTATGTTTACCCGCAGGCGCCTGCGAAGAATCGAAACGGGTTGGGGTGCTTCCCCAGGCAATCGTCGGTGGTATCCTTCCGGCTTCGTGCTGACGGACAAGGGCATCGAAATCGGCCGGTTGCTCAAGTCCTAATATGACCATAAAGGCCTGATTTATATGGGGATGCCTCTCTGCCATTTCATAGTGCGGAGCCTCTTTGAGCTCGAGGTAGAGTCCGAAGAGCGGAGCGACTACGTTGTAGCGAAAGGCCGCCGCTCTATCACGCCACTTATGGGGCAATACTCCTTCGGCCATCAAATCTAAAAAGGTCTGCTGCGGATTCAGACCCGAAGCCACGAAATGCCGGGCTTTGAGTTGTTCGCCGTCTGTGGTTTCCACACCGACAACACGCTCCCCTTCTACCAGAATCTCAGCAGGCTCGGTCTCCAGTAAGACCTCTCCCCCGGCCTCCTCTACGGCACTGACCAATGCCTGCGCCAGACGCGCGGAGCCCCCGCAGCACATCTGTGCCTTTCCCTTGCTCGCGAGCAAAGCGGGTATATGGTGTCCAAAGCCCCGCTCGCGCAAATCAACTTCGCGCAAACCGTTGAAGAAAAGCAAACCAGCCTGCACCACTGGATGTTCGAATTCGCGGAGAACAAACTCGCGGGGTGAAAGGCGGCTCACTTCGAGCAGGCGGCGCCCTTCGGCACTGCGCGCGAGCAGAGCCATTCTCTTTTCAGGTGGTAGAGGCGGTGCCTGCGCTTCGGGAATAATGATCCGTTCGACAATCGGGGCAAACTCATCGCGCCAGCGCCGTGCCGTTTCGGCATCTCGGCGGCTAAAGCAGGCAAAAGAGGTATAGGTGCGTTCGAAGTCGGTCCACCACTCGAGCGCAGGCCCATCCCGGGTCAGCAGGGCAACATTAAGTTCGGGTTCGAGATAATGGGCGCCGTGCCGTTTTAGATCTAGATCGCGATACCACGGCATCTGGGTTAGGGCGCGGTGGTAAAAGGAGTGGGTGTTGTGGTAAAAACCAGGAGTGTGCTCTTCGGTCGTCAGCCCGCCGCCAGCGACTGACCGCCGTTCCAGGCATGCAACTTCGAGACCGGCCCGGCACAGATAGGCCTGCAATACCAAGCTGTTGTGCCCAGCGCCGAGAATGATCCCATCGTATACCATCGTGAAAGTCCTGGCGAAAAAATCCTACCAGTTCGTCATCGATCCATCTTCGCGCCAATACCAGATTCCGTTGCGCTCCTGCGATCCGAGTTCGACGGCAACCGTCTCGTCAAACTCCACCCCCAGACCCGGTTTGTCCGGCACCAGCAGATATCCATTCTCAAAAGGCACCTGCACCGGAAACACATCGGTGTGGGTGGTTCCGGGAGGACGAGGACACTCCTGCACGCCGACCAGCGAAGAGGCCAGACACAGATGTAGGCAAGCGGCGGTCGAGACCGGTCCCAGGGGATTGTGCGGCGCCAGATAGATATAGTGCGTCTCGCACCAGCCGGCTATCTTCTTAGCCTCAGTGAGCCCTCCGGCAATACAGACATCGATACGCGCATAGTCGGTCAGTTCTTCCTCGATCACCTGGCGAAAAGCCCACTTGCCCGCCCACTGCTCCCCCACTGCAATCGGCACCGAGGTCTGCTGGCGGACCAAGCGCAGACTCTCGCTGCTCTCGCTTCGAATCGGATCCTCGACAAAGAAGGGCCGATACGCTTCGACCCCCTTGCAAAACTGGATCACCGACGACGGATCGAGTCGCGTATGCACATCGACGCAGATCTCGATCTCATCACCCAACTCTTCACGTACCGCCCTGACCTGTTCGATTCCAAAGCGCACCGCGCGCGACGGTTCGAATATATTGCGTGCCTCGCCTTTGGGGTCGACGATGCCCCACCGCGCGAAGTTCCAACCGAGTGCCTGTTTGTCCCTGCAGTTTTCAACCAGTGCGTCGATGCTGTGCGGATCGCCATTGTGGGGATAGCAGACAACTCTATCGCGGACCCGACCACCCAAAAGCTCGTATACCGGCACCCCCAGAGCCTTGCCCTTAATATCCCACAAGGCGATGTCCACTGCACTGAGAGCCGAGGTCTGTACCCCTCCTCCAGGAAAAAATCCGCCGCGGAACATCACCTGCCACAAATGCTCGATGCGGAAGGGATCCTGACCGACGAGATCCGGTGCCATCGAGTGTACAACTTCGGCGATGGCCCGGCCCCGCCGCTTCATACCCGCCTCACCAAGGCCATAGATGCCGGCGTCGGTTTCGACCTTGACAAAAATCCCGGCTTCGAGGACAAAGGTTTTGATTCTAGTGATCTTCATCGCAACTTCCTCCGCTCTAGTCCCGTTCTAAATACCGTTTCGCGACCCAGCCATCCAACTCTACCTTCACCCGACACCAGCCATCTTTCTCCTCCAGAACCTCGACTTTTGTACCAGAAAATAAATGACCGGCCAACCGCTCGGCCCCACTTCTTGGCTCGGTGCGAATATTCAACCGCGAAGCTTTAACCCTCGCATGCTCAGGTCCTGTGTCGACATTAGAACTCCCAAGCAGTCGGGCCCGGATTTTGTCCAGCGGAAAGGCCGGACCAGGGTCGACCTTGCGGTCCGGAGCAACCTCCTCATGGCCGAGAATGTACTGGATATCGTACTCCGCAATCAACGCCGCGCAGAGAACTTCAACCACCCTCAACTGCTCCGGCGTATAGCGGTGCCAGAACGATTCGAAGGTCTGGTTGCGATGCATCCCGCGCACGACGTCCTCGGCCGGGTACTCCCGACCAAACCACGACTCGTAGCGACCATCGCGCTCTTTGAGTTCGCCGGCGTTGTCGATCTCGATGCCAATCGAGAATTTGTTGAAACCTTCGCGCCCGCCCCACCTGCTCTGACCGGCGTGCCAGCCAATCACATTGAAAGGCAGAAGTTGGGTTACCGTGCCATTGCGATCGACGACCAGATGAGCCGAAACCTTGCGTTCAATATCGCAGAGCGTCTGAATCGCCGACGCAGAATCGGCACCAGCGGTATAGTGGACAATGATCGAGTCCAGCGCACCAGGGGCAAAAGGTCCTCCCTGATTCGGCGACTCAATATAGTCGACATTTTCGAGACGGTGGTTGACTATATTCATTCTTTCTCCCAATGGCCATTATTTGAGAACCGTCATCGCGATTTCCCGAACGAACCCTTCCCCCGCCAAGCGCACAACGTAGCGCCCACTCGCAACCCACCGACCGCGGTAGTCCGTTCCATTCCAGACAAGCCGGTGAATACCTGGCCCTCGCCTGCCCGCAACAAGCGTGCGCACCCACTGACCCGCGGTATTGTATATAGCTAGTTCAACAGGAGTGGACTCGACCAACGTGAAGACGATTGTCGTCTCGGCGTTAAAGGGATTGGGGTAGTTCTGCGCCAACTGGACCGGGCTGGGTCGACTGGTCGCACTAAGAACGACAGTCGGCACCTCGTAACGAGGCTCGTAATACACCGAAATCTCGTCGTCGTTGAGCGAAACCAGGGCAAAGTGGAGTTCGGGTAGCCCGTCCTCGGTTTCCAGGAACAACTCGGCGAAAACACCGCTGCCAGCCGGAGCTGCCTCAGCACTTGCGGCGGCAAATTTAAGCGTATCATCGACCACATTGTGGAAGGCGAAGAAACCGGGCAGCAGATCGGTGGGTTGGACTGCGAGGACACTGACCCGATCGGCGTCCAAGACGATATTGAGGTCGATCGCCAGCACTCCTTCAATCTCGTCGATTGTCAGTGTTGCAATCTGAACGCCGGCCGAGTCCTCTGCAACAACGAGGCCGACCTGACGAGGGGTCTGGGCTTCGGCGGTAGCAAAAACCGCTGCAATAAATCCGAGAATGAGGATATTCATAGAAAAGCTGGATCAGAGGAAACGCGATTAAAGCCCAATGTCTACGTCCCTAATACCTCCCCATTGCTCTCGATTACCGTTCGATACCACCACCCCGAATCCTTTACGGTTCGCTGCTGAGTCTGGTAGTCCACATAGACCAGCCCGAAACGCTCGTTGTACCCTTCAGCCCATTCGAAGTTATCGAAGATCGACCAATGGAAATAACCCTCTATTGGTACGCCATCTTCTCCCGCACGTCTGAACTCGCGCAGATATCGCGTTGCAAAGTCGATCCGCTGCGGGTCGTGGACCTGGTTATCTACAGCGACCCAATCCTGAGAGGAGAGCCCGTTCTCGGTGATCGTGATCGGCAACTGGTAGCGCTCGTAGTAAAAACGCGGACCCCAGTATAGAGCGCTCGGCGTCACCGGCCACTTATTAGCGCAAACCGCGTGACCTGCCGGTCGACCGACGTTTCTGAATTGACCCCGCTCGTTGCGGCCAATGGACCAGCCATTGTAGATATTCGTACCGTAGAAGTCCAGTGGCTGACACATGATTTCGAACTCGCTTTCCTTCACCTTCGGCGCATCGGCCCCGTAGGTGGAGAGACCGTCTTCCGGATAATGCCCCAGGATCACCGGGTCCGACCACCAGGAAATATTCCAGCAGTTTCTCTTGTTGACTGCAAACATCGCCCTGCGCGCAGCTTCGATGTTTTCGGGGTCGTCCTCATTGACGGGCATCACCGGCGTACCAGTCGGGGCATAGCCAACGATGGACTCGCTCTTGGCGCGGGCACGGATTACCTGCACCGCACGACCATGCGCCAGAAGCGCGTGGTGCCCGGCCTGCAGAACCTCGGCCAAACCGAGCCTATCTCCAGGAGCGTGGATACCCTCGAGCATTCCCAAACCAATGAAACACTGGGGCTCGTTGAGGGTCATCCAGTGCTGCACCCGATCCGAGAGCCGATCGACCAGCACTGTAGTGTACTCAGCGAACCACTCTTGGCTATTGGGGTTGAGCCATCCGCCCCGGCAATAGAGTTCGTAGGGAAAATCCCAATGGAAAAGCGTGACGTACGGGGTGATCTCCGCTTCCAGGAGCACATCAATCAAGCGATCGTAAAAGGAGAGGCCTTGCTCGTTGATAGCACCGACGCCATCGGGCAACACCCTGGGCCAGGAGACCGAGAGGCGATAAGCCATCAGACCCATTTCCCGCATCAGTGCCACGTCCTGTGGGTAGCGATTATAGTGATCGCAGGCGATTTCGCCGGTGTGTCCGCCATAGATCCGGCCAGGCTGACGACAGAGCGTATCCCATACCGAAAGACCCTTGCCATCGTCGTACGCGCCACCCTCAATCTGGTAGGACGCCGCTGCTGCTCCCCAGACGAAACCCTCGGGAAAACCCATATCGCGCTCCGCGTTAACTGGTTAGTACGGACCCTTGGGCTTATCTTACAACACAGATCCCAACTACGCCAGCCCCCAAATGCCCAATAACAATTTCAAACAACTGCGCAAAGACATCGTTTTCGAGGAAACACTTCGCGGTCGCTCCCTGCGTTTTCACACGACCTGGGGTCTCTTCAACCCCAAGCGTATCGACCCAGGTTCGCACTTACTCATCGACTATCTCGAGACCCGACCAGCCGATCGTTGTCTTGACTTAGGTTGCGGCTACGGTCCGCTCGGCCTGACACTGGCCCATTTGTGTTCGGAGGGCGAAGTACATCTGATCGATAAAGACTTTGTCGCCGTTGAATACGCGGCGCAAAACGCCGAGCGCAATGGATTCGCCAATTGTCGCGCCTATTTGAGCAATGGCTTCAGTCATGTGCCGACACATATGCGTTTTGACACCATCGTCTCCAACTTGCCCGCAAAAGTGGGCAACGAACTCCTGACACTCATCATGCACGACGCCTGCGACCGGCTCGAGCCCGGGGGACGGTTGTGGGTCGTCACCATCTCGGGACTGAAGGAATACATCAAACGCAATTTCAAGGAAATCTTCGGCAACTACAAAAAAATCAAGCAGCGAGGGACCCACCTGGTGTCGCTGGCAATAAAAGAGTAGGATCTAACCCGACTACACCAACGTCAGTTAGGCGTGTACGGATCGTCCTCGCCCTCACCCGGCATCAACACCACTTCGAGGCCCTCAAAAAGATGGGCTAGTTCCTCGAAGAACGCCCCGAACATCGAAGCACCCAGAAGCGCCAGATCCTCACCTTGAGCCTCCTGGTGGCAACACTGTGCAAAAGCGCCACCAACCAAACCGCTGAGACCAGTATCCCCTTTCACGGATGAGCCAACTGCTTCCCCATAGAGAATCAGGCGGTCTTGCAGATCATCCATCAACCCGGATCCGACCTCTTGATCCAAGCGTTCCCAGTGGTGGTAGAACCGCATGAGGATCGCTCGCCGCACAGGGGTCTGACCCAGCGTCATTGCGATAACAAAATCCACAACAAAAGCCCGCAGAAACATCAACTCTGACTGCAGGAGGCCCAGGTCCAGACCCAAGTGACCGGCTAGTTCACTCAGAGCGGATTCTTCGCGTTCGGCCGACGTGCATACTACATCCATAAGCAGGGCGGCCAATTCAACAGAGGTAGCTTCTTTCTTCTTCATTTCCACTAGTCCATCCTACTCAATTACCACGACTGCTTCACATTACTTATCCAATTTTGCATTACTTATCCAAAGGTTTTTCACTATATTATAGGAATGGATCTTTTCTCTTCTTTGCTCAGCGGTGTTTCTCTAGCCCTGCTTGCGGCCGGGATTTCTTTTTTTATCATTGTTCGCGCTCTGGTTGATCTTGCCAATCAGATGGCTGGTTTGCGAACCCGGTTACATCAAGTCAGCAACCGACTGAAAACGCAACTCGCCGACATCCCTCCTGCTCGGGAAAACATTAAGGAAATGCAAGAAGAGATCGCCCCAATCAAAAATCAATTACAAGAATTTCAGTCTTATTACAGCGTACTGATGGATATCGAACGCGAAAACGCCAAAGCCGAGCAAGAGGAGAAAGCCGCCGGAGAAATCCAAATGCGCAGCAAGAAAAGCCACTAAACACGACGTTCAATCCCCACCTTCCGCGAAAATCGCATCAACCTCGATCCGCAACTGCTCTAATAGAGGTCCTTCAAACCGTTTTTCCAACTCCCTCAACAGCGACCGATAATACCAGGACTGTGCGGACTTTGGCCGGCTGAAATACGTCCACAGTTCTGGACCGACCCGTTCCAGATCCTCGCGAAGAGAGCGGAGATTATCGAGCTTGTCTGCACAAATAATCCACAGTACGTCCAAAGATGCCTCTCCCACAGAGTGAATCGTATGCTCTTTGCGCGACTCCCAAGAGGCCGTCCTGTCTGGCTCGGAGGCCCCCGCTACTAGCGCGGCGACCTTGGATCCGAACTCTAGTTCAAGGTCTTCTTGTTTCACATCGGTATCTTCTACCGTATCGTGCAACAAACCCGCTATCACAAGATCCTCTTCACAGCCTTGATGGATCAAGATTTTGGCTACGTTGAGTGGATGTACCAGGTAGGGTACGCTCGACCCCTTGCGCACCTGGCCGCGATGTGCGCGAGCTGCCCATTCTAGTGCATAGGAGACTTTATCCATTTTGTCTTCCTGCCCATTGATCAAAGATCATACCACTGGAATCAGATCCAACCGTTGGCGCACCGAAGCAGCGTACTGACCTGCGGCGATCAACGCCTCAACCATCCCCCGCGCATCGGCCACTCCCTGTCCGGCGATATCAAAGGCCGTACCGTGATCAACCGACGTGCGCAGAAACTTAAGCCCCATCGTCAAGCTGACAGTACCGTGAAAATCGAGGGTCTTGGCAGCGATATGTCCCTGATCGTGATAGAGCGAAAGCACTCCGTCGTAACGCCCCTCACTGCACTGGTTAAATACAGAATCGGCCGGCACAGGACCGGTCACGTTCCAACCTCGGCCAACAGCCTCTTCAACTGCCGGGCCAATCACTTCCATCTCATCGGTGCCGAAAAGACCCTGCTCACCCCCATGGGGGTTGAGTGCAGCAATCGCGAGGTGGGGCGCAGCAATTCCCAGCTGCCTGAGGTATAGCTCGCAAAGTGGCAGGGCTTCTAAAATGCCCTCGTAAGTGATGGCATCGGCAATCTCGCGAAAGGAGATATGGCGCGTGAGAAAGAAGATCCGCAAGTTGCGAACAACAAAGAGTGTCATCGCTCCGCGGTGTGCAGCCCGATCTTCAAGCACAGCCGTGTGATCGATAAAAGGAACCTCTCCCGCCTGTAGCGACTCCTTATTGAGCGGCGCCGTCGCCAAACCGACCACCTCATCGGTCAGCGCTGCGTCTATAGCCCTCTGCAAATACGCGTACCCGGCCTGCCCGCCCTCGGCCGAAATCTTCCCATAGGCGATCGGCTCCGACAACGCTCCCACATCGACAAAATCCACGATCCCCAACTCATCCTTCACTGCTCGCGGCTCGTCCACCTCATTCAACTGCATTTGCTCGCCAAGCGTCTCAAGTGCCTGTTGCAGACAGATTCGATCCGCATAGACTACCGGCCGAACCTGCTCGCGCACCCTTTGGTCTCGCAATGCTTTGATCACAATCTCGGGCCCCACCCCTGCCGGATCTCCAACGGTTACTCCGATAAGTGGTCGAGCATCGCTTCTTCCATTACTCATAAAACTCTCCTATACAAAAATTGTCCTACCCCGTATCCCGCGTCGACGCCGAGCTCCGCCCCAGATCGTTCACCGGCAGGATTCCTACCTTCCAAGCGTCAAACTTCCGTCCCTTTGATTTAGTACCGAACCGGTTTTAATCACCGAAAATCTGCAGCGCGATTGAGCGCCTCCTGCGCTTCCGATCCGGGAAGCGCAGGAGGCGTGGTGGGCAGACGCACCAAGAACTGAACGACCCAGATCCCAACGGCCACCAGCAGCACTTTAACCGACCACAACGGCACAAGAAAAACCACCGACGAACCCAGAGTAAGGATCAGTAGCACAATCGCCACGACCTTGGTCCGCAATGCCACACTCCGCGTCTCCTGCCATTGGCGAATGGTCGGCCCAAAAATCCTATTGGCCAGGAGCCAATCGTAAAAGCGCCTGGAAGAACGCGCATAGCACGCCGCCGCGAGCAAGAGGAACGGCGTAGTCGGAATGAGCGGCAATACCACGCCCACCGCCGCTAATCCCACCAGTAAACACCCGAGACAAAAGAATAATGCCCGCATCAGGCGGGAGTTGTGTTCCCCCTTCGCTCTCTCTTCTTCGCTCATAGCAGTTGATACGCCAAGAGGAGTTGGCCACAGCTCGGAGACCTCCTATCCCCATTCGTGGCAATCCCGTACGATGGATTTCTTTCCTCTTCGCCTATCCCCCCAACTCTGGTGGCCCTTTGTACCCAATACTCTCCCATCCCGCCACATCCCCTCCACGCAACCGATACACGTGCGGATATATCCTCAGTGATCGATCTTTCAGTGGCAAATGCACCCGCTGGTGTCCGTGGCGCGCCGACCACTTTAGCGCCAGGGCGATCTCCAGCGCCTGACGATAATCGTGCCCGCTACAGAGAATCTCCTCACCGGTTTCGCTCGCATGGAGCAGTTGCGCCGCGATTGCTTCAAAGGGTCGGGGATACTCTTGAGCAAAAAAGTCGGGATAGACCGGCGTTGACTCCGGTCCCTTGCCCTTTACAAGGACGGGCATCGGCGCATTCATCCAAGCCTGACCTTCCTCACCTTCAACCCAGACCCGGCAGCGCACATTCGCCTCCCCACGAGGTGCGGGAATCTCACAAACAATCCCTCCCGAAAGACCCAGGCGACCGTACGCCGGACAATCGACCTCGTAATCGGCCGCTCCTTCTGGGATGTCCCAACCCTCCTCCGCAGGCAAAACCCAGCCCTCGACCCACTCTACCTCCATCCCGGTCGCAAGTCGCATCTGAGTCAGCTGCACACAACCAGCTCCACTCAGTTCTTTGGGCAAGCCACCGGGAATCGCGGCGCGAATCAGGGTACCGAGTTGTCCTTCGGCGATCCATTGCGCCACACCAATCAGGTGCGGAACCTCCCAATAAGCCGTACCACAACCAAAGGCAACGCCCTGGCGCCGACAGGTATCGACCAGTTCATCGGCCTGGCTCAACTCTACGGCCATCGGCTTTTCACAGGAGATCGCCTTGACGCCGGCCTCGGCACAGGCCAGCACTGCGCCATAAGTCTGACTCACAGGCAGAATCGCCGAAACTACGTCGGGGACCCTGTCGGAGAGCAACTCTTCCAGATTCTGCAAGACCGTATCCACACCGAGTTGGTCGGCAAAGTGGCGTGCGCGATCGATCGATCGGTCGACGAGAACGACCTCGCAATCTCCTCGCTCAGCAAATGCGCGCAAATAGTGACGACCCCAGGTGCCAGCACCACCAACTACGCCAACGCGATATTTTTTCTCAGCCATTGGTCCTCCATCTTATTTCACAATAACGACTCGTTTATTTCGACGCCAAATCCAGGTTCATCGGGCAATGTCAAATGACCACTCTGCGGCTGCGGCTCACCTAACCACAATTCGTCGCTCAATCCATCGCGCACACCCATGACCTTTTCGGCCAGGTCCTCGCCGTAACCAGCCGCTAGGAGGTGCAAACCCCAGATCTCTCCCCCGCGATGTGGCACCAGAGGTATTCCATGTTTTCGAGCCAGTTCGGCAATGCGCAGCGCTGCTGTCAAACCACCACACCAAGTAATATCGGGTTGCCAGAGATCCAGCGAACCTGCTCTGGCGAGATGGCCGAAGTCTCTCGCAGTAAACTCGTGCTCGCCGCCAGCCAGTAGGATGGGCTGTATCTGCGGGCGCAACTTCGCCAGACCTTCCAGATCGTCGGGGAGCAGCACATCTTCAAACCAATAGATATCGGATGTCCTGAGCTGGCGCGCCATGTCGAGGGCGAAGTCGGGCGTCCAAGACATATAGGCATCGACCATCAGCAGCGCTTCCTCTCCCAGAGCCTGACGCGCTGCTCCAGCCCATTCGAGTATTCGGGTTGCGTCTTCTCCCGGACTCGCTCGTCGAACCTGTGACGACTTATGGGCGTCAAAGCCCATATCGCGATACCACTCATAATCCGGACCCGTGGCATAGGCGCGCACTCGATCCCGCTGCTGTCCCCCCAGCAGATCACAGACGCGCTTGCCCTCCGCCCGGGCCAGGACATCCCAGAGAGCCAGATCCACGCCACTGATGGCCATTATCGCGATACCACTGCGGCCATAGGGTAAACTCGCCTTGTATTGAGTGTCCCAGAGCTGCGAGATATCTTCAATATCACCGATCTCGCGGCCTATGAGTAGATCTCGCAGGTGCAGGTTGACCACCTCTACGGCAGCAACCCCACCACCGCCGTATCCCCAGCCGCCCATGCCACTGTCGGTACTTACGTGTACGGCTATCTGCCAGAAGTGTTGTCGCCAAGCAGCTGGCGAAACGCGATAGCGGGGATAAAATGCCCTTAGTTCGGTGATTTTCACGACGGTACCTTCGTAATTTTCCAGCAGTTGTGGATCTTCGGTCTCCGCTCAAAGTCGGTCGGGATCGTCTGCCGGGTGATCTCCTCGAGATCCAAACCACTGAATTGATCCAGATCCATTTGGAACCGACGATAGTTGTTGGAAAAAATCAGTACGCCATCTTGTTCTAAGAGCGCACTAGCCAACCGGATGAGTTCGACGTGGTCGCGCTGGACATCGAAATCCCGAGTCATGCGTTTGGAGTTGGAAAAGGTCGGCGGGTCGAGAAAGATCACCCCGTAGCGCTCTTGCTGGTTGCGGGCCAGCCACTGCAGACAATCGGCCCGCACCAGTTCGTGTCCATGCAAGTGATTGAGTTCCAGATTGCGCCGGGCCCAGTCCAGATAGGTCGGCGACATATCGACGCTGGTCGTTGAGGCTGCTCCGTCCAGCGCTGCTCGCACGGTGGCAACCCCAGTGTAGGCAAATAAGTTCAAAAAACTTCGCCCGCGCGCCAATTCGCCCAAGAGCGCCCGGGTTGGTCGGTGATCGAGAAAAAGGCCGGTATCCAAATAATTTTCAAAATTGACCAACAAGCGGCATGGGCCTTCGCGCACCTCGCAAAAAACCCCCTTATGATCGAGCTTCTCGTACTGGGAATGGCCTTTCTGGCGGTGGCGCACTTTAAAAAATATCTGGCTCGGGGGTATTTCAAGCACCGCAGCAATGGTCGCGAGCGCTTCGTCCCTTCGCCAGCGGGCCTTTGCGGGATCGACGCGGCGGGGCGGCTGGTACTCCTGGACATGCACCCACATCCGGTCGCCTTGATACACATCCACTGCCAGCGCGAACTCGGGCAGGTCTGCGTCGTAGAGGCGAAAGCAATCAACACCCTCACGCCGAGCCCAGCGCCTGAGGGTACGGCGATTCTTGCGCAGTCTATTAGCCAGCATTTCAGCCCCGGACGAAAACGTTTTACCCGGGGCCGGAGTGTGTGGCACGGAGCCTTCCAAACGAGGAGTCGGTGCCCGATTCGGGGAAAAGTATCGCTCCTCAACTTCAAAGCGCAGCAGCCGACATTCGATCGGACCGTTATAGAGCTTGTTGTCGAGCAGGGCCCGAAGGCCCAGATCGTGACCCAAGTGCGGATTCCCGGTAAAAACAGCGGCTTTCCAACCGTGAAAGTTCTGCTTGAGGACCTGACCCAGTTGCGCGTAGAGCCCGCCCAGTTTTTCGACTTCGCCCAAACGCCGCCCGTAGGGTGGGTTAGCTACGAAAAGACCAACGGGACCCGGTGGTCTTTTGCAAGCCGAAACTGGTCCCACAGAAAAGCGCAAGAGATCGTCCAGCCCGGCCTGTTTGGCATGAGTCCTGGCCTGTTCTACCGCTGCGCGATCCGCATCGTAGCCAATGATTTCGGGTACCTTAGGTATGCCCTCTGCTCGGCGCTTAAGCGCCTCATCCCGCAACCTGTCCCACAACTTGGGAACGTGTCCCAACCAGCCCAAAAAGCCAAAATAATCGCGCTGGAGTCCAGGTGCACAATCGCCGGCTATCCACGCCGCCTCGATCGACAGGGTGCCCGTGCCGCACATTGGATCCAGAAAAGTCCCCCCCACAGCAGCCACACTCGGCCAACCAGCCCGCAAAAGGATGGCCGCTGCCAGATTCTCTTTTAGCGGAGCCGGGCCTGTTTCGCTTCGGTAGCCCCGGCGGTGCAGGCTCTGCCCGGCCAAATCCAGACTCAGCAAGGCCCGTTCGCGGTCCAGCCTCATATGTATGCGCAGATCTGGACGCTCCACATCGACAGATGGCCGACGCCCGCAACGAATTCGAAACTGATCGACAATGGCGTCTTTGACTTTGAGTGCACCAAAGTGACTATTGCGAATCTGTCCTCCCGAGCCAACGAACTCAACGGCTAAGGTCCCTTCCGGATCTAGGTGATCCTCCCAGTTGATCTCCTGTACTTTCTCGTAGAGAGCCTCTGCACTAGGGGCAGAAAATTCAGACAGGCGCAGCAATATCCGACTGGCCAACCTCGACCACAAACAAGCCCTGTACCCCACTTCAAGGGATCCACAAAACGAAACACCTGTCCCTTGCCGGCGCAGGTTCTTGGCTCCCAAAGCCTTCAATTCGTCAACGAGCAGGTCACCAACGCCTTTGGGGGCTGCTGCGTAAAAGTAGTATACTGCCTTCACCGATCAGACACCTTAGAAAATGCTTGACCTTGGGACTGGGTGCAGCTAAACTTGGGCAACCCTTTTAACCGGAGCATTTCATGCAAGTCTCTGAGCACAAAGTCGTTGTCCTTAAATACGAGGTTATCGATGAACAGGACCAGCTAGTTGACCGATCCGAAGACGATGGCCCCCTGGCCTACATCCATGGCAATGGTCAACTCATTCCCGGTCTCGAAAATGCCCTCGAAGGACGCGAACAAGGGGACAAACTCTCCATTGACGTGCCCCCCGATCAAGGCTACGGGGAACGGGATGAAGATGGGATCCAAACGGTGTCGCGTAGCCAGTTCGACGACAGCGTTCAAATAGAGGCCGGTATGCAATTTGAAGCCCAGGATGACGAGGGCCACCAGATCGTCACCGTTGTCGGTGTCGAGGGCGACAAAATCACCCTTGATACCAACCACCCGCTCGCTGGCAAGACTCTACACTTCAAAGTCGAGATCATCGAAGTGCGCGATGCTACGCCTGAAGAGCTAGACCACAACCATGTTCACGGTCCAGGAGGTCACCACCACCACTGAGTAATCAATGTGGTGATCAGCATACAGAAGGCCGCTCCGGTAATCTGGAACGGCCTTTTGTATAAAAACCAGAAATCACCTCCCCACACCGTTCTTTTCAGCACTTTGGCCATGAATCCTACTACTTGTTGGAGGCGGTCAACTCAGTTCCTCTGAAGGTGCGAAATAATTTGAGTTCACACAAGAAAATTGCAATAAACAACGCTCAGTGACAATCTCATAACAACCAAGGGGCGACATGGATATTGCACAATTCCACCGACCCTTTGTCCCTATCTGACCCAATCCAGCCCGAGCCGTCAACAATAACGGTACGCGACATTTCAACGGCAAAAAACCGATAAACCAGCATCGTTCGATCCTGAATAATTGTACATAAATGTATAAATTATGCATATACTCCATTGTTGCCACGAATAGGATCGCATATATTGACTTTTGCTTATTCAATGTATAATAGTCCCCGAGCAGCACTCAGGTTAGAGTCTGATATATTGGACCAGTGCGACCTTGTTACACGGTAATCTGGATCGTTATCGGATTACACTTAGTTCAATGATTACTCTTACGAACCACATAGGAGCAGTCGATCCGTGTCCTTGGGCAGAACGTTAAAAGCACTGCGACAGAAAAAATCACTCAACCAAAAAACGCTCTCCGTTCTTTCCGGTGTCTCTCAAGCAACGATTTCCCGCATCGAAACCGGACGAGTGCTCCAGTTGCGTTCATCAGCTCTAAAGAGTTTGGCCGGCGCCCTGGGTGTCTCGGTGGACTTTCTGATGGGCGACAACGAGGTTTTCGCAACGATTCCAACTGCAACCTCAATTGGCTCAATACCTGGACTTCCCGGCGGTCGCGAAGATCGTTTCCGCCAAGTTGCTGACACCCTCAATGCATTCGCCATTCAAGAAAACGGCCGAATACTCTACGTCAACCAGACACTGGCCGACCTTCTGGGTTATCGCAAAGAGGAATTATTGGGCAAAAACGGTATAGAAATCTTGCTGGCCCCTCAGTCCCAAGATAGCGCCCAGCGACTGATCGCCAAAGATTCGTCCGAGGCCTATGAAGTGCTGATGGCACGTCGGGATGGCAGTTTCTTCCCCGTTGAAGTGGTAGGGCACAAATTAAATGAAAACTTACGCTTGGATGTCTTCCAAGACATTGTTGAGCGCCGCTACAGGCAAGCGGTGATTCGCATTCAGCGGGCTAGCCTCAATATTGAAAAAATGCAGGACCTAGGCAAGATCGTCCGTATACTCAGCGACGAAATCGAGGAGATGGGAGTTCTCTTCGAGGCGGTAGGACTGGTGATCATCGACGAGGAAAACGATCTCTTGACGTCCTATCACGCCTACCCCGAATTCCGTGGTTACCGTTCCTTCCAGGACACAGCACCGCTCCAAGAATTGCTCCAGCGCTTCGCGCCGCTGCGCAGCTTGATCAGCCACTGGCACCGCACCAAGATCTGGGAGTACGAAGCCGATGAAGAATTCTTGCAGATGATGCAGGAGTCCTCATTAGGCTCGACTTACCGCCCCCAATCGGTAATCAATGTTCCTTTCACGCAGGGGGTACTCGGTTTAGGTCTATCCCCGGGTAACTCCGCACATACCGAAACGCTAGTCGCTCTCCTGGGTGAATTTTCTCAGCCTATATCCTCTACGATTAAGCGGCTTTCCGAGATTAGGGTACTACGCAAAGCGTTGGAGTCTACCCGCAAACAACTGCATATCCAGCAGCCGGACTAAGCAATATCTTATCGCATAAAAATCGACCTAAACGGTATTACTGCTCTCGACCGACTGCACTTTGTTGAGACCATTGAGCGCGGCGATGCGGAATCCCTCGGCAAAAGTCGGATAGTTGAACACCTGATCGACGAAGTAGTCGATCCGCGCTCGAAAATTAATCGCCATTTGTCCCAGAGCAATGATCTCGGTAGCGTTGGTGCCGACAATATGAGCAGCGAGTACCTCCAGTGTCTCAGCGTGAAAGAGAAGCTTAATCATTCCAGTGGTATCGCCGGCGATCGGACCGCGTGCTATCTCGTGGTAGCTTGCCCGTCCCACCTCGTAATGGATACCTTTCTCCTGTAATTCCTCTTCTGTCGGCCCCACACAGGATATTTCGGGAACGGTATAAATGCCAACGGGAAATACATCCGGGAAGTGATGGCTGCTGAGCAAAAAGGCGTTGCGCACTGCAAGACGTCCCTGTTCCGTTGAGGTCGAGGCCAGACTGGGAGGACCAATGACATCCCCGGCCGCGTAAATATGCGGACAAACGGTCTGAAATAGAGCGTTGACCGGTATATTGCCGTTCTCGTTGAGTTCGATACCGGCTTCCTCTATATTCAATCCCTCCACATTGGCGATACGGCCCATCGAATAGAATAAATACGGGGCGGTCACGGTTTCTCCTCCGCGAATCTTGACCATTGCCTGCCCATCGGGGCTATGAGTAATCTCCTCGATTGCCAGTCCTAGACGCAAGTCAACGCCGATTTCTTTGATGTACGTGGCGAAGATTTCTCCTATCTCTTTGTCCAGCATCCGCATGATGCCGGTCCGCCTGTCCATCAGTACTACTTCAACACCTAGTGCAGCAAACATGGTGGCGTACTCGCAACCAATAACGCCACCGCCGACAACAATCATCTTATCCGGAATCCGTTCCATGCGGAACACCTCATCCGAATCCATAAAAACCTGGTCGTCGGCAGGGATATCTATCGGATGTCGAGGGTGCGAACCGGTGGCTATAAGGACATTCGCAGCGACGACCTGGTGCGTTGTCTTACCGTCGAGATCGGTCACTTCCAAAAGATGCTCATCGACAAATCGAGCTGCACCATAGACCATCTGTACCCCATTGGTCTCGCACTGTCGCCTTAGCTCTGCGACTTCGTCATCTATAACCCTATTGAGCCGAGCCTGGAGATCTCCCATCGAGATCTCTTGTTTGGTTAGGGTCTCACCACCAAAATAGATCGATTGGAGAAAACCGCTCAGGTCTAGTATCGCCATGCGCAGCGCCTTGGAAGGAATGGTACCCTGATGCAGACACGACCCTCCCAACAAGCCCAAGCGATCTATGATCACAGTGCTCTTTCCAGCTTTGGCTCCCTGAATGGCCCCCTTTTGACCAGCTGGACCAGCACCGATTACAGCCAGATCAACGATTAGCGTTTCCAATGCAGTACCCCCTTATTTGCTTAGGTCAGCTACCTCGTGCTCCCACTACAAATACACCGCTGCACTATCGACTCTCCGCTGGCCCGAAGGGCGCTGGGGAGCCTCTTTGATGCGGGGTGGCAACTCCCCGGCTTCTTCTATACGCCGCAAAAGTCGTTCTCTCATCACCCGGGCTACTTCCCGGTGCGACTCAAGACCTATCAGATTCGTCAATTCGTACGGATCAACCTCGAGATCATAGAGATACTGCTCCTCATACTGATCGGCCCCGGACACATCACTTCTGGCAAGATCCGGCGCATCCACCCCGTACTTCCAGCGGCGAGTACGAACCGCGCGACCAACTTGAGCCTCGCTGATCTGAACAAAAACCTCATCCGACCAGTTCAGAGCCCCCCCGCGCAGAAGTGGCATGAGCGAACGGCCTTGCATTTGGTCGGGGACTTCAAGACCGGCCGCATCCAAAAGAGTTGGAGGCAAGTCGATCAAACTAACTAATTCTTGTAATTGCCCACCACCGCGAAAGCCGGGACCGGTAAAGCTGGTCGGCACTCGGATCGAGCTCTCGTGGCAGGATCGCTTGTACTCGCCATTGCGCGTCTTGAAATGACAACCGTGATCCGAACTAAAGAGCACAATCGTATCGTCGTCCAGTTCCAGACTCTTAAGCGCATCATGTAGACGACCGTAGGCTTCGTCGAGCCGTTTCACCATCCCGTAATACCCCCCAAGATGCTGGTGGGTCGAGCCGCCCAATGCCGCTAAATCGGGGGGAATCCAGCCCCCGGTATACGTGTCGCGATAACCGTCGGGAGGCGGATAGTCGTCTAGGTGATTCTGGTGATGAGGCTCAATATAAGAGACGAATAAGAAAAAGGGGTCGTAACGATGCGTATCGACATAGCGAATCGCAGCATCCGTGAGAGCATCAACCCGATAACCTGGCAGCCGGACCTCTTGCTCGTCCTGATCATAGAGGAGGGTGCTATAAGCATCTGAGGTGAATTCAAGGATATTGGATGCCAGCCAGTGCTGGTAACCAAAGCGAGCTGAGGCCGGTACCGGACCTGTCGACTCCTTGGAATACAAGTGCCATTTACCGATGTACCCTGTTTCGTATCCCGACTCAGCAAAGTAGTGGGCAAGAGTCCGACTAGAATCGGGCAAGGGGATGGCGTTGCGATAACAGCCGGTAGTGGTAGCGTAGAGTCCGGTTTGCAAACAAGAACGCGCTGGGCCGCAAACCGGTTGGCAGCTAAAAGATTGAGCGACATGGGTATGCTCGCGAGCCAGGCGATCAAAGTTTGGGGTGAGTCCCATCGGGTTGCCGTGCAATCCCGTGGTATCCCAGCGCTGCTGGTCGGTAAAAAAGACAATCACATTGGGCTTTTTGATGGTTGGGCTCCTCCCCTGTACTCTATGAGCCCGGAGCATGCTCCGGTTCCTCTCGCACGGTGTTTTTCACATGCACGCAAAGATAACAACTCCCAGACTCTCCTCCGGTCCTGGACATTTATTGATCCAACATCAGACTCAAGTGCAAACAAAGTATCTTATACGACAAATTCCACCAGAATATAAGGCTCGACTTGAGGACCTATCTGGCGCCATCTTAAGGCTCAACCATTCTGTTGGCTGCCCGGTCCAGATCTTTCAGGATCTGGTCGATATCTCCTCCCTCGATTGCATCGACCATCGCCTCTTGAATCAATCGACGCACATGCTGATAACTCGCCATTGCCGGTTCGGACTTCCCATAATCCAACATCCCGAACGCCATTCCGTAATGGGGATTCTCCAATATATAGCTTTCTAGTTTCCGCGCCGTGCTTTTGCGCACCGGAAAATAACCGCTCACTCGCACCCACTGCGCCTGCTGCTTTGGAGCCGTCAACCACTTGAGAAAAATCCAGGAAGCCAGCTCTTCTTCCTGTGTACTGGCGCAGATCGATACGCTGGCGCCATAAATATCCACCACAGGCGTCGATCCGGCCTGCGGTGGATGGGTCACGCCCCACTCGAAACCTAGCCCCGAGTCCTCTATCCCACTTTTGTAAAAGGGTAATCCGGAGGAAGAATCCTGGGAAAAAAGGATTTGACCCGTAACAAATTCGTTCATTTCCGCATCCTGTTCGCCCGCTATATCTACGGCGCCCTCCTCCACCAGATTTCGCATGAGTTCCAACGAAGCTTTGGTTGCAGCTGAATTCAGTGCATAGGCGCTTCCGTCGGCATTAACCAGATCGCTACCGCGACTGAATACCATTGCAGCCAATCGACTGGCATCTATATCGAGCAGGAAACCCAAGCTGCGCACTTGGTCTTGGTTTTTGCTAAAGGGCTGCTCTCTGGCTAGTCGACACATCGCAGCGAATTCATCCCAAGTCGCCGGCGGCCTCTCGTAGCCCAGTTCGCGCAGCCAGTCGAGGTTGTAGTAGAGGAGTTCCATCGAACGATTCGGCGGGAAACCGATCTGCACCCCATCGACATTGTCATGCGCCAGAAAGACTTGGACATAGTCTTCGCGTTCTTCGGGCGACAGTCCCCACTTAGGGGAATCCATATAAGGAGTTATATCCACGATGCCATCGGCCCGATAGTACGCCATTGCCTGGTTTTGATAAGCCACCACCAGATTCGCAGCAACCGAGCCGCTCTGGATTCCCACACTCATCTTGTTGTAAATATCTCCATAGCGACCGACGTACTCACCGCGCACACTGATCTGGTGGGGGTTGGTCTGGTTGAATTCGGCAAGCATTTTCTGTAGGGCTTCTTCGCGCTCGCGTGTGTGCTGATACCAGAAGACAATCTCCTGACCTTCTGGATTGACGGCTTCAAGGTCGATTTGCGAGGTTCGTTTGACCTCTGGCTGGCCACCGCAGGCAGCAAGGACGACCCAGAGGCCCCACATCACCGCACTCTTAAGTTTCATTGTCTTATCCTTTAAGTCCGGACATCGAAATGCCTTCTGTGAATTCGCGCTGAATGAGGAAATACGCCACCAGCACTGGAAGAGTCGCAATCACGGCACCGGCCATCTGCAAGTGCACCTCGGCTCCGGCCTCGCTGACAAACTGTTGCAGCCCCACCGAGATCGGCCGCCAACTCGGCGTATTCGTCACCAGCAAGGGCCAAGCTAACGCGTTCCACGAACCAATATAAGTAAACATGCCAACAGTTAAGAGGGGTGCGCGACACAGAGGAACTAATATTTGAAAGAGAAAACGGACATGGCCGGCACCATCGATCCGAGCCGAATCCCACAGCTCTCCGGGAATACCGCGCATAAACTGGCGCAGCAGGAAAATACTAAAGGCGCTGGCCATAAAGGGAATAGTCAGAGCCGGCCAGCTATTGAGCCAGGGGAACGGCGAGTTGTGATGCAGCCAGGTAACAGTGAGAAAGTTCGGCACGATGGTCACAGTCTCTGGAATCATCAGCGTAGCCAGGACCCCGGTGAAAACCACGTCTCGCCCACCAAATTCCATCCGCGCTAACGGGTACGCCGCCAACAGAGAAAAAAGTAGGGTACCCCCAACCTGCAAAATGGCAATGATCAGCGAATTTTCGAAGTAGAGGCCGAAATCCGCTTCTCGCCATGCCTTGAGATAATTGTCCCACTCTAGCTGCTGGGGCAGAAGAGCCCGTCGCATCGACTCCCCGCGGGTCATAAATGAAACCAGGATCATCCACACAAAAGGAAAACCGGCTGCCAGACTGCCCACGCTTAAGCCCCCGTAGACCAGCCAGGTTTTTTCCCCTTTAATCGCCATAAAAGACTCGCTTGCCTAAAACCCGATTCTGCAAAAGGGTCAGTATTAAAATGGCGACGAAGAGCAAAAAAGCCATCGCCGAGGCATAACCGGCGTTTTGAAATTCGAAGATCTGATCAAAGATCGCTATACTCAGGACATCGACAGAGTCGCGCGCCCCCGGGGTACGCATGATATAGATGTGATTGAACGCTTTGAAAGTGCCAATCACTGCCACAACCGATAAGAAAAAAAGAGTCGGCGAAACCAGAGGCAGAGTAATATTGCGGAAGACCTGCCATCCATTAGCACCATCTATCTTAGCGGCCTCGTAATAGTGACCAGGTATAGCGCTCAAACCGGCCAGCAGGATAACGGTATCGTAACCGACGTAAACCCAAATATTGTAAAGAATGATCGACGTCAGAGCTAGACTCGGAAAAAAACCATCCACCCAGGACGGATAGGACTCAATGCCGACTCCGTGTAAAAGCAGGGTCAACACCGACTTGCTCTCGTATAACCACCGCTGATTTTCCAGACCGAAAAAGCTCCAGAAGCGATTAGCTAGCGAGGAGGGATGGGGGCTGAAGATCGTGCGAAAAACGACTGCGGATGCAATGACCGGAGTGACATAGGGCAAGAAGAAGAGCATCCGGAACGCCCCCTTGGCCCGCGCACACTTAAAGAGCAAATAGGCCAACCACATGGCTAAACCCAACTGAATGGGAATGGCTCCGATTGCATAGAAGAAGGTGACTTTAAAGCCATTATAAAGTGCTGGATCTCCGGTTTCCATCAAACCGTCCAGGCCCATTGCAAACGAGATCCACAGCCCGGGAATTAAAGTACAACCCAGGAACAGATAGCTCAGCCAGGAGGACAAACCTCGTCCACATAACGAACGGTGCAAACGGCAGGCAGCCCATACCAGACCGACCCCCAACAGGAGAAACAGCAAGTACTGCGGTTCGCCCAGGGCACGTAGATAGTGATCGAACCCACTGAATGCTTCCTTGCGGATGCGCCACTTGTGCAGACTGACGTAAAAAGCATATCCGATAGGAAAGAGACCAAATACGGCCAGGACTACCAGCGCCGGAGTGAGGAAGCCCCAGGCGATCAGTTGTTCTCTTCTGCGGGTATCCATCTTCGTCGGATGAGTCGAGGGTTAAAATGTCGGGATTAGAATCTTGCGGGATACGCGGATCTGTGTAAAAAAACGGGGCTCCTGAAGCACATCGCTCCCGAAGCCCGTAGTGGCTGCCCCCCTAGGGCTCGAACCTAGAACCTCCTGATCCAGAGTCAGGCGCACTTCCAATTGTGCTAGGGGGCAACTAGTGCAAAAATATGGCGGAGAGGGA
>MDTE01121690.1_pt1 | contig 71341 bp, 73 predicted proteins | sample 811231 | NCBI WGS metagenome assembly MDTE01 (sample SAMN05326651, study PRJNA326480) | marine metagenome | isolation source: seawater | place: Indian Ocean: Red Sea | collected 2010
ATCTGCAAAACGCGAGATCAGAAGTGTGCTTCGTTTTTTCGAAGGTAGGGAGTAGTAGTGAGTCTGGAGCTGATGGATACAGACTGCCTGATTAAAGCAGGTAGAAATGTGAATACGCCGTTTCGTCTACAGGTAAGGAAACCTGATAGAGGCATGGCCGAGATCGAATTCGTTCGAGTACTTCGACTATTGCCAACCAAGAGGATAGTCGCGCTTGCGCGCGATGAGGGCCAGCCAATTCTTGTAAAAACCTTTCTTGGTAGGCATGCCACTCGCAATGCTAAACGGGAGATTCAAGGCGTAGGTCATATTGTCGACGCGAATGTTCGCACTCCCAGGCTGATGTGGGGGGGTTCATTACCGGGTGGTGGACGTTTGCTGGCATTCGAGTTCTTACCTGACGCGATAAGTTTGTTTGAGCAACTAGAACGATGTGAAAGCGAAGGATTTGAAGTGTTATCTGGCGTTATGGAAATCATGGCGAAGCTCCATGACCATGGTGTTGTTCAGAAAGATATTCATTTGGCCAATTTTCTTTTGAGTGATGGTCAGGTCCATACGATCGACGGCGGGGATATCCAGCGAAAAACTTCACGAGCCCTGGCAGAGGGCCCGAGTATCGCTAATCTCGCATTGTTCTTTGCACAGTTTCTTGCTCGCCATGATGATTTGGTCCCGCGAGTGTTTGCAAGCTATGAGACGGCGCGAAGTTGGCGTGAGGATCCTCATCGGGTGGATCGACTAATGAATGAAATATCCCGGAGTAGGGAATTGCGAAAACGAGCATATATAGGTAAGACGTTGCGTGACTGTACGAGATTTGTTCGCCGTTCTTCTTTTACACGTTTCATGGTTTGTGAAAGAAAAGCCTTCACGGAAGAGATGCAAGGTTTGTTGGAAGAGCCAGATACCTTTATAGAAGACGGAAGAATGCTCAAGCGTGGCAATTCTTCAACAGTATCACTGGTTCATCTGAGCGATCGGTCTCTGGTGATCAAACGATATAATATTAAAGGCCTTTTCCATGGCTTAAGCCGAGCCTTTAGAAAAAGCCGAGCCTGGATTTCCTGGACCAATGCGTTCCGTATGGAATTTCTGGATATCCCGGCGATGAAACCGGTCGCACTTATTGAGAACAGATTGGGACCACTGAGATCGAATGCTTATCTAGTTACCGAATATGTTGAAGGCCCGGATGCGCTGGAATGCCTGCTTGATACGAAAACCTCAAACGGTGAATTGGAGGCCCTCGCGAGTATCCTGCAAAAACTATCCGAGTCGCAAATTTCTCATGGTGATCTAAAAGCCACCAACTTTTTGATATCTCAAAGTGGTCCGGTAATCATTGACCTTGATGCCATGCGTGAATATAGAAGTCGTCAACAGTTTGCACGGGCCTTTAAGCAAGACCTGGAACGTTTTATGGAGAACTGGCGAGACGCCCCAATGCTAACCAGCCGGTTTAGTGGATTACTCTCTGAACTGAACCATCGATACCGCGCGAGCTTATAATAACCTTCAACGTGCCCAAGCAGGTAGAATATCCCTTTTGGTATTTCTTAAGGGTTCTGTAGTTGTCATTAATAGTTCTTGGGTTGTCTGGTGCACTGACGCACGATCCCTCTGCCGCACTCTACGTTGATGGAAAGTTGGTTGCAGCTGCGGAAGAGGAGCGCTTTATTCGCGACAAACACGCGAAAAATCAAATGCCTTTGCACGCGGCAAGATTTTGCATGGAATTTGCTGGAGTTCGCCCGGACGATATAGATGTGGTAGCGTTTCCTTTTGCCAAAGTAAGTCTACTTTCACCCGCTCGTTGGCACTTCGCAAAACGCTATTGGTATGCGCCAGAAAGGTCTCTTGACGCTCTGATTAATGGCAACAGGCACTACCGAAGGAACGTACTACGGGTCCGTAATTTGTTGGTAGAACTGGATATCGACTGGGACAAAATAGATTTCGATCCAGTCCAGCATCATATTGCCCACGCAAGCAGCGCTTATCACCTAAGCGGCTTTAAAGAAAAGACTGCGATTCTCGGTATTGATGGCAAGGGGGAGTACGCCACCACCTTTTTTGGTTATGGAGAGAACGGAGAGATACATCGTATCAAGGAATTCTTCGATCCCGATTCACTGGGCCAGCTATACGCGTCGTTCACTGAGTATCTCGGATTTGAAATGTTGGACGGTGAGTACAAAGTGATGGGAATGGCTCCCTACGGCGATTCGGATCGTTATGACCTGTCTCGTCTGATGGCATTCGATGGCAAGGACTTTAGTGTCAATACACGGTTGGTTAACACTGTTGGTCTCAGGCGATACAGGGAGGGCTCCAAGAGATTTTACTTTTCGCAGGAGTTAGTGGACTGGCTTGGACCTCGTAGGGAAGGAGATGTCGCCGATGATCCCTATGTTCACTATGCGGCCGCGATTCAAAAGTTATACGAGGAAGTATCGCTATCCCTTATAGATCAATATCTGAAGGATATTCTTCAAGAAACCGGGAAACTAGTTTTTGCAGGAGGTGGCGCGCTGAATGTGAAGCTGAATCAAAAGATTTTGCAGCTACCTTACGTGGAAGAACTCTTTGTACAACCTGCGGCAAGTGATGCGGGTACCGCAGTAGGTGCTGCGTCCTACGCGACCTGGAAGCGAGGTATCTACCCTGAAAAAATGGAGCACGTTTACCTTGGTCCCTCGTACACAACAGAAGAGTGTGTGGCTGCATGCGAGTCGCACGAGGGTAAGCCAGTATACGAAAAAGTAGATGATGTGCCCCGTAAGGCCGCGGAACTCCTTAACGATGGAAACCCGGTTGCCTGGTGTCAGGGAAGAATGGAATTTGGACCACGGGCACTTGGTGGGAGGAGCATACTAGGGAACCCTGGATACAAAGGGATCGCAGATAAAATCAATCACCAGATCAAATTTCGTGAAAGGTGGCGTCCATTTTGTCCTAGTATTCTGGACTCAGTAGCTCCGGAAATTATCCAGACGGATCATCCTGCGCCATTTATGACTATCACGTTTGACGTGGACAAGACCTGGGCGAAAAGAATCCCTGAAGTTGTCCATGAGGACGGCACATCTCGTGTGCAGATTGTCAGTGAACATACGAATCCAAGATATCACGCCTTACTTAAAGAAATGGAAGCGCTGACTGGAAATGGGGCAGTCCTAAATACTTCAATGAACCGGAGGGGAGAACCAATGGTCTGCTCTCCTACCGATGCGATTAATATGTTCTTCGGATCCGATCTTCAATATCTTTTGCTCGAAGACCTTCTGGTTACTAAGCCCAGCAGCGATGTCGCGTAATCGATCGAGCGAGCTGAGAGTTCTACAGATATGTCACGACTATGAAGGTCCGTTCCGCCTTGTTTGTCGTCAATACAATGAAGCCTTCCCCGATGCAAATGTTACAACAGTTTACTTGAGGGGAAAGTCGAGCGACGAAATTACATCGGCAACAGGAGGAGATAAGGTCATTTATCTCGAAAGTGAGGAGGGCGCTTTGAGAGGTATAAAGTTTTCACTGATATTTCAATTGAGAGAACTTTTTCGAGAGGATCATTTTGATGTAGTGATCGCGCATCGCTACAAGTCCATCTACCTTGCGGGGATTATGAGCTACTTTTTTGGACCATTTTTAATTCTTGGTGTTGCTCACGAGCACAATGTCTTTAAGAGAATGACCCGATCCTTGTTTGTAACTTTTTGGCGTCGCCAAATTCATTTGATAGCTGTATCTAGGTCGGTCGCGAGAAATATTGAAGCTTCGTGTCCTTCACTTGTGTCGCAAGGGCGAATTCATACGCTGGGAAATGCAATAAGCGAAGAGAGTGAGTTAATAGATAGAACGGACGCTAGAAATCAATTAGGTCTAAGGGAAGACAGTTTTATCTTTGGTACTGTTGGTCGGCTTGTAGAGAAAAAGAATTTTGAGACCCTGCTTAGCGCGTTTGCAGAGGCTGACCTCGATCAAAGTTCTTGTCTGGTTATTCTTGGTAGCGGGCCGCTAGAATCTGAACTTCGTGCGTTGTCGGGTTTATTGGGGATAGAGGACCGAGTCGCCTTTGTAGGATATGTTGACCAGGCGGCGCGCTATTACCGCGGGTTTGACTGCTTTGTTTTCCCCGCTGGGGACAAGGAGGCGTTTGGCGTGGTGCTTTTGGAAGCGATGTTTTCTGGATTGGCAATTCTCGCCAGCGATGCCCCAGGACCGGATGATGTCCTTGGTGATGTCGGCATTAGGTTTTCGGGTCGTGAGGATCTTAGTAGGAAGCTGAAAGAGGTTTATTCCCTGTCAGAAGAACAGCGAAAAGCAATGGGAGAGGAAGGACGTCAGCGATACAAGCTTGAGTTTACATTCCAACATTTTGCGAAACATCTAAGGAGGCTGCCACCCCTTGCCTCTATCAATAGGGTCGTTTCTTCCCCTCCGGGGGAGTCTTGAATCGTCGATGTAGCCACCAGTATTGTTCTGGCCGTTTTGCTATTGCCGATTCAACGATCTGATTGATTCGGGTAGCGTCAGCTAGGGGGTCACTTGTGGGATAGTTTTCAAGTGGTTCACTTAGGCTCAGTTCATAGTGAGAGTCGTCCTCGCTTCGATAGTGCGTAAAGATAATGACGGGAGAGTCGTTGATTTCAGCGATACGAGAAGTGGCCGTGATCGTCGCCGCCGGTTGTCCAAATAACGGAGCGAATACTGAATGGTCTCGACCATAGTCCTGATCAGGCCCATACCATATGGCTCGACCCTCTTTCAGGCTTTTGATAACGGATCGAATATCATCACGTTCGATAGCATGCGGATAACTTCGATGTCGACCCCGAGTCATGATTGCCTCTACAAGAGAATTTTTGTTTCTTCGATACATCACATCGAACTGACAATAACTCGCCAGGATTGCACCACAGAAATCCAAAGTTGAGAGATGCATTCCCAGCAGAACCACTCCCTTTCCCTGAGCGAGCGCCGAATGCAGATTATCCAGGCCATTAATTTGCACTAGGTGTCTGAATTCTTTGGGATCCCGCAGCCATACCGTAGCAGTTTCAATAATACTGATGCCCGCTGAACGAAAGACTTTTCGATTGAGTGTCTGTCGTTCCTTGGTGGTCATGTCGGGAAAGCACAGAGAGAGATTAACGTTGACGATGTGCTTACGGTTTATGGCAAGTAAATAACCTAGCGCGCCAAGCATCGAACCTGCACGGATCCGCCAGGAGTGCGGAAGGTGTACCACTAAAAATACCAACGCGAAGCCTGCCCAGGTTGACCAAAATCTGGGATGACAAAAGCGGCGTTGCAGTAGAGTTATTGTTTGCAAGCCAGTCATTATAGCGCGGGAGACGGAATCATGGACTGTTGAATTCGGTCACTGTGTTATTATTTGGCATCCTAACAATTGAATCTTTGCATGAAGTTACCTCGATTTGATAGCGCGAGTGTTCTCGTCATTGGCGATCTTATGCTCGATCGATACTGGCATGGCTCAACTGGGCGAGTGTCGGCGGAGGCGCCGGTTCCAGTTGTCGATGTTAAAGAGATAGAAGATAGGCCGGGAGCAGCCGCGAATGTTGCCTTGAATGTTGCATCTCTTGGAGCCAAATCAGCCCTTGTTGGCATGATAGGAGATGATGAAGCCGGCAGTGTGCTCGCCGAGAAGTTGGGGAGTGCTGGCATCGACTGCTATTTCGCAAGACACGATGGATATCGTACGACGACCAAATTGCGAATTGTGAGTAAGAACCAACAGCTGTTGCGTGCTGATTTTGAGGAGCAAACGCCTCTTGATTTGTCGGTGCTGCAGCAGGCAGTTACCAAGACAATTGATGCTGTCGATAATGTTCTGTTATCTGACTATGACAAAGGTGTAATTACCGACCCACGGGATGTAATCGCCTCTGCACGAAAGTTGCAGAAACCGGTACTGGTAGATCCCAAATTCAAGGACTTCGATGTATATCGCGGCTCAACGGTTATAAAACCGAATCGCCTGGAATTTTCTCATGCCATCGGGGACTGGTCTTCTGAGGCTGAGATGGTGAGGCGTTGCAAAGATCTTATGCAGAGACTTGATGTAGAAGCCATTTTGGTCACTCGATCTTCTGAAGGAATGACGCTGCTACAGAGGCAGGGAGCTGTGATGCATTACCCAGCTAGAAAGCGCGAGGTATATGATGAGTCCGGTGCTGGTGACACTGTGATTGCAACACTGTGTGCAGCGCTTGGTTCTGGTGAAACCCTAAACGATGCTGTTGGTCTAGCGAACATGGCTGCCGGACTGGTCGTGAGTAACTTCGGTGTCACCAGTGTTAGTGGTCCTGAGTTAAGGCAAGAAGTGGCTGGCGAGCTTGATTTTGATAGTGGCCAGATGTCACAAGAACAGCTGTCAAATGCAGTGGAAGAAGCCAAAAGTAGAGGCGAAAAGATCGTAATGACTAATGGTTGTTTCGATCTCATTCATGCAGGACATGTAAATTATCTAAAGGAGGCAAAGTGTCTTGGCGATCGGCTAATTGTTGCGGTCAACAGTGATGAGTCGGTGCGTCGTCAGAAAGGTGAAGGCCGTCCGCTTGTAACGCTAGACCACCGTATGACTACACTTGCCGGATTGTCTGACGTAGATTGGGTGGTGCCGTTCTACGAGGATACCCCTGAAAAATTGATCGAAACGCTAAGACCGGACGTATTGGCAAAAGGTGGGGATTACACAGTTAACCAGGTCGTTGGTGCAGATATTGTTAAGTCATACAAGGGTGAGGTGAAAGTGGTATCTCTTGTAGAAGATTGTTCAACGAGCGCATTGGTCGACAAAATTAGAGAGATGTAGCGTAAGTAACGTTCTCTTTAACATGTTGTTGGTTTATAGAACCGATAATTACACTGGCGACTGATGGATAGGCGAGCACTGCCTCTAGGTTACCTCTTATGTCCATCGAGTGTCCGCTTTGGAGTGCTTTTTTAACAAGTGCGGGTTTGTTTTTGAGTTCGGCCTTCTCCAGTAAGGGAATCTGGTCTGATTCTCCAGCGACCATGATCAGATCAGTATTTTCGATTGCAAAATACCCTCCCGGTAGTGTCTTTGTTGATGCACCAATGTAGCGAATGAATCCGTGGTTCTGCATCGACCTAAGTTCTGCAATGACATCTGTGGATTGAAGTGCTTTCAAATCTTCATCGTCACAATGCACTAATACGATATCCAGATAATCTGTGCGGAGCCTTCTGAGACTGTTTTCTACACTGGAGCGCGTATGCTCGGCGGTGAAATCGAAACTAGAGCGTCCATCATAGCTTTCTCCTACTTTGGTCGATACATACCATTTGTGCCTTTGTCCGGAAAGCAGTTGTCCCAGTCGCTGCTCGCTTTCACTGTAGGCAGGGGCCGTATCAATGAGATTGATCCCAAGAGAACTGGCAGATGCGAGAAGATTATGTAGTTCCTTCATTGAAGGAAGATCAAATGGTCGCGGGTACTTTACATCTGTATTGCGGCCAAACTTTACAGTGCCAAGTCCAATAGGAGACACATCGAGATTGTAGATACTCCTTAGATGTTCAGGTTCAAAAGCCATGTTAAAAAAGATTATCCCAAGGTTGATCCCCTGGAAGCGCCTTTCTAAAGGTGTTAGGTATGGGGTCCGTGAAGGGCAGTGGTGGCTTAACTATTTTCTCCATAATTTCCTGAGCGAGAAGTGGAACAAGAGTTAGTTTGACGGGCCAACATACGACAACGTTGCCATGCTGCATACATGAGGGTTTGTCGGGACGCAGCCGGCTTTGTTGTTTTAGTTCGGCGCGATCGATATGTAGTGTTTTGAAAGAGCAGGAGTCTGTTCTAACGGATGGAAGGAAGGTTTCCAGTTCTTTCCGGGCAAACTCGATCTGTTCCTTGTCGTCTCGGTTAACACCGGTCTCCGCCAGGTCCCCGCCCAGATACCATACAGTCTGGGTGTCATCGGTATATGAGGTGACGGTAAAACGAGGTTTGTCTCTTGAAGCCAGGGAAACAGCGTGTCCGTTCAGGAATGGCAGGTCGCCTTTCACCAGAACCTGGTGAAGTCCGCGTCGTTGAGTTGCGATGGGGATATTGCTATCGGCGAGCAAAGACTCATTTCCTATTCCCGCTGCGAAGATATAATACTGAGCGTTTATGACGGTTCCGTCGTCAAGGCGCAGGCCAGCGATACCTTGACCATCTGTTGGTATCGGGACTGGCGATGCCTCGATGAGATTATCCTGATTGGATTTTGCCAGAGTCGTTACCAGAGAATGTGTGTCGATGATTACATCTGGTATTTCGTAGACGACACCTCTAAAGCTGTCGTGCCTAAACGGATTAGGGAACTGCTCGCGCTCCAAGCCTCTTGGACCGCCTCTTATAGCCTTGCTGCCAAGAAATGCCGAGAGTCTGCTGCCAAGACCCCCATCTGAAAAAAGATAATACTGCCATGCAAGGCAAGCTACGTCACTGAGATCGACGACCCCATCACCTGCCAGGCACTGGCGCCAGATTCCGGGCATTGAGGCAATCGTTTCTGATGCTCCACCAGTTACGCCATCAAGGTTGTATTTTAAACCTCCGTGTATCATCCCCTGAGAAGCGAGTGTTTGGCCCGAACCAAGTTTTGATTTCTCAAATAGGAGAGCCTCATATCCTTGGGATCTAAGGAGCGATAGCAACCAAAGTCCGGTTATTCCACCGCCAATAATTGTTATGTCAGTTTTAATCATTGAACGCAGGTGATGAAAAACAGCTAGTATATCAGGCTGACTCTTATGGGATGGGTAGTCGTTTGGCACGAACCCTTTACAGTTTGCTTTTTTATATGTTGATGCCGGGAGTATGGTTGCGTGTTTTGTGGCGCTCCATAAAGGAACCTGAGTATCGCCGGACACCATTGCAGCGTCTTGGATATGTACCTGAAACCAACCGCTCTCAGCCTGTAGTTTGGATACACGCTGTATCAGCTGGAGAAACCATCGCTGTCGCGCCGCTTGTCAAAAGATTGTTGTTGAGTGGGTGCTCAATTGTCATGACCAATATGACACCCACGGGAAGAGAGCGGGTTGGTGCCTTACTAGGTGATGAGGTGGAAAACTACTATGTTCCCTATGACCTCCCTGGTGCAGTGAAGCGTTTTTTGAAAAATGTTCGGCCGAACGCTTTGGTGGTGATCGATACTGAACTGTGGCCAAACATGATCCATCACTGTCATCGAAACGATATCAGGGTGTTGTTGATTAATGCCAGATTGTCGGAGAAATCGGCTCGAGGCTATCGCCTGATTCATAGTATTTCTTCCAGAATGCTGCAGGAAATTGATGTTGTTGCGGTACAGAAGGAAGCACAAGGTCAACGATTTATCGAGTTAGGACTGGATGAAACCAAGCTTCATGTTGCTGGCAGTATCAAGTTTCATAGCGATAAGGCACCTGATCATGGTAAGAAAGTTGACGCTATAGTGTCGCTACTCGGTTCTAGGCCGCGACTGATTGCAGCCAGCACGCATCCTGGGGAAGAGGTGCTGGTGTTAGAGGCGTTTTCCAAACTCAAAGAATCTATTCCCGGTTTGATGCTGGTTATTGCTCCAAGACACGTACACCGCACCAATGACGTAATTCGCCTGATTGACGAGAATGGTCTGAAGTTTGTGCTTCGTAGCCAGGATAAGGCATGCGATGAAGATACCGATATATTTCTCCTGGATACCATGGGTGAGCTCAGTTATTTCTACGGGGCGTGTGAAGTTGCCATAGTGGGGGGAAGTTTTGTTCCAATTGGCGGTCATAACTTTATGGAAGCAGTAATTGCGAATGTGCCCGTAGTGATAGGACCTTATTTGCGCAACATCGAAGATGTGGCAGCTGAGTTTGTCGAAGAGGAAGCCCTCGTGGTTGTATCTGACGTGGAAGGCCTAATCCTGGCACTTAGGGATATGCTGCAAAGTGAACCGGGCAGGCAGTCACAGATTAGTCGTGCAAGAACTGTATTTAGGAGAAATGAAGGAGCATTAGCGAGAGCTGAGGCGCTTATCTTGGAACAACTGGCTGACGAGTTGGAATGTTAATTGCAGGTTTTTTGATCACTTATTAGCAGGTTTTTTGGTTGCTTATTGGCAGAGGATTGTGGGTTAATTTGTTCTAAGGAAACAATAACCGTTCGTGATGAAAAAAAGCAGGTACGTTCCTGATCTCATTTCAGACATGGCAGAGTGCGATGCTAACTATTCCCGTCTGCACCGTTTATTTCCGAACCTGCACAAGGATGATTTTGTAGAGTTTGGCGTACAGGGTACTACAGAGGATGGTGCGCTTGTAACGATGAAAATTTCAGAACGGTGTCCCTACACAACTATGCTGTCCGTGACAGTGGAGAGCGAAACTGAAAAGCCGTGGATAAAGTGGCCTAGCATGGAGCTTCGGGTTTACCACGACCTGTGTACGGCTGAAGTTATAAGTTTTGAGAGACATCGAAACTTCAGGTACCGGTATCCGATGCCCAATCCCGATATGTATCAACCGGACGAGAAGTCGCAGATTAATCGCTTCCTTGGAGAGCTGCTGACTTTTTGCCTGCACCATGGCTTCTCACTCGATGAGAGCTTTTCCTGACCCGCAAACGTTAGGGAAATACACCCTGGCGCGTTATAATTTTTTTCCCATCTAGAGATCGACAATTTCTTGTCGACTCGTATTAATGTGTCATCAAAGATTTAGTTTGAGAGATATATGGCCAGCTCCTACAAAGCAGATTCTATTGAAGTACTCGAGGGACTTGATCCCGTAAGAAAGCGCCCGGGCATGTACACCGACACGACGAGGCCCAATCATTTGGCGCAGGAAGTTATCGACAATTCGGTAGATGAAGCGCTTGAAGGCTATGCGACCGAGATTCGGGTTACCCTTCGCGAGGATGGTTCCATGTCCGTCAACGACGACGGGCGAGGTATGCCTGTTGATATCCATAAAAAAGAAAAGTTACCTGGCGTTGAACTCATACTTACGCGTCTTCATTCGGGCGCTAAGTTCAACAGTGATAGTTATAAGTTTTCCGGCGGGTTACACGGTGTTGGGGTATCGGTGGTTAACGCGCTCTCGGAGAATCTTGAGGTTTTTGTAAAACGTGATGGAAAACTCCACCACATGGCATTCAAAGGTGGGAAGAAAGCCAAGAAACTTACCTTAAAGGATAAGGTGGGAAAGCGTAACACCGGCACGCTGATAAATTTTAAACCTGATCCGAAATATTTTGACTCCGCGAAGTTCTCCGTGCCTAGGCTAAAACATCAACTGCGAGCTAAGGCCGTGTTGTGTCCCGGGCTGAAGGTTGCGTTTACTGATGAAACCTCGTCCAATAAGGAAGAAAAACAATTTGAATGGTTTTACGAAGATGGTCTGAAGGACTATCTGCTGACTGAGCTAGGGGGTTTTGAATTACTACCGAAGGAGCCGGTTGTTGGGTCCATGTTGGGTCATGATGAAGAGGTGGACTGGGCCGTTCAATGGTTGCCGGAGGGCGGGGAACTAATCACAGAAAGTTATGTGAATCTGGTGCCAACGACTCAGGGTGGAACGCACGTAAATGGGTTAAGAAGCGGATTATTGGAAGCGCTGAGAGAGTTCTGTGAATTCCGAAATCTAATGCCCCGCGGTGTGAAAATATCAGCGGAGGATGTCTGGGATAAGTGTAGCTATGTACTGTCTGCGAAAATGCTTGATCCCCAGTTTTCCGGCCAGACTAAGGAACGTTTGAACTCACGCCAGGCGGCGACTTTCATTTCTGGCGTAGTAAAAGACAGCTTTTCTCTATGGTTAAGTCAGCACGTTACAGAGGCAGAGGCGATCGCTGAACTAGCGATTAGTAATGCCCAAGAGCGTCTAAGAGCAGGCAAAAAGGTAGCCCGCAAAAAGGTAACCTCTGGACCTGCATTACCTGGGAAGTTAGCCGACTGCACGTGTCAGGATGCTATGCAGGGTGAATTGTTTCTGGTGGAGGGGGATTCTGCAGGAGGTTCCGCGAAACAGGCGCGTGACAGAGAGACGCAGGCAATCCTTCCCCTTAAGGGGAAGATCCTAAGTACCTGGGAAGTGGATTCTGGGGAGATTCTTGGCTCTCAGGAAGTGCACGACATTTCGGTTGCACTTGGAATCGACCCGGGTTCATATGAGCTGAAGGGGCTGCGCTATGGCAAGGTGTGTATTCTCGCAGATGCCGATTCTGATGGCTTACATATTTCCAGCCTGCTGATCGCATTATTTGTTAGACACTTCCCAGCCCTTGTCGATAGGGGGCATGTGTTCGTCGCGATGCCCCCTCTGTATCGGATTGATGTTGGCAAAGAGGTTTACTACGCGCTGGATGAATCTGACAGGCAGGGATTTCTGGATCGTATCGCGGCTGAGAAAAAGAGCGGGAAAATTACTGTCCAGCGATTCAAAGGGCTGGGTGAAATGAACCCGGCACAGCTCAGAGAGACTACTATGGCAGAGGACTCCAGACGTTTGGTTCAGTTAAAGCCGAACAAGCTAAAGTCTACCCATGAGCTCCTGGACATGCTGTTTGCAAAAAAGCGAGCTGGGGATCGTAAACAGTGGCTGGAAAACAAAGGAGATAGGGCGGAGCTCGTCTAGAACGTCATGATTGTGAGGAACCTTAATGAGTGATCAGTTTGATGTAGGTGTGGCCGAATCTGTCAGCGTGGAGGAGTTCACCGAAGGTGCGATGCTCAACTACGCTATGTATGTCATCAATGACCGGGCACTTCCGCATATTGGTGACGGCCTAAAACCTGTACAGCGTCGCATCGTCTATGCAATGTCTGAGCTTAGACTGAGTGCTGATGCGAAGTATTCGAAGTCCGCGAGAACGGTTGGCGATGTTATTGGCAAATTTCATCCTCACGGTGACAGCGCCTGCTACGAGGCAATGGTACTAATGGCGCAGCCATTCGCCTATCGCTATCCATTGGTCGATGGCCAGGGTAACTGGGGATCTCCGGATGATCCTAAATCTTTCGCCGCTCAAAGGTACACGGAGTCGAAACTAACGAAGTATGCCGATGTCCTGCTCTCTGAGCTGGGGCAGGGAACTGTTCCCTGGCAACCGAACTTTGATGGCACTATCGAGGAACCCATTCATCTGCCTTCGCGTCTGCCAAATATTTTGTTGAATGGTGGGATGGGCATAGCGGTAGGTATGGCGACCGATATTCTTCCACACAATTTGAATGAAATTGCTGCTGCTTGTATTCGCCTCCTGGATAAGCCGAGATCAACGATCAAGGACATATGCGAGCACATCAAGGGTCCAGACTTTCCGACGGGTGCCGAAATCATTTCGTCATCGGACGATCTTTGTGAGATGTATGAATCGGGTAGGGGCGCGGTGCGCGCTCGAGCGGTGTATGAAGTTGAGTCTGGCGAGATTGTTATTACTGCCCTTCCGCATCAGGTATCAGGTACCAAGGTTTTGGAACAGATAGCCACACAAATGCAAGCTAAGAAACTCCCCATGGTGGTGGATCTTAGAGATGAATCTGATCACGAGAATCCGACGCGGATCGTAGTTGTGCCCAGATCAAATCGGGTTAACTCGGATGAACTGATGAGTCATCTCTTTGCTACCACGGATCTTGAACGGTCATACCGAATTAACTTAAATATGATCGGTATCGATGGAAAACCTGGCGTCAGGCCTCTCGTTACACTGCTTAAAGAGTGGTTGGTTTATAGGTCTGATACGGTTCTCAAGCGTTTGAAGTTTCGCTTGGATAAGATTCTTGATCGCCTTCATATCTTGGATGGTTTGTTACTTGCCTATCTGAATATAGATGAAGTCATTCGAATTATTCGCGAGGAAGATAAGCCAAAAAAGGCCTTGATGAGTAATTTCAAACTATCGGAGATTCAGGCGAATGCGATACTTGATATCCGACTACGCCAGCTCGCACGCCTTGAAGAAGAAAAGATTCGTGGAGAGAAAGACGAACTCAATGCAGAACGAGCAGATATTGAAAAGATCATAAATTCGAAGGCTCGACTAAAGACGCTCATTAAGAAAGAAATCGTGGCGGATGCAGAAACTTTTGGCGATGACAGAAGATCTGCCATTGTTACTCGTGAGGAGGCCTCTGCGTTCAAGGAAAAGGATCTAATATCAACGGAACCAGTTCTGATCGTGTTGTCGAGTAATGGCTGGATTCGGGCTGCTAAGGGGCATGATACGAACCCAAGAGATTTGAGCTATAGAAGCGGCGACGAATATCTTGGTTCGGCACCAGGTCGAACAAACCAGGATTCGGTGTTTATCGACTCAACTGGACGCGCTTATGCATTGGCGGCTCATACCCTGCCTTCAGCGCGAGGCCAGGGCGAACCGTTAACTGGACGGGTAAATCCCCCTGAAGGTGCGTACTTCACTGGAGTCGTGACAGGAGATAAGGAACAACAGTTTCTGGTTGCGAGCGATGCAGGCTACGGATTCGTGGCTACCCTGGAAGATATGGTGACCAAGAACAAGGCAGGTAAATCACTGGTGACAGTGCCTAAGGGTAGCGTCGCGATGCAGCCCGCGCTGGTTTCTGATTTTGATCACGAGTTCATCGCGGCGTTTACAAATGAAGGAAGATTATTGATTTTCCCCCTTCGTGACCTCCCAATGATGGTACGGGGAAAGGGCATAAAAATCATAAACATACCTTCCGCCAGAGTTAAGGAACGACTTGAGATGATGACTAATCTGGTTGTGTTTTCTGAAGTAGACACCCTAGTTGTAACATCTGGCAAAAGAACACTTAGCTTGAAAATTGACGAACTGGAGCACTATCGGGGAGAACGGGCCCGCCGTGGATTGAAACTACCCAGAGGATTCCAGAAAGTTGATGGGGTCGAACGGTTGAGGGGCGATTAAGACTCGCAGAGTTGTAGGGCCTGATTGCTAATCAAGGTATCCGACTCTTCGGCGGTAAACACCTCACCATCGCCTACCAGTGGGTGGTGGGCTTGCACCAGTTGTACGTTTTCAGAAAAACCATCTTGGCGCTGATAGATTCTTCGGCTTACCAGTAGCTGCTGCTCGCTGATACCAGCCAAGTATGCGGCATGCTTGCGAATCGCTTCTTCATTCTCTCCGATGTCCAATCCAGCCTTAAAGCTTAGTTTTCCGGGTATTAGTTTGGCAATGTGCTTGATTAGTAGCGCGCAACAAATGCTGTTTTGTATATGTTGGCCAGAGCTGAATGTAATCATAATATCGTCGCCATGAGTTTCCTGCCTACCTGAATAAAGTAAGCAAGCGTTCGCCAGCCGGTCTCGGTGAGCTTCTATTAAGCGGTCTGGTTTAATTTTTATAATCAGACAGCAAATGTCTTGATGCCGAATTTCCTGCTGAACTCGCTTTGTGTTCTTGTCTTTATCTTTCCCTATAATCCATGAGAAAAATAGGTCTCCATAGAACCAAACCACTACCCCGAAACCAGCCCCTAGCGCGAAAAAAATTATCAGCGTAGCGATAATTATTTCTGTCACTGGGGCTTTGTTGGATTTTAGGCCGAGGCGCAAATGCCCCACTAATGTATTTTGTAGAGTCACGTCCCGAGTAAAGACCAAGTGAGTTTCGTCCGCTTTACCTACCTGAGCTATGAGGTTTCTCTCAGCGTCATGAATAGCAGCGAACTTGAATTCTCCTTGCGAGCTTAAGTCTCGAAGAGTGATATTCAATGATAATGCGTCCTGGTTAACGAGGTAGTCAGCGGAGGTGATTGCAAGTTGATCCGCTATGGTATTACCGAATCTTTGTGATTCTCGATTTAAGGTTGATTGCGTGATAACGCTAACAAACCAGGTGACAAGCGTGCTGATGATCAGTGCGGGAATCAAAGTCACCAGAATAGTTCTTAGTCTTACCGTAGCTGATGAAGTTATGGTCATCTGGTTCGCTGCGCGGGAAATGCAAGAGTATAACTGATACTAAGCATGCCTATTTGCGTTCAATTAAAGGATAATGCCTAGCTAGCGAATTGGATTGAATGATGCCGACTCTTATTAATATTTCTGGCGAGGATAGACTCGGATTAACTGCAGAGATTACTGCGCTGTTATCCGAGTTTGATGCTGACATTCTAGATGTAGGCCAGGCGGTGATACACGATCATCTTTCCTTAGGGTTATTAGTTAGCTTGCCAGATACGGCAGTTGACTTGGAGGAGCGTCTTAGACAACTCGGTGTAGGGATAAGGTTTAGTGCAGTTGACGTCTCTAGCTACGAAAACTGGGTCGGTTTACAGGGGTCGGGGCGTCATATTCTGACTTTGTTGGCGCGTAGAATTAGCGCAAGTCACCTAGCGGCGGTGTCAGACGTGATTTCTGGTAGTGGCTTGAATATCGACAACATCACGCGACTTTCCGGTCGAGTGCCTCTTTTGAAAAGGGATGATTCCGAGTATCCAAATACCAAGGCGTGCGTCGAATTTTCGCTACGAGGCAAACCCGAAGAGTCTTTCCGCGTTGCTTTACTCAATCTTTGCTCACGGCTGGATATCGACATCGCGGTCCAGGAAGATAGCGTCTTTCGTCGACATCGTCGCCTTGTCGCGTTTGACATGGATTCGACGCTCATTGATACGGAAGTTATCGATGAACTGGCTCACGCTATGGATGCGGGTCCAGCGGTTTCCCTGATAACAGAACGCGCTATGCGAGGGGGATTGGATTTCAGTGATAGCTTGAAAGAGCGAGTTTCTCTTTTGAAAGGCATGCGGCAGGAACAGATGCATGTGATTGCGCAGAGTTTGCCCTTGATGGAAGGGGCGCAGGTTTTGATTAGCACTCTCAAGCGTCTGGGTTATAAAACTGCGATTCTATCCGGTGGATTCTCGTATTTTGGTCAGGTGTTAAAAGACAAACTTGGGATTGACTACGTGTTTGCTAATGAGCTGGACATCGTAGACGGCCAACTAACGGGCAGAGTTATTGAACCAATCGTCGATGCCGAACGAAAGGCGGAGCTCTTACAGTTCTTGGCAAACAAGGAAAATATATCGCTGCAGCAAGTCGTAGCGGTTGGCGATGGCGCGAATGATTTGGCGATGCTTCAGGCGGCCGGGTTGGGTATAGCGTTCCACGCCAAACCATTCCTAAAGGAAAATGCGAGACAGTCAATTTCTACGCTGGGTCTCGATAGTATCCTCTATTTAATGGGTATTCGTGACAGAGACGCGCTCCTGTTCGAGTGACTGCACCATCTCGATCAGTTCTTCCGGTTTCTCCTCGCTGTCTTCTGCTACTTCAGCAAAGGAACCGTCAAGTTTTACGTAGTCCGTTGTAAGGTGCTTAAGTAGGTTAAGCGGGTTAAGAGAACATCCGCAGTGGTTTATTGATGACTTACAGCGAAGCTCGCCAGGCCTTTAGTGAAATTCTTAGCAAACATGCCGTCATAACTTTATCTCGCACTTTGCATCCGCACCGGGTGTTTCCCTGACCAGCTTCGGGACTAGATAACCTGGCAATTGACCTTGCATCTGTCGGATGAGGTTTGCACCAGTTTCGTCTAATACATCATAGTGCGCTGCACCCGCGACCTTGTCTAGCAAATGAAGGTAGTAAGGCATTACGCCCAGTTCCGACAAGCGCCAGGAAAGATTCACCAGGCTGCCAATATTGTCGTTTACGTCCTTTAACAATACGCTTTGATTCAGCACGGTTACGTTGACGGACCTAAGACGATTAATGGCGCTTTCGACGTGCGTATCCAGTTCAGAAGAGTGATTGGCGTGTATCACGAATACGATATGAAGCTTGCTTTGGTGCACCCAGGCCAGTAATTCATCGTTTATTCGCTGTGGAATGACCACCGGAAGTCTCGTGTGAATACGCAGATTAGTAATTTGCTCTAGTGAATCAATTGCTTGTACCAACTCGCTGAGTCTACTGTCTGGCATGACTAGGGGGTCTCCGCCACTTAGGATGACCTCACGTATGGAAGGGTCTTGCTCGACGTAAGAGGCGACTGAGGACCAGTCTTTCTTCGAGAGCTGAAAATCGTTATAAGGGAAATGACGCCTAAAGCAGTAGCGACAGTTTACTGCGCAAGCACTGGTCGTAATGATTAGTATGCGACCTTGGTACTTATGAATTATTCCTGAACCATGGGTATGTGGTATTTCCATCAGTGGGTCAGTCGTGAAACCTGTAGAAATATCGTTTTCCTCTTTTCTGGGCAGGACCTGTAGCAAGAGTGGATCCTGGGTGTCGCCTTTTGTAATTCTGCTTAGATATGGTAGTGGTATCAAGAGCGGGAAGTCTGTAGGCACTTCCACGACTTCAATACCTAATGCCTCAGCGAGATCGTTGGCATTTCGAATACCGTTTTGCAGGTGCCATTGCCATGAATGTTCATGCAAAGCTGAGTTTGTTCGAGGTATCATTACGCAGAAGATCATTAATGAGAGACTGATGGCAACCTATTCTACCAATGAATTTAAGGCTGGTCTCAAGGTTATTCTTGAGGGAGATCCCTGCAATATTGTAGAGAATGAGTTTGTAAAACCCGGAAAAGGACAGGCGTTTAACCGCGTCAAACTTAAGAACCTTAAGACGGGTCGTGTTTGGGAACGCACGTTTAAGTCCGGTGAGTCGATAGAAGCAGCTGATGTCATGGAGTTCGACATGGAGTACCTATACACAGATGGTGAGTACTGGCATTTTATGAAAACGGATGGGAGTTATGATCAATTGGGCGCTGATAAGTCCGCAGTGGAAGAATGCATTCCCTGGCTCAAGGAGACCGACAAGTACGTGGTTACCCTTTGGAATGATAGTCCAATCGCCGTAAATCCACCGAATTTTGTGGAGTTGGAAGTGGCTAAGACCGACCCAGGTCTTAAGGGAGATACGGCCCAGGGAGGATCTAAACCTGCAACATTAAGTACCGGCGCGGTCGTTAAGGTTCCTCTTTTTATTGACGTTGGGGAAGTTATCAGAGTCGATACTCGAACTGGCGAATATCAAAATAGAGTGAAAAATTAGGTCAAAGTGAGAGATAATTGGGTTTCTGAGGTCAGTTATCAGACCCTCGTCCTGAGGAATAATCTTCTACGCGATCTTCGCACCTTCTTTGCAAAACGTAATGTCATGGAAGTCAGCACCCCTACTCTGGGGTCCGCTGGCGTTAATGACGTTCACCTTCGCAGCTTAACGGTACCGCTTGGATCCCATTTGGGATACCTGCAAACATCGCCGGAGCATGCGATGAAAAGGCTCCTTGCAAATGGCAGTGGGCCTATCTATCAGATTTGTCCTGCTTATCGAGCAGGGGAACTAGGCGCTAGGCACAACATTGAGTTCACCATATTAGAGTGGTATCAGCCGGAATATTCGATGAATGAACTCATTGGCGAGGTTAAGGAACTGCTGCAAACGATTTGTAACCTTGAATTTAGCGTTACCAGCCATAAGAAAATCTTTGAGAAGCATTGCGGGATAAACCCGCATACAGCGACGGTGCAGGAGCTATCATCTTTGGTCAAAGTTAGAGGAATTGATGCAGTGCATCTTGATGACGATGAAGATAGCCGCGCTGATTATCTCGACCTTCTGTTTTCGACCCAAGTGGAGCCCCATCTTGATGCAGTTGTGATCGTCGATTTCCCTGCGTGTCAGGCTGCGCTTGCGAACTTTGGCACGAATGATTCAGGGGAGAAGATTGCGCGGCGGTTTGAGTTTTTTATCAGCGGTGTTGAAATCGCAAACGGTTACGATGAACTGTGCGACGGTGATGAAGTACTAAGGCGTTTTGATCACAATAATAGTATTCGCGAACGACGTGACTTGCCGGTAATCCCCCTGGATAGTCGAGCAGTTACCGCGATGTCAAAACTGATGCCATGCAGTGGGGTGGCGCTAGGGGTAGACAGGCTCTTGATGCACCTGTGCGGGGAGCGAGATATCACAAAGGTCATTAATTTCTCGCGAGATCATTGGCCTTCGTAGGGTGGCTATGCAACCAGTTTCTGTCCTAGCTGTACGACTTCACCAGGGGAGACCTCCCAGGTTACGCGGTTCTCTAGCAATAGGATTACTGTTGAACCAAGTTGAAAGCTTCCGAGTTCACTTCCTTGTTCAAAATGTGAATTATCGAATCGGGTCTGCTCGTGGAAGCGACCTGGAGAAAAAGCGGATGGTAGCCATACCGGATTGATTCCTGCAACGATCATTGCGCCAACCATGACAAGCGAGATTTGTGAATTTTCCGTGTGAAGGTTGCAGATTAGACGCTCGTTCTTTGTAAATAGCCCTGGGATCTGGCTGGTCGTCAGTTGGTTTACCGAAAAGAGGCGTCCAGGGATATAACGACTCCGAGTGATTTGACAATCGGCGGGCGCGTGAACTCGATGGTAATCCCTAGGTGCAAGATAAATGTTAATGAAACTTCCGTTTTTATAGTCTTCAACGCAGTCCGTTGCCAGAAGTTGTTCGAGTGAATACGAGATTCCCTTTGCCTGAATGAGCTGACGGCCAGAGATGTCACCGATCTGTGAGACTGTGCCATCGCAGGGACAGCTAATGTTACCGGAAAATTGCCTTATGCCTGGCTTCAATGCTCTGGTAAAAAAATGATTGAATGACCTGTAAGCATCTGCCTCGGCGGATTCAGCTTCCTGCATGTTCACTTTGTATTTTCGAATAAAGGAATTGATCGCAATGTTTTTGAGCCAGCTAATCTCCGCTGCTGCAAGCGCGCCGAGGAGTCTGGATAAGAGATGCTGAGGTAAAAGGTGCTGGAGGATTACGAATGGATGCATTAGGTCTCGATCGGGAGATCTGGATTATTGCCCCACTCTGACCAGGAACCATCATAGGCACGGATTCTGTAATCCAAAGATTTTCCGACCAGATAGGTTAGACCTGATCTGTGATGGGTCTGGCAGTGGGTAATGACATCTTTGTCAGGCGTAATACCCAGCGTCTTCAGGTGTTCTGCTATGTCCCCTCGAATTCGTAAGCTGCTCTCTCTGTCCATAACGTCAAGCCAGTTAAGGTTGATGGCACCAGGAATGTGGCCGCCGCGCTGTGCGTTGACCTTGATTCCGCTATACTCTTCAGCGGATCGTGCGTCCCAAATAACGGAGTTCGGATCCTCAATAGCTTGAAGTACGTCGTTCATTGATGCGATGAGACGACGATCAATTTTAAGCGCTATTGGTTCGACAGTGGTGATTTCAGGAATGATTGTTGTTGTTTCTAGGCCATCCTTGGTCCAGGCGAGAATTCCACCGTTTAAGTACGAGCTAGATTGGTGTCCGATTACGTCAAGCGTCCAGATAAATCTACCCGCCCAGCCTCCGCCCTCGTCATCATAGGCCACGACCTGCATTTCTGGTGCATATCCAATTCTTGCAAACAAAGCTTCTAGTCTGCCGATCCCAGGTAGTTTTCCAGTTGCTGGCTGTATCCCGGAAACAAGCTCTGCGGGTTCGACGTGGACTGCTCTCGGTAGATGCATTCTGGAATATACCTCGCTCCTACAGAGATCGACGATGAGAAGGTTCTCGTCCTCAAGGTGCTGGGCGAGCTGGTCCGATTCTAGTATGAGTGGTAACGACATAACTGTGGCATTAAACCTGTATATGAATGCATCGGCAACTGTCGCGCAGAACCTAAGGCCTGTTAACATACCTATCTCGAAATATTAGTACTGGATGTTGTGTTGGCAGAAAATGGGTAGCTATTCGGAAAACCTGATCTGGATGGACTTGGAAATGACCGGTCTTGATCCTGATGTCGAACGTATCCTTGAGATCGCCACTGTGGTGACAGATTCTTCGTTAAATCTCCTTGAGGAAGGCCCTGTTTTGGTTATCCGACAGAGTGAGAAATTGCTTGCGGGCATGGATGACTGGAATCACGAGCATCACACGAAATCAGGCTTGGTAGATCGCGTTTTGGCCGATGGTATTACGGAAGCTGAGGCTGAGGCGCAAACCATCGAGTTTATTAGCAAGTATGTTGGCAGAGGTGAGTCGCCGTTATGCGGAAACAGCATCGCTCAGGATCGTAGATTCTTGGTGCGCCATATGCCCGAGCTTGAAGATCATTTGCACTATCGTAATCTGGACGTTAGTACGGTCAAGGAGTTAGCTTTGCGCTGGCTACCGGATGCAGCGAGAGTGATCAAAAAGGAAGGAACTCATCGAGCTCTCGATGACATCAAGGAATCCATCGAAGAACTCCGTCACTATAAAGAGAATTTCTTTCGAACCTCTTAAGCAGGTTCTTTTGCCAATTGCTGCTTGATTGCCCACTCCACGTGCTCTTTTACCATTTCAGAGGTTTGGCCCTGTTTGTCGGTGAGGGCAGCGAGGATTTCCGGGTCGTAGTCTGCATTCCCAAGTGCGATGCTGATGTTTCGTAACCAACCATCATAACCGGTTCGGCGGATGGCGGAGCCTTCCGTGTTCTTGCTGAATTCGGCCTCGGACCAACTGAATAGTGCCAATAGCGTAGCCGAATCAAAATCGTTGCGTGGCTTGAAGTCTGGTTCACTTGTGGGTTGAGCGTAGCGATTCCAAGGGCAGACAGCCTGGCAATCATCGCAGCCAAAGATTCGATTTCCCATGCGTTCTCTGATGGCAATCGGGATGACCCCTCGGTTCTCGATGGTGTGGTACGAGATGCACAATCGTGAATCTAGTTGGTAAGGAGCAACGATCGCCTTTGTAGGACAGACATCCATACACGCTGTACAACTGCCGCAACGATTACTAGTCTTAGCTTCATCTATTGGCAGGGGAATATTGGTATAGATCTCCCCCAGGAAAAACCAAGATCCTGCGGCTTCGTTGAGTAGTAGCGTATTCTTTCCGATCCATCCGAGGCCTGCCTTCTCAGCGGCTCCCTTTTCAAGCACTGGTCCGCTATCTATGAAGACGCGCGCAGAGAAATCAGGTATTCCTAAATCCGCGAGATGATCATTAATCCTGTCCGTAAGCGCTCGAAGTCGAGCACGTATCACCTTGTGGTAGTCTCTGCCTAGGGCGTAACGGGCGATGTAAGCTTTTGAGTGAGAACTGAGAGTCTTTTCAATCTTGTCATCATCAGGCAGGTAATCCATTCGGGCGCTTACTATCCGGATTGTTCCCGGTATCAACAGATCTGGTCTGCTGCGTTTGTCACCATGTTTTGACATATAAAGCATGTCCGCGCCGAAACCCTTCAGAAGCCAACTCTGAAGGTGTTGCTCATGCTTTTGCAGATCAGTGTCAGTGATACCAATCTGTTGAAAACCGAGTTCTTTACCCCAGGATTTTATCGCGTGCGCTAGTTCTGAGTAGTCTTCCAATTACGCATCAACAATACATAGGTTTACAATAGTATAACGCTGGAAATCGAGATCACTTGAAAACATACCTCTACACGGCTGATCAGGTAAGGCAGATTGACCAGGTCGTCATCAATGAATATGGAGTGCCAGGGCTTGTCCTGATGCGCCGGGCTGCTGAGGCGACGATCGAAGTTGCGTTAGCTCGATGGCCCAAACTGACACGCGTCGCAGTTTACTGTGGCAGCGGAAACAATGCTGGCGATGGCTATATTGTAGCGGGCCTACTGGCTAATCGTGGTATCTCGGTCAAGGTGGTCACCGTTGGAGACGTCAAAAAACTTGGTGTGGATGCAGGCGCAGCACTGGATTTCTGCAGAGCGAGCGCGGCCGCAATTGTCGACGATCACGCTGTCGGGGATGCAGAACTTGTTGTTGATGCTCTGTTTGGGACGGGACTCAATGGACCGATTAGGGAATCCTATGGCAAGGTGATAGAAACCATTAACGAGAGCGGCAAGCCAGTACTTTCCGTGGATATACCGTCGGGACTATCCGCTGACTCGGGAGAGGTCCTGGGTTCGGCCGTTCGAGCGAGTGTAACCGTTACGTTTATAGGGAGGAAGCGAGGGCTCTATACCGGGAAAGGAATGGCATATGCTGGCGAGATTAAGTACGCGAATCTTGATGTTCCTCCAGATGCGATTCACCCGACAAATATTCAGTTGTTAGATGTTGAGCAATGCATTAGTCAGATTCCAACTCGAGAGCAAGATGCTTATAAAACGAAATTTGGCCACGTATTGGTGGTCGGTGGTGATCTGGGCATGGGAGGTGCTGTCATTATGGCCTCCGATGCGGCGCTGCGTTCTGGAGCTGGTCTTGTCAGCGTCGCTACGCGTCAGGAGAATGCAACGGCTCTTCTGTCACATCGTCCAGAAGTAATGGTGAAGGGCGTTTCAGGGAGTGAGGACCTGCAACCAATGATTGCCCGTGCGACTCACATTGTCCTTGGTCCTGGACTTGGCAGGGGGGACTGGTCACGGTGGCTCTTCGAAGAAGTCATTTTAGCTGGCAAACCTGGAGTTATAGATGCAGACGCTCTGAATATTCTCGCTGAGCGGCCGCAAGCCGGTGATGGCTGGGTCCTGACGCCACACCCAGGGGAAGCTTCCCGCCTGCTAGCGGGTGACGACAGTTTAGATAGATTTGCTACACTTGATGCTATTCAGCAAAGATATCGCGGCGTGGTGTTGCTGAAGGGCGCTGGAACGCTTATCACTGATGGGATCCTGACTTCATTGTGCCCTTATGGCAATCCGGGTATGGCATCGGCGGGTATGGGCGATGTTCTCAGTGGGATCATTGGTGGATTGCTTGCTCAGGGCATGAAACCTTACGTGGCAGCTCAAACAGGGGTCGTGCTTCACGCCCATGCTGCGGATCGACTTGCTTCGGAACTGGGTCAGCGGGGGTTGCTAGCAACCGATATCATGCCTGTAGTGCGAGAACTGGTGGGATAATCTTAATGGAGTACGACGCTAGACTAGAAACTGAAGAAGATACTATCGCTTTTGGTATGTTGTTAGCCGAACTGCTACCTGAAGGGGGTCGAGTCTACATAAAGGGAGATCTTGGTGTGGGCAAGACAACGTTATGTCGGGGAATATTACACCACTTTGGTTTCGAAGGTGCTGTCAAGAGTCCGACCTTTACACTAGTTGAACCCTATGAGCTACCGGAGCTATCGGTCTATCACTTTGATCTCTATAGGCTCGCCGAGCCCAGCGAGCTCGAGTACATTGGGGTTGACGAGTATTTCCATCCCCGTAACCTATGTCTTGTTGAGTGGCCAGAACGAGGTGAAGATAGATTGCCATGTGGTGACTTGGAGGTCGAGCTCAGTATCAGCGGCCGCTCTAGAAATGTTTCGCTGCGATCGTTCACAAAAAAAGCTGACTCCTTGTGCCGGGAGGTGGTTAGCAGGTATGGCTTGAAAAGAGCTGCCATAGGACACAAACTAACCGTCGTTGATGAACCGGACTAATCACAATAGACCCGTATGGTGCATTCTGCGTCCGTTCTTTCCCTTTCTCTTTTATTTCATCTTCCAGGCCAGTAGTGCAACAACTATTGATCATGTGCGCATTCACCAGTCGCCTGAGAGGACGCGCGTGGTTTTGGATCTTGGTAGTTCGGTTCAGCACCAACTGTTTTCGCTGGATAACCCAATGCGTGTTGTGGTCGACATTGACGATGCGGCTCTTGCAACTGATCTCAACAAGATAGATTTGAAAGACACACCGATTGCGGATATCCGTAGTGCGGTGAGAAACGATAACGATCTTCGCGTCGTATTTGATCTGAGTGAATTAGTAGAACCTAGGAGCTTCGTCTTAAAGCCGATTATGCAATACGGCGACCGACTAGTTGTCGATCTCTATACCCATGTTCAAGGAGAAGACTCAATTACTAAAAAAGATCTGTTCGAGCAGCAGATGAGAGATGTCATTGTAGCGATTGATGCAGGGCACGGCGGAGAAGATCCTGGGGCAATTGGCCATGGCCAATTGTTAGAGAAAGATGTGGTGTTCTCGATTTCTTCAATGATTGATGATCTGTTTGCCGAGGAACCCGGTTATCGTGGATTGATGATCCGTGAAGGGGATTATTACGTCGAATTACGCAGAAGGACGAGTATCGCGCACGATAATTCTGCTGACATTCTTCTGTCCATTCATGCTGACGCCTTTGACTCCCCTAGGGTTTTTGGTGCGTCGGTATATGCTCTGTCTGACAAAGGCGCGACCAGTGAGGCCGCGAGAATTCTGGCTGAGCAGGAGAACCGAGCAGACCTTATTGGTGGCGTGGGTGGAGTATCGTTGCATGATAAGGACGACTTGTTGGTTGAGGTATTGCTGGACCTTGTAACTACAGCTAGTCTGGCTGCAAGCCTAAATATGGGAGATAGCATCATCGGGGAGATCGGTAGAGTCAACAAGCTGCATAAGCGTAATGTCGAGCAGGCAGGCTTTGTGATACTGAAGTCTCCTGAAATTCCTTCGCTACTTATTGAGACCGGTTATATCTCGAACCCGTCCGAAGCGAGAAAACTCGCTAGTAAGGGACATCAGAGAAAAATGGCAGAAGCCATTTTCAGGGGGGCTCGTCAGTATATGCAGGATAATCCGCCACCTGGTTCATTGCTTGCGTGGCAAAGGGGCGACGGCGGTGAGAGACTCATTACCTATGTGATTGTACGCGGTGATACCTTATCGGAGATAGCGAGTCGATATCGGGTGAGCTCGGATAATATAAAAAGAGTCAATGGTTTACGTAGTGACAAAATTAGAATTGGACAGGTGTTGAAGATACCTACTAGCTAGTTTCTGTCTTAAGAGTGCTAATTTTTTTGCAATATGTACGAAATTCGAAAAAAAATGAACAGAAAGACAATGATTTGCAAGAAATTAGAAGAACCATGTTTGGTTCTCGGACAAGAATCAGTTAGAAGCGCGATGAACTACTCGAGATAAAGTCAATCAATGAGAATAAAACCATTAACGGCAAAACTAGCGAATCAAATCGCCGCCGGCGAAGTGGTCGAGCGGCCCTCGTCCGTAGTCAAGGAGTTGCTTGAGAACAGTATTGATGCTTCGAGTTCGCAGATAGATGTCTATGTCGAGATCGGTGGCAAGAGATTGATTAAAATCCGTGATGACGGAGTGGGTATAAAGAAGCAAGATTTGCTGCTTGCATTATCACGGCATGCGACAAGTAAGATAGAGACCATCTCAGATCTTGAGGCGGTTAGTACCCTTGGTTTTCGAGGAGAAGCGCTAGCTAGCATCGCCTCAGTTTCTCATTTGACGCTGACCAGCAATGATAACGATGGAAAAATAGGTTGGTCCATTGTTGAAGATGGCGAATTAACACCCGCGGTCCACCCCCGAGGGACTACCGTAGAAGTTCGGGATCTTTTTTTTAACACGCCTGCGCGTAGAAAGTTTCTTCGCACTGAACGTACCGAATATCAACGCATCGATGAGATCGTTCGTAGAGTAAGTCTGAGTCATTCTACTGTTAACATAACCCTCAGTCATGATGGGAAGATGACGAGACAGTACCGTGGATCCACGTCAAAGGACGATGAACAGAGGAGGCTAGTGAGCGCGTTTGGAGCCTCCTTTATCGAGAATGCCCTTTACTTCGAAGAAGAAAACCATGGCATGCATCTGTCAGGTTGGATCTCATTACCTACCTACTCCCGTAGTCAATCGGATCAGCAATTCTTTTTCGTCAATTCGCGCATGATAAGAGACAAACTGATCACACATGCCGTGAAACAGGCATATTCAGATGTGTTGTATCACGGGCGCCAACCGGTATTTGCTCTATTTTTGACTCTGGACCCGAAGACGTTAGATGTTAACGTACACCCTACTAAACACGAGGTGCGATTTCGCGAATCAAGAGATGTGCATGATTTCATCTTTCGCTCCTTACATAGGGTATTAGCAGATGTTAGGCCTGAGGATGTTGTTGAGCACGGACCAGTCAGTCAGCTGACTTCGATTGCTGTCCAATCTAATTTTTCCATGGAGGGAAGCCAGCGAGGTTCGCGGATAGGTGAGCAGGTGCGGCATTACGGGGAGTTCCTGCGTAGCGAGCCAGCGCCGATTAATGCAAACGAGGATAGTGACGTTCCACCACTTGGGTATGCTGTTGCCCAATTGCACGGGATCTACATTCTTGCTCAGAATAAACGAGGATTAATCATCGTAGATATGCACGCAGCGCATGAACGAATCACATACGAGAGACTCAAAGTATCGGATGACAGTCTTAAAATACAACCACTGTTAGTCCCGATGACCATAGCCGTAAGCACAATTGAAAGTGACGCAGTAGATAACTATGCGGCGGAACTTGGGGACTTGGGTTTCGATTTAACGAGAGCTTCTGAAGAGTCACTAATCATTCGAGCCATCCCTGCTTTGTTATCACGTGGTAATGCGGAACATTTGGTAAGAGATGTTCTTGCAGACCTAGTTGAATTTGGCTCCACATCAAGAATCCAGGCTGAGCGTGACGAGATTCTTTCTACGATGGCTTGTCATGGTTCTGTTCGGGCTAACCGCAAGCTCTCGATATAGGAAATGAACTCTTTGCTGCGTGATATGGAAGAAACTGAGCGAAGCGGTCAGTGTAACCATGGCCGGCCAACGTTTTGTGAACTGACTGTCGAGGAACTTGATGGTTTGTTTTTGCGCGGTCGTTGAGTACCAAGGCAAAGGTTCTCGTTATCACGGGACCTACGGCGAGCGGAAAGTCTGAACTAGCTGAGGGTTTAGCCTCAAAATTTCCTCTTGAACTCGTTTGTGTGGACTCGGCTGCGGTTTATAGGGGCATGGATATTGGAACTGCCAAACCGACTTTAACTACCCGTCAGCAGATTCCCTATCACCTGATCGATATCCGAGATCCTGCGGAGACATACTCTGCTGCAGAGTTCAGACATGACGCCACGCAGATTATTTCTGATGTTATTGCCAAGGACCGCATCCCCTGTCTTGTAGGTGGAACTATGCTGTATCTTAAGGCCCTAAAGCAGGGGATCGCGGACTTGCCATCGGCAGACCCGGTGGTCAGGGAGAAGATTCTGCAACAAGCAAACGCGCATGGTTGGTCGACTATGCACAAACGCCTTGCAGATCTAGACCCCAAGGCGGCATTGAGAATTCACACTAACGATCCTCAGCGGCTGCAGCGAGCGCTGGAAGTATACGAGATTACTGGACGTACGTTGACGGAACACCATGAGGCGGGTGCCTTGGAGTGCCCGTTTGATCTTGTTGAAGTTGCAGTAATGCCTCATAGGGATCTGCTTCACGGCAGAATAACAGAGCGTTTCCATGACATGCTTGATGAGGGTTTTGTGGAAGAGGTGAGAGCACTTTTTGAACGTGGTGACCTGAATAGCGAACTACCTTCAATGAAAGCCGTTGGTTATCGTCAGATCTGGTCGTATCTTTTGAATGAACTATCCTATGAGGAGATGGTAGAACGAGCCATTGTCGCGACACGTCGTTTGGCAAAACATCAGTACACCTGGTTGAATTCTTGGGAGGGACTGCATGTGATGGCTAGGCCGGAATCGACTGAAATCTTGAAAATTCCACGGGTCAACACCATATTAATGGAAGGCGACCAGCCGAGGGCACATCAATAGGAACTGCGAGTGTATGTGTGGAAAAGATGATGCTGAACTGGATTGAGCAACAAGAAAAAGGAGTGCACCATGTCAAAAGGACAATCATTACAAGACCCGTTCCTAAATGCGTTAAGGAAGGACCGTATACCAGTATCTATTTACCTTTTAAGTGGCATAAAATTGCAGGGTCAGATTGACGCGTTCGATCAGTTTGTAATTTTATTGCGCAGCACCGTTAGTCAAATGATCTATAAGTCTGCGATATCGACTGTGGTGCCGTCACGTAACGTGCTCATCGAAGATGAGCCGGCAACTTGATCCGCTAGTACCCGCCTCTTGGATAGGATCTACTATATGATGAAAACTATTGTTCTTTGAAAGACCCGATACCGGTAGCCGAGCTTTACTGGTTCACATTGATCAACAGGACTCCGAACTCGCGACTTCGGATGAACTTAAAGAATTAGTGGTGTCGGCAAGCTTTGATCCAGTGCGCTGTCTGACCACTAGTAGGAGATTCCCCCATCCCGCAACTTTTCTCGGACAAGGCAAAGTAGAAGAAATAGCTAATTCCGTCGTTGATGTGCAAGCTGAGTTGGTTGTAATCGATGCAGAGCTCTCTCCTGTGCAGGAACGTAATCTTGAATCGGCGTTAAGTATCCGAGTCCTTGATCGTACAGGTCTTATTTTAGAAATATTCGCTCTACGAGCTCGAACCCATGAAGGGAAACTCCAGGTTGAGCTTGCCCAACTTGCGCATGCATCAACGCGTCTAGTGCATGGATGGACGCACCTTGATCGCCAAAGAGGTGGTTCAGGTCGTGGTGTGGGTGCATCTTCGGGATTAGGTGGAGCTGGTGAAACGCAGCTGGAAGCAGACCAGCGGATGATACAGCAGCGAACGCGGCGCATTACGACACGACTTGAAAAGGTAAGGCGTCAAAGGAATCAAAACAGACGCTCCAGAAAACGATCGGACGTGAAGACAGTGTCTTTGGCCGGCTATACCAATGCAGGTAAGTCAACGTTATTTAATCGTCTTTGCGATTCAGATGTGTGGGAAGCAGATCAATTGTTTGCCACACTTGATCCAACGTTGCGGCAATTGTCTATTCCCATCGTTGGTAAAGTAGTGATGTCTGATACCGTTGGTTTTATTCGCCAGTTACCTCACACGCTCGTAGATGCATTCCGGGCGACGCTTGAAGAAGTGGCGTTTGCAGATCTTATATTGCACGTGGTGGACGTGGAGGCAGACTCGCGTGCGGAACGCGTTACGCAGGTAGAAGACGTTCTGAGGGAGATTGGTGCTGCCAGCGTACCGACATTACTCGTCTACAACAAAACGGATGTGATTGGTGGCCATAGTCGTATTGACCGAGATGCAACAGGCCTGCCGGTTAAGGTCTGGCTCTCAGCACATACGGGTCAAGGGTTGGATTTGCTGGTGAGCGCTATGGGAGAATTGCTTGCCGATAACCTAGTTGAGACACAAATTGCATTAAAACCGGATGAGGGTAACGTTAGGGCCAAACTGTTTGCGCTTGGTGCAGTCTTGCATGAAGACACGGATTCCAATGGGATTATACATATGGATCTTCGAATCGATCAGCGGGACCTGATTAGAATACAGAGACAGGTCGCAATGAAGTAATGGAGAAGAACTAGCTGGTCTTTTCGATAACATTAATGGGAAAATAGCGGTTCCCCTAACAAACGTTTATGGAGATAAATAAATGGCCTGGAATGAGCCTGGTGGTGGAAAAGATCGTGATCCATGGGGTAACAGGGATGATCAGGGGCCACCTGATCTTGATGAGGCATTTCGTAAGCTACAAAATAGCTTGTCCAATATGTTTGGTGGTAGTTCCGGGGGAGGAACTGGCGGTACTGCAAAGCCAATGAACTTCAAAACAGTAGCGCTTGTCTTACCGCTCCTATTGCTGATTTATCTTGCTTTAGGTGTGTATCAGGTCGATGAGCAGGAGAAAGGCGTTGTCCTGAGATTTGGTAAGCTAATGCCAGGGGTCATTTTGCCGGGACTACATTGGAATCCTCCGCTGATTGACGATGTGTTGATCGAGAATGTTACGCGAGTACGGTCTCGTCCTCATGATTCCGAGATGCTGACTGAAGATGAGAATATCGTTAAGGTCAAGATGACAGTGCAGTACGTCATTAGCGATATCAAATCATACAAACTTCAGGTCAAATCACCTGACGAAAGTCTCTATCAAGCCACCGAAAGTGCGCTGAGGCATGTGGTTGGAGGTACCGAGATGCATCAGGTCCTGACGGAAGGTCGTGCGCAACTGGCGGCAGACGTGCGGAATCGAATCCAGATCTATATGGCGCGATACGGCACCGGGATTCAGGTTACTCAGGTGAACATCGAAGAAACAGCACCCCCGGATGCAGTTCGGGCAGCGTTTGATGATGTTATCAAGGCCCGAGAGGATGAAGTCCGCCTGCGCAATGAGGCAGATGCATATGCTAATCAGGTGATACCGGAAGCGCGTGGTGAGGCGCAGCGATATCTTGAAGAAGCCGAAGGCTATAAACAGGCTACGATTGCGCAGGCAACCGGTGAAGCAGAACGATTCAATAAGGTCTATGTTGAATACAAACTGGCACCTGAGGTGACGCGAGAACGCATCTACCTGGATACCATTGAATCGGTCATGGAAAGTAGCACCAAGGTGATGATAGATGTGGAAGGGGGTAATAATCTGTTATACCTGCCGCTGGACAAGATAATGCAACAGAACGAGGAGCCGTCTCAGGGCGTCGGCCCATCGGCAAGAAGCTCTAATACGTCCAATTCAAATAGCTCGTCATCCAATAATCGTCGAGACAGGAGGTAATCATGTCCACAAAGAAATTTGTTGTAGTCTTTTTGTTCTTGGCGGTCGCAATCCTGGGTATGAATTCGCTATTCATTGTGAATGAAATGCAGCGGGCCGTGTTGCTCGAGTTTGGCGCTGTCAAGCGATCTGATATTGAACCTGGGTTACATCTTAAGTGGCCTTTTATCAACGATGTGAGGAAGTTTGACGGTCGAGTACGGACATCAGATGCTCCACCGGAAAGGTTTCTGACATTGGAAAAGAAGGCGGTTATCGTCGACTCTTTTGCAAAGTTCAGGGTAAGGAATGTCACCACCTACTACACGGCAACGTCGGGTGACGAGGGATTGGCAGAGCAACTTCTCAAACAGCGAATCAATACCGGACTTAGAAACGAAATCTCCAAGCGTACCTTACACGAAGTGGTTTCCGGAGAACGCGATCAGCTGATGCAGGTGCTGACCACCGAGTTGAATGAGGTGGCGCGGCTAGAACTGGGTGTTGCTGTGATCGACGTAAGAGTTAAGCGTATCGATTTGCCTCCTGAAGTTAGCCAGTCTGTATATGATCGCATGAATACTGAGAGAGATATCGAGGCGAGAGAACATCGTGCTAAGGGACAGGAGCTTGCGGTTGGTATTCGTGCCGACGCTGAAAAGCAGCGAGATATAATTCTTGCAGATGCCTACAGTACTGCTGAACAGATTCGAGGTGAAGGAGATGCAGAGGCAGCATCAATCTATGCGTCAGCTTTCACTAGGGACAAAGAGTTCTACAAGTTTTATCGGAGTATGAATGCATATAAGAAATCCTTTAGCAGTAAGAGTGATGTGCTGCTGATTGATACAGATAGCGATTACTTTAGATACATGAATAATAGTGGCAAGAACTAGACTCCATTAACGCGAGGAGCTGAGGTGTTGTGGCACGACTTTGGCGTTGCGCTTTGTCTGGTTCTGGTCATCGAAGGAATTATGCCCTTCCTTCTTCCCAAACATTGGAAGGAGTCGATGCTGAAAATTGCAGAGATCGACGATAAGACAATGAGAGCCTTTGGTCTGGGTATGATGTTGATTGGTACAGGGTTTCTGTATCTGATCAATTGAAGTTAGCCAGAATGAATTTCTGGAAGGTTAATCATGGGTAAAAATGTAGTTGTTATAGGGACCCACTGGGGCGATGAGGGCAAGGGTAAAGTCGTCGATCTTTTGACTGAGCAGGCAGAAGCCGTAGTGCGTTTCCAGGGTGGCCACAATGCCGGGCACACATTAGTGGTTAACGGCGAAAAGACTGTGCTGCACTTGATTCCTTCCGGTATTCTGCACAGTCATGTGGTATGCCTCATCGGCAACGGTGTTGTATTGTCTGTCCCGGACCTCTTCGCTGAGATTGATGAGCTGGAAGCGGGTGGTTTGGCCGTCAGAGACAGGCTTATGGTCAGTCCTGGATGTCCACTGATATTGCCACATCACGTAGCACTTGATTTGATGCGAGAAAATGTTCGTGGAAACCACAAGATAGGCACAACGGGTCGAGGCATCGGTCCGGCCTATGAAGACAAGGTCGCGCGTCGAGGTCTACGAGTTGGCGATCTCTTTAAACAGGAATATTTCAAAACGACGCTTGAAGAGATCATGGACTATCATAATTTTGTTCTTGAGAAATATTTCAACAGCGATCCTCTCGATTTCCAGAAAACCCTAGAGGCTTCTTTAGGTTTTGCGGAGAAATTGCAGCCCATGGTGGGTGATGTGGTAGAAAAATTAGCATCTCTGCGAAATAGTGGAGCTAACGTTTTATTCGAGGGAGCGCAGGGATCGTTGCTTGATATCGATCAGGGTACGTATCCCTTCGTGACGTCATCCAATACTACCTCGGGTGCGATTGGCAGTGGCTGTGGCGTTGGTCCCCGAGATCTAGATTATATCTTGGGAATTACGAAAGCTTATACCACCCGAGTTGGATCTGGCCCTTTCCCAACAGAGTTGTTTGACGCTATCGGAAACCACTTGGCGAACAAAGGAGATGAATTTGGTTCAACTACCGGTAGGCCGCGGCGCTGTGGGTGGTTTGACGCCCAAGCCCTTAGGCGGGTAATCCAGATAAACAGTATATCAGGGCTTTGTATTACGAAGCTCGATGTACTTGATGGTCTGGAAACGATATCACTCTGCAATGACTACGAAGTTGGCGAAGATGGGGAAGATATACCGATTTACGAAGAAGTTCCCGGATGGAGTGAGTCAACTGTAGGTGCTAAGTCTCTTGAAGATCTGCCTGTTCAAGCCAGATCCTATCTGGAGCGGATTGAATCTGTGAGCGGCGTACCTATTCATTTCGTTTCTACCGGCCCCGAACGGGAAAATATGATCCAGATTATGAATCCGTTTGACTAGCTGTTACTAGTAAATGCAGATAGGAATAACTGCATCGTAGATGCGGATTTTATAATCATGATCTCGGCGGATAAATCTAGGTAAGCAGGAATTAAAATTATTACTTTTATGAAGTGAATGTGCCTGATGTAGTGTTACTAACTTGGCCGGTTGTATCATTTGCGGCACCAACAGGGGAGGTCTATCTGTCATTTATTGTTGGTGCCGAGGAGAGGACTTGAACCTCCACGGGGTTTCCCCCACTAGCACCTGAAGCTAGCGTGTCTACCAATTTCACCACCTCGGCTTGGGACGCGCAAGAGTACTAGCGCATCACAACGCTGTCAATTATCGGACTAGTATGAAAAAGAAGATAGAAGATCCCGAGTATGAGCGAGAGGCAGCACATTACGCTGAACCGATTGCTTCGCGTCGTCTGATTCTTGACGTTATGGCGGATATTGGGGAGCCCATTGGATTTAAGCGGCTTGCAAAGGAACTTGATCTGGAGCAGCGCTCGCAGCGCAAGGCTTTGACCAACAGGCTTCGGGCGATGGTGCGTGCAGGCCAGCTTGCGGTTGATCGTCGAAACGTATATGCCATTGCTAGCAAAATGGAATTGGTCCGAGGACGAATATCCGGGCATACAGGCGGTTACGGGTTTCTTGTGACAGAATCGGGTCATGATGACGTCTTTCTTTCTCATCGTCAGATGCGCGGCGTTTTTCATGGGGATATTGCCCAGGTTCGTGTTCGCGGCAGAGACCGCAGGGGGCGACCGGAGGGGGAACTCGTTGATGTTCTTGAACGCAATACTAATGCTCTGGTTGGGCGGTTATATTGCGATAACGGTACGTGGCTATTGGAAAGCCTGAACCCTCGCATTACGCAGGAGATTATGCTCGACCCCCGGGGTGAAGAGCGGGAGGGGTTGATCGTAATAGCAGAGATCATTGATCAGCCAAGTATTCATGGTGTGGCAACTTGTTTTGTGAGAGAGGTACTGGGAGAGCATCTGTCCACGGAAATGGAAATAAAGATGAGTTTGCTGAATCACGACATACCCAGCGAGTTCGCTGACGAGGTCATCGCGGAGGCGAGTGCGATTCCGCAGGAAATAGATGATACCGATGTTCGCTGTGACCTACGGGAATTACCCTTCGTGACCATTGATGGCGCAGATGCGCGTGATTTTGATGACGCAATCTATTGCGAGCATCGGGACAAAGGTGGCTGGCGCCTGATAGTGGCGATCGCTGACGTTGCACATTATGTCCGCAAAGGCTCTGCGCTTGACGATAGCGCGTTGGACAGGGGGACCTCTGTATATTTTCCTGGATCCGTGATACCCATGCTGCCAACGGTATTGTCCAATGAACTATGTTCCTTAAAGCCAGGGGTGGACCGTCTGGTATTGGCGTGTGACATGCAAATCTCTGCGGCGGGGCGAATCAGTGGCTATCAGTTTTATGAAGGTGTCATCTGTTCAGCGGCGCGCTTGACCTATGAAGAAGTTGCCGCCGGCGCATCCGAAGGACCCTGGTCTGGTTCGTTAGCCGCGGTTTCAGGACTGGTGACTGAATTGCTACGTGGGCGCGAGGCGCGGGGTGCACTTGATTTTGATACCGTTGAATTGGATTTCGATCTGGACGACAGCGGAAGCATTAGGAGCATTAGGCCAAAGCCAAGGAACGATGCTATGCGTTTGATTGAAGAATGCATGCTCTGTGCAAACGTCTGTGCCGCAAGGTTCATGCATCAGTTGGAGTTGGCCGGTATGTACAGGGTTCACGAAAGACCGGACGAAGAAAAGCTGTCGAATCTCAGGAAGTTTCTGGGCAGCATAGGTATCAACCTGACCGAAGACCTGCCGTCACCAGGTGAGCTGCAAACGGTATTGGATCAATTACGCGATAAACCAAATGGTCACATATTGCAGCTGGCGGTATTGCGTTCCCTTTCTCAGGCCGTTTATCAGACCTACAATGTTGGGCACTACGGACTGAACTTTGCGATGTATACGCACTTTACATCGCCCATTCGCCGGTATCCCGACCTGATGACTCACCGATTAATCAAGTCGGTGATCTACGGATCCAACCGCAAGAATAGTGTTCGTCGATTTGGGGCGAAAAAGCGACCGGAGTACGATTACGATAGCGATTCGCTCGAATTTATAGCAGAGCGCTGTTCCTCGACAGAGAGACGGGCAGAAACGGCAGTGTACGAAGTGCTCGAATGGATGAAGTGTGAGTATCTTGCTGGCAAGGTTGGTGATACTGCGCCCGGAGTGATTACCCATGTCACCAGTTTCGGGTTCTTTGTTCAGTTGACGGAGCTTTATGTGGAGGGTCTGGTCCATGTTAGTAACCTGATCAATGACTACTACGAGTTCGATCAGGATCAACAGTGTCTGATTGGCGAGCATATCGGTATCAGCTTTGGAATCGGAGATAGTGTTTCGGTACAGATCGCTCGAGTGGACGTTGACGAGCAGAAAGTTGACTTTGAGCTGGTATTCCATGATCCCCTGCGTCGTCGCGCGAGAAATAAACCTGGAAAAACTAAGACCAGTGGCGCTGGTCGTCGTAGAAGGCGTAGATGAAGATGACCAGCGAATTTCTTTACGGGATCCATGCGGTTCGCAGTTTCTTTCGCGCGAGGGGCGGAAAACCGCTACGGCTATTGTTGAAGTCTGGGAATCTTGGTCCGCGATTGCGCGAAATCGCTGATGAGGCCCGTTCACTGTGTTGTGAAATCCAGTTTTGTGACCGGGAACAGCTGGACGCTATCACTTCAAATCATCAAGGAGTTATCCTATATATCGAATCCAGTTCGCGATCTCAGGCTTCGCTTGAAGACTTCATCGACGAGGCTTCGACTGGAAGAATATTTCTCGTTCTTGATGGGGTGACAGATCCACGAAATCTCGGTGCCTGTATAAGGAATGCAGCGACGCTAGGTGTGACTGCAGTGATAGCGCCGCGCACTAATAGTGCTTCACTCAATGCGGCGGCGATTAAAGCTTCAAGTGGTGGTGTTGATATCACACCTTATTATCAGGTGCCAAATATTGCTCGTGTACTGGATGAGCTAAAGAAATTGGGTTGCTGGGTAATCGGCACAGTTTTAGAGGGCGGAAAGCCACTAGCTCAGGTTGATCTCACCGGTAATCTGGCGCTTGTAGTGGGCTCTGAAGGCAAGGGATTAAGGCGCATCACTAGGGAATCTTGTGACTTTCTTGCGACAATCCCGATGTTGGAAACATCGTTAGGTTTTAATGTCTCTGTCGCAACGGGAATCTGCTTATACGAAATTCAGCGGCAGCGTGAACTTGCAACCTGATTGCTGATTCTCTACAATCCGCCGCCTTCCCGTATCGTATGTCTACCAGCTGCGATTGTGACGGGCCCAATTATTCTCCTTGCTTCACTACTAGTAAGTGGGAAGCATTAACCAGAAGGAGCTTGCATGAGACACTACGAAATTGTATTTCTTGTACATCCTGATCAGAGTGAGCAGGTGCCAGGAATGATTGAACGTTATTCCAATATGATTACCCAGGGCGGTGGCAAGATTCATCGCGCAGAAGACTGGGGTAGACGACAGTTGTCGTTTCCGATCAGCAAGATCCATAAGGCCCACTATGTTCTGTTCAATATTGAGTGTGGCAAAGAGGTATTGGAAGAAATCAACACAGCCTTTCGTTTTAACGATGCGGTACTGCGGAATCTGATTATGAGCCGAAAGCATGCGGACATTGAAGAGTCGCCGATCATGAAAATTGAGAACGAAAGTCGTGAAAAGAAAAATCACGAAGAATTTTTGCTTACGCCGACTGAAGATGCTGACAGATCGGCGGACGATGAGGCTGCTCAGGATGAGCCTTCTGAGGAAGGCATCGCTGAAGAGTCAGGCGCAGCGGTAGGAGAATAGATATGTCACGATTTTATCGTCGTCGGAAATACTGTCGATTTACGGCTGAAGGGATCGAAGAGATTGATTACAAGGATCTGGAAATGTTAAAGGCATATATTTCCGAAACCGGAAAGATTGTACCGAGTCGCATTACCGGAACGAAAGCTAGGTACCAACGCCAACTTGCAAAGGCTATCAAACGCGCAAGGTTCTTGGCTCTGCTACCCTATACTGACGCCCACAAGTAAGCCGAACCAGTGCGCGCATTAGCCGAATTCGTCATGAGAGGACGAAGCTACGCGATTGGCACTAGCATCGCCTGCACCATGGTGCCTTTTCTATCTTGGTTAAGTACTGCGATTGTCAGCCTTGTGGTCCTGCGCAAAGGTGCCCTTGAGGGGGCTCTTGTCCTGCTCTGGACACTCCTTCCTCTTGGAGCGATCTTGTATTTTTTCGGTCAACCCGATCCATCCCCGGTAACTGCGCTTATTGGTACTGCCATTATGGCTTATGTATTGCGCGTGACAGTGTCGTGGGAACTGACTTTTGCGATAGCGATCATCCTATCGGCTGCAGGCAGCTTGGTGTTCCAATACACGGCTGCTGATGTACTTGTACTAATTGTCGAATTTTACATGGACTATACGAAACAGCTATCAGTCGAGATGACCTATGATGCGGCAGAAAAACAGATAGTTGGTGTGTATGCTATGTTGGTAGCTTATGGCATGTTGGCTTTACTGGTGCTAGCCCGCTGGTGGCAAAGCCAGCTATACAATTCTGGTGGATTTCAAAAAGAGTTTCACGATATACGGATAACGCCCGCCTTAGCTACTGTTCTAGTTTCGTTAATGTTGATCTGCTTTATATTCAATTATCAGCTAGGGGCTTGGCTACTACTTCTTACGGTGCCTCTGGCGGTTTCCGGAATAGCGGTAGTTCATTGGATGGTGAGTTATCGCGAGATGTCCGTGTACTGGCTTACTTTCGTTTATCTTTTTCTGTTATTTTTTATTCAGCTGGCTTATCCGATGTTAGCTGCACTAGCGCTTATGGATAGCTACCTCAATATCAGACAACGAGTCAAAACCAAGAAGGTGTAACCATGCAAGTAATACTCCTTGAAAAAATCACCAATCTGGGTGACCTGGGTGAACAGGTTGAGGTTAAGGCAGGCTATGGCCGCAACTACCTTATTCCCCAACATAAAGCTGTCCCAGCGACTGACCAAAATGTAGAGCGCTTCGAATCTAGGCGTGCTGAACTGGAACGTCTTGCAGACGAGAAGAAAGCTGAAGCCATGGATCGTGCCGAAAAGATTGGAGAAATTTCTCTTACTTTGGCTGTCAAGGCTGGAGAAGAAGGCAAACTATTTGGTTCAATCACTGGGCGCGATATTGCCGATGCAGTAACAGCTCGTGGGGTTAGCTTGGAGAAGAGCGAGGTTCGCCTTCCAGAGGGGCCAATCCGGGAAATTGGTGAATTCGAAATTGATGTACACCTCCACGCTGAGGTCGATGTGTTCGTTAAGGTTACGGTCGTCGCAGAAGCTTAAAAAAAAGTGTTCAATTCTGGACTGATGATTTAGTCTAGAGGTCCCAGAATATTCCGGTTTTTGTCTTGGCCACTGCACCAGACGACACGACATCAACACTGTTGAAAGTGCCACCTCATTCCATCGAGGCGGAGCGTTCTGTGTTAGGTGGCTTACTGCTAGACGATAATGCGTGGGATGCCATAGCTGGTATTGTCGCCGCCGCCGATTTCTATCGCGGCGATCACCGAACAATATTTCGCTGCATGCAAACCCTAGCAGAGCAGAATAAACCGCTTGATGTCATTACTATTTCCGATGCGCTTGACGAGGTCAATGAGCTTGATGGAATAGGTGGCCTCTCTTATGTATCGGAGCTAGCAGCAAGCACTCCTACAGCTTCTAATATCCGGGCTTATGCTGAAATTGTTCAGGAACGGGCTATTGTCAGGAAGCTGATTTCTGCTGCAAACGAAATAGCTGATAGTGGTTTCAATACCCAAGGACGCGATAGCGCAACGCTGATCAACGAAGCCGAGTCGAAGGTGTTCAAGATTGGCGATGAGCGTCCAAATTCAGGTGGGCCCCAGTCAATTAATCCATTGCTTAAGAAGGCAGTAACCCGCATAGATGAACTTTTTGAGAGCAAGGGTGCGCTCACAGGTATTAGTACTGGTTTTCGAGACATTGATGAAATTACCTCTGGCCTCCAGAGGTCCGACCTCATAGTAGTCGCGGGCCGGCCCTCTATGGGTAAAACTTCCTTCATGATGAACATGGCGGAGAAGGCAGTGATTTCTGAAGAGATGCCAGTTCTGGTGTTCAGTATGGAGATGCCAGCAGATTCCCTAATTCTAAGAATGCTGTCCTCCCTAGGGAGTATCGATCAATCAAAGATTCGCTCAGGGCAATTAGGCGATGATGATTGGCCTAGGCTTACCTCTGCGGTGACCTTGCTCAATGACTGTCCGCTGTTCGTTGATGACACAGCGGCGTTGTCCTCAAACGAGATACGTGCTCGTGCACGTCGGGTCGCCCGGGAACATGGTCAGTTGGGAATGATACTGGTCGATTATCTACAGTTGATGCAAGTGCCTGGTACAACGGAGAATCGAGCCGGGGAGATTTCAGAGATTTCACGATCCTTAAAGGCTATCGCCAAGGAGTTTGATTGCCCGCTGGTGGCTGGATCGCAGCTTAATCGTGGATTGGAGCAACGACCAGACAAAAGGCCGATCATGTCGGACCTGAGAGAGTCCGGCGCCATCGAGCAGGATGCAGATGTGATCATGGCGATATACCGGGATGAGGTCTACCATGAGGATGCAGAGAAAGGCATTGCAGAAATCATCATTCTCAAACAGCGTAATGGACCTATCGGCAAAAAGAAGCTTGCTTTTATCGGTCACCATACGAAGTTTGAAGACCTTGCTCAGGGTTACGAAGATTTTTACTAATCAGTGATGAAATCAATAATCCATGCGGCGATAGATCTAAACGCGATCAACACCAACCTTTCGCTTGTTCGCGCGAAGGCTCCCACCAGTAGAGTAATGGCAGTCATCAAGGCTGATGCATACGGCCACGGAGCAGTGGCTGTGGCCAAACGTATTTCTGCCGTCGATAGTTTTGGTGTTGCCCGTGTTAATGAAGCGGAGGAGTTGCGGGAGGCCGGGATTGAGGCACCAGTAGTGAGCTTGGAGGGTTTTCTCGATGCGGATGAACTAAAGGCTTCTGAGCGTCTTCGGCTCGATGTTGTCGTTCACTCTGAGCATCAGGTAGAGCTACTCCGTCGCCATAATTTTACTGGCGGTCTCTGGGTAAAGGTAACCACAGGAATGAATCGACTCGGATTCGTGCTATCCGACCTTGAGGAAGTGCTGAACAAGCTTGCGGGCCACAACATCATTGGCATCATGAGCCACCTTCCGAGTGCAGATTCCGACAGCACAATAACGGATTATCAGATATCGACTTTCCAGAAAACGGCTGGGAAGTTTGACTTGCCGCTATCAATTGCGAATTCGGCCGCCATTCTGGACTTTCCGAACTCACATCTGGATTGGGTTCGTCCGGGGTTGATGCTTTACGGCGCTTCGCCCGCTAATCAGTTGAACACTGATCTACGTTCCGCGATGATCCTGTCTGCACCGATAATCGCAATCAACAAAGTAGTTTTAGGCCAGTCGGTTGGTTATGACCGAACATGGGTCGCCCCGCGGGATTGTCGAGTGGCCGTGCTGGCAGGGGGTTATGCGGATGGGTATCCGCGCGAGATAACTAACGGTTCAGTGCTTCTAGGGGGAGCCAGGCGGAATATTGTGGGTCGTGTATCAATGGACATGATCTGTATCGAACTGGATGAATCTGACAATGTGACGGTAGGTGATCAGGCAATACTCTGGGGAGCCGGGCTGCCGATTGAGGAAGTCGCAGCGACGGCGGATACCATCCCGTATACATTGATGTGTGGAGTTGCAAAAAGGGTTAGAAGGAATTACCTGTAGTGGCGAAGCCCAAAACAGCGTTTGTGTGCGGCGACTGTGGTGCTGACTATGCAAAATGGCAGGGCCAATGTAACGAATGTGGCGCATGGAATACTCTGAGTCAGTTGCGTGTTGCGTCTACCGAAAGCTATGCGGGCGAACAAAGTGAGATGCGTCCGCTAGGCGACGTTGCTACTGAAGAACAGCCCCGGCTATCTTCAGGACTTGCGGAATTAGACCGGGTCCTGGGAGGCGGTTTTGTAGCAGGCTCGGCGATTCTGATTGGCGGAAATCCGGGTGCAGGCAAGAGTACGCTGCTACTACAGGTATTGTGTCGGGTGGTAGCGGATAGCCCTGTTCTATATGTCACAGGAGAGGAGAGCCTCGCCCAGGTAGCGTTTCGTGCCAGACGACTGGGACTGCCAACCGATAAGGCCATCGTGATGGCTGAAACTAATGTCGATAGAATTTTACTCAGTTGGAAGGAATGTACCCCAGCACTTTGCGTCATCGATTCCATCCAAGCAATGCATTCAGATTCTGCCGAGTCGGCGCCGGGAAGCGTTACCCAGGTACGGGAATCCGCGGCTGCATTAATTCGCCAAGCGAAACAGACCGGTACGATATTGATCATGGTCGGCCACGTTACCAAGGAAGGGAATCTTGCCGGGCCTCGAGTGCTGGAGCATATGATCGATACCTTCGTTATGTTCGATGATGAAACCGATAGTCGTTTCAGGACGCTACGTAGCAGCAAGAACCGATTCGGTGCAGTTAACGAAGTGGGAATTTTTGCAATGACCAGCAAGGGGATGCGTGAAGTTTCTAACCCCTCGGCGATATTCCTATCGAGGGGGGCGAAGGTATCTCCTGGTAGTGTGGTGATGGTGGTTTACGAAGGAAGCAGACCGTTGCTGGTGGAGGCACAGGCTCTGGTTGATGAATCTGTCCTGGGCAACCCGCGCCGGGTATCCGTTGGTTTTGAGGTCAATCGTCTGTCCATGTTGCTTGCAGTTCTGCATCGTCATGGAGGGATACAGGTTTCGGATCAGGATGTATTCGTCAATGCGGTTGGTGGCATTCGAGTGGATGAAACTAGTAGCGATCTTGCGCTAGTGCTGGCGGTGGTATCGAGTTTTCGGAATCATGTTCTTCCACAAAACCAGGTAGTTTTCGGTGAGATAGGTTTGTCCGGGGAAATAAGGCCCGTGCCAAACGGACAAGAACGACTCAATGAGGCGGTCAAACATGGATTCGCCCACGCTATAGTACCAAGTGCAAATGCTCCTAAACGCGCAGTGGCCGGGATCGAGGTTGTTGGGGTTACGACCCTGAGCGAGGCGCTGGAAGCCATTGCTGCCAGCTGAGTAACTGCTAGGCAAGCCTTTTGTAACTCACCCGTGAGGGAGTAAGATCGCCGGTTTCCTTCTTCCGGGCTTCTTCATACTCGGTATAGGTACCCTCAAAGAAGGTCGTGCTGCTGTTTCCCTCAAAAGCGAGGATGTGCGTGGCAATTCTGTCCAAAAACCAGCGATCGTGGGAAATCACCATGATACTTCCGGGAAATGACTCGATTGCCGTTTCTAGGGCTCTTAGAGTTTCGACGTCGAGATCATTCGTTGGCTCATCAAGCAGCAATAGATTTGCGCCCTTCTTAAGTAGCTTCGCAAGGTGCACCCTGTTTCTCTCGCCGCCGGAAAGGTCACCTACAAGCTTTTGCTGATCGGCCCCTTTAAAATTGAAGCGACTAACATAGCCTCTTGACTGGGTCTTGTACCTGTCTACCTGAATGATGTCATTGCCATCTGAGATTTCTTCCCACACCGTCTTTCCATCCGCAAGCCCGTCTCGGCTTTGGTCCACATAGCCTAGCTGAACAGTTTCCCCGAGACGCAGTTCTCCACTATCGGGAGTCTCGTTCCCACAGATCATATTGAATAGTGTGGATTTGCCTGCACCGTTACCTCCAATGATACCGACAATAGCACCCTTAGGTACGGACAAGGTGAGATTGTCGAGTAACAGTTTTTCACCAAACGCCTTGGTAAGGTTCTTGACCTCTAAAACAATGTCACCGAGTCTTGGCCCCGGAGGTATGTAGAGTTCGAGGGTTTCGTTTCTGGTTTGAAAAGACTGGGAATTCAATTCGTCGAATCTGGCTAAACGCGCTTTGTTTTTGGCCTGACGGGCTTTCGGTTGGCTGCGTACCCACTCCAGCTCTGATGTAATCCCCTTTTGGCGCGCTTGTTCTCGGTTTTTTTCCACCTTCAGTCTGATTTCTTTTGCTTCCAGCCACTGACTGTAGTTGCCTTCAAAGGGAAACCCCCTCCCTCGATCTAGTTCCAAAATCCATCCCGCGACGTTGTCCAGGAAATATCGATCGTGGGTGATGGCGATCACTGTGCCGTTGAAATCCCTTAGGAATAACTCAAGCCAGGCAACACTCTCGGCATCCAGATGGTTGGTAGGCTCGTCAAGCAACAGCATGTCAGGATCTGCGATGAGCAATCGGCACAGCGCTACTCGACGCCTTTCTCCGCCTGATAAGGTGGTGACATCGCTGTCAAAGGCTGGTAGGCGCAACGCGTCCGCGGCAACTTCGATTCTCCGGTCCAGGTCCCAGCCGTTGACTGCGTCAATCTTTAATTGGAGATCGCCCTGCTGTTCCAATAGCGAGTTCATTTCGTCGTCGCTCATTGGTTCAGCGAATCGATCACTGACGTCGTTGTAGGCATTTATCAACGCTTTTACTTCACTGGCGCCATCTTCGACGTTTCCTCGAACATCTTTTTGCGGATCGAGCTCAGGTTCCTGGGGTAGATAACCTATCTTGAGATCGGACTGAGGTCTTGCTTCCCCAACAAAATCGTCATCAATACCTGCCATGATCCTTAATAGACTGGATTTTCCGGCACCGTTTAGTCCCAGGATTCCAATCTTGGCACCTGGAAAGAATGACAAGGATATATCCTGCAAAATCGTGCGATTGGGCGAGACGATCTTGCCCAGTGACGACATGGTATAAACGTATTGAGCCATGGTTGGTGTGATTCTAACAAACGGCATATTGTAGCAAATCGATTGTACATCCCTGATGTTGGTTTGCCATGTATTTAGTGTCGGTGCGTCGCCCGCCCTGGAAATACAGTAGAATTCATTACTTTTATTGAAAAGAGCGGTTGGTTTTGCACTGTCCTTTCTGCAGCAATAGTGAAACAAAGGTTAATGATTCAAGGTTGGTTTCCGAGGGTGATCAGGTGAGGCGTCGCCGTGAGTGCCTGAAATGTGGTGAGCGCTTTACAACCTTTGAGAGCGCTGAACTCGTTCTACCTCGCGTTATCAAGAACAACGGGATACGTCAACCGTTCGATGAAGATAAGTTAAGGAACGGCTTGCAGCGCGCGCTGGAAAAGCGTCCCGTAAGTGTGGAAGAGATAGAGTCGATCCTGAATCGGATCACCCATCAACTAAGGGCCACCGGTGAGAGAGAGGTGAAAACAAGAGCGGTGGGGGAATTGGTGATGCAGGCGCTGAGGGACCTTGACGAGGTTGCCTACGTCAGGTTTGCATCCGTATATCGAAGTTTTCAGGATGTGAATGAGTTTCGAGAGGAAATCGATAAGATGGGAAAGAAAAGTGGCAAGCGCAAAAGGAAGTGATGCAGCCTATCTCGCCCGTGCGTTACGGATAGCGAAACGGGGAATGTTTACCACGCATCCTAACCCTAGAGTTGGATGTGTAATGGTTAAGGAAGACCGAATCGTGGGTGAGGGATATCACATCAAAGCTGGCGATGATCATGCTGAGGCGAGTGCACTTAAAGTTGCGGGACTCGACGCAAGAGGAGCAACCGCCTACGTAACCCTTGAACCATGTAGTTTTGCAGGACGAACACCTTCGTGCGCGGCCGCGTTGGTGGCGGCGGGTGTCTCGCGTGTGGTGGTAGCGATGATTGATCCCGACCCACGTAACGCCGGGGCAGGATTGCAGTTGTTAAGAGATGCGGGAGTGGAGGTAACAACACCTCTGATGGAGGACTCCGCACGCGCGCTTAATCCAGGTCACGTGAAACGGCACGAGACGGGCATGCCCTACGTTCGTTTGAAGCTTGCGATGAGCATGGATGGTAAAACTGCGCTTCGAAATGGGGAGAGTCAATGGATCACGGGGAGCGAGGCGCGACGAGATGTGCAGCGTCTGAGAGCTGCCAGCTCTGCCATTGTTACCGGTGTGCAAACTGTCATCGATGATAACCCAATGTTAACGGTTCGGGATGATGATCTTGGTGAGCATGCTGGTTTTTCCAGTAAGCTAGATAAGAACGTCTATATACTGGACTCAAAGGGACGTATCCCAAATGACGCAAAGCTGGCCTCTAATGGCAATGTGGTTCTGGTCAGCTGCAGTCCTGTTGCTACCAGTATGCGGACGATGCAGGTTGCCTCGGGCGCAGACGAGAGAGTTGATCTTCGTGAGTTTCTCCGGTGTTTGGGGCGCGAAGAGTGCAATGAAGTGTTGTTCGAGTGCGGTGCAACACTTGCTGGTTCGTTGGTGGAGCAACGGCTTTTCGATGAATTGATTATCTATATAGCGCCCACCTTAATGGGCAATGATGCGCGGTCATTACTGAATCTCCCGGAAATTGATAAGATGGGAAACCTTTTGCAGCTAAGAATCTCAGATATCCGGATGATTGGTGATGACTTTCGGGTAACAGCTGTACAGCGTCAAGACAGTGAGTAAGTGAAATGACAAAGATAATCGAGGGAGATTTTTCCGCAAACACTGCCAGGTTTTCCATCGTGGTGGCAAGGTTTAATGAATTTGTAGTAGATGGTCTGCAGCGAGGCGCAATTGACACCCTGAAGCGCCACGGTGTTGTGGAATCCAACATTTCTGTCATTAAGGTTCCGGGTGCCTTCGAGTTACCGTTGACGGTAAGACGAGTCGCTCGAGCTGACGGTAGTGATGCGATTATTGCGCTTGGCGCAGTAATTCGCGGGGCGACTCCACACTTTGACTACGTTGCGGGACATTGTGCTGGTGGAATAGCGCGTGTTGCCCTGGATGAGGATTTGCCGGTGATATTTGGTGTTCTGACGACCGACACCATTGAACAGGCGATAGAGCGTTCTGGTTCTAAGGCAGGTAACAAAGGTTCGGATGCTGCGATGACAGCACTTGAGATGGTCAGTCTGTTTCGATCCCTTGAATAATTCACGCAGGCGAGCGCGACGCTTTTCCATGCAGGCGTTGTATCAGATCCAGATGACAGGTGACGCTGCCTCCACGGTACTAAAGCAGTTTTGCGAAAGTCAGGTTACTGATCGTGCCGACGTGGACTACTTTAAAACATTGCTTACCGAAGTTGCGGCGAAAGAACCCAAACTTCTGGAAACAATTGAACCACTCTTGGATCGTCCGCTTCAGGAGATTGATCCTGTTGAAAGGGCCATTCTTCTTCTCGGTGCTTACGAGATGTTGCATAGGGTGGAGGTACCGTTTCGAGTGGTGATCAATGAGGGGGTAGAACTCGCCAAGGAGTTTGGCGCGTCGGACAGTTACCGTTATATAAACTCTATCCTGGATGGACTGGCGAAACACCGGAAGGCCGGAAAGTAATGTGGACGAGTTCTCGATAATTGATAAATATTTCAGTGGCATTGGGTTTAGTCACGACGCGGTCACCATGGGGCCTGGTGATGACTGTGCGGTGTTTGACCTTCCAAGCGACTGTGAATTGTGTGTGTCAACAGACACAATGCTCGCAGGTGTTCACTTTCCTCAAGAAGCATCAGGAGATGTTGTAGCAGACAGGACGCTAACGGCTAACCTTAGTGATCTTGCGGCGATGGGAGCATCTCCTGTCAGCTTTCTTCTTTCTCTAACCATGCCAAATTCAGTCGATAGTTGGTTGGCTGACCTTGCTAACAAATTGTCAGAACGCTCTCAATTACACGGAATATCTTTGTCTGGTGGAAATCTCGCTAAGGGACCCTTGTCGGTGACCATAACGGTCATGGGAACAGTGCCTACCGGAATGGCACTGATGCGACGTGGCAGCAAGGTTGGCGATCATCTCTATGTCACTGGTGAGCTTGGAGCAGCAGCTGCAGGCCTGAGAATTGTGCAAGAGAATGGATCGAACCATAGGACCTTGAGATCAGCGTACCTTCATCCCCAACCGCGATTAGTCTTTGCACAGGGACTTCGCGGAATCGCGTCAGCTTGCATTGATATATCAGATGGATTCCTCGCAGACTTAAATCACGTGTGTACGGCAAGCAGTGTTGGTGCCGAGATTGATACTCAGCGAATTTTCCTGAGTGATGAGTTGCGTGCGTATGCTGGTGATCGGGCGCTGGAGTTTTCATTGCACGGTGGCGATGACTATGAACTGTGTTTTTCAGCCTCTGAGAGCTTCTCGGATGACATTGTTAGGCTTGGAGAGGAGACAGAAACACTGATTACCCGTGTCGGGACCATCACCGCCGAGCCAGGTGTCTGGTTGGCTGATGATGGAGTGAAGGTGGCAGCGGACATTCGAGGCTATACACATTTCTAATCTGCCTACACTAAAGCAAACCTACACAGACCCAATCTACTTCTTGGCACTTGGGTTTGGCAGCGGCCTATCGCCTAAGGCGCCGGGTACCTGCGGTTCCCTGGTAGCGCTCATTGTTTATTTGCCATTGAGTCTGTTGTCCGAATGGGCTTATATCGCCTGCATTTTATTTTCGTTCGTCTTGGGGGTTTACGTTTGTGGTGTTGCAGCACAGCGACTTGATGTGAAAGACCCGGGGTCAATTGTGTGGGACGAATTCGTCGGAATGTGGATAGTATTGATTATGATTCCACCAGGGTGGAGTTATCTGTGCTTGGCTTTCTTACTCTTTAGACTATTCGACATTCTCAAGCCATGGCCGGTAAATTATCTGGACAGGAATCTTAAAGGAGGTCTTGGTGTGATGATGGATGATGTGGCGGCGGGTATTTACTCACTTGCAATCGTGCAGATTGTGGCGCTGGTTGTTGCCTCGCTTGGTTTGACGCTTACATGAAGCTGATCCTTACTTTTGTGTTCTTAAGCGCATCTTTTGTGCTGCGCGGCGATAAAATGTCTCTTAGCGACATATCTGTGGTGGGACTTTTTGCCGACGAGGCAGTAGCACTCAATGCGCGAGTTCCAAGCTTTAACTGCATCTGTTATGGCCTTATCACTAGCCGTGGTTCTCGATGAAGTTGGTGTTGGCGATATTAGATCCAACAACGTTAAGGTCCTTGTGATTGGAAGTGAATATGCCAAAAAAAGCTGCTGAGGATGACTTTTCTTTTTTAGGTGGACTTACCTAAACATAGCGGTCTGATGATTCTCTAAGTCGCTTGTAGTGCAACCTTCTCTCTACTGCTAGAATCTTCTCATTATAGAGGAAAATCCATGTCAGTAGTGTATGTAGCATCATGCAAACTCCCCACAGCTCTTGGTGAGTTTACTATGCATGGGTTCGAGGACCCGGATACCGGAAAAGAGCACATAGCGCTTGTTCTAGGTGATATTCAAGCTGTTGATGGTGTCCTCTGCCGGGTTCACTCTGAATGTTTAACGGGAGATTCACTCTTTAGCATGCGTTGTGACTGTGGTTCTCAGCTTAATGTGGCAATGGAGAAAATCGCTAAAGAGGGGGCCGGTATCATCCTTTATTTGCGACAGGAGGGCCGAGGAATTGGTCTAATAAACAAGATCCGTGCTTACGCGCTGCAGGATGCGGGTGCAGATACGGTGGAGGCTAACGAACGCCTTGGGTTTGATGCGGACTTGCGAGACTATACGATGTGTAAGAACATGTTTCTGCATTTTCAAATTTCCGGTATTCGTCTAATGACTAACAACCTTGGAAAGGTGAGGGCTTTGGAAAAACTGGGTATAGAAATTACTGAGAGAATTTCACTAGTGACTGGAGAGAATGACCACAATGCAAGGTACTTGGCGACGAAGGCTGGGAAACTTGGACACTTGTTTGGTAAGAAGGGTAAACCTTGAGAGTAAGGTCAGGAAACCCTGGCGGTAGTTATTGTCGAATGAGACAGCCGGTTGTCTATAGAAGTCAGTATTCCTTCTTCATTGAGCCCGCACTGGGCCAACATGCTTGCGGGACTGTCTTGACGGACAAAATTATCTGGGATACCCAAGTTTAGCATTTCTGTCTTTATTTGCTGCTCCTGCAAGAGCTCATTAACTGCTGAGCCAGCACCTCCTGCCAAGACATTCTCTTCGACTGTGACGACTAGATTGTGGTCGGTTGCCATTTGAGCGATCATTTCCTGATCAAGTGGTTTGACGAATCTCATATCGACCAGACTTGCATTTAGTTTTTCAGCAGCGCTCAGTGCAGGTTGCAACATAGCTCCGAAGGCAAGGATTGCGACATTGTGACCCTCTCTTATCAGTTTTGCTTTACCAATCGGTAAAGCGGTCATCGACTGATCTATTGATTTCCCAGGGCCAGTACCACGGGGATAGCGCACCGAAGCGGGTCCGCCATAAACAAAGCCGGTATATAGCATCTGCCTGGTTTCGTTCTCGTCAGATGGAGTCATTACGATGAGATTAGGAATGCAACGCATAAACGATAGATCGAAAACTCCCGAATGAGTTGGCCCATCTTCCAGGAGTCCTGCGCGGTCAATGGCAAATAAGACGTTAAGGTTCTGGATTGCTATGTCGTGGATAAGTTGGTCGTAGGCTCGTTGCAGAAAGGTGGAGTAAATAGCTACAACTGGTTTAGCGCCCTGCACAGCAAGTCCGCCTGCCAGTGTCACCGCATGTTGTTCCGCGATAGCAACGTCATAGTATCTTTCTGGAAACTGCTCTGAAAAAGAGACTAGATCAGAGCCTTCCCGCATTGCAGGCGTGATGCCGACCAACATTTCATCTTGCTTGGCCATATCACAGAGCCACTGTCCGAAAACATTAGAGTAAGTTGGTAGGTCGGGTTTCTTCGACGGTGACTTTTCTATTTTTGACAGGCTATGCGTGCCGATGGGGGATGCTTCTGCAGGGCCATACCCTTTCCCCTTCTGGGTAACAATATGCAAGAACTGGGGTCCTTTCAGGTCTTTGATATTTTTTAAGGTGTTAATTAGACCCTTTAGGTCATGCCCATCGATAGGCCCCATGTAGTTGAGACCGAGCTCGTCCAACAAGGTGCCTGGAACTACCATGCCCTTCATGTGTTCTTCAGTTTTCTTTGCTAATTCCCATGCGTGCGGAATTCGACTAAGAATCTTCTTACTACCTTCGCGCATTGATAGGTATAGGCGACTGCTCAGGATACGAGCGAAATACTTCGCGAGACCGCCAACATTGCGTGAAATAGACATTGCGTTGTCGTTCAGAATAACCAAGAGGTCAGCTTCTGTGTCTGCGGCGTGGTTTAGCGCCTCGAACGCCAACCCAGCTGTCATTGCGCCGTCACCTATGACCGATATTGCTCGACTGGTTTGATTCTGCATTTTGCTAGCGATCGCCATACCTAGCGCCGCACTAATTGAAGTCGATGAGTGGCCAACACCGAAGGTATCATAGGGGCTTTCATCTCGCACTGGAAATGGGGCAACCCCTTCTGGTTTACGCAGCGTATGCATTTTCTCGCGACGTCCTGTGAGTATCTTATGCGGGTAGGCTTGGTGTCCGACATCCCACACAATAAGATCGTTAGGTGTATCAAACACATAATGTAAGGCGACTGTTAACTCGACGACACCTAGGCCTGCGCCAAAATGTCCGCCGGTCTGTCCCACGGTGTAGATCAGGAAATGGCGCAGTTCTTCCGCAAGTTCTTCAAGCATCTTTTCATCCAGCTTGCGAATATCGCTAGGTAACTGGATGCTATCCAAGAGGCGAGTGGTTGGTCTCTCAGTAGGTATAGTATCGAACATGCCTAAAGTTCTCGTCAACGAGGGCGCAATTTTATCATCATTGCAGTGGCCCGGGTCTAATGGTTTCTGGTCGCAACGAAATCGGTCAGCTGTTGTAAAACCGCGCCTGAAGGGCCCAGACTGGACACAATCTCATTGGCCCGTGATTGCTGTTCTTTTAGTCTGACATGGGCTTCCTTTAAACCTAGTGCGGTCACATAGGTGGATTTCCTGCGTTCTTCGTCTGAACCTGTTGGCTTACCGATATCAGATTCGTTACCCGTTGCGTCAAGAATATCGTCACGAATCTGAAAGGCGAGGCCAAGAGCGTTACCAAAGTCTGTAATTAGTGCTAGTTTCGTTTTATCAGCCTTTGCAACTAGACCGCCAAACCTAATACTTGAAGTGATTAGTGCACCTGTTTTGAGGTCGTGCATGTGTTTCAACTCCTCAAGGTCAACATAGTTGTTCTCGTGAGAAAGATCCAGCGCCTGACCAGAAACCATTCCCTCTGCTCCGACCGCTTTCGCCAATTCAGAGATAAGGGCTATCCTGATTGTGGCTGATAGTTCATAGGCATCGGCGACTACCTGGAATGCTAATGTCTGTAGGGCGTCTCCGGCGAGAATTGCCGTGGCTTCATCGAACTGTTTGTGGCAGCTGAGCTTCCCACGGCGAAAGTCATCATCATCCATTGCGGGTAGATCATCGTGGACCAACGAGTAGGCGTGGATAAGCTCCAAAGCGACAGCAGGCTTGTCTGCAAGGCTAAGATCGGCACCCAGTGCCTCTGCTGTGAGATAAACCAGTATGGGACGGATTCGCTTGCCGCCATCAACCACGCTGTAACGCATGGCTGCACTAAGTTTTTCTGGTGCTTTTGTTTGGTCGAGACAGAGGACCAATTGGTCATTGCTACGTTTCTGCAGTTGATTAATCACCTTCGAAAGGCTGTTCACCATTTTTTTCCATCAGCAGTGTTACTTTCTGTTCGGCATCCTTGAGTGCTTGTTGGCACTCTCTGGTTAGTTTAATTCCTTCCTCAAAGATCTTAAGTGAAACTTCCAAAGAAAGCTCACTACTCTCCATCTGAGAGACGAGTTCTTCTAGTCGGGCGAGAGACTTTTCAAATGGGTAGCTTGTTTGTTTAGCCATTTTGTGAAAACTCAGAATTTGAGTGCACCATAGCGATGGGAGGTTTTGACGTCAATGGTAGGATTGTGACCAGATGGGAATTCCAGATATCCTATGGCAGTAGCTATGTTAATAATTGTGTAGGAGGGAAAGGTGAGAATTGTATTCTTAATGATTCTATTTGTATCGGTGTCTACGAATGCTGATGGGCGAGCAGAGTACAAATACAGGGAAGGTGTCATGCAGGCTATTCGTGGACAGATTGCGTCTATCGGTGCAATTGCGCGTGGTCAGGTACACCAAGAGAACCTTGCGATGCACGCGCGCGCAATGTCTGATCTTGCAAGGGTTCTCCCGGATGTATTCCCTGAAGGTAGCGATGTGGGAAAATCTGAAGCCCTGCCGGCGGTATGGAGTGACCCTGAAGGTTTTAGCATCCAAACGGATCTATTTATTGAAGTCACTGGAGCGTTTCTCCAAGCAGCTGAAAATAATGGTGATGTTTCTGGGACTCTGCGACGAGTTCAGAGGTCGTGCAAAAGCTGTCACGATGGCTTCAGAGAGGATTAGTCGAGATTTCTGTAACTGGGTACGTTGAATAGGATCAGTACCAGTGCAATTAAACAAGCTGCAGATACTCCGACCGCCCACTGCGGTCCGAAAATGTCAGCCGCGACACTGACTGGGTATATGCTGATTGATAGAACAGCCATCTCAAGCGTGTATATACTCATCACGCGACCTCTGTAGTCACTATCTACAAATGTTTGCAGCAGCACATTAGTGAGCGACATCCTCGCGACTGATCCAAGTCCAACGATGGCTAGTAAAACCAATGACAGCCAGTAATTGCTTGAAAAAGAAAAACCCAGCAAGGCTATGCCCATTAGCAGGGTTCCACCAAGCAGCACCCTAGCTCGATTTCTACTGGGAAGTGAGGCGATGATTAGAGAGCCGATAAGAGAGCCAATTCCTGAAACAGATATGATGAGACCTAGCTTGTCTGGCCCTGCGTTTAGGACTTCTTTTACGAACCCAGGCAATAGCATGTAGTAAGTCATGCCAAAGAAGGCCATAAGAAAATTGAAGCCCAGCAGCATGAAGATAACTGGCGTGTCTAAAACATATTGGAAGCCACCTGCAAGTTGCTGAGTGACAGATTCGCTATGCTCAACGACGGGGCGGCGGTCCGGCACATCCACTTTGATCAGAAAAAGCACAGAAAGTACGTATAGAGCGCCCATCCCAACGTAAACCCACTTTGCTGGTTCGATGTTTCCGTAGCCTCCGCCAAGTGATGCGACCATCCCACCAGCTAGGCCAGGCAGTAAAAGTCGTGCGGCGTTCATTCCGGTATTTGACAGACCTATGGCGCTGGTTAGTAAACCAAGCCCTACAACATCCTTGATTAGTGCTTGTTTGGAGGGGAACATTCCATTGAATGTAATGCCCTGCAAAATAGAGGCGAGCAGTAAATGCTCGAAAACAAGGGATCCGGTTACGATGTAGTAGGCAATAGCAAACGTGATAATGCCGTTGGCAATACCGGATAGTTGTAAGACATGTTTTTTCTGCCTGACTCTGTCAGCAACTACACCGCCTAGTGGCGCGGCTAACAACCCCACGATGCCACCTGCCGCAGTCATCCACCCAAGTTTTTCGTACGAACCAGTAATTTCGAATACCAGCCAGCCACGAACAAACATCTGCATATTCATTGAGGCGAAACCACAAAGAAGGGAGCCAAAGAACCAACGGTAGTTTGGGACGCTGAAAGCCTCGAAGGTTCTCAGCCAATGTTTCTGTTGTAGTTTTGGTGTGGAGTCAGGGGAATCGAGACTAAGTCCTCCGTCACTCATGGCTCTAATATAGCAAATCCAGACCGATAAAGCTCTGGTAAGGCCCCAACTGGCTGATCGGCAAAAATATCGATTAAATTCTTGTGCCAATAATTTCCATGGTTACGTTTCGTAACTCATCGGGATGGGTAATCTTCCATCTAGGACTTAGAGTGCCTAATCGTTGCAATGATCAGATAGGCATGGCTTTAGTGTGTGATTGCTTAGCTTGATTAATGGCAATCTTTCCGCCTGATAGCGCTCAGGCATTGAGAGTCGACTCATTGAGGACAACAAATTTATAGAGCAACTGTCTATCGCTGACGTCTGCGAGACTAGCACCGACCTCGATAACTTAACGAGTTAGTAATTCGTCCACTATGTAAAGCCTGCCCTAAGCCTATTGCGAAGCTAGCTATTGCTATTATCCTATGGCGATCTAAGTGCTCTCACTGACAAATGCCAGTTTATTTCTTTCGGTTACAGGACTGCTTGCACAACCAGCCGCACTTCCAAGAATCAGGATGTATGTTAGTAATTTGTCTATTCTTAATGTTGTAACCATAATGGGCGCTATTATCAGGAAGATTAATCTTGGCACTTTCTTTTCAACAGATCCGACAGTCTATACAAGGGCATGTTCCTGATAGACCGGAGCTAGGTCACCGGACCCGACAGGCGGCGGTTGCAACGATTCTGAGGTCTAGACCTAACCATACAGAGGCCTTGTTCATACTGCGAGCAGTTCAGGAGGGTGATCCATGGTCTGGACACATGGCGTTTCCTGGCGGACACAAAGACAACATTGATGCCTCTCTTCGCCGTACCGCGGAACGTGAGACCTTCGAAGAGATTGGACTTGATCTTTCGCAGCATGCGTCTTTTCTGGGGGAGTTAAATACCATTAGAGCGAACCCGAGGCGGACCATTGATATGGCAGTTACACCCTATGTTTATGAGCTTCACAGTGATGAATTCACACTGGACCCTAATCATGAAGTTGCCGATGTATTGTGGGGGTCGCTAGATGACATGATTAGTGGGTTGTCACTGACTCGTGCCGTGTTTGAGATTCGGGGTCGCACCGAGGAATTCCCCGGCTATGGCGTTGATGGTCAGATTGTTTGGGGTCTGACCTTTAGAATGTTGGAACAGTTTTTCTCACTACTGGATCCCCATCGAGATCCAGCGACCTAGGTAAAGGCGAAGCCGAAACCATCAATTCCGAAGGTCACGTAACCAGCGTGAGTTGGACCGAAGTGTGCGGGTAACATTAGCGTACGGTGAGCTGCGCAGGATTCCAAAATATCGTGACGCGTAGCAATTGCCTGGTCAGGTAGCTCGCAGTAGGCACTGTTCCAAGTTGGCCGATACACTTGGATTGGGTGATGGCAAATATCACCAATAAATAACGCACGCTCTTTCTTGCTTGATATCTGCAATATCGTGCTGCCAGGAGTGTGTCCCGGTGCGGGCTTTAAGTGTACGAGGTCCGCAATCAGTTCGTGTTCTCCATCTATCATTTCAGCCAAGTCGACAATCGGTAAAACGCTATCATCAAATGTCTGGTTGTTCACCTCGCTGAAAGTGTCAGTGCGCTCTCTCGCTTGCTGCCAAAACTCGAACTCTGTCTTCGCAAATACATATTTAGCGTTGGGGAAAGTGGGTACCCAGTTTCCATCTACAAGACGGGTATTCCAGCCGACATGATCGATATGCAGATGGGTACACATAACAAAATCGATTTCTTCGGGCGACACCCCGGTTCTATCAAGATTCCGAAGCCAAGGGGTATGCATACGGTTCCAGTTTCGGTAGGGCATACGGTCTTTGTCGTTACCGATGCAGGTGTCGACCAGAATCTTGTGATGCCCTGTTTCGATCAGCCACGAGTGCATGCTTGTAATGAGATTGCCTGAGGCTGAGTCAACCTGGTCAGGGTAAAGCCATTCGCGATGTTGGTCAAAAACCTCAGGATCGAAATCCGGAAAGAAACGCGCAGGGTCGAATAGCGGACCTATCAGTTCCTCGATTCTGGTGATAGTTACGTCACCTATCTGCCATTGCTGCAAGTGGTAGCCTCTGTCTTCTTTCAGGCTCGCCAGTATAGGCTATAAAGGGCTGTGTTATTAGTCGATAGTTGCACCCATAACTCTACTGGATCCGTTCTCCGACGATGATATCTATCAATGTATTTTTATCATGATGGCATTCATGATAATTGAGCATGTCAATACGGCGTTTTGGTTTTGCCATTGGGCAAGGAAGAGGCCCTGTGTCCGATTACAACTATGTTGCGCTAGATGAAGAAGAGGCCGAGACAGAAGTACCGCAGCATCCAGTGATTTGTGATTACCTTCGTTGTTCAATAGGGTAGAGGTGGTTGATTACTAGGTCTTTAATTAGGTTTACGTGACCCATCGTGGCGTTAAGGGCCTTGGCATACTTAAACGCCTTGCCTCCTGCTTCTAAGAAAATATCCCGATTGAGCTTTTTTATTTCTTCTAGTGTCTCTAGACATTCCGTCGCGAATCCAGGGCAGATCACTAATACACGAGTAATGCCCTCTTTCGGTAAACTAGATAGTGTTTTGTCGGTATAGGGTTTAAGCCAGGGTGCAGGTCCGAATCTTGATTGATATGAGAGTCGCCATTGATGTTCTTTGAGTCCCAGTTTTTGTGCTACCAGCTCTGCCGTCCGCTGACATTGCTTGGAGTAAGGGTCCCCAGCAGTAACCTGCGACTCGGGAATTCCATGAAACGAGAAAAGTAACAATGTATTTTCATTGAGAAACCTGCGAGAGCGCTCGATGGATTTGGTCAACGCATCTATATAGCTATCCTTATCGTGATAACCGGAGATGAATCTGGATGGAGGGACTGTGATGCTGTTTTTAAACGTGCGCGCGATGCTGTCTAAACAGGCACCCACGGTTGCACTAGAGTACTGAGGAAATAAAGGAAGAAACAGATAATGCTCCACTCCTAATTTCTCTATGTGATTCACCACCTCCTCAACGCTGGGTGATCCGTAGGTCATTGCCGATCTAACGATAACCTCCCCGGCTTGCAGTTGATTTCTAAGTGCTGTCTCGGAGCGTCTCGCGAGTGCTGCAGAAATGGCCCTTAGGGGTGCTTCCTTTAGACCCCAGATGGACTTGTATTTAGCGACAAGTTTTGCGGGCCGGATATTTAAGATAATAAGGTACAGGATCGGCAGCCACAACCACCGAGGGAGATTAACCACTCTTGGATCCGAGAGAAACTCGGCAAGGTAACGTCTGATAGCGCCTGTGTTCGGTTCGTCGGGAGTCCCAAGGTTTAGGAGTATGACGCCAAGTTTTGGTTTATCAGCCAAGGTGAATATAGATACCTGTTAGTTACTCAGTCGACACTATCTTGGAAATATTCAACTCGTCTCCTGCTTTAGCGCCGAGGGTCTTGGAAGCATTGGCAAAATTTCTGGCAATCCTGAGCTTCTTCTCCCAATTAAGAAAGGATATCCATTCACCTTTCTCCACGTCTTCATATGTCTTACCGAAATAGACCCTTATCGTCTGACCATCGTGAGCCACTGTAAAATGATCACCGACCTCTAGGGACAAAGGTTCTATGTCTTCGTGGGACAGGGAAGTCTCCAGATTTCCATACTCGGAGCCTACACTTTCGATTGTTCCAGTGACTGATTGAGAGTTTGCCAGAGTAGGCAATAATAGGCAGAAAAATGTGATTAGGGTTTTCATTTGTGTACTCAGTTTGTCGTTATCGCAAGGCTGCCCTTTAATGCTTGTTAAATCAAGTCTTGACCCTATAGACTCGGACGTATGCTTGGGTTAGCTTGAGCTCTCCGCTAGGTCGCTTGGATTCATCGCAAAGTATTAATTCTTCAATAAGGACCAATCCGCTAAAAATATCTGTAGATTCGTCGCCAGAGTAGAGTATATAGATCGCATGTGGGCTGGCTTCACCGGCGATTTTCTGTGCGAGAAGGTCATAGTTATTATCGTAGTTGTAGATCGTCCCGAAACCACTAAATGAAGTTCCCAAATTTTGGTAGGTCTCATTGTTACAGAAGTCACCCTGTAGAACGAACGCTGGGGTGTTCTTGATGACCTCTAGTGAATAAAGGTTGATGAGGTTCTGCTTGGCCATAGCGACCAATTCTTCATCAGACTCAATGCCCCAGGCGGGTATTCCCATTGAGGAAGCAAGCGCAACTATCCTTCCATCACCGCAGCCTGCATCTAAGAATGGCATTGTTGGGTCGATGATATTTCTATCGACTAGTGTAATTAGTGCTTGACGGACGATGTTGATGGACGAGGGGATAAAAACGCCCGTCTCTGTCTCCTTCACGTAACCCATAGGAAATTGGTAGGCTGGATCCTTGCTGATTACTTCGTAGTAGGTGTTTAGCAAAGTAGTTCCATTGATAATATCGGAGTGTGTGGGAGGTTGTCGGTAGCGTATCGCGCGGCCCCTTTATCTCCTTACTTATGTCTTTTGTTTATTGCCATGCAATAAACTCGGTCTGTGCAAGCTATGTCTTTCATTAATCCCCTAGGAATTTATTTGCGACGAGCATTGCGTTCCCGCTTTGCGGGAGCCGTAATTTGGTGGAGGTGGCGGGAGTTGAACCCGCGTCCGTCAGTTCTCTGCCTTCGGCTCTACATGTTTAGTTCGTTTACTATTTAACCCTTCACTGGCCCAACGAACAGGGATTAAAAGGCGAGCTTGCTTTAAATCTAACTGCTTTAACCACAAGCGGGGTCTGGCAGCGGTCCCATGAGTCGAGCCCCCGGTTAGAATACATGGGCACATTCGCCCCGGGGTTAGCGAACTTAAATATTCCCTTTCGGGAAATGCTTTCAGCCGAAGCTGAAAAAGCTTTAAGCAGCTAGTGCGTAGTTTTCGTCGTTGGCAACTGTAAAAGTTACAGCGATTTTTTTACGAGAGTCACTACCCTCTCGACATGCACCTTAGGGTTCGTAACCGGCGTCGAAGCCAAGTCACCCCCAATCAAGCGATTGTACTCCTTTATAGGACAACATTTTAGCGGTTATAGTTCTTCATCATTCGCTGCTTATCTATCTTCCACTCTCGTTCTTTGATCGCAGCGCGTTTGTCGTGAGACTTCTTACCGGTGGCTAATGCGATCTCACATTTCACTCGCTGACCTTTCCAATAAAGCGATAGCGGAATGCACGTTTGTCCTTTGGCCTGCGTAGCACCAATAAGTTTGGCCAGTTGCTTTCTGTGCAGCAATAATTTTCGTGTTCGTTTAGGGTCTGCTAGAACGTGGGTTGACGCCGTCTTTAGCGGTGTAATGTTACATCCAAGAAGAAATGCTTCGCCGTCTTTCAATAGGACATAGGTATCCGTGAGCTGCGCTTTCCCTGCTCTGAGAGCTTTTACTTCCCACCCTGATAAAGCGACACCGGCTTCGAACTGCTCGTGCAATGTGTATTCGAATCGGGCTTTCTTGTTTTGGGCGATTGTTCCTAGGTTACCTGTTTTGGCCATGATCATCCCCGTGGGAGCGCCATTATAGGCGGCAAGGCGGCAATGTACAGATGGACCAGTTGAGGCCTAGCAGTAAATCCATGACAATAACATGATGGCAAGCGCACTGAAATTAGGAAAAAAATAAAGGAGCAATATGGTCATGACTGACTCAATCCACGGGATGTGGTCCTCGCGCCTAATTTTTATTCTAGCTGCGGCAGGCTCGGCTGTCGGTCTTGGCAACATTTGGCGATTTCCTTATGTCGCAGGCGAAAACGGTGGGAGCGCCTTTGTTCTGGTTTACCTTGGGTGCATATTTCTTATTGGTATACCTATCATGGCTTCGGAGATTCTCCTGGGGCGAGCGGGGCGACAAAGCCCAATTAATACGATGCGTAACGTTGCGATTGCTTCTGGTGCCAGTTCTCGGTGGCAGATTGTTGGGTGGCTGGGTGCGCTCGCGGGATTCATGATTTTATCCTTTTACGCGGTTATTGCAGGATGGGTACTTTCCTATGTGATCCTGCTTGGCAGCGGCGTGTTCGTTGGCGCGGATGCGGATCTCGCAAATGACACCTTCTCCGGATTCATAGGTAATCCCTGGTCAGTGGTAAGCTGGTTCACTGGTTTCGTGGTGCTTACGATTTTTATTACGGCAAGGGGTGTCCGTAAGGGACTTGAAACCGCCGTGAAGTATTTAATGCCAACCTTGTTCTTGCTCTTACTTATTCTGGTGATATACGCAGCCGTCACGTCCGGGCACTTTGCCGAGGGCGTATCGTTCATGTTCTCGTTCGAGCTTGAAAAACTCAATTGGGGTAGTGTGCTGATCGCTATGGGCCAATCGTTTTTCACACTGAGTTTAGGGATGGGAGCGATAATGGCTTACGGTGCGTACATGCCCAAGAGAGCATCAATTATTGGTACAGCTACCACCATTGCATTAATTGACACGGGGGTTGCACTAATGTCTGGTGTGATCATATTCCCATTGGTATTTGCCAATGGCCTTGAGAGTAGTGCTGGTCCTGGGTTGATGTTCGTTACGCTACCGCTTGCGTTTGGACAGATGGCGGGGGGTCAGTTCTTTGGTTGCATATTCTTCATTCTCGTAGCCTTTGCAGCGGTTACCTCAGCCATTTCATTGGTGGAACCCGCAGTCGCCTGGATTGTAGAAAGATTCAAGACGACGCGGGTTGTAGCAGCACTATTGGTCGGAACTCTGGTTTGGTTGCTTGGGCTTGGTAGTGCGTTTTCTACAAATGTTTTGTCAGATTTTTATATTGTTGGCGAGATGACATTTCTTGATACCATGGATTATGTATCTAACAATATTGTTTTGCCACTGGGTGGAATCTTTATCGCATTGTTCGCCGGTTGGGTACTGGACAGCAAAATTCGTGATGAAGAAATGAAAGGGGACTCACCTTATTATCCTGCATGGCGATTCCTGACTCGATTCATGGCGCCGCTGGCCGTTGGCATTGTATTCGTCATGACAATCATTGAGAACTGATGCGAAGGATTGATCGTTCGGCGCTCGTGCCCTATTCCGCGAAGATCGTTTTTGATGTCGTAAATGATGTGGAATCTTATCCATCCTTTTTGCCTTGGTGTTCTGGTAGCGAGGTGCTGTGTCGCTCGTCTTATGAAGTTGTTGCTAGGTTGTACGTATCGGGTGTAGGGATGGAAAAGAGCTTCACTACAAGAAATAGGCTCTATTCGCCGGACAGGATCGATCTGGACTTGGTAGAAGGTCCTTTCAAGGACTTGGATGGTAGCTGGCGTTTCACGCCAATCAGTGATTTAGGATGCAAAATTGAGATGTCATTGATATTCGAATTCGATAGTTCTTTGCTCAATGCGGCATTTATGAAGGTGTTCAATCCAGCGGCTGACAAACTTGTAAATGCGTTTTGTGCCCGAGTGGAGCAGCTGCATGGTTGAAGTTGAGGTGGCGTGCATCATGGGTAGAAAGATAGTAATCAAAAAGTTGTCCGTGGTGATGGGAACGACTCTTGGTAAGGCGATTATGCTCTCAGAAATACAGAAGGATTTTCCAGGCCAAGATATCTCGGCTGCTGCGAAGGGAGTGTTTGGTGTAATTCGCGATGAGAATTGGCAACTTGAAGATGGTGACCGTGTCGAAATCTACCAGCCTTTGAAGTTCGATCCGAGAGAGGCTCGGAGGCGGAGGGCAGCTAAGCAGAATTAGATTCCTCGTTCTCGGTGGGTAGCAAGTCGCTTTCAAAATAACTTAGCTTGTTATCCAGAAAAAATAGAATTAGCCCCTGACGTTGGGTTTCCCCGCCAGCAACCTGCACCGTGTAAACGTAGTCCCAACGATTTTCATCGAGGGAGTCATCTATAACTGGATTTCCGAGTACAAATCTGACCTGACTTTTCGTCATTCCAGGCTTCAGTCGGTCGATCATCGATTGACTGATAACATTTCCTTGTTGCACATTAATCCGGTGAACGCCGGGGAATCGAAACGTTGAGCAGCTCGCAAGTATCAACAATGAGAGTATGGCAAAAAATTTCATAATTGCTATGTGCTTTTTCTGTGTTTAGGTAGAATCAGATTCTATCTTTACTAATTCTTCATCACCAGGTATTTGATATTGAGATGCGCGACTCAAAAGAACTCAAAGATCGTGGATTAAAGGCGACGGCTCCTCGGCTTAAGATCCTCGAACTGATGGAAAATTCGCCCGTACGCCATTTAAGCGCTGAGGATGTCTATAGGCTGCTGATTAACAGTCAGTTCGAAATTGGTCTTGCGACCGTTTATCGAGTATTGACACAGTTCGAGTCGGCAGGAATCGTTATTCGACATCACTTTGAAGAGGGCCATTCGGTATTTGAGCTTTCTAGCGAAGCTCATCATGATCACATCGTTTGTGTGCGATGTGGCCGGGTTGAGGAATTTCATGATGATGAAATTGAGCACAGACAACGGATAGTTGCAGAGAACATGGGATTTGAATTAACTGATCACAATCTCAATATGTATGGCTTGTGTTTATCCTGCAAGTCAGATTACTCCTGAGCGCTCGCCAACATCTGTTTTGCATGGGCCAGAGACTGGTCAGTCATCTCGATGCCTGCCAACATTCTCGCGATTTCAGCGACGCGCTCATTTCTAGCTAAAGCAACTACTTTAGTTGTGGCATTGTCTTTAATGACCTGAAGATGGTGGTGCCCTTGCGCTGCAACTTGAGGGAGGTGGGTAACGCAGACGATTTGTGTCTTGGTGCCCAGGTTCTTAAGTAGCGAACCCACAACCTCCGCAATTGCACCTCCAATACCAACATCTACTTCATCGAAAACAAGAGTTGGCACCTGGGAAGTGTCCGCAGTAACTACCTGAATGGCGAGGCTTATGCGAGACAATTCGCCTCCTGATGCTATTTTCGCGAGAGGTCGATTTGGCTGTTTATTGTTGGTGCTCACGAGGAATTCAACATCTTCCGCACCATTTGCATAAAGGCTTTCGGGAGTTTTCGGCTTTAGCTGAACGCCAAAGTCGGCCTCCGACATCCCAAGTTCCCATAGCTTGTTCGTGACGGCTGACTGGAGTTTTTTTGCTGTACTTCGCCTTTTGTTAGTGAGTTGTTTGGCCGTCGCCAGATATTTTTTTCTTAATTTTTCAAGATCGACTTGTAAAGTGACTACCTCAGCACTGGCGTTCTTCAAGGTATCGATTTCTTTGGTAATTCGTTTGGTGAGTTCGGGTAGTTGGTCTGTCTCCACGTGATGCTTTCTAGCAATATCATAAATGGACGAAAGTCTAGTCTCCACTTCTGTGAGTTTTTCGGGGTCGACGATGAATTTGTCGAGCGCTGACTGAAGATCATGGATAGCTTCTTCAACCTGAATCTGGCTGCTACGCAAGAGTTCGACAACGTTGGTCAGATTCTCATCATCAATGATAGCGAGATGATCTATTGCATGAACTAACATTGCATTAACGTTATTGGTGTCATTATCTCTGCAAAGCTTGAGAGCCTGGTTACATCTGAAGCGGATGTCTTCAGCATTTGACAATCGCTTTTGCTCTGCTTCCAGACCTTTTGTTTAGCCTGCTGTAACACCAATAGCTTTTAGTTCCTCCAGCTGATATTCCAACAGCTGAAGTTTTGAGCTTTCTTCCCCGGAGGTGCTGATTAGCTGCTGTAGTCTCGATTCCTTATCTTTGAATTCTCTGCAGAGTTCGCTGATCTCTGAGGTCAGGTCTGTGTGTACTCCGTACTCATCTAAAAGCCGCTTGTGTGTCTCCAGGGATAGCAGTGATTGATGTTCATGCTGAGAGTAAATATCTGCAAGCAAACTCCCGATCTGACTCATATCTGACAGGGTACTGGGCGAACCATTGATAAATGCTCTGGATCGTCCATCTCGAATCAGCACTCGGCGCAGGATACAGGTGTCTTCGTCCTGTAACTCGCGCTCTGATATCCATTGGCGAGCTGATTTATTTCCAGAGATGTCGAAAGTAGCAATGATTTCAGCGCGGTCAGAGTCGATTGAAATCAGTGAGGCATCTGCGCGACTACCGAGTGTAAGTGCCAGAGCGTCCAGCATTATAGATTTTCCAGCGCCTGTCTCTCCAGTAACAACAGACATGCCATCGTTTATCTCAATATCGAGTTCCCTGACGAGAGTGAAATTTTGAATATTTAAGTTGCGCAGCATGATCGATTCTAGCTCTGGTTTATAGATGCATTAAACTGAACCCTGTGGGTTCAGGCAATCATCTAAGACAAATTTGTTTTCGCGTTGAAAGCATTGACAAATGCGTATATGTTGATCAGATCAGATAGCGACGGCATGTGATGAAGACCGAAATCAGTGAAAAGGCACAGTATCTCCTAAAGACCTTGGTCGAACACTATATAGAAGGCGGTCAGCCTGTGGGCTCTAAGACACTTTCTGATCATTCAGGCTTGCCCGTTAGTCCCGCGACTGTCCGGAATATCATGTCTGATCTCGAGACGCTAGGATTTGTCGCTTCACCTCATACGTCTGCAGGGAGAGTACCTACGGCCCAAGGATATCGATTCTTTGTAGATAGCCTAATTACGGTGGCACCGTTGGCATCGTTCGATATGGAGAACCTGACTAAGAATCTCGATCCAGACATGTCGACCCATGAGCTGGTCGAGTCAGCATCTGGAATATTGTCTGAGATCACCCACATGGCCGGGTTGGTGACGTTGCCAAAAAGGGACCAAACACAACTAAGGCATGTTGAGTTTCTAAAACTTAACGACAATCGCGTGCTGGTTATTCTTGTGCTTGATGATCATGAAGTAGAAAACAGAGTGATCTATACCAAGGAGCCTTATTCGGAAGCTCAATTGAAGGAAGCAGCAAACTTCATCAATCAGCACTTTATGGGCCATGCACTGAATCTCATTCGTTCCAAACTGATCACCTCAATGAAAAGTGATCAGGAAAACATGAACTCTCTGATGCAGACCACGCTCGAAGTCGCGGAGCAGGCGTTTGGTGCGAAGCAGGAGGCAGATTTCGTGGTTGCAGGTCAGGAGAACCTGATAGAGATGGCTGAAGACCAGGCGCTTAATGACATTCGTGAATTGTTTAAAGCCTTCTCTCTCAAGGGTGATATTTTGCACCTGCTTGACCGATGTATTGACATAGAGGGAGTCCAGTTATTCATCGGCGCTGAATCGGGCTATCAGCTGCTTGATGAATGTACCGTAGTGACCGCGCCATACCAGGCGGATGGCGAGCAGATCGGTGTGCTAGGTGTAATTGGACCCACACGTATGGCCTACGAACGAGTGATACCGATAGTCGACGCAACGGCGCGATTATTGGGCTCAGCGATGGATTATTCTCGTCGGTAGTACCTCATAAAAAGAAACCTTGAATGCTTGTATCAAGTCCCCATATAAGGGGGGACGTGGTTTGGGTTGGAGTTTGAGTAAATGTCCGGTGCAAAAGAAGAGACCAAAGTAGATCTACCCATGGAAGAGGAAGAAATAGAGCAGGTAGAAGATTCTGAGAAGCCAGAGTTAGACGAAGTAAATTCCGCTGAGGAAATTGAGAGATTGCTTGCGGAAGTAGAATCACTCAAAGATAAAGCGTTGCGTGCAGAAGCGGAAATGCAAAACGTTCGTCGTCGTGCCGAGCGAGATGTGGAAAACGCACACAAATTTGGGTTGGAGAGGCTCGTGCAGCACATACTGCCAGTAGTTGATAGCCTAGAGAAGGCGCTGGAAGCTAAAACCAGTGAAGATGATCCCGTAATTGAAGGCGTTAAGCTCACCTTCAAATTGCTTCAAGACCTGCTGACAAAGGAATCGATTCAGGTAGTAGATCCATTAGGCGAACCATTCGACCCCAACCTGCATGAAGCTATGTCGATCGTTGAGAATCCCGATATGGAACCAAATTCGGTCTTTGCAGTTGTACAAAAAGGCTACACCCTCAACGAGCGACTGGTTCGTCCGGCGATGGTAATGGTAACCAAGACGAGCGATGACAACGAAAACCCTTGAAATTCGCTCAATAAGGCCAATATACCTTTCAGATAGAAAATTTACCGGAACCTAGAGGGGGTTTTGGTGTGAACGGAGAAATTAAAGATGGGCAAGATAATTGGTATCGACTTGGGAACGACCAACTCCTGTGTAGCTGTTATGGAGGGGAAGGACGCCAAGATTATCGAGAATGCGGAGGGTGATCGCACAACACCGTCTGTGGTTGGCTATGCTGAAGACGACGAGATCCTCGTTGGACAGTCAGCTAAACGGCAGGCGGTCAGCAATCCTCACAACACGTTGTTCGCAGTAAAACGACTCATTGGTCGCCAGTTCGAGGACGATGTAGTACAGCGGGACATTAGTATGGTGCCGTACTCGATTGCTAGGGCCGATAATGGAGACGCTTGGGTAGAAGTGAAAGGTAACAAGATGGCCCCCCCCCAGATCTCCGCGCAGGTTCTGAGCAAGATGAAAAAAACTGCGGAAGATTATCTTGGAGAGGATATAACCGAAGCCGTGATTACAGTACCGGCCTACTTCAATGACGCACAGCGCCAGGCAACCAAAGATGCAGGTCGTATTGCAGGTCTTGATGTCAAACGAATCATCAATGAGCCGACTGCTGCGGCACTTGCTTATGGCATGGATAAGTCTACTGGTGACTCTACGATTGCGGTGTATGACTTAGGTGGCGGTACCTTTGATATCTCTATTATCGAGATCGCTGATGTAGATGGAGAAAAACAATTTGAAGTTCTATCTACTAATGGTGACACCTTCCTTGGCGGTGAGGACTTCGATTTGCGTGTTATCGACTTTCTGGCAGACGAGTTTAAGAAAGAACATGGTATGGACTTACACAGCGACCCTCTGGCTCTGCAAAGACTGAAAGAAGCTGCTGAGAAGGCCAAGATTGAGTTGTCCAACAGCGGTCAGACTGAAGTTAACCTGCCATACATTACCGCAGACCAGTCGGGACCAAAACATCTGGTGATCAAGATTACCCAGGCGAAGCTGGAGTCATTGGTAGAGGATCTGGTGGAGCGTACCTTGGAGCCCTTAAGGACAGCACTTAAGGACGCAGATGTCAGTGTCTCAGAGGTAGATGACATTATTTTGGTAGGTGGACAAACTCGTATGCCGCTCGTCCAAAAAAAGGTTCAGGAATTCTTTGGGAAGGACCCCCGACGAGATGTGAATCCGGATGAAGCCGTTGCCATGGGTGCATCTATACAGGCAGCTGTTCTTTCAGGTGATGTCAAAGATGTCCTCTTGTTAGATGTCACACCACTTTCTCTTGGAATTGAAACGATGGGTGGAGTAATGAGTACGCTCATCGACAAGAACACCACGATTCCTACGAAAAAGGCACAGGTGTTCTCGACGGCTGAGGACAATCAGCCGGCGGTGACGATTCACGTGCTGCAGGGTGAGCGAAAGCAGTCTGCCCAGAATAAGTCACTCGGCAGGTTCGATTTGTCTGATATCCCGCCGGCACCTCGAGGTACCCCACAAATCGAAGTAAGTTTTGATCTGGATGCGAATGGTATTCTCAATGTGTCCGCTAAGGACAAGGCGACTGGAAAAGAGCAATCAATTGTGATCAAAGCATCGAGTGGATTATCCGATGAAGAAATTGATTCTATGGTCTCTGATGCAGAGTCTCATGCTGAGGAGGATCGTAAGTTTGAAGAACTGATTACTTCCAGGAACACCGCGGATAGTATGATTCATGCGACCAGAAAAACTATAGAAGAGGCTGGTGATAAGGTTACGGATGAGGAAAAATCCAGTATAGAAATGGCAATCACGGCATTGGAGGAGGCGCTCAAGGGAGATGATAAAGCCGAGATTGATGCGAAAACGCAGCAATTGACAGAAGCTTCTTCCTCGCTGGCACAGCGTATGTATTCTGAGCAGGCGCAGTCGGCAGATTCCCAGGGTGGTGGCGAAGAGGCAGCAACGGCCTCCGGGCCTGATGCCGACGCGGTTGATGCGGAGTTTGAAGAGGTGAAGGACGACGATAAATAACCAGACGAGTTAGCCTGGTGAATCTTTATATAGCGAGTGCTTCTCGGGTAGAAGCGACGTTTTGTCGTTGCGGCTAATAATGGATAGCGAAAGCGAGCTCTAAATAATAATGGCGACAAAACGAGACTACTACGAGACTCTAGGGGTAACCCGAGATGCTTCTGAACGCGATATCAAGAAAGCCTATCGTCGCCTAGCGATGAAGCACCATCCTGACAGAAATCCTGGGGATGCAGAAGCTGAAGAAAAATTCAAAGAGTTGAGCGAGGCCGCAGAGGTCTTATTAGATGAAGAGAGGCGTTCAGCGTACAATCAGTTTGGCCACGCGGCATTCGAGGGTGGTGGAGGTGGTGGATTTAGTACTTCTGGCAGTTTTAGTTCGATTTTTGAGGACGTATTTGGAGATATCTTTAGCACAGGCCGAGCCGGCGGCCAAAGAGTCCATCGAGGATCTGATCTAAAATACGTTCTTGATCTGACACTGGAAGATGCTGTACGTGGAATTAATCCGAAAATCAAGGTGGCGACTCTGATCGAATGTATGGAGTGCCTTGGTTCAGGTGCCAAGAAAGGCTCATCGCCCATTGACTGTGTGCAGTGTGGTGGCGTGGGCCAAGTGACAACCCGGCAGGGTTTTTTTTCCATGCAGAGTACCTGTCCACGATGTCGTGGTGCTGGGAAAGTCATTTCTGACCCTTGTAAAAAATGTCATGGCCAGGGTCGACATCAGGAAGAGAAGACGCTTTCAGTAAAGGTTCCTCCCGGAGTTGACACAGGAGATCGAATTCGTTTATCGGGACAGGGAGAGGCAGGTGCAAACGGTGGTCCACCCGGAGATATGTACGTTGAGGTAAGCGTAAAAGATCATTCAATTTTTACTCGTGAAGGCGAGCACCTCTATTGTGAGGTGCCTATAGGGTTTGTGGATGCCGCATTAGGTGGTGATGTGGAAGTCCCTACGCTTGAGGGACGTGTGAACCTAAAGATTCCGCCAGAGACACAAACCGGCAAACCGTTTCGTTTACGCGGAAAAGGGGTAGATGTTACTCAGGTTCGTGGGGGCGGAATTGGCGATCTCTATTGCCGCATCGTTGTTGAAACGCCCGTAAATCTATCAAAAAAACAGAAGGACCTCTTACGAGAATTTGTCTGTGAGAGTAACGAGAAGCAATCACCAAAGCAGACTTCTTGGTTTGAAGGGGTCAAGCACTTTATCGATTCTTTGACTGACTAGGTCGTATAATCCATAGACGATAACTCTATAGGCACAGAAATGATTGATGTGGCGATTACTGGTGCGGCAGGAAAGATGGGGAAAACTCTGATCCAGGCGTTGGTTGAATCTAAGGTGCTCAATCTTACGGCGGCAATAGAACAGCCGGGTCAACCTGCCATAGGGGCTGATGCGGGCGAGCTTGCGGGTGTTGGAAGCAATGGCGTCATGATTACGGACGATCTTAAATCAGCCTGTGCCAGTTTCGAGGTATTGATCGACTTCACTATCGCGGCAGCGACAGTGGAGAATGTGGCGATCTGTCAGTGTGAAAATCGAAAGATGGTGATTGGTACGACAGGATTATCCGAGTCAGAGCGTGCTGGTCTGACTTCCGCTGCTAAAACGATTCCTATTGTCCATGCTTCGAATTTTAGCGTTGGGGTTAACGTCACATTCAAGCTGGCGGAAATTGCTGCATCG
>MDTE01170813.1_pt1 | contig 71290 bp, 51 predicted proteins | sample 811231 | NCBI WGS metagenome assembly MDTE01 (sample SAMN05326651, study PRJNA326480) | marine metagenome | isolation source: seawater | place: Indian Ocean: Red Sea | collected 2010
CTAATAAAACAATAGCAGTTGTGATCAATTGTATGATTACGCGAAAGGTTGGGTCTCTGGCGAGTCCAACGTGGCGAGCCTGGGCCCCCCATATGTCGGTAAGATAATATATCGCCCATAACCCTCCAAGAATTGCCCCAATAATTGCTGCCCAACGATAAACTTGCCCCCACGGAAACACACGGCTCTCTTCATCTAACGACTTCATGTGATCCTCTTGTGCATGCAGGTTGATGAACGGCATGTCCAACCGCCAAGGCGTAATCTGGCGGGATTTGTCACGGTAGAGATCGAGGCTTCCTGTGCTGCTTGGAATCGTTCTCGTCTGGAATGATCATAAAGAAACTCGATACCAAGGTACTGATCGCTGTGGTTCTCTTATCTAGCACCATGTCTCTGGGATGTACTTGGTCGAGGAAGAAAGGATTCGTGTGGAATCCACCACCGATGAAACTTTCTACTCTGAGTGAGTGGAAACCGTTGGATCTCTCGGAAGAACGACGAAGGGGATTAAATAGGTCGATAGAGCAAGGAAGATTCGGGGCACCGTTTAACTAAGCTGCTTCAGTTAGTTTCATGTTCAGCTCCTTCGGTTGGCGTATCCAAATGTACTCAACACATCTAGAGCCCACCGAGGGCAGTTGGATGCGCAAAAAGGGGGATGTACGCGTCTCGCGCACAGCGTGTGGCCAAGGACCGGACCCGCACCGGCGGCAGGAATTCTTATTCAACACGTCATTGCGGAGGCAAAACGTTGGTCGACAAAAAAGAAATCATCATGCCCGAAGCACTGCATCCACTTGATCGGTGGCCCTACTCGCACGGTGTGAAAGTCGGGAACACGCTGTTCATGGCCGGGCAGGTCGCATTGGACCACGATCTGCAACTCATCGGAGAAAACGACCCCGAGGCACAGTCGCGGCAAATCTGGCAGAACATTCAATCGATCGTCGAAGCGGCCGGTGGAAAAGTCACGGACGTCGTTCGCGTTACGTTATTTGTACTGGACTTCAAGCACATGCCAGCCTTCCACAAAGTTCGCAGGGAGATGTTCGGAGACAGCCGGTATCCAGCGGCCACTGGTGTGCAGGTCGTCAAACTCGGTTTACCGGGTTTACTTCTGGAGACAGAAGCAACAGCCGTGATTGGATGTTCTTAGACACAAGGGGCGCCAGACAGTTTAGTTATTGGGTTTTTCAACACCCCGTATGGAAACTGATCAAACCTGAATGAGTAACACAGTGAGTAACGGTTCACTGAAAAACTCTTATTTCCCGTGGGATAGAGCAAAAGGTTCACGTCCAGTATCGCCCGCTACCCTCCTTGGCTTTCTTCCGACGATTCGGCCTAAGTCATTTCCAAGTTGTGGTTTAGGTTAACACCGTTATTCGCTACTGATTGTTATCGGCCATTGCGGGACTCAAATGGTGAGTCCTCACAGGACTCATTCACACTTCACAGCTCTGTTGCGATTGCCGCCAACAAGCTCGTACGCATCCAAGAGAAGTTGGAGATGCTACGGCACGCTATCTGGTACTTCTCGGCGAGATGAGATTTGATCCAAGTAAATAGCAGCGATTCCGCCGTTGGATGGACTGCCAGATATTCGCTCATAACCTGGAGCAACAGGCGTTTCTTCTTCTCGGAAGCCATGCCTTTCTTGACCTCGTCCACACTCAGGTCGCTACTCCAGTCAGTAGCAAGGCTAAACATCTCAGATTGGCTGTTTAACGCCGCCAGTTTCCTGGCGATCGTGGCCTGCAACTCTTCGAGCCCTTCGCTTTGATGGCGTTTTTGACGCCAGCTGTAGCTCTATACGCACACACGACCAAACGGACATATGACGAGTGGAGTGATTCACGAATCATGACCTTGGATTTCGATGATTTCAGAGACACATCGGAAACCACACACTCGACATTTTCCGCTGATAACTTTCGTGTCGTTTTCCAGGTGCAACACTGGTTCAGTAATACCCAGATCAGCCTCTCCACATTGGTCACACCATGTGTCACTCAGGAAATCGACCAGCTCGCTCTCAGTGAGGGCACTTACATCGAAAGTTCGGGAATTACGTGTCCTACGCCAGTTCTTGATGCCCACGGACGCTGAGAATTTAACGATGTGGGAAAAAACAGCGAGAGCGATGAATGAATCGATAACGAATCGTGTGCGGCCCCAATCGAAGGCCACAACGCCACCGTTTCCATTCTTCAAGAACAAGCTACGGAAACTCAAATATTCAAAAAATATCCAGCAGGGACCAAGACCCAGTACAAGTAATACCGCGAGCATCCAAAGCCCACGCTCGCAACGCCACTTACGAAAACAAAATGCATAGATTCCGAATGACATCAACATGAATCCGGTAAACAACCCAATCCCCCACCCACGTGGTAAAGCCATTGGAAGCACGAACACCAACAGGCCAAAGAAGAGGAGTCGCCTCCAGCGTTTCACCCATTGGTCAATTTTGTTGTCGCTGAGCAAAAACATCGGTGCACCCTGAACTGCGTCCTCTCTCACGTTCCCGATTCTGGTTACTATTTTTTCAGTGGTTTCGCTGGCCAGTATTGGCCACTTAGACCCTCAGCACTTATCGGCACACGATCGTGGATGATTTTTTTTGTTGGCTTTCCGCATGTTTATTGAGTTACATGACTCATCAGTGCTGGGCCATCGAGCAGAAACCCGATGCATGTTGAGGAACCATTTGAAGAACACACGACAAGCAGCCAGCCAGTGCATAAAAAAAGCCACCAGCAAGAGCTGATAGCAACAGCAAGCAAAGTTGTTCGTTTTGCTATTCGGTTGACTCGCTCGCGTCCCAGATCTTTACGGTCTTGTCACCACCACTGACAATTCGCTGGCCATCCGGACTGAAGGACAAGCCAAGGCCGATCTTAAAACTAATCACATACGACCAAAGAACCCAACAAGTTCCCACAAGGCATTGATCCGTTACTCAATAGGCATTGCTATTCCTGCTAATTAGAACTCACTTGTACAAGTCAAATAAATTAGAGAAACAACACCTCTATGAATCGCCGCGATAATATTCCCAGGCTCTAGATACACCGAGTATGAAAAGTATAAATCCATTTACTGAAAGAAACAAAAGCGTCTTCACATCTTCAACATTGGTAATTTGAAACCCCACATCGTTCGGAAGTGCCTGATAAATCAGGTACGACCTGTAGCTAAGATAGATGAAACTGACAATCAGCCCTAATTGAACTAACCACTTGAATATTACTTTCGGGTCCCACGGATCTGCTTCTTGGAATGACGTCATAATTCACGACTCGCTTCATCTAAGTCGGCGGTATTGCCGTACTCACATTCAATTACTAATGATCCAACAGGGACCCTGTAACATTGATTGATTCAGGGCTCTCTATGTTTGCTACTAGTTTCCTAGTAGAAGATGAGGAAACAGACGAGAAAGAGACATTGGTTGTCTGGGAATTCGATTCAGAAGAGTGAGCTGGTCTTATCTGTGGAACTGGGCTTAACACTGGACTGAAATTAACGGGAAGTCCAAATATGAAAGCTACGACAGAGAACAACCAGACCGTCCATTTTATTTGAAAAAGATGGGCAGAGATTCGTTTTAGATATTCCGTCTCAGGTGCCATCACACTGTTCCCTTGATAAATGAAATAGTTTGTTTTCTCTAGTACTCATTGGAACCCATCAAACAGATCCTCGATGAGTTCAAGTTACCAGCACACTAGTAGTAGCTCACGGACGTTCCACCTGAAGTGGACATTTCATCTGAAACTGTTTGGCTTCACGGGAACCACCTTCGCATTTCCCATACCACAAAAAAAGTGCCCGTTTCAAATCGTAATAATACCCCCTTGCTCTCTCCTTGAGAGTCGATGGTTTCGTCAAGGTGGTGAAAATCGACAGAATCGTGATCGGTGTATTGGTGCTGACTGTAGTTGTAATGCGTGCGTTACGTATTTTCGTGATGGGGCGGAACACCGTTCGGGCTTTGTTGACTGGGGAGATAAGGGGGAAAGAAAAGGACGGAACAAAATACGTCTACTGTCGCAGTGCTGCTCCGTGGATCTATTGGCTAGATGTTGGGAGCAAACTTTTTGTTATGCTTCTCCTCTCGATGCTTCTGCTTGCAGCGTGCGTCTTGATCTTTGAAATCCTCTCCCTCTGAAAACGCACCTAATTCCGATGGGCTGGGCTGCAACTGGACTCATTCAACCAGAGAAGCTCACTCCAAAGAGGAAGACTGGACCTTGTACGATTTGCTATTTGCGCTCGCACTTGTCTCGCTGATCTTGATTCCGTTGGAACCGAGCTTTGTTCGGCTTCGCATCAGATTGCTCAGGTTGCTCCATTGGAATTGGGCGACCAACTTGGCCGCAAAAAATTTTAACGTCAGGGTGCTGGCCACTCGGATCACCCTGCTCGTGATCGCAGCAACACTGCTCTATTTCGGTTGGGAAGATCTGAGAGCACAAGAGAAATGAGCTTATGAATGGCCTTAGAGGATCAACGTCGCGTTCCCGATGCCAGAAATCGAGGCGGTCGATTGGACTTTCTATTTCGAGTCCTGTGGTGAGTCATCAATAACAACGCTCTGATTCCGCTGTTGGATAGACTGCCAGATATTCGCTCATAATCTGAGGCAACAGGCGTTTCTTCTTCTCGGAAGACATGCCTTTCCTGACCTCGTCCACACTCAGGCCGCTACTCCAGTCAGTAGCAAGGCTAAACCGCTCGGATTGGCTTTTACGGCCTGTGTCTTTTCGCTTTCTATTTTGCTTATAAAGCTTATATTTTCGTAAACGCCAGAGAGGTTAGACAAAGGCCGCGTGAAGACCATAATGAGCATTACGTGGATGGTCAGGATTCTCTCACGCAACACGAGAATCCAATTAGTTTCTCCCCATGGTTGGATCGTTCGGCTGCGTATCGCTATCCTGTTTCTCCTGCGGTTTTGTATATCTGACTGTACTGGTGATACTTCTCGAAAAAGCACCCTCACGTTTGGCTTCTGATCCGAGTATGGGATTCGGGTCAACCGTGCGGGTCCGGCCCTGGTCCACAGGCCGCCGTGCCAGCCTCTATATTGATGGCATCTGGATACACCAACCAAAGGAGCTGAACATGAAACTTCTGCTGTGTCTGCTGCTGGTGGTGGGAATGATTGGGTGTGGGCCAATGACCGATCAGGAATATTACTACCTGCTTTCCGATATCGGAGGCTACAGCTTCTATCTCATTATTCCGTTCTTGATTTGGCGCATGATTCGAAAGAAAAAACTCGATCCAACGGATGTTTTCGATCCAACGGATGTTTAGGTACAGGAAACAATTGCTCTTGGTATTCTCTCTTCTTGCTGGAAGTGGTTTCAAGAACAACAAACTCGACACCTCACAACCAGCGATCAGCTGCTCCACTTAGTGGCATGTCTCTTATCGATTTAGCTTTTCTGTTCTTCTTCGGGTTGTATTGCCTGCATCGCGTATCGCGATGGATCGCAACCGGTGAATTTGGTCGCAGCACTAACGGAACACACACAAAGCAGTGGGGGCTTCGAACGCGCGCAGCTGATCCGATCGACTTTTGGGGTGGGACAGTGATGATGCTGGGGCTCGGATTGGTATGCCTGTTGTTTTCGGTGTTGGGTCTCTGGCATTCGTTACAAATATAGGAGAGGGACAATATCCGGTCGGATCGAACAGAGACCCAATTGCAAGTGGACAACACAGCCTAGCCTTTACTGGTCCACGAGGCGGATGCGAAGAGCCGCCACACGCGATTCACACTGGTCGAGGTGGTCTGGTGACCGACCAACAGCAGGTCTGTTACACCATCCATGTCAATATCTGCGGCACGCATCTCGGTGTCGGCCAAGACCCGGTGTCACGTAGCGTTGGCTCCAACAAGCACCAACAGCTCGATCGACACAAAATCGAGTTCGCTATATCGCTCTGCGAATAACGCGCGCTCGACTATCTGACCTCGAACCAACACCATACTTACCGCCTCCCGCAAGAACATTAAGCCCGATTTTTCAGCATTCTTGCGCGGACTAAATCCGCAATCGCAAGGGCAATTTGCCTTTGGCGACCATGCGCCTTGCCACGAAAAAAATGGGCCTTAATATGACGTGGGGCGCGACGAATCACATAATCGTAATCCGCAATCGCTGCAGACAGCGCGCCGTTTCTGCGGTGAATATTGCCGCGCAACAGATAGGTGTTGATGTAATCGGGCGCCAAGTCAATCGCACCACTGTAGTCAGCAACCGCACGATCGTAGGACCGCTTCTTGGCATAAGTAAATCCGCGACTGCGGTACGCCCGGACATTCTTGTCATCGAGCCGAATCGCCTTGTCATAATCGGCGATGGCGCGGCGCAAGTTGCCTGATTTGCGGAATGCGTTGCCCCGAACAAAATACCGATGGGAATTGTCAGGATCGATCTCAATCGCTTTTGTGTAGTCGGCGATCTCCTGCTCCCGATCGCCCGCGTCATACCAGGCGACTCCTCGGTTGTAGTACGCGCGCGCGTTTTCCGGCTCCATGCTTAAGGCCCGGTTGTAGTCAGCAATCGCCCGTTCAAAGTCACCCGCGTTACGGTGCGCGACACCACGCCCCACATAAAACCGCGGGTTCCGCGGATCGAGCCGAATGGCAACATCGTAATCATTGATTGCGCGGACCGAGTCCCCTTTTCGGTCGTAGGCTCTCCCTCGGTTGTAGTAGGGTCGTGGGTTCTCCGCATCCAGTCGAATCACTTCACTGAAATCTTCAATGGCCAGATCAAGCTCGTTCTCTCTGCTGTACAACACCCCGCGGTGGCTGTACGGACCAGGAGTATTGTCCTGGAAACGGATCGCCTGTGAGAGATCAGCGATGGCTTTATCGGTTTCACCCTGAGCCTTGTACGCCTTCCCACGGCTCAAGTAACCAATGGCATCACCCGGCCGCAGCCGCACAACCTCACTGAAATCGGCGATCGCCGGCGTTAGCTCACCCTGCCTTTGCGCAGCACGACCTCGATAAAGATACCCGTTCCCTACCTCGGGACAGAGCCGAATGTATTCACCAAAGTCCTCCACGGCACGACGGTAGTCACCTTGTCGGCTATACGCCAGTCCGCGATTGAAATAGGCCCTGTCAAAATCTGCATCCATACGGATCGCTTTGTCGTAATCGGCAACCGCGGCCTTGTAATTCCCTTCCCTGGAATTGGCCAGCCCACGCGCAAACAAGGCAATCGGCTGCTCCGGATCCAGTTCGATCGCCCGATCAATGTCAGTCATGGCACCATCGGCGTCCCCAAACTTCTCGCGGACCTTTCCCCGTTGCCAATACCCCTTGGACCATTCCGGAGCCAGCCGAATCACATCTCCGAAATTCTCAATCGCCTGTTTGAATTGCCCCAGTTTGTCGAACGTCCTACCGCGGCGATAGTAGCTCCAGTGATCCTCCGGGCGAAGACGTACGACTTCATTGAAATCCACTAACGCACGCTCATGGTCACCTATTTTGGTGTGTACGTTGCCACGATTGGTATGGGCCGGGGCACAATCAGGATCGATTTCAAGCGCACAAGCGTAGTTCTCCAGCGCCATGTCGAAATCACCTAGGCTGGCGTAGACCAAACCCCGACCATTGTAGGCTGCGACATTCTCGGGATCGTGTTCAATCGCCTGCGTGTAATCAGAAATCGCCTGTGTCGTGTCTCCGAGAATTCGGTGGACGCTCCCTCGGCTACGGTATCCGTTTGCATCGGTAGGATTAAGCCGAATACATTCACCAAAATCCGCGATGGCTAGTTTCAAATGTCTCTGACGCTCGTGAGCACAACCACGATGATAAAAACCAGCGCTGTCTTCCGGGCGGAGACGAATCACCACGTCATAGTCTTTGATCGCACTACCATGGTCACCTTGTTTACTATTTGCTTTCCCACGATTGAGATACGCCTCCGCAAAATAGGCGTCGACACGAATCGCTTTGGAGTAATCACTAATCGCGGCATCTGTATCCCCTAATTCAAAAGAGACCTGCCCGCGTCTGTTGAAATTCCTGGCATTTTCAGGATCCAAGGCGATCGCCTTGGCATAATCCTCTCTGGCGAGCTTCAGTTCACCAGACTGCTCATATGCTGTGCCGCGGCCGATAAACACATAGGGCCTGTCGGCATCCCGCTCAATAGACCGACCATAATCCATGATCGCCAGATCATGCTTCTCCTGGCTCTTGTACTCTCTGGCGCGATAGTAATATCCGCTCGCACTGTCGGGGCGCAAACGGATAACTTCATCGAAGTCTTTCACTGCATTTTCATGGTCATCCAGTTTGCGATATGCATTGCCACGATTGATATACGCCTCCGCGAACTCCGGGTCACTGTCGATCGCTTGTGCGTAGTCCTTAATCGCCTTACGCGTGTCGCCCTGTTCAAAGTGGGCCTCACCGCGGTGGTTAAACGTCGTGGCGTTTCCAGGATCCAAGGCAATCGCGTTTGTGTAATCAGAGATCGCCGCGGTGAAATCGCGAAGGCTCTGGTGGACTCGCGCACGGTTACGGTATCCACTCGCGTATTCGGGCCTCATCCGAATCAACTCACTATAATTCTCCAAAGCTTGTTCAAACCGACCACAACGTTCATAAGCCCTGCCACAGTGGTAGTAACCAGCGCTATCTTTCGGCCGGAGACGCACAACTTCCTCGTAATCCTTGATCGCATCATCGTGGTCACCCCGATTGCTGTGTGCGGCACCCCGATTGACATAGGCCTGTGCGAAATCCGGATCGATACGAATTGCCTTGCTGTAATCGCTCACTGCGGCGTCCGTGTCACCCCGGTCGAAGTGGACCTGCCCCCGCCTGTTGTAAATCCTGGCGTTTTGGCGATCCAGGGAAATCGCCTCGCTGTAATCCTCCACAGCCCGTTCCAATTCACCGTTATCGCGGTGGGCCATTCCACGGGAAATGTAGACATGCGGTTGCTTTGGGTCGACCTTGATCGAGCGGCTATAATCAGCGATCGCCGCTTGCATATCTTTTGTCTTTGCAGCGTGTAGAGTCCCTCTCTTGTAGTACGCCTTGGCATGCTTTGGATCGATTTCGATCGCCTTGCTATAGTCCGCTAGCGCCTGCTCGACTCGCTTCAATCTCGCATGCAACATGCCACGGTTGTAGAAAACATCCGCGTGGTCTGCATCGCTTTGCGCGTCCCCTGTATAAATTTGGATCGCAAGATCCCAATCAGCAAAAGCACGATCGATTTCGTTGTTGTTGGCATAGACAACACCACGACTATTCAGCGCCTCAGCGAATTGTGGATCAAGACGTAACGCCTCTGTGTAATCGGCAATCGCCCGCTTGCTATGTCCTAGCCTCTGGTTCGATTGCCCGCGATTAAAAAACGCCGGCGCCAGATTGGCATCACTGCGAATGGCAGCGTTGTAGTCCGCGATCGCCCGCGCGTCGTCTTTCTTCTGCGCATAACATTGGCCGCGTTTGTGGAGCGTAACGGCACTCTCAGGGTCAAGTCGCAACGCCTCATCGAATTTGGCAATCGCAGCCGTGTAGGATCCCCAAGACAAAAGGGAGTCACCTTTTTGGATGAGGTCATCAAATCCAACGAGGTCATCGAATTCGTTGAATCCAACTAGATCGTCAAAGGTGTCGTCCCTGGGACTCATAAGAACCACTCGCCATGGTTTCGAAAAAGTAACCCCGCACGATACGCCACACACCCGCCTGAAAAACCACCACCAGGCCCTCTTACTAATATACATGGTCCGAGCACGTGCAGCAGAGATTCCTGGCCAGCTCACACCCTCGCCGGACAACGTCGGTAATGGCAGCCACGCGGTCTACTACTTCGACTGCAGGTGAATTGCCCCGCAGCAGGCGTAAGCGGCTGGTGACCGACCAGGCACTGTTCTCAATGCACCTCGCGCCGTTTGACACAGTCGTCATCACTGCCATAACCTGAACACAGAGGGCAGCATGGTCTGGTCGGGCAGCTAACAAAACAGATCTGTGGGTAACAAACTGCAAACGATCTCACGGCAGAAACAATCAAACCGTTTCGGAAACAGCGACCATTCGCAACCGGAAAAAAAGCAACATCCAAATTACGGACAGAAAACTACACACACCTGGTCATGCACTCAGTAATACAGACGGAGGATTGGAACGATGTCGCAGCAAACGGGCTGGCCAGCGCGCCCCCCGGAGCGCATCCACCAGGGACCAGTTCGTGACTGCGATTCGTGTCGACTGCATGCTTTGTTTGAGTAGGCGTCCAGGAGACCTGACACTTGACGGGAATCGCGCGCGAATTACTTGCGCGGCCGTCAGATATTCCTCGGGGCGTTTCAGGTACGGCAAATTCCATGTCCTACATGACAAAGGCTGATTCATGACTGTGCTGGAATCCATTCGCGACCTGTTACAGCAGCGCGCGATTCCGTTTCGTGAAATCCAGCACGGGCCAACGCTGACTTCCCAGGCGGCGGCAGAAGCACGCGGGGAAGAACTCAAACATGGTGGCAAGGCCCTGCTTATGAAAATCGACGTTGATTTTGCACTATTCGTATTACCGGCAGACCGACGGGCCCACTCGGGATCCATCCGGAAAGAACTCGGGGGCAAGAAACTTCGGTTTGCCAGCCGTGAAGAATTGGCCACATTGACGGCATTCGAAGGTCGCACTGGACTGCAACCTGGGAGCGTCCCTCCCTTCGGGCATCCCATTCTTCCTTTTCCACTTTATGTGGACTCCGCCATTCGTGAAAACCAGCGTATTGCCTTTAATGCTGGATCGTTGACGGACTCGATCGTAATGGCTGTCAGCGATTACCTGCACGTCGCGGTCCCGCAAAAAATCTTCAGCTTTAGTCAAGTGGATTGACAGGTTTCTGCTGTCACGCAGCCTGTACCACACAGGCATGCGACTCCGGACCGCGGGCCTTCCAGCAGATCAGCTTTGCTCCGTGGAAAACACACGTGGCGTTTCCCAAGTCAAAAAATCTGCGATGAGCCCCACCGTATCCTCTACTGCGGCGTCTATCAGCGACGCCCCTTTCTCGGCAGTACCCAGGTCAGGTCGCCCCATCGCACCAGTGGATGTCCTTCGGTGAAACCGCCCGGCCAAGGTCACCTGCCCGCCCAGCTCCGAGTGATAAAATTTACTGTCAATCACAACGGACCCCGCGCGCGCCTCGGACATTTGAACCATTTCGTCTGCGACCGCCAGCATCATCGAAGTCTCATACTCGCAAGCGTGAGATGCATGTGGGGTTTCCATCCCATGTTTTTCCGGCGCAAACGCCGGACCTTGCCAATACCCTGTCCAACCCACCAGCACTCCATCGCAATCGTCGCGCGAATTCGCCATCTCCGTAATTGCGACAGTCCCCGGTGCCGTATTACCTCCGTGTCCATTCAAGAACATGATTCTGCGGAACCCAGCACCGACACAACATTGCAACACGTGTTTGATCATCTCGGCATAAAATGTGTTAGGCAACGAAAGCGTACCTGGAAAATCCAAGTGGTGATCGGAAGCACCTAACCACAGTGTAGGGACAAGCAACACCTGATCGGGCAGTTTCTTTTCGACGCGTTCAGCAACCTCGGTAACCAGAATCGTATCAGTCAATAAAGGCAAATGCCGACCGTGTTGTTCCAGGGCACCGGTTGGTACGACAACAACGACCTGATCCTTGTCCGTCGCTTGAATATCAACCCACCGACAGTTTCCATATCGCATAACGCATGTCCTTTTCAACACGGAACCGATTCGGCAACACAAACACCAGGCCGATTGCCTCAGACCAGAGAATGCTAAACGCTCCATCCTGCAGGGAAAAGTAGCCTGTTGACAACGACGCGCTGTGCCTCTTCTGTGATCCCAGGTCTGAGCCAGTTGCATTCTGGCTCAACACATCGCATAGCGGCCTACACCCCGAACCGGTTCGGGTCAGATTCGCTGTGCGATCGCGCACGTGACACCACGGTTTTCTGGGATCGATTGGCACCTTAGAATGAATGCTGCTCACGCAGACGCCACGACGCCGCAGAACTGTGTCTCCTGCGATCGATCAGCCGGGTGATCTGCTTTGTCTCGCGTGTTTCTTGTCGAGGAGCGGATGCTATGAAAAACCAATCTGTCGTGTCGCTGGCAATGGTGGCGGTCCTGTGCGGACTGCATCACCCGATCACAGCAGAAGAAACACGTTTTCGGTTTCTCGCTACCGGAGACGCACCCTATTCGGCTCAGCAGGATACCCAGTACCGTCAACTGCTCCAGCAGGCGGCGCGGGAAGATTTTGCCTTCCTGTTGCATGTTGGCGACATCAAGGCACAATCTGAACCTTGTTCTGATGAAGGCTTCGAGGCTATTGCCAGTCTTTTTCGACAGCATCCCACGCCGGTAGTCTACACTCCAGGCGACAATGAATGGACTGACTGCCACGGTGTCGGATCCGACCCGATCGAACGGCTCGGCAGGTTGCGACAACTATTCTTCCAAGACACAAGTGTGTTGCGATTGCAGCAACTGGGAGTTCGCTCTCAAAGTCAGCAACCCAAGTTCTCCCGCTTTGTAGAAAACTATCGCTTTACCAAAGCGGGGATCATGTTTGTGGTGCTTCATGTCTGCGGCAGCCAAAACAATCGGCGCATTGACGACGTGCCGTCCATGAACGAATTTGCCCAGCGTAGCGCCGCAAATCAAGCCTTTCTGCAGGCGGCTTTTGCCGACGCCATTAAACAAGAAGCGCCTGGAGTTGCGGTGATCATTCACGCCAACCCCGACTTCGAAAACGGAGAGGAAGAGGGCTTCCACCGTTTTCTGGAAACCATGCGGGGTTGTCTCGACCAATACCGCAAGCCGGTCGTCTGTATCCATGGAGACACCCACTATTACCGCATCGATAAACCCTTGAAGAGCACCAACGGACAACTCTATTTGAACTTCACACGAATGGAAGTCTTCGGGTCACCCAACGTGGCCGGAGTCACTGTTACCGTCGATCGTAATGATCCCCAGGTTTTCCAATACCAACCTTACTATCTCGAAAAAAATGACCCTGTGGATACTACGAACAAAGCGGCGCCTGCTACGAATCGTGCTCGCGGACTGCTCCAGCGTCTCTTGCGACGCCGCTAAACCGCACTGGTAAAACCCCAGGCGCAGTCTATCTTCGCGTCACTTCAGCACCATGGTCACTGGGCCACACTAAGTGCGTTCCGGCTGCCACGGCCCCGTAATGGCGAGTGTCAATCCTGCTTCCTGCAGATTGACGAACAACGTGGATCCGTCTGGTGAGAACGTCGCGCCCGCAAATTCCGCGCGGACATGATTGTGGGCAAACGTGTAAAGTTTGCCCGCCGGCGTGACGCCTACCAGCCGGATGACCTCACCTCCGCGATCCTCGCAAAGTAGCAGATCACCCCACGGCGTGACGGTAATGTTGTCCGCCGCTTCCAGCAGTTCCGAAGCGTTGGTCTCGACGAACAACTCCAGCTGCCCGGGTTCTGCTGCTTCACCGGAAGTGCCCTCCCGAGCGCTCGGGCGATAACACCAGATCTGTCCCTTCTTTTCCGCTCCACCGGAAGAACAAGCAAAGTAACAAGCACCTGGAGTTGCCCAGAGGCCCTCCCCGCGAGCAAAACAAGCCGCCCCCTGCCCTCTTCCGCGATAGCGTAAATCATCCTGCGGTGAATCGATTCTCTCCAGGTCAATCCACTTCACTCGGTGGGGCTCGCCCAGGCGAAATTCAGTAGCTAACGCATGCCAATTGCGAGTATCCGCGCCACTATGGTCAACCAGGGCCAGCGCCTGCAGTTTACCTCCTGCCTGTAGCTCACCAGGCTGATTTGGCAAGAATCGATAGAACAGGCCATCATCACGATCTTCGGTCTGATATACGGCACCCGATGCGATGTCAAACGCAACCGCTTCGTGGTTGAAACGGCCCATCGCCGTCAGGGGAATCGCTGGGTTGAGTTGCGGCTGGATTGTCGCCGGAACCTCAAAGTTGTAGCCGTGATTCTGGTCGGCAAACAGAGGCACCATCTGGTCCCAGTTGACTCCCGCCTGGGCAACCGTCTCTTCACAGCTGATCCAGGTATTCCAAGGCGTGGGGCCTCCTGCACAGTTGTGCCAGGTCCCGGCCAGAGACAGAAATTGGCGCACCACCTGCTGGCGACGCGTATCGTAAACTACCGTCGTCGTACCACCGCAACCAGGGGTTTTCCCGCGACCCTGGTCATACAACCGGTCTGCGTCCACATGCCCCAGAAGGCGCTGTTGCGGACCCCAGGGACCTGTACCGTCGGGATCCACCTCGTGGTTTCGCACCAGCAACGTCAGCCCATCTGGCCCAGGAAACGCACCCATTCCGTCAGGCTCTTCGGGCAAACACAATCCGTCGTCCATGGTCATACCGGACCATCCAATGATCCGATAGGAAAAGCCCGCAGGCAAATCAAGCCGCCCTTTACGATCAGCGACCAGAGGACCGTAACCCTCTGCACGCAATGCGCGGATTCGGCGTTGCCGAGTCATATACTGTTGCAAGCCGTAAAAACCACTTGACGCGGCAGCGGCGGATACCAGCCATGTACGTCGGGACACCTTGTTGCGAACCATCAGAACTCGTACCGATCGTATCTCGTGCCTTCAGAAACAGGAAACAACGCCACCGGTATTATAGACTGACCTGCCAATCCTTCACCCGGTTTCTGGAAAGACAACATGCGTTCACGCGTCTTCCGATCCCGCCCGGATGTCCGCGTTGGTAGACCGCCGGACCTCCCAAAAAGTCAGGCACTTCGGCGATGCTGGGCGGGCCCCCCAGGGAATCCAGCTGAGCGCGAGTGAGAGTCCCAGTGAAACGCAGAAACCAACCGGAAAAATCCACAGCGAAAACCAGTAATCGTAGGCATAACTAAACCACAGGGTAAATGCGGCCCCCAGCCAGGTCCCGCAGAAGACACCGAACGTTGTCGCCCGTGAAACAAACAACCCCAGAATAAAAACTGCCAGCAGCGGGGCGGCAAAGGCACCGACGGTTTTCTTGGCCACGGTGAACACATCCCCCAGCTCTCCGACAAAACAAGCCAAGAAGATCGCCAGCGCGCCGATCGCCACGATGAGCACCCGAGCCGTCCACATCTCTGCTGACTCGGTTCGTGGCCGCTGGGCTGGCAACAGACGATCGCGGAAGTCAATCACCAGCGCAGTGGTGATCGAGTGCACCCCGGAATCAATGCTCGACATCGTGGCCGCCATCAGCGCCGCCACCAGCAGACCGACCAAACCGGGGGGGAACTTGAGCCGTACAAACTGAGACATGGCCTGGTCCGCCAGATCCATCTCGACAATATCCGCATGCAGTCCAGCAGGGTGCTCCTGATAGTAGGCACTGACCTGCGCCGCCAATCCTGAGGTACCGTCGACCGCTGTGCGACCCGCAGCCGGCGCAAACGCTTCAATTCGCTGTCGCAAAGCAAGCGCTTCGTCTGCGGTCGCCGTTTCCAGATGTTCCGCCAGTACCGGAGCCAAATCCTGTGGCGCTTGTTGGAAGTAGCTGAACAGCCCCATCCCGATCATCAGCAGCCCTGGAATCACCACCAGTAACCCTAGCAATGTTATCAAGAATCCCGACTGTGACGCCCGCGCATTACGCGCCGCAATGTAACGTTGCACCGCCACCTGATCCGCGCCAAACGCTGAGAGACCTTCCAGAAAACTGCCTACCAGAATCGCAATCGTGCCATAACGCACTGTCGGATCGAGCGAAAAGTCAAACCAGAGATTTTCGCGGCCCTGGAAATAAGTGGTCACGATTTGCGCCGCACCTCCGTCTGACTGGCCAATCAAGACCGCGGCGGCGAACAGAATCGTGCCAAAAAAAACAAAAAACTGCAGTACATCCGTCCACATGACAGCCCGCAGGCCACCCATCATCGTGTAGACGATCGCCACCACTCCCAACCCGACCGTGATCACGATGCGATCGAAACCCGAAATGCCCGCAATCGCGACTGCCGCAGCAAACGTCGCGGCGGCCATCCAGCCAATTCTCAACAGGATAAATAACGCACTTGCCAGGCAGCGCACAGAAACGTGAAACCGCTGTTCCAGGTATTCGTAAGCGGTGGTGCACTGGAGCTGCGCATAAACTGGTATGAATACCCAGGCGACGACAGGACCCATTGCCCAAAAAGCCACAAGTGCCATTGCCAGACGCAAGCTGTTGCCATAAGCGGCCGCAGGGTACATCACAAAGCTGTTGGCGGAGAACAACGTCGCCATAACACTCAAGCCAACCACAACCCGCCCCATCGAACGACCAGCTGAGAAGAACTCGTCTCGATTGGATTGGCGCCGCAGCGCCCACCCCAAACCGAGTGAGAATCCCAGATACCCGAATACAACCAGGTAATCGAAGAGGTGCAAAGACGAACTCATGGGATTCCAGCCGGGCTGTTCAAGCCTGCCCTCTCATTTCTTCCAAGAACCGAAACACCGATTCCAACCGATCCAGTGCGGTCCGCACGCACAACAACATGTCCCAACCTGCGAACGCTTCGTGGAGTTCTGGCTGAAAATGCCACTCAGTCCACCACGTTCGGGGTACCACACTGCAACAACATCTGGCGTACCTGATCGCGAAAGCGCGCCCGCACATCGCGCGTCGGCGGCCGGCAACGGCTCGAATCCAGTCCCACCAGCTCCATACACAACTTATCAAGATAACCATCACCACTGGTATATCGCTCCATCTCCGCCCACAGCTGATAGAAGGGCATTACCACCTGCATCATCTGTTGCTGCACGTCAGCGTAAGCACCCGCTTCCAACTGTTCCCAGAGTCGCACACCCCACTGGGGCCAGTGGTTCGCGATGTGGAGTTCGATCGACCGTGCGCCGAGCATGTGGCTAGTCACAAAACGCAATTGATTATCAATCACACTCAGTCGGTCTGCGTACTCATAAACCACACGTTCAAACCCAAAAAACGCACCGTCAGGACTACTCCATTTGAGACCTACTACATTGGGAAGATCAAGCAAGCGCGAGACCATTCCATCAGAAACACCCATGCTGGTCCAATACGTGTTGTAGACAATCAAACCGACATCCGGTGCTGCGACCGACGCCGCTGCCAGGTACTCAAAAAAATCGTCCTCGGTGTGCGAAAAATAAAAAGGCGGCGAAACCTGCAGGTAATCAGCCCCCAATTCGGCCGCGGCGTGGGACAACTGCGCCAATTCGCGCGTACTTGTTGTCTGCACTCCCACTGCAACGGGAATTTGTCCCTCTGCGGCTTCGATCACCGCGGCGGCCACGCGCAATCGCTCCTCAACAGTCAGCGTTGAAAAATCCCCCGCCCCTCCACCTGATAGCAACACACCGGTCCCCTCCCGTAACCCACCAGCGCGTAGAAAGCGCACATGGCGTTGCATCGCAGTCAGATTCAATTCCAGATCGGCATCATGGAACATCGTGGGGATCGTGGTATAGCAGCCCTGGAGTCGCTGCTTCGAATGGTCGCGGTCCATCAAGTAATTTCCTTGCAACGTGGAAAAGCTTAGTGTAGCAATCCGTGAGGGAAGAACAGAGTGGCTGGCAAGCGAAAAGCGTCGCGTCGGTGACAACCGCATGTGTGGTCTGTCGGTCCCGATCCGCGTTCTCCCCGACGGCCCCTGAAACCATTGACCCCATGGGTTTCAGGACACAGCCGCGACCGGCAAAGCCCTTCGACAATGTCTACCCGGCACGCTGGAAATACAAGAGGCCCCACCGAATGACGGACAGTCGTGGAAAGCAACACCTGCACATCTTCACGTCCCGCAGCCCTACTTCATCAAGAGATCCACTGCCATGGCAAAACTGAATCTGACGACATGTCAATTTCAGGTAGAAAACACCGCTCAGCAGAACTTCCGAAACATTTCCCGGCAAATGCGTATCGCCAGGAAACGGGGCGCTCACCTTGCCCACTTCTCCGAAGCCTGTTTGTCTGGTTACCTGGGTGCCGAGGCCAAGTCACTGCGCATGGTCAATTGGGATCTCATCCACAACGCACTGGGGCACGTACAGGAACTTGCCGCCGCGCTCCAACTCTGGGTCGTCATCGGCTGCAACTATCGACTCAGTTCTCCTCATAAACCGCACAATAGCCTGTATGTCATTGATGATCGTGGGCAACTAATCACTCGTTACGATAAGCTGTTTTGCACAGGAAAGAACACCCGCGACGGTAACCTGAAGTACTACAGCCCCGGCCAGGAATTCATCACGTTTCAGATCCGTAATGTCTGCTGTGGATTGCTGATCTGTCACGACTTTCGTTACCCGGAACTGTTTCGTGAGTACAAACGCCAGGGCGTTGAATTAATGCTCGTGCCATTTCACTGTGCTGGTATGACACGGCGAGGATTTGAGCACTACCAATACTCCGTCCCCGCCACCGTTCAAGCGGCTGCGGCAAGCAATTACTACGCCATCAGTGTCACCAATGGTACGCGCCGCTATGCGTTTCCAGGCATGGTGGTGGATGCGGAAGGAAAACTGATCTCCCGCGCACCAGCGCATCGCAACTCCGTCCTAGTCAATCAGATCGATACACGTCTACATTTGTACGATGCGTCAGCGGACTGGCGTAAACAATGTATGAACGGAACCTACCACAGCGGTCAGTGTGTTGACGATGTGAGAAGCTGGACACGAACAGAACTTTGATGAACAGCCGCAACACCGTCCACTGGTGTTACCCAGCAGGCACTCCATGGCTGTCACAGGACACAATTGTCCCGTGCATCAGCAACGACTGCGATGAACAATGCCAGCCAAGTGTACTTCAGCGGCTTCAGCCAATCAGCCAACGTGAACCTTCCTCGATTCTGGCTATCAGCAATGCAAGAACAATCACGCTTTGCCGTTGGAATCAAGCCGCAGGTGGCAGTATCAGCAATCGCATTCTCCCAAGCGAACGTAGAAACTCGCACGCCTGATTTAGCGGCGACACGGTTTGTGCCCGATCCGCTATAATCAAGCAACGTTTGATTTATCTTGCGATCCCATTCCTTGCATTGCGTGACCTGCGGTTGCTTCGACCGCGATTGAGTTACGCAAGAACTGGGCCTCAAGAACGAACGGACCCGGTCCGTGACAAGCAGCACCGACTAGTACTCGATCAATAAAGGATGAAATATGTCACTCGGCAGCGATAAACCGCGTGCACGGCTTCCAATGGGTCACATCGACGTCATTGAAAACAAGAACAAAAAAGACGAAGAACCGGCCCGTTGGGCACGGATTCGACTCGAATACGAAGATGGAACAGAAGGGACGTTCCTGTTCACGTTCCAGGACACCATGAATGCATTGTCCAGAGCGTACACCCAAAGTGAAGATATCGCCCACGTCGGAAAAGTAAAACTGGGACACGTTGCTGTGGTTGGAAATGCCAACCGTAAAGAGGGTGAACCAGAAAGCTGGGCACACACCCGGCTGCGTGACGAGGACGGCTCCGAAAATACGTTCCTGTTCTCGCTTGCAGAAATCGAAGCGGCAGCAGAACGAACGGTCTCGCAAAGCGAAGATCTTCCACCGGAGGGGATCTTGCAGAAACTGCAGGACCTGCTGGATTAGCGAATATCCCAGGAGCGGGTCACTTCCGGTACAATCATGCGTGGTGGGAGATCACAGCAGAGCATCTGCTGTCCCGACCCACTACAACTCCATAGCGTAAACCAGCGCCCGTGGCTAATGGCTAATGGCGCAATCGGGCAACGCTGTTCTCAGCTGCTTCACGCCAGCTTTGCTGACTTGCGTTCCATTGAGATAGAGTGTTTCTAGACTGGCCATGCCTTCCAGATGCACTAAGCCGGCATCGGTAATCTGCGTGTGCCGGAGGTTGAGTATCTTCAACTGAGTCATTCTTGCGAGGTGTTCCAAGCCACGATCGGAAATTTGTGTGCTGCCCAATCGCAAATCGCGTAGCTGAATCAGCTTCTCAATACTCTGTAACCCTGCGTCGGTAACAGGCCTGCTGTCGAGACTGAGAGACTGTAATTGCGTCAACTCGCTGAGACTCTCCAAGCCGACATCCGTGATCGGCGAATCGGACAAAAAAATCGTCTCCAGACTTTGCAACCCTTTGACATGACGCAGACCCTCGTCTGTCGTCCTTTCACTAAATAAAATCGTCACGACACGTCCAGAATTGTCACGCAACACATGCGCATGCGTCTTCAATGCGCTGAGCGGATTTTTTGCGACCTTCTTTTTCTCGACTCGTGGTGGGGCACTCGTCCCACAACCCACCACTAAAGCGACCATCGCCGCATGCACAAAACGCATCATTTTCACTGCCTCCGCGGGTCGCAATAAAGGGGGCCGTATTATAAGTGCCCGCCAACATAGGCAAAGCTCAACCCGCCCCTTTTGTACGGTCTCAGTGACAAAACCGTTCATGCCAAACGACAATGCAGTCGAACCACCGATTCGGAAACACCAGTCGCGCCCGGATCTAATCTGTGATTCAAGACTGGCATCCAGCTCTTCATTCGGGAAGGGCTGGCACTTTGCGGCCAGACGTCCAGGGGATTCCTGCCTGATCCATCGTTCGCTTGAGTTTTTCGAGATCTCTGTCGATCAACTTCTTCAGACGTTTGCGAATTTGCCGATATCCATCTGAGGCAATCTCATATTGCTGGCGGTGCGTTTGCGTGGGCCCCTGGGTACTCTGCAACGATCCGAAATAGGCAACCGATGCCCGTTCTTCAATTGACGGAGGTCGTGTCTGATTGCGTTGACTGCGCGTCGTATCACCACTCAACTGATCCCGTGCATCGAGTAACGCTAACTGCAGCTTGCGCACCACGTTCAGCATCTCCACCGTACCCCGACTGGAATTGCGTACCGCGTTCTTGAGTTCAGCAACCTCACTCAGAGCAGCCACCAAACGGCGACTCGCTCCCACTACCACACGACGCAGTTCACCTGCCTGTTGCTGAAAGTCCCGGACATCCGCTGGTTTCTGGTCCGGAATCGCCCCTTCGATGACCGAGACGACTCGAAATTCACGGGGATCTCCGATCGGAGTTTCCTCATCCCGCACTCGCTTGGTGGCACAGACCCGATAAGTCCCAGGAGGTACCAGCGGTCCCTGGCCACCTCCCGTGAGCGAACTGGAACGCAAATCCCAGTTGATCCGATGGAACCCTGAACCAACAGGACCACGTATCTTTCGCAGCACCTCCCCACGATCGTTTGTAATGGTAAATAGCAGCGTCGGCTGCTCTTCACGCTCTTCTTCCTTGAGCTTCTCAAAGCCAGGACGTGGATTGTCGCCCCCCGCTTTCTTGATTTTTCCCTCCTGCTCGGTTCTCAGGGCCTTCAGACTCCGCAGACCGTCTCTCAGGTAGTAGGTAAAAACAGCACCGAAGGAAGGATTACTGGCCGTGAAAAAGGAGTCCCCCTGACTCCCTTTTGTACGACCGAAAACGCGTGAGGGAACATACCGCAACGTTTCCTTTACCGGAAACACGATACACTCCTCCTCTGCCAGGCACCGATCGTCGACCACACGCAGGGCAGAAAAATCATCAAAGACGAAAAAGCCTCTGCCAAACGACGCACCTACCAGATCATTCTCACGACGTTGGATCTCCAGGTCGCGAAAGGGAATAGTCGGTACTCCTCCCGTCAACTTGATCCAATGCGTGCCACTGTCGATGGTAAAAAAAATCCCGAATTCTGTACCGGAGAAAAACAATTCCGGTTTGACATGATCCTGCACCAATCGCCAAACGATGTGTCGGTCTGGAAGATCTCCAGTCATCGATGACCAGGTCTGACCACGATCGCGACTGCACATAATCAGGGGACGAAAATCACCTCGTTTATGGTGGTCAAATACCACGTAGACTGTATTGGCGTCGTGCAGATCGGCCTTGATATCATTGACGAACGCAAACTCGGGAACCCCATCGATTGTTTCGATCTTGCGCCAAGTCTGCCCCCCATCTTCAGTGACTTGCACAAGGCCATCATCGGTGCCGACATAGATGAGGCCCTCGCGCAACGGTGACTCTGTAATTGACGTGATGTTGCCAAACTGCGACATGGCACCCAGATCCCAGACCGCATCGATACTCCACACGCGTCCCATAATGGGAAGCTGAAAGCGGTCCAAGTTACGTGACAAATCGGGGCTAATCACCTTCCAGGAATTCCCTCGATCATCGCTACGATGAAGTTTCTTGGAACCAAAATACAACCGCGTGTGGGAGTGTGGGCTGATCAAGACAGGTGCGTCCCAATTGAAACGTAGTGCATCTTCACCTGCCGCAGGTTGTGGCCGGATGTCGATGGATGTCCCAGTTCGGCGGTCGTAACGCCTGAGGAAACCCTGTTGAGACTCGCAGTAAATCACATTCGGGTCTTCAGGATCGATCGCACAATCGTGGCCATCGCCACCGATCGTTGTCTTCCAGTCACTGTTCCGAATCCCGGCCTGATTCCCGGTACGACTGGGACCATACAGAGTATTATTATCCTGCGTTCCACCCACGATATTGTAGAACGGAAAGTCATTGTCAAGACTTAACTTGTAGAACTGAGTCAACGGCAGGTTGGCGCAATACTGGAACGTCTCGGCAAAATCATACGATCGATAGACGCCGCCGTCGCACCCGACTAACAGAAAATCAGGGTCTCGCGGATGGAATGCAACCGCATGATTGTCCACATGCTTCCAGGGACTTTCTACCGTGGTCCAGGTACGGCCACCATCATCGGTGCGTCCTAATTCAACATTGGCCTGGTAAACAACATCGAATCGATGCGGATCAACCCATATCTCCTGATAGTAATGTGGGCCAGTCCCGCCACTGACATAGTCACTCCTGCGTGTCCAACTTTCACCACCATCTTGAGACCGCCAAAAGCCGCCCTTACGGCCAGATAATTCAATGCTCGTGTACATTACCTCTGGCCTTTGCGCAGAAACTGCCAGAGCAATCTTTCCAAGATCACCCTGAGGCAAACCTCGATTTAACTGCCGCCAGGTTTGTCCGGCATCGACCGATTTGTAGATTCCTGATTCAGGGCCTCCATCGATCAACGCAGCAACGGTGCGGTGACGCTGATGGGTAACCGCAAAGACGACATCTGGATTCCTCGGGTCCAAAAGAACGTCCGTTACTCCCGTATAAGGCCCTTTCGCCAGAACCTGTGTCCACGAGTTTCCACCATCGCTCGTTTTGTACAATCCTCGTTGTCCACCAGCAGACCAGAGAGGTCCCTGGGCCGCTACATAGACCGTCTGGCTGTCTCGCGGATCAACGACAATCTTGGCAATGTGTTCGGTTTCTTTGAGTTGCATGTGCTGAAACGACTTGCCACCATCCAGACTCCTGTAGATTCCATCTCCGTAACCGACGTGCCTGCCAGCGACTGCCTCACCAGTCCCTACCCAGATCGTAAAACGATTGCTCGGATCGATCGTGACACAGCCAATCGAATAGGATCCCTGATTCTCGAAAATGGGCTCCCACGTCGTCCCAGCGTTTTGCGTTTTCCAGAGATTCCCGGAGCCTGCCGCGACATACCAAGTATTGGGGCGTTCACGATCAACCGCGATATCAGAGATACGCCCCGACATCAGCGCCGGGCCGATCGACCGCAACCGCAATCCGGCAAATGTCGTGGATTTCATCCGGTTGATCGATTCCTGCTGGCTGAAGCCTTCGGACACCGACAAAAGCCAACAAACTATGATGACGACGTGCCAAGTAAGAACCCGGTTCATTGACAATTCCCCGATCGAATGAAACCCACGGACAGGAGATCGACGACCCCATCGCTTGAGTCTGATTCGCCCGCGACGTCGCGTCAAATTACGCGTACTCGGTCAGTGCTGCGGTACAGACTTGAACACATACCCTGGCAAGTACGCGGTGTACCTCCGAGCAAGACACCGTCTCCAGGCTTTTCGACGATCGGATGGCTTGGGAGGCCTCTAGGAAGTAGAGCCCAGCGCACAGCTACAGTTTATTGGCGCGCAGTTGAGAAAGCGGATAGTGATGGTCACGCCAGCGAATACCACCCCGCCAATAGGTCAGAATGGTATTTCGCACTACGACGTAGACAAACAGCAGAAGTGTCACCGGATACCATAGAACACACCAAAAACGCCCTCCCGCGTCACGGGCCAACTTTCCCGCCGAGAGCAACAAGATCGCTGCGGTTGCCACATAGAGCCAGCGCGCGATGCCAGCCAGCACCCACATCGCAACAAAGGGCGAGAAAAACACTGCCAGGATCAACACGCAGTTGCCGAGCAGAATGCTCGGCCTGTAATCAACACCAGCCAGCACATTTTTTTCCAGCCCAACCACGACTTCTCGAACTGTCGCATACCAGGGAACACGAATTTCCGATGACGCCAGCACCAGTTCCTGACGAAATCCCGCGTTCTTGATGAGCTTTCCCAACTTGATGTCATCATCCGGTCGCATGCGAATCGGCTCGTGGCGCCCAATTTGTTCGTAGACCGATCGACGGACTAAATTAAAGGCACCAATGCCGATGTGAGCAGCACTCTTCGGATCAGTTGCGCGCCAGGGTACAAAATAGCTCAGGAAGAAAACACTGAACACTGTGGCGAAAGACTCCAGGAGCGTCGTCGGCATACTGAAGGCAGGTAACGCAGCCAGATGATCGAGCGAATGCGTTTTAGCATATGACACAGTACTCACCAACGCGCGCGGTCGAAACACCACGTCCGCATCCGTGAAGAGCAGGTATTCACCCGTCGCTACTTCGGCACCGCATTGCAATGCATGGTTCTTGCCCAGCCAATTCTCCGGAAGTGACTCCAAGTGAATCACCACAATGCGTGAATCCTCCAGTGCCACTCGATCAATAATTTCGCCAGTGCGGTCGGTCGACCGGTCATTGACAACAATCAGCTGGATCGGCGAGTACTGTAGTTCCATCAACGAACGCAACCCCGCTTCGATGTCGCGTTCTTCGTTCCTGGCAGCGACCACAATGGAAAGTGATGGCAACGCCCCTGCGCATGAGTCAAGGGCCGCCACACGGCGAATCCGCCGCATGCCAAGCATCAAATGGAGCTGCATTGCTGCCACGATCACCAGATGCAACGATGAAACCCACAGCACTAGATTTTCTGGCAGTGGCATCAGCTTAATCCAAGCACGCGTCGTGCATTGCCACGGTAGATTTTTTCGGTGACGTCAGCGGGCAGATCCAGCATTCGTTCAAACAGCTCGAATTGGGGAATGGGTTGTTTGGGGGTCAGGTAATCGGTTCCAAACATAATGCGATCCTGCCGACGCAGCAAAAACTCGTGACCAAATTCAAGCCCACGGCTGATCGAATTCGCGCCACTTCCAGCAGATAAGTCCCCATACAAGTTGTCGTATTTTTCCATCAGACGATCAATCGCGCCACCAGGCGTGGGTGCCCCCTTTGGATAACCGGCCATTTCAGCGCGGGTGACATTCCCTGAAATCGAAGCCCACCAACCAGGACCATGTCCAATAAAAGTGCAATCCGGATGGTCTTGTAACGCTTTTTCCAGACCGGGCAGACCGGGCAGATCAGTATTGCGCTGATTATCAAGATGAAAAAGAAGTGGCAAACCTACTTCTGCGCACGCTGCGTAAACCCGCATGTTGGTCGGGGCGTCGACCGCGATGCCCGGCTTGTGTTCTCCAAACCCTTTGGCACCCGCGTCCTGGTAACGTTTAAGCATCGCAACCAGGCCAGCGAGCCCCCCTCGATACGACGTTCGCGGGTCGACCGAGCAAAATGGTATTAAACGGTCGCGATGCGCTCGAGTCTCCGTGAGTACAAAGTCACTCGTCAACGGATAACTGGATGCTTCAGGAGAAACCAGAGGCAAAACGACAGCCTGCTCAATGTGCACAGAGTCCATCCACCGCAGCAAGACTTCGGCCGATAGATGCTCAGTACTGTTCCAGGTTTGTCCAAGATGGGTATGCATATCAACGTAGGGACCACGCTTGCCAGACGCAGTGGACCCGTTCAAGCCACCCCGCACCACACCGCAGCCTGCAGCAAGACACCCAACATGCGCCACCACCCGGGAATGAAATTGGCGTCGATTCACCACTGCCGGTCTGCCTCTTGACTCAGTCATGTCAGTTACCCTGCAATACCTGCAACAAAGCGTAGGCGTACGTGACGCCGTACCCCACTCGATTAGTCGCGTTTTTTCTTTTTTTTCTTCGAGCGTGACCGGCGTTTCCGTTTCCGTTCATAACGAATCGTACAGCCGATCGATACCGTCTCTTTTGTTTTGGGAAGTCTACCATCCAGCGCTGCAACAACTGCGAGTTCGAGGTAATTCACCTTGGCTTTCGATGCAGTCGGATTGTCATCCATACCGCCCATGTAGATTACCTGGCGTTTCTTGTTCAACACAAAAAACTCCGGCGTGTACCCGGCTCCGTAGTCTCTGGCAATCTTCTGACTCGCATCAAACAGATACGGGAATGTAAACCCTTTCTTCTCGGCTCGTCGTTTCATCTCAGGGAGGCTATCCGCCGGTATCTTGTTCACGTTGACAGCCACCATACCTACGCGTTTGCCGGCTCCCGTGTGATTCCGGGCAAATGCCACCAGTCGATCTTCATAATCAACCGCGTAATCACAGCTGTTGCACGTGAACACGATGACCAGGACATCAAATTTCTTGAAGCTGTCCAATGAATATTTTTTGCCGTCAATCCCAGGCAGAGATTTCCACTGTGGTCCGGGATCAGAGATTTTCAGTACCGGGTTATATTTGCCGGCAAGAATTGGTCCGCAGGTCAGCAGCCACATCGCGCCAACTGACAAACCGAACCCGCGAAAACTAAATTTCAGCCCAGTCATGCAGTTACTCCCTGTCCACCGTTAACGAATCTTCGATTTGCGGCATCCCGCTGTCCGCCTCAAAATCTCCACGCATGTCACTCACAAAAAGCCCACCAGCCCAGACGTCCCTGGCAGACGCCCACCGCCTCTGAATGCGTCGGCCTGAGAGCGCCCCTGAAACGCAGTGAGGATCTACATTGTCCCAGAACTACGGCCCAGTAAAAGGCACCTCACAGCAATGCATGACGTCACGCTGGATCCCACTCAGACCGACTGCATAATATCCCAATCGGCAGCTGATTCAATCAAAAACCACAACGGTTTTTACTCCCTGGGGCTCTCGATTCTGATAGTGCCAAAGTGACTCATCCACCGAAACCTGGCGTGTTACAAGCTGGCGAATGGCGGAACCGTATCGCGGCCGCTGTGAAACCAGATGCTCCAGTGCGCGTCCCATGTCGACCGGAGCGTTGTTTACGGTGCCCAGATAAACATGATTGCGGAGGATACCGGCGCGCATGATTTCGGCCACATTGTGCTGGCACGGTTGAGGTAATCGCGTACTGCCTTCCCACACCAGAATACCGCATGACGCCAGCGTGCCGGCTGCCTGCATCATCACAACATCGTTGCCGGTACATTCCAGAATGAGATCAAACCCATCCTCTTCGACATCCGCCAGCGCCCAGTCGTATACCCCTTCATGTACATAGTCACAATCAAAACTGGTAACGAGTCCGGCCCGAAAACTATCCGGATCATCGCGGCCATACATCGTGACAGGCCAGCCACGCGCGCGACAGACAATCGCAGCCGCAAACGCAATCGGACCCAAACCAGTCACCAAGACTCGCGGAGCCTGCCGCTGCCATTCATCACCGAGACGAGCATTCTGAATTTGTTCTGCTTCACGCACCGCCTTTTCCGAAACCGAAATCGGCTCAGCCAGAACCGCAGTGTCTTTGATTTCGGGCGAAACAGGGAACAAGAATTCAGGTCGATCGATCCACGCAGGCAAGGAAAACCCATGCTCTGCGACGATGCCACGCTCAACGTAATTGCCCCACGGCACCATATCGACACGACGACGAATCTGATCAGAACTCTCGTTATCCTGTTGTCGAGGACGTCTCACTGCTGGAACAACCAGGTCTCCCGGTTCACAATCGGTGACCTCCGGCCCGACTTGCTCAACGCGTGCCAAACATTCATGGCCCAAGACCAAAAAGCCACTGCCAACCGGACAGGCAGGTGAAGTCGACTCAAGGATATCTCGATCGGTACCACAGATACCAAGCAGCAAAGTTTTACAGCGGACTTCGCCGGGTCCAGGGGGCTCCACTGGCGGGGGTGCGATCAACTTGGGAACCGCTGCCCCAGTGAACGCGGCTACAGAACTGGTCATCACAAATATCCCTCGTAAACAAAATTTCTCGCAGCGCGAAAACGCCGTCTTGGCTTGAAACCGCATCGTAGTCAGCGCCGAGAATACGGAAAAGGGGCACACGCCGACGCCGCCAGGTACCCGGCCTCGATACTACCAGCGGTCAGCAGGCAGAATCTGCGCAGCCAGGTATCGGCAAACCGGTTACTCTTCCGTCCAGTCTTAGGAAATGAATGAGACCACAAACGCAATCGGAATCCGTAACTTTTCCGCATACTTGAGCGAGTCCTATGATCCTGGCGGGCGATATCGGCGGCACCAATGCGCGACTGGGCTTGTTCACATCCCGGGGAGGCGCGCTGTCGGCGGTGGCTACCCATCAATATGCAACCCAGGACTTTGAAAGCCTGGAAAAGATCGTCACTTGTTTCGTGCACACATACGGACACGAAATCAGTTGCGCCTGCTTCGGCGTAGCCGGCCCCGTCATCGCCGGTCGCAGCCAAGGAGTCAACATGGCCTGGCCTGTTGACCAGGATGCACTGGCTCAAACGCTTTCTGGTATCCCCGTCACCTTGATCAATGATCTCGTGGCAAACGCGAATGGTTTAACTCAGCTCGTCGCTCAGGATTACAGAACAATTCACGCAGGAAAAATAAATCCTCAAGGAAACATCGCAATTCTGGCAGCAGGAACCGGCTTGGGAATTGCCAGCGTCAACCGATCAGACGGAGAAGACCGAATCTCACCGTCCGAGGGTGGACACAGCGACTTTTCACCACAAAGCGATGATGACATCGCCCTGCTACGTTTTCTGCGGAAACAGTTCAGTCACGTTAGCTGGGAACGCGTTGTTTCCGGAAGCGGCTTGTGTAACCTTTATGAATTCTTACGTACTCGAGAGCCGGATCGGGAACCGCCTTGGCTGCGTGATGCACTCGCTGAGGGAGATCGAGCCGCGTGCATCGCCAAACATGGACAAGACGGCAGCTCAGAATTGTGCCGTCTGGCACTCCTGCGATTTGCCCACTACTACGGTTCCCTGGCGGGCAATCTAGCTCTGCAGTTGTACACGACAGGTGGCATCTGGCTCGGGGGCGGTATCCCCTCAAAATTGTCCACCATCCTGACAGAACCGACGTTCCTCGACGCATTTCTGAGCAAGGGGCGGATTCAATATCTCTTGGAAGCTATTCCGGTTCATGTCGTATTGAACGACCGCACCGCGCTGCTGGGAGCAGCACAGTGGGCAGCAGCAAGCACGAGTGCGACTTGATCGGCTACTCCACAGCCAGTCTGACTTCGTAAAACTCAAGCCAGCTTCAGCTGCCTGCAGGTCCGCTCCAACGTTGGCCACAAGCCAACACCCTGTAGGGTTGCTTGAGGCCTTCCGCCGCAGCCACAAATTGTTCGGTGTTCACCGTATTGAACTCGAACATTTCAAAATGACAGGGAATCACCAGCCCAGCACCAATATCGCAAGCCAGTTCTGCCGCTTCAGCGCCCCAGAGATTACCGGCAACCCGGCGTGCTGGCAGGCGTCCATTGATTGGCAGCAGTGCCACAGTGACTACCCAAGGTCGTAACTGCTCGACAAGCCCCTCGTAGAGCACCGTATCGCCGCTGTGATAGAGCGACCATTCACCGAAACGGACGACGTAGCCCAGATACGGGTAACGTCCCGCCGCATCCCGGTCCAGTTGCTCATGAGCGGCTGGAACACCGAGAAATTCAAAACCGGCAATTTCCCGAGATTCACCAGCATCCAGTGTGGTCAATCGCGTTTCCGGACACTCTAACCGAGCAGCGGCAAACTCCCGATTCGCAGCGGGAACCAGAACGGACATCTGTGGGTTCACCTGCATCAATGGCAACAGAGTCTCCGCATCTAAATGATCTGTGTGGTTGTGGCTGGAAGTCACCACATCGATGAAATTTAATTGCTGCGGATCAATCACTTGTTCGGTCATGCGCACATGTGGTTTGTCGGTTTCAGCATATTTCAGTGTCAACGAATCAGACAAATAAGGGTCCATCAGCAAATGACGCCCCTGCCACTGCAGCAGAAACCCGCTTTGCCCCAGCCACCAAAGGTGAAACCTGCGTCTGTCCAGACGCGCGGCCTCAATGTCCGCGAGCAACCGCTCACCCGATAATCGAGGAATAATCATGAGCCATCTCCAGACGCCGTCCCGCAGTACGTCAAACGCTCTTTTTACACAACCTGAAGACTCGAAGCTTCTATTATGGCCGCAGTCAACAGGGCCACACGACCCCCAGTAACGACGGCTGCGAACACCAACACTTGACAGCAGAATTCGGACGGTGGATTCCCAGTCGCATCGCGTTCGATTAAGATGCCGCCCGACAACCACGCAGTCCAACATGGAAATCCACTAAGGACGCTCCACGCGTGCAATACGAGACCATAACTTCCGCAGCCGCACTCAAAGATTTCTGTGCGGCGTTACGAACAGCAAACGTCATTGCGTTCGATACCGAGTTTGTCTCGGAAGATACTTTTCGCCCCCAACTCTGTCTAATCCAAGTCGCGATCTCCGATCGACTTGCCATCATTGATCCACTGGAAATCGAAGATGTAAGTCCTTTCTGGAAAGCCCTCACAGAAGGGCAACACATCACAGTCGCACATGCCGCCCGCGAAGAATTTCTCTTCTGCTGGAGGTCTATGGAACAGCGACCCTCGAAGCTAATGGACACTCAAATCGCAGCTGGCTTGATTGGAATGGAATATCCAGCGTCGTACAGTGGCCTGCTGTCCAAGTTACTCGGTGTTCAACTCGCCAAAGGTGAAACTCGTACCGACTGGCGCCGCCGCCCGCTATCGTCCCGACAGCTCGACTATGCGCGTCATGATGTTCTCCATTTGCAAGACCTCGCTGATCGGCTGCAAGAACGCCTGACACAACTAGGACGCGCATCCTGGCTCACCGCGGAAATGGAAAGCTGGCAAACCCGCCTGGAGGAATTTGAACAAGGGGAACAGTGGCATCGAGTCTCCGGTTCAGCAAACCTCCGACCGCGTTCGCTGGCCATTGTCCGTGAGTTGTGGCGTTGGCGCCGCAGTGAGGCTGAACAGCGGAACCAGCCAGCCAAACGTATCTTGCGGGACGATCTGATCGTTGAACTGGCTCGCCAGCAAACCGCGGATTTACAGCGCATTCGCGCCGTCCGCGGAATGAATTTCCGTGGCGCACAAAAGCATCAAGAGGCCATCGCCCAGGCGATTCAACAGGCTCTGGACATACCAGAAAGCGAGTGTCCCAAACGCCCATCGCGGCGATCATCGCGCTCTCACCTGACGCTATTGACACAATTTCTTTCTACAGCCCTGGGGAGTATTTGCCGCCAATCACAAGTCGCCCCCAGCCTGGTCGGCAACTCGCAAGATATTCAAGAACTAGTCAAGTTTCACTTGGATTCGAAGCGTGCCTCAGCTGACCTGCCGGCACTGGCTACGGGATGGCGAGCGGAGATTGTCGGGCAGGCTATTAACGATTTGCTGACCGGAAAATATGCGTTACGGATCAAAGATCCACATAGTGACCATCCACTGGTCCTGGAAACTGCTTCCGGCAACACCTCCACCAGCTGAGGCGATGTCCGCCAGCTAACGCGCACAAAAGCACAGCCAGAAATCCACCGGAACGCAAGAACCTTTGACAGCGGCTTCTGCGTCACCCGCGCATGACAACACGTCGCGGGGCCAGCACGACGTCCACAGAAATCCGATCAGACGCCGACCGAAAGGGAAATTCAAATCCAACGACAATCGCTCACGCACGTGGCTCTTGAGCCGCCATCTGCTCCGCGATCCACGCCTCCAGTTCATCCCAATCAACAGGAGGCAATTTCGACAAGTCTGGGCGCAAACGGACAGCATCCCGGATGTAAACGTGGTCAATTTCGTCCTGTTGTTTTTCGGTATTCCAATGGACTAGAACGCGAATACAACGTTGTAACGCATTGGGGACGTCGATCTCGTTGGTACACAACAAGGGCACTTCTAGCCAACCCATTTGACGTGCAGCGAGCGCCGGAAACTCTCGATTCAAATCGTGCGTCGATGAAAATGTTGCGCTGGCAACATCCTCTTTGCGAATATCATTTCGCCGAATCATCAACGCCAACAGCTGCCGCGCCGCCGCAAGAATCTCGTCACGTGAGTTCGACTCAACGGTCGTTGCTCCACGGACTCCACGGCAAGCCATAACAGATACTCACAGGAAAAGAAACGAATTCTGCAACATAGCAAGATACGACATGCACACCAGCCGGTCGAACAGCCCCCCACCTGGCATGTTCGAGCAACATCGACGAGACAATTTGGTACGCCGCTGCACGGTATCAATAGCGCGACCGGACTACGTTTGTTCGTCTCATGTTCGCAGGTTTCATCGTAGCATTCCCGCGCGAATATGCAACGTGCTGAAAACACCCAAAACACGTCGCTCCAGCACATTAACGAGCAAAACAGACAGGAGCTCGTAGCCGGCTTCGATTCCGCGAAGCCAAGTGCAACTCCCATGGCTCTACAAGACAACCACCAAGAGCAGGATGCTTTCGCGATCCAATCAGTCTGGTCATCGGAAAGGTTTTCGGAAATCGTGCCAGACTGGTCAAGCACGATTCGACATGGACAGCAGAATGCACAAGGAGCTGACACGCCGGGACGGCCCTGGTACTGGAAATGAGCCGGCAAGATCCGCCACCGGCTGACAGTCAAACAGTTCGAGCACGATTCCGGTTCCAGGCAGGGAAATCTCCTGCTGGGGCCATGCCATCAGAAAACTCACTTCCACACCATTGACCATCGCCTGGCAGATCGGGGCGGTCGCCGCAGTGCCACAGACGTCTTTTCCTGCTCCCTGATGTAAACAGGCCTTTGTGGCGCGCCAAGCTGGCGTTTCCCTGTTACAATGCGTCTAGCGTGTCACTGTGTTGCAACGACTCTTCGAGGTTTGTCTTGCCAGCTCGTCCCAAGGCAAACCGGCGGCGCTCCGTGACAAAACACCTAACCAATTGTATATTTCTTCATGAGAAGTCCACGGATTTCTCACCCAGGCAGCCAGTCGCAAAGTGTTCTACCAAATGTCAAATTGTGTTCAGACAGAATTGGACCAAGGTATTGACCGGCAAGGTCACCCTGTCGTGATCGCCTGACCTGCAACCGTTTCCGTGATCTCCGCTAAAAACGAACTTCTTCTTTTCCTTGAACCTTGACTTGAGATTACCGGCATGGACGGAACCAGCCTGGATACCTCTTCGGTGCTGCTCACGGGAGCGACTGGATTCCTTGGTCGTCATTGTCTGAATGCGCTTACCCAACGCTTCGGACAAGTACACGCTGTCGCGCACCGCAAGCCAATCGTAGCTGCGGACTCCGTGATCAAACATGAGGTCAATCTACTCGACCCTGCAGCCGTCGATCATTTAATCGACCAGACACGTCCCTCGCACTTGCTACATCTCGCGTGGGTGAATGCACACAGCACGTTCTGGCATTCCGCAGAAAACCTCCGCTGGCTGGAAGCCAGCCTGCATCTCGTCCAGAAATTTACCGAATGTGGTGGCCAGCGTCTGGTCACCGCGGGAAGCTGTGCAGAGTATCGCTATGATCAGGGAACCTGCCACGAAGATCGAACCCCACTTGCTCCTGATAGTTTTTATGGACAATGCAAACAGAGTATGCAGTCTCTAATTGAATCCTATGCCAGAGAGCAACAACTCAGTTACGCGCATTCGCGTATTTTCCACCTCTATGGGCCACACGAAAATCCATTACGTTTCGTGCCCACTGTGATTCGTTCGTTACTTCACACTTCTCACAGCAAATGCTCCGACGGACACCAGATTCGTGACTATCTGTATGTCGAAGATGCCGCCGACGCGCACACTCAGCTGCTCTGTTCTGACTATCAGGGATGTGTGAACATCGGTTCTGGCTTGCCGGTCTCCTTGAGGCAGTTGGCATCCACCATTCAGTCGCTGGTTGGCCGCTCTGCGCATCTCATTGAATTTGGCCGGATTCCGCGTCGCGATAATGAACCGACGGTACTGCTGGCAGATACCCGTCGAATTTCCCGCGAAATCGGCTGGGTACCACACTGGGATCTCAATGCTGGATTGTTTCATACTATCCAGTGGTGGAAGGATCAGGAGATGCAATGTACTTCTCCTCCTCCGGCCCCAGCCGCTGCCTGAATCGACGGTTCCTGTTCAGACCGGCTCACACTAGCCTGGCCTGACGGTGCGAGATTTGTTTCTGATTTGCCAATTCCGATTTGCAATAAGGCGCAGAGTGCATGGAACTCGAAACCAACACTGCGGGGATTCCAATCCGCGCCCTGGGAACTACCGGAACCAAAGTGTCAATCGTCGGCTTTGGAGGCGGCCATTACTGTCGTAAACACATCGACGAAAACACCTCGGTGCGTCTCATACAAACCGCCGTAGACCAGGGCATGACCTTTATGGACAACGCCTGGGAATATCACGACGGGGAATCCGAGCGGCGCATGGGGATCGCGCTGGCGGGGCGACGTGACAAAGTAACGCTAATGACAAAAGTCTGTGGACGCGACCGCCAGACTGCTCAAACACACCTGGAAGATAGTCTTCGCCGCCTAAAAACAGACGTGATCGATATCTGGCAGTTTCATGAGATCAACTACGACAACGACCCCCAATGGATATTTGAATCCGAGGGCGCGATTCGAGCGGCGGAAGCTGCGCGAGAGGCTGGCAAGGTCCGTTGGATTGGTTTTACTGGCCACAAACACCCGCAAATTCTCGCCAGAATGTTGTCCCAGGACTTTCCCTGGGACACCTGCCAGATGCCAGTCAATGTGTTAGATGCGCACTACCGCAGTTTCCAACGGGAACTACTTCCCGAATTGGCCCGGCGAGGTATCGGGGTCATCGGGATGAAAAGTCTTGGTGGCGATGCGCAACTGGTGGGTGATGTTGGCTTGACGCCACAACAGTGTCGTGGCTATGCCTTGTCTTTACCAATCAGCACACTGGTTTGTGGAATCGAGTCACTGGAAAATCTTGAGCAAGATCTATCCATTGCCCGAAATTTCCAGCCTTATACGACCACCGAGCAGGAAGCACTCGTCCAACAGGTTCGTGACGTGGCGGGGGATGGCCGCTTTGAGTGGTTCAAGAGTACGCGTTACTACGACTCACAATTTCACCAGCAGCAACACGGTTTCCCTGGCTTTGAAGAGGGTTTCCGGTTGTAGTCTGAAATTCACCGAGCGGGGCCCACTCAACATCGGTTCGGGTGTGCAACCGACGAGCGATCTCAATGTAGTCCCGGCGAGGCCCGATTAACCGCGCAGCAATCTGCTCCAATGCGACCTGTTCGCGATCGTAACAGACAACAACATCGCCATCTTGATCAGGCACACTGGTCGGTTCCTGCCCTGTGGCTCGCTGAATTTCTTCAACAAGTCGTCCATCCCCCAGGGAATCTGGAGTAATCACCAGCAGACGCTGGGCCCCCCCCCCCTCGTCAAAGCAGGGGCGTGCTTGCTGGACAAGTTCCTGTACCACTTTGGCGCCAAGATCACTGACATCTCGCGACACGAGGTCTACGTTGAAGTTCTTGACAATCTGCAGGATCGCATGACGTGAGGATTTACGGACTTCCAATTTGAGTTGCTGACGACTCTCCATCTGACCAAGCATCAGTGAAAGCCGGCGATGTGAACTGAAAAATCTACTTGCCAGATCGCGGTCAACTTGTTCGATCAACGCTGCCTCTTCTGATCGCAATCTCTCCGACAAGTGGACAGAACGATCCTGTTCCGACATTGGTTGACTCGTTTCACGAACCCCTGGCCGAACCGCGAACTCATCTGCAAGTTGATTCAGGTCTTTCGCCAGCTCCTGCAGACGATCCATTGCGGTATTGACCTGGGCTGAGATGCCGCGGATCAGGTCACCGACTGATTTCTCCAGCAGATGTTGCAACCGTGTTTCAGCGTACTGCTTTGCCTGATCCCGCAGTTCCGCTGCAACGATCGCAGGTCGCCTTCGAGCTTGCTTCGCGAATGCATGATTCTCAAACGATTCCAACCGTTGTTCCCATGCACTCTGGTACTCGCGGGATACCTTATGGATCGCATCCAACTGTTCCACCAAGAGATGGACAACCCGCTGTGCTCCAGGCACCCGTAATTCTCTCCGGTCTACCAAACTGACAATCCATTCTGAACATATCTTTCCCAGCTGGACTAACCAAGGTCGCAAAGTCGTTTCAAGTTGTTCTGCCAGGAGCCCACAGGCTGTGTCGTTCGTCAGATACTGGTGGCGCACTCCCAATGCCCGGTCAATGGCCTGTACCACTTCACGTAAATCTGTTGCCGAGGGAACATTCCCCACAGCAGGACCCACCGTCTCGGCGATTAATTGTTCCAGATAAGATTCCTGATCCTGGTCCAGCAGACCAGCCAACAGGTCAGCGACTCGGTCCCGCAATTGGTCACCTGCGAGCCCCCATTCCTCGAGCTGGCACAGAGCCAATTGTCGACAGAGGTCGCTCTCCGCCAGGTGACGGCCTCCGGAGTGATACCTGGTTTCATCCATTTCACTTTGGACAGAACCTCTCCAACCTCGTACTACCATGCGACAAATACGTTCCACATCGTTATCTGAAATGTACTCTCGAATATTTGTAAAACCGGCAATCCCGAGGGTTCGCAAATAGCCATCTGCCAGAGGTGCATCACTGCTGCGCGGTTCCAGAGCGCGAAATTGATCCAGAACTTCAGCGGAACCAGGGATAACAGACCGGTAAAGGTATTCCGCCAACAAACCGGTTGCCGTGTCAAACCGGTCTTCGTTCAAGTCATCTCCTAAATGCACCATATAGGTCGACTGAAACGCCGATGGACGGTCGTAATACGCGGGCAGGTCGCAGGCGTGGTCTCCTGGGTAGGCGCCCCCATCTACACAAAAGTGATAGAGCTCGCTCAAAGCCGCATAGGTATTGGCAACGGCGAGATCCCGAGCTTTCGTTTGACTCGGTGTGCTATGTGAGAGAATGCCACACACACGTTCGTCCGAGAATCCCAGTTGTGCCAGCACTGTGCGTACCGCATAGGCGAGATCCGGCAACATGCCGCTCGCAGTGCCACCAGCCAGGGAGCCTACAATGAACACACGCGGACCGGAAAGCGTGCCCGTGGTGGTGGCATCCGACTCTTGATAATGGGCCATCGATGAAGCAATCGTTTTCCGCAAACTATTGAGCACCGCCGCGCTATGATCCACAAATGCCAATCGTCCAAGCGGCCTGAGACCCTCTGTCCGTAACGACCTGGGAATATTGTATAGCCAGCGCCGACTCATCCATTGGAGAAGTTGCTGGGATTGTGAGCGATAGTCTTTACTGGGGCGAAGTGGCATGGCCAATGTCTGGCTGTCGTGAAGCGTGGTTGAACTTTCACCACGCGTCGCGTCCGCTAACGCGCTGATGTCGGTATCAAGGAGCAGCATTTGAATTTGGCCCGACACTTGTGGCTCACCAAATCGATCACTCAATCGCTGCTGCAAATGGCGGAACGTGCGCGCGGCTGTCCCACCCACTCCCAGAAAAATGGTCGGACACAATTGCGGCGGCTGTACCACTGCTTTCAAAGCGGGTAATGATGCGACTTGATGCGAAACGCGTACTAGTGTTTCGGTCCGTTTGACAGAACGCGGCTTCTGCGATTCGATCGACGCCGTCTCACAGATCTGCAAGCTGCCAGCAGCACGGTTTTGGATAACAGCCCGCCGCGGCGGCCGTCCTGTGCGCACGTCCGCATGCGACAAGTTCTCGACAAGAGAACGACAATTTGGGAATCGCCTCTCCGGATTCTTGCTCAATGCACGACCAATGATGGCCTGATCGCTACGTGACAACCTGGAAAGGTCGGGGCGCCGGTGAAGATGTTGAACCGCCAGTTGTGCTGCAGTCTGCCCCTCAAAAGGTAAATGCCCGGTCAGCATCTGCTGGAAGACAATCGCCAGGCTGTACTGGTCACTATACCGATTTGGCTGATCATCAAAGACTTCAGGCGGAGCATAGTTGGGAGTCAAACCCGCCGCATTCGAGACTTCGGCCTCACGCAGGTTCTTGATCAGCCCAAAATCGGCAACCTTCACACGACCTCCGAGGAGTAGCAAATTGGCCGGTTTGATATCCAGATGCTGCAATCCATGGTGCTGAAAAATGTAATCCAAACCGTCCGCCGCATCGCGCAAATAAACCAGCAACTCGTCACGTGGTATACCGATTTTGTCTTGCCGAAGACATGCTTCAAAACGATCTTCAAGACTACCGTCGGCCAATTCCGTGACAATAACCAGACAATCACGAATGACTTCAATCCGCTCCAATGAAAGCAGAAAAGGATGATGGGCATCCTTGATACGGTTCAGCGCCTTTAATTCCCGGGCAGCTCGCGCATCATCATGACGCCCAAGCACAATCTTGATTGCTTTCTCCAGCCCTCCCGGAGCTTCTGCTTTCCAGACATCACCAAATCCACCGGAACCAATTCTCTCCAGAATCCTATATCCTGGAATCGGTTCCAATAGATCAAGTTCAGGGTTCGAGAGAACTTCGGTTTCCATGCCTGCCACCAGAATCAAGCGGACTCGCCTAGAACCATCGCAAAGTAGCTCGCTACAACGCGATCAAAGTATTCAGGCTTCATTGAAAATTCAACATCGCGGTACGTACACATATTCCGAACTTGAGACAACAAATCGCGCGGATGACAGCGTCTCAACGCGCGTCCTACCGTGCGGTAATGACACTCCAATAGATCCTCAACCACATCGGCACGATAATCACACCCGAAGTGGTAACAGCAAAGCTGAAACAAATGATGAAATTCTTCTTCAGATGGATCACCTACTTCGATCTTGTAGGGAATACGACGCAAGAACGCTTCATCAACCAGTTCGCAAGGCTCCAGATTCGTCGAAAAGATAATTAACTGCTCAAAGGGAACCTGAACCTTCTTACCACTAGGTAATGCCAAAAAATCATGACGGTTTTCAAGCGGGATAATCCAACGATTCAGCAAGTCCGCGGGAGCCACACGCTGACGACCAAAATCGTCTATCAACAAGCACCCACAATTACTCTTGAGCTGTAGCGGGGCTTCACAAATGTTACTGCGTGTATCGTGGCGAATTTCAAGGTTGTCGAGCGTCAATTCACCTCCGACCACGACCGTCGGGCGTTTGATTCTTATCCATCTGCGATCATGTGACTGAGCATTCAATAACCCTTCCGAACTCGTATCCACCATGTGATGGTAAGAAGGGTCATAGAGCTTGATGACCTGGTCCCCATCGATGATGGTGCTTGGAATCCAGATCTGCTGACCAAAACAATCGGTAATTCTCCGGGCAAGCGTCGACTTTCCATTTCCCGGCGCACCGTACAAAAACATCCCAGCGCCGGAGTTCACCGCTGGACCCAATAAGTCGAAAAGATCTTCGGACACTGAAATGTCAGCCACTGCGGCCTCCAGGTCCTGGCGACGCGGCGCCTCTGCACTAATCGACTGGGCGTCAACCGAAATCACATAGTCCATCAAGGGGACTGGTGCCGGTCCTACATAGGCACAGGTGTCCATGGCAACCCGGGCCTGGGCCGCCCCTTTTTCCGTCAGGCCATAGTAATAATCGTTGAACGGCGCCGGCCCAGCGTGTACCAGCACCTGGCGTGTACGCAGGCTACTCAGTACTTCCTCCAGCATACCAAACGGCAAACAGAGGTGATCGGCAACGTTTCGACCGCTCAAAGTCCCATGGATCAGAACGTTTTTACAGATCAACGATTCGATGAAAGAGACCGGAATCCCTGCCTCCTCAACGGTCTGGGGTGCGGTTGGCCAGAATGCATCATCGGACAGAATCGTTGCCAACAGGCCCAATTCAACTTCTGGAAAATGTGTTGTCAGCATGCCAGGTATCCAGGCGTGATTGGAAAGAGTGTTCCAGTTTCCAAATTTCCCCAAACAAACTTTAGGTTACTTTTTGGACACCTCGACCTATTCGCCCTGAACGGCAAAACCATTCAACCTGAATAACCCGCGTTACCGCACCTTCTTCGTTGCTCGTTCTATTTGTGGCGTAGAGTTTTTCGAGACACTGTTGGCGGACCTGTCATGACCCGCTCTCAGTTCCACGCTAATCGCGTTTCACATTTCCAGGAAAGTACTGTGACGACTGCATTTCATCCTGAAAGCATCTCCGGCAAGCAGGGGAACGCTGCGTGGTTTCTGTCAGGATCACTTGGTCCGGGGGGTGCCGTCACAGATGTCCCCGTCAATTCGACACCGTTCGTCGTAGGACGCAAAACGAACTGTTCACTTTGCCTGGCTGCACCGACGGTATCTGGCCAGCACGCAACGATCAGTATGCAGGGTGAACGGCTGTTGATTACAGATCTGGCAAGCACCAATGGAACCTACGTCAACGGCCACCGTATCAAACAACCTACAATCCTTAACGACAAAGACCTGATTCAATTAGCGGATGCCCCTTTTCGTGTCCGTGCCCAAGTCACTCAAACCGACACACAAACCCAGCCTGAGAATGCATACAACGACGCGTTAGCGCTTGTGGAATTTGACCGTTTAATGAGCGCACGACTTGTCGCGCCGCGCTACCAGCCCATCCTCGACCTGAGCCTTCAGGAAACCTCTCCGACTTCACAGACACCAGCATCCCATTGCCCGCAACACATCGTTGGTTATGAAGTCCTGGGAAGGAGCGATTTACCTGGCCTGGAAACTCCTGCTGCAATGTTTCAGGCCGCCGGCCGCCTGGACTTGCAAGTGCCGCTCAGTCGGATGCTACGCTGTGAAGGTGTACAGGCGACACGGACCGTGACCCCACTGCCCCGCCTGTTTATCAACACTCATCCGTCCGAATTAGACGAAGCAGGGCTGATCGAATCTTTGCAGGATCTGCGCAGGCTGGCGCCTGCACAAGAACTTGTACTCGAAATTCATGAATCTGCCGTCACGGACCTGTCTGCAATGCACCGTTTGGCTACGGTTCTCCGTGACCTCAATATGGGACTGGCATTCGATGATTTCGGAGCGGGCCAAACAAGACTGGTTGAATTGATCGAAGTACGACCCGATTACGTGAAATTTGACATGAGTCTGATCCGCGACATCGACACCGCGCATCACGAACGGCAACAAGTCCTGAGGCAGCTGGTCATTATGGTGCAAGAATTGGGTAGCACACCTCTGGCTGAAGGAATCGAACGCTCTGGAGAACTGGAAACTTGCCGACAGCTTGGGTTTACACTGGGGCAAGGTTATTTTCTGGGTTCCCCACAATCTCTGGAAAACATTGCTTGCCCCAGTGGTGCCGGATAACACCTCCTGCGGTTTTCTTTCAATGCAGCGTGCTGTATTCCGGGCAACCAATAGACCGGCTGGCAAGGCCCCGTAGCTGCCCTCTTGATGGCACCCTACAATCGCCACCGCGGCGTGTCTTTATTGTCCAGGACTCCTCCTCTGAGGCTCCGAGAAACTAATTCCGCTTCCGCAGCGTGGACAGCGCCAGAAAAATACGGACAGGATTCGCATCTTGCATCAAAGGGCGGGATTGTCATGGGCCACCTACAAGGAAAAGTTGCCGTCATCACAGGAGCTGGCAGGGGAATTGGCCGAGCGCATGCGCTGTCGATGGCTGCGCAGGGTGCACGTCTGGTAATCAATGATGTTGGCTGTGAACGAGACGGCAGCGGCCAGGGCTCTGCCGCAGAAGATGTCGTCGAAGAAATTCGCGCAACAGGGGGGGAGGCGGCTATCAGTTCTGACGAAGTTGGCAGCAGTCAGGCTGCGCAATCCATCATGCAAACTGCACTGCGAGAATTTGGCCAACTTGACATCCTGGTTAACAACGCAGGAATCCTTCGTGATCGCACATTGCTAAAAATGACAGATGACGAATGGGACGATGTCATTCGCGTGCATTTGAAAGGTACCTTTTGTTGCCTCAGAGCGGGGGCCCAGATCATGAAAGACCAAGGAACCGGTGGTCGGATCATCAACACTTCTTCCAGTTCAGGGTTATTGGGAAACTTCGGTCAGGCAAACTATGGGGCCGCCAAGGCGGGCATTCATGCTTTAACTCGTATCGCAGCTGCCGAACTTGGACGCTATGCCATCACTGTCAATGCAATCGCGCCACTTGCCTGGACGCGCATGACAGACGATCTTCCCAAGGGAACTTCCTTGTCACAGCAACAAGCGATGTCACCCGACTTCATCTCTCCTGTCGTCGTTTTTCTGGCTAGCGATGAAGCAAGAGACATCAGCGGAGAAACGTTCGGTGTCGAGGGAAATCACGTATTTTGTTACCGCATGATGGCCAGTCACGGCATTACAAGAGCGAGCGGAGATGGGCCTTGGTCATTTGAAGAATTGCGGGACCTGATTCCTCGAGCGATTAGCTGGTAAACAGGCAATTGGCCTAGCGTTGTTACACGATATACCAATTGAAACCCGCAAGGCAAAAGAACACCGCGGGTTGCACACGCTCACACCACACAGATGCGGCTTGACGCAAGAACTACCCATCGATGAAGACCGTTTGACAAAGCACGCTGCGAACAGGCAGACATCTACTGTCGAAAACCTGGTCAGCCAGATTTACGTGGATTCAACTCGTGTTCCATCCGCCAGCCCGGCAAAGTCTGGGACTCCTGGGGTTCAACAAGTTTTCCGTAGAGCTCAGGCCTGCGTGCCTTCAAGTAGCGGCGGCCTGAAGACTGTGCAAGTTTATCAGCAGTCAATAAACCCACTACCACATCGTCATCCAGCGCGCGACTTTCGGCGACGATTTCACCATAAGGGTCCAGAATCATCGCGAGGCCAGGCTTGACCGTGTCGTAATCCCAGCCAATCGGATTGCTGAATACCGCATAGATACCATTTTCATACGCCCTGGCCGGCAGCCAGCGCATAAGCCACTCTCGTCCTTTGGGACCCTGGAACTCTTGCCGCAAACGCACAGGATCTTCGTGACGTCTATCCCATAACGCTCGCTCCACAACTCCCCGTCCCGGCATCACGGAAGGCAGACAGCCCGTGACGTGTGGCATGATAATGATCTCAGCGCCCAACATCGCCGTGAGCCGCACATTTTCGGGCAGATTGTTGTCGTAACAGATCAGAAATCCCACCTTGCAACCCAACAGGTCGATCACCTGGTACTCTGATCCGGCCGACAAGTGAGGATTGACAAAAGGATGGATCTTACTGAACTTGGCCACAAACCCGTCTGACGAAACCGTCACGTAAGTATTCCAAACCCGGTCTTGCGTGTCGCGTTCAAACAAGCCAGCCATGACAACGGTTTGAAATTCAACCGCGATAGCTTCCAGTGCTGAGATTGAAGGGCCAGAGGGTACCGGCTCTGCAAGCTTCAGCAAAGCGGGTTTGTCAAGCGGCTGAATCCATGAGTAACCGTGAATACAGCCCTCATGGAAACTGACGAGTTCCGCGCCCAAATCCACTGCCCTCCGCGTGAGATCACGTATGCGTGACAAGTTGTACGCGGGATCATTATCCCGATGTTCAAACTGGCACGCTGCGACTCGCACATTGCGCATCAAACTGTTCCTCCACTGAGTACCCACAGCTGCTTGACAGAACGCCGCGCTAGCGAGGAGTTTCTCCTTGCCGCGGCTTCTTGATCCATCTCTGAGGCAACTCAAAGATCCGCAACGCCCAGTCCGACTTTTTGAGTTGGTCGATCATGGCGGCTGCCAGAATTAACGACCCAAAGACAACCATCTGTTCATAGGTTGCAACACCCTGCATATTCAAACCATTCTGGATGATGGCAATAATTCCGGCACCGACCAGTGTCCCAAAAATCCTCCCTTCTCCGCCCGCCAGGCTAGTACCACCCACCACGACTGCCGCAATCACGCGCAACTCGTAGAGTTCCCCCGCATTGGGACGCCCTCCTTCAAAGCGCGAGGCATCCATTACGCCACTCAAACCGGCGAATGCTCCACACAGCGTGTAAACAAAAATGAGCACCAGCATGACCGGGACACCTGACAGCCTCGCAGCTTCGCGGTTTCCTCCGACGGCATAGATGTAACGCCCTACCGGCGTATTAGTCATCAAGATGTGGGCCAACAGGTAGAGCAAGAGCGTCAACAGGATCGGATTGGGAATCCCAAACAACTCTCCATTACTAAACGCGCCAAACGCCTCGTGATCAATCTTGACGGCTTCGGGCGTCCCTTTGGTCCCACCGCCGGAAAGAAAACTCTGGTAATCGACAGCGATGATCAATGCGAGGCCACGGGCCACCATCATCATCGCCAGCGTGACCACAAATGCCGGAATATGACAGACCGTTACCATGATCCCGTTCAAGGTTCCGCTCAGCGCACAAATCCCGGCCCCAATCAGACAGCCCGCGATCAGCCCCCCTAGCCCGGCATCCTCACCTCCCCACCAGCGTTGGATCATCACCGCGCTAATGACTCCCGAGAGAGCCAATAAACTCCCCACGGACAGGTCAATTCCAGCGGTAATGATGACCATCGTCATACCAATGGCAATGATCGCTATATCTGCATTGTTCTTGAATACGTTGAGAATATTTGACCAGGTGAGAAAACTCGGCCACATGTAACTCTCAGGAACATGCACTTTTGGCACCTGGGGCAACGACAGCTGATTTGCCAAGCGTTTCAGGCGGTCAACTTTAAGGGGGCCCCACTGGGTCCCCGCATGGTGCGTCGCAACCGCCTCGAGCGGATCATCAGAACTGATGCGACGCAGCGCACGGCCCGCATCCACAGGCGCTTTTGCAAAGACTGTTTCACGTACATGCCCACCAAGCTCTGTCAATTCACTGGAAATTGCCTTGGCAAAGACACGATCTGCTACGGTATCGCGCACGATAATCAAGGTATCGCTCTGAACACCATGCCTGGCAATGATCGACTGCGCCAGCGATCGTCCGGCAGCCGCATTTGTGGGATGCTGCTCGCTCCAGGTGACCACGCTGTAGTACCCGCACAACAGCAAGAACACCAATAGAGAACCATACTCAGAAAACAGTCTTTTCATCACCACTCGACAATCCGTACCAGGTCCTGAAATACACTCCGCACCGAACGCCTCGCTCTGCGCCATCTTCACCGCCGACCATTACACCTCCAACAGGCGGCGGCCTCCGTCAGTTATCGTAACCGCAACGACGCAATCGTTACTCCACTGCCAGCTCCATAATTTGCTCCTGCGTCGCAGTCGCGACTTCGCGAATCTCTCCATTAATCCGGCCTTCGCGCATCACCAGGATACGATCTGCCATTCCCAGTGCTTCCGGAAGCTCACTCGTAATCATCAAAATTGCCTTGCCCTGGTCTGCTAAATGATTCAATAGCTGATAAATCTCATATTTGGCACCCACATCAATTCCCCGTGTGGGTTCATCAAAAATGATCACTTCCGCATTCCGTTCCAACCATTTCGCCAGCACTACTTTTTGCTGATTGCCACCCGAAAGTGTCTGAGCCTGCTGATAACGGCTGGATATCTTGACTTGAAGACGATCGACATGGCCGTCCAGCGCCCGGCGTTCCCGCAATTGTGAAATCCAGCCCCACGGAGCAAAACGACGCATATTCGGCAAGCCGAAGTTCTCGATCACGGCCATGCCAAGTACAAGGCCCTGCTGCTTGCGATCCTCTGTGAGCAAACAGATACCTGCGTTAATTGCATCGCGCGGATTGCGAATGGCCAATTTCTCTCCATCCAAATTGACCGATCCCGACTCCATTCGATCGGCCCCAAAAATCAGCCTAGCGGCCTCCGTCCTCCCCGCACCAACCAGGCCCGTCAACGCCAGGATCTCTCCTCGATGCACCTCCAGTGACACGTCCTTGACTGCAGCCCCTCTTTTCAGATTCCTGGCCACCAGTCTGGGGCCACCGATCGCAGCCGGTTTCTTGGGAAATTCCTCCGACAGGCGCCGGCCCACCATCATTTCAATAATCGCCTCGCGAGTCAGACCGGATACCGAACGCGTCTCGACGTGCTCACCATCCCGCAACACCATAGCCCGATCCGCAATCTCCATCACCTCGCCGAGCCGATGGGTGACATAGAGAATTCCAATACCTTGCGCTTTCAGTTCACGGATGACCGCAAACAACCGATCGACTTCCCGAGGCGAAAGTGCGGCACTCGGTTCGTCCATAATGATCACGCGTGATTCGACCGCCAGTGCCTTGGCAATTTCCACCACCTGCTGCTGGGCAACAGATAGAGAGCGGCAGAGCTTGTCAGAATCCACGACAACACCAATCCGCTTGAACAGCGAACTGGCGTGTGCACGTTCCTGGCGTTTGCCAAGAAATCCCCAGCGCGTACTTTCTCGTCCAAGAAAAAGATTCTCTTGCACGGAAAGTGCCGGCACTAAATTGAATTCCTGGTAAATAACGCTGATTCCCAGTCGACGCGCATCAACGGGACCGGCAATCACCTCAGATGCCCCATGAACCTGCAACGACCCCTGATCTGGCGCGTGCGCACCACCCAGGATCTTGATGAGTGTGCTCTTGCCTGCACCATTCTCACCCAACAGTGCCAGGACTTCACCTGCGTACAAATCCAAATCGACATCACGGAGCGCGTCAACACCTGGAAAGGACTTGGTGATCCCCCGCATCTGTACCAACGGCATGTCGGTGGCAGACACTCCATCGGCAAGTTCATTCATAGCGGATCCGATCGGACGACCAATTACTTCCACCGTAGATCATTGCAGATCCGGATCCTGGTCGGCATCCGCTTTCTTGTACAATTTAGGAGTGATCAGATTGACTTTTTCAAACTCTTCACCGTCCAGATATTTCTGGATATTCTGCATTGTGAGAATCGCCATCTGGTCAGGGAACTGGATCGGATCAGCGTAAATTTCACCGTCCTTGATCGCTTGTTTGCCTTCGATTTGCCCATCAAAACCGATGATCCGTACCTGATCCGCTTTACCTGCTTCCTCTAGTGCTTTACGTGCCCCGAGCGCAGACGGATCATTGATCGCAAAAATACCCCGCAGATTGGGATAAGCAACGATCGCGTCAGCTGTCGCATTGTGGCCCACGTCGCGGAGTCCACCGCCATTGAGTTCTGCCACCACGTTAATTTTTCCATCGGCCCGCTTTTCATTGGTCGCATTAACGACATCGGTAAATCCGTTGACACGTAGCACACAAGAGTTGGCTTGTTTGAAGTGGAGCACTAGAACATCGCCACCCTCTTCCCCCAAAACTTCGGCCATCGCTTCCCCCGCTTGCCTGCCGCCAGCATAGTTGTCCGTGCCGACGTGGCCCGCGATTTCTGCATCCTCCGAAACGCATTGTAAATCGCAAGTAAAAACAGGAATCCCAGCGTCATTCGCTTTCTTGATTGCTGGACCGATCGCAATCCGGTCAGCGGGATTCAGCACAATCGCGGTGACTTTCTGGGACAGGTAATTGTCCAGATGTTTGGCCTGCGTATCGACATCGAGATTTGCATCATTGACGAGAACAGTAAATCCCTGTTTCTCCGCTTCCGCAGTCAACGTATCGGCAATAATCTTGAAAAACGGATTCTTCAGCGTCAGCACGGAAAATCCAATCGTCCCGTTCGCGCCACCCGCTCCTGAATCCGCTGCACCTCCAGCACTACTGCCGCTGTCGCCACCCGCATTCGCTGCGTCAGCCACCGTTGAGTTAGCCGCTTCATTGGATGCACCGTCAGAAGAAGCCGAACCACCACCACAACCCGTCAAACCGCACAACAACAAACCAATGAACACAAAACGGTAACACTTCATCGATGGGCTCCCAGGCAGGCACTACATGATCTGGACAATGCTGACGTTGACTTATCATGTCGCATCCGCATCACAAGCTCAAGCAGGAAGACCGCCACGAAATGGCCAAAACTTGCCGGTTCGATCATCTGTGCCTCCGTGTGCATGGCCAGACCGACCACTACCAGGCCTGAAACGGATCCCTGGAACCTCATTTCAGGCCGCTCGAGGTCACGGCAACCGACGATGCTGCGTCCCAGGATGGCCCTGCTTCGGCACCACTTTGATCCTGCCCAGGTTGGCAACGGGCAGACGCTGGTCGCTAAATCAGGTAATGTGAAAGCCGGTCACAAGACGGCGGCTCTCGGCTTCCTTTTCTGCATGCCCGTTGGCCCCACACTTTGCATTCTTGATAAGGTCACTTTGCATGAGCACTTTAAGTCGCACACGCCCGTCTGTCGGCGGACTGAACGGTGCAGTGGCCTCCGCGCACCCGCTCGCCAGCCAGGCGGGACTGGAGACCTTGCGTACTGGTGGAAACGCGATCGACGCCATTGTTGCGACGGCAGCCACATTAAATGTCGTAGAACCCTACATGAGTGGCATCGGTGGTGTTGGCTTCCTGCTCTTTCACCCGGCAGGTGGGGATACACGCGTCCTCAACTTTTCCGGCTACGCACCGCGGGCAGCCACCGCCGATCAATTGACTCCAGAAGACCAGGACATCGGTCCCAAGGCCTGTCTTGTGCCGTGCAATCTGGGAGGCTGGCTGGAAGCGCTCCAGGCACACGGCACGCAGCCCGCTGACCAGGTGTTTTCCCGTGCCATCGAACTCGCCGAGCGTGGGTTTCCGCTGCATCCGGTCAACGCGCGGATGATCGAAGCAACCTTACCGCGTTTGAACGAGGCGGGACGCGCCATTTACGGACAGGTAGAACCACGTATCGGCAGTGTGCTCCGTCAGCCCGCTTTGGCGGAGACATTGCGCAATCTTGCCGCGCACGGTGCCGAGTGGTTACATGGGGGACCTCTTGGCCAGAAGATGGCGGACTACATACAGTCGGAAGGGGGCCTGCTGACAATCGAGGACCTGCAAGACCCAAAACTCGAGTGGCAAGAACCAATCTCCATTTCTTATCGCAATCTGGAGATCAAGACCTGTCCGCCCAATTGCGAAGGATTCCAGATCCTGCAAACCCTGAAGTTACTGGAACCATATGACCTGCAGACAATGGGTCACAACTCGGCCGCGTACATTCACCTGTTAAGTGAAACGATCAAACTCGCGACGGCCGATCGGATCAAGTGGTCAGGAGATCCCAGGTTCCATCCACTTCCACTGGAAGAGTTGCTTTCTGAATCCTATTTGGCGGAACGCCGCGACCAAATTGACTCACAACGCGCATCCCACAGCGAAGGAGAACGCTGGCAAGGAAAACGTACAGACGCGCACGTCTCCCCAGGCAAAGTCGACGGCCTGACCACACATCTGACTGCGGTCGATGCAGCGGGAAATGCGGCCAGCATCACGCAATCGCTGGGCAATGGGTTCGGTTCCGGAGTCTTTATTCCTGATACCGGAGTAGCCATGAACAACTTCGCGTATTGGACCGAAATCGATCCTGACTGCCCGACGCCAGGACTCATCGGACCCGGCAAACGATGGTCATGTTGCATGTCCCCGGTACATGTCTTTCGAGACGGACAATTCTGGTTCTCAATGGCCACGCCGGGAAGTTATGGCATCCTGCAAACAACCGTTCAAATGATCCTCAATGTCGTCGAATTCGCGGCGGACCCGCAAGCGGCAATTGAGGCCCCGCGTTTCCGGGTTTATGAAGAAACACGAATGGAAATCGAAGACCGCGTTTCAGAGCGCGTGCGCAATGAGCTAACGCAGTGGGGTCACTCGTTGGAACTGATCGGCGACTACTCACTGCTGGTTGGTGGTGGCCAGTCAGTGATGATCGATCCGGTATCCAAGGCCCGCGTGGCCGGCGCCGATCCACGACGCGATGGCTACGCTGTCGCCTATTGACGGTAGCATTGCGCAACTCTGTTCTCACAGAGGGCACCACGTTCCCACACAGTGCACCACGACCGCCATCGCGTTGAACCGCTTACTGCAACTCAAGTTCGCAAATGTCGATCAAACCAGTCGCGTGTTCGCTTCCACATTTCATCGGATAGTACGTGACCACTACCCGCTTCAATGTAGTGGGAAAAATGCGCTGGTGAGCCGGCATCCGCATAGTGCGCCGCAATCGTTTTCACTCCGGCGCGAACTTCATCAATCGGACTGCCGGTGTCCAGTTCACCAAAATTCATCAACAGCGGCCTGGGGGCAATCAAACCGGCGATGTCCGGCGTATCGCCAAATGGATAGATCCCAGGGACAAAATTAGGAAAACAGTGCAGCAGATGTTCTTCATGAATGCCCTTATAAGTAGGAAGACAACAGTTTCCTACCAGGCACTGAAGACGCGGTTCCCAGGGGCCCACCAGCCAGGTGTGCGTTGACCCCATAGAGTGACCGTAACAACCGATCCGTTCTGCCTGTACTTCCGGTCGCTCTGCAAGAAGATCAACAGCTCTGCGCATGTCGAGAATGTTCTTCCAGGCCATGCACTTGCCAGCGACCACGTAACGTAGAAATTCATAGCGTTCAAATCGGCCAGCCGTCAACTTCTTTGTGGGATCCTGCCGCTCTTCAAAACAGAGCGCGTCAGGACAGAGCACCACATATCCGCAGCGTGCAAGGGCAGCGCCCGTGTGATGCATCGGATTGCCTGCTAATCCGGCTGGTTCACTTTTGCCCAGATGATACTGTCCGGCGTGCTGATGCCAGACCGCAACCGCCGGCGCCGGATCCGCAGCGGATACACCATCAGGTATCAGTAGGAGTGCGGGAACGCGATCGCCAGGCTCAACTTCGTAGTCAAGCGATTCGATGCGAAACCCCTGATGTTTCTGATGCTCTCGGAGTCTTACACTGAGATCACAGGGGTCCGGCCACTGCCCGCCCAAACAATGCAGCAGTTTCTGACGGAATGATTTCATCGTTACCTTTTCCGGCGAATCACCTTGCGGTGCAGCGACAAGTTGATTCGATGCGAGTGCTGCAGACGCTACGACTGCAGACTCTTGAAAAAATACTCGTCGATTCTGAGGCATAACGGACTCCCGGATAACAAAACACAATGGCCATCTCCGGCAACTTGCAACCAGAACCCTGTTGCCGGACACTTACCCAGCGGATGAAGGCACAGCTGGAAACGGTCATCAAACGTTGGACAAATGTTCCCACCGGCGCAGAGACAACATACCATGTGCCGCGCCGACCTGCCGCATCACACGGCGAAAACCTTTTGTCTTGTTACCATACTCACTTCGCCAGTACCCGACACACTTGCAGTTCCGCGCACCAGGACAGCGCCGCATCGGCCAGTCGTTGCGGGCACGAAGACCCTCACCAACGCCCCTGGTTAGCCCCGTTTCGTTCGCCTTGATTTTGCAGGAGGAATTCACCGTTATGAAACTTCAAGGAAAAACCGCGATCGTCACTGGAGCCAGTCGAGGAATCGGCTGGGAAGTGGCGTTGGCTTATGCGCGCGAGGGCGCTGATGTGGTAGTTTCTGCACGCTCAGAAGAATCGCTGCGAGAACTGGTTGAGCGGATTGCCGAACTGCGACAGCGCGCCATCGCAGTCACCGCTGATGTGGGAGATGCAACGGCTGTAGAAAAGCTCGTGAACACCACCTTGGAGGAATTCGGGAAGGTCGACATCCTGTGCAACAATGCCGGATTGTTGGAAATTGGTGAGGTCGATCAGCTCGCAGTCGCGGCCTGGGACCGTGTCATGCGCGTCAACGCACGCGGGCCTTTTCTCTGTTCCCAAGCCGTCTTGCCAATCATGAAGTCGCAAAACTACGGACGCATTGTCAACATGTCCTCAGGCGCAGCGATTCGTTGTGCAGCAGGCTATGCGGCCTATAGCGCCTCGAAAGCTGCACTCAACGCTTTAAGCCTGACCACCGCGATCGAGGTTGCAGACTATGAAATCCTCGTCAACGCAATGAGTCCAGGCTACCTGAAAACCGCAATGAACCCCGACGGCACTCGGCCGCCAACGGACGCAGTACCAACCGCCGTCATGTTAGCATCGCTTCCCAGCGATGGGCCTCGTGGACGCTTCTTTCGATTTGAAGAGGAAATGATCGTGATCCCGGAATCACCACAGATCGACTGGACAAAATAACGGGGGCCCCATTCTCCGCAACGCCATCAACAACGGCTCGACAACAAAACGCGTCCAAACGTTTGCTCATCAACTCTGAGTAGGCTCGTCATGCGCCCGCATCAAAACACTCCGTGTCAGGGAACGCGAAAACAACCGGTCAATCCGCCCATTATGCCAACAACGGCGATAGCACATTCCCACTGACATCGGTAAGACGAAACTGCCGCCCCTGGTACTTATAGGTCAGCTGTTCATGATCCACACCCAATAAATGCAAAATCGTTGCGTGCCAGTCATGCACATCGACGGGGTTGTCTGCAGGAAAATAACCCAAGGGGTCGGTTTCACCGAATGTTACTCCTCCCTTGATACCGCCACCTGCCATCCAGACACTATAAGCCTCCTTGTGGTGGTCTCTCCCCGGTCTGCTCCGATCGCTCTGCAATAAAGGCGTGCGGCCGAATTCAGTACCCCACACAACCAATGTCTCGTCTAACAAACCGCGTTGCTTGAGATCCTGAATAAGTGCAGCAATCGGCTGATCGACCTGTTTACACTTTTTTGGCAGACTCTCAAAAACGCTGCCGTGATGATCCCAGCCCTGGTCACAAAGCTGTACAAAGCGCACCCCGCGTTCCACCAGCCTCCGGGCCAGAAGGCAATTGTTTGCAAAGCTCACCTGACCTGGACGGGTGCCATACATTGCCTGGATGTGTTCTGGTTCGCGGGAAATATCCATCAACTCGGGTACGGAAGACTGCATTCGATAAGCCAATTCATACTGGCGTATCCGCGTCTCAATTTCCGGATCACCCAATTCTTCCAGTTGGATTGCATTCAGCCGGTTAATGCTCTCGACAACCTGGTGGCGATCGCTGCGTGAGACACCTGCAGGATTCGACAAGAATAGCACTGGGTCTCCCTGGCTACGGAATTCGATACCCTGATGGAGCGTTGGCAAGAAACCACTTCCCCACATACTGTTTCCAGCACCTCCTACCAGGCCCGTGATCAAGACGACGAAACCTGGCAGATCCCGATTTTCGCTACCCAATCCGTAATTTACCCACGACCCCATCGTCGGTCTGCCAAAACGCCCAAACCCGGTATGCAAGAACAACTGTGCGGGCGCGTGATTGAAATGCTCAGTCCGCATGGTCTTGATGACTGCTATTTCATCGGCAACCGCTGACAAGTGCGGCAGTAGCTCTGACATTTCCAGACCAGATTCACCATGTCGATGAAACCTGTAGCGGGTACCTAACAACCGAGGGTGACCTCGCAAAAATGCAAAACGTGCTCCTTCCAACAAGGATGGGGGACACAGCTGCCCATTGAGCTGCTGCAATTGACGTTTGTAATCAAACAGATCCAAGTGCGACGGGGCCCCGACCATGTGCAAAAAAATCACGCGTTTGGCGCGCGGCGCGTGGTGCAGGAGCTGTGATTGCGCAGTCTCCGCTAACAAAGAGGCCAGAGCAACACTACCGATACCGGCACTCGTATGACGCAGAAACGCACGTCGCGCTAAGTTGTTCTGGATCGTATGCATCGCATCCATCCGCTAACCCTTAGTTATCAGCTCATCCAGGTTCAACAAGACATTCGCGACGTAAAACCAGCCAGCCAGTTCAGCCGCAGCTGCCGGACTCAGGTCTCGACTACCGAGCAAGTCGCGTGCACGACCTGGTTCCGTTATGAAACGCTGTCGCTGCGTTTGAAACAACTCCACCAAATAAGCGACCTCCCGTGGCTCTGGCAGTCGCGTCAAACACAGGCGAAACCCATATTCTAATTGCTTCTCCAATGAAACCGAGGCAGCCTCACGGACGATCCGTTTGGCGAGTGCTAAAGCGATCTCAGCATAGGCCGGATCATTAAGCAAGGTCAGCGCCTGCAGCGGCGTATTGGTCACACTGCGACGCACTGTACAGGATGTTCGATCCGGCGCATCAAAACTCGTAAAACTGGGATAGGGTGCACTTCGGCGCCACACCACATACACGCCGCGCCGAAATCGATCCGCACCGCGTGACGTGTTGTACTTGGGTGCATTGCGTCCCACATGACGCCAAATGCCATCAGGCTGAAGTGGATAGACCGCCGGACCACCCATATTGTTCGCTAATAGCCCCGCAATGGATAACGCCTGGTCACGAATCAGCTCTGCCGGCAAACGAAAACGCGGGGCGCGGGCCAGCCAGACATTCCTCGGGTCACGCTGCAATAGTTCCACAGACACACGCGATTGCTGACGGTAAGTCGCCGATGTCACAATCCGTCGGTGGATCCGCTTGGCCGACCATCCACCAAGTACAAATTCCCGGGCCAATAAATCAAGCAACTCAGGATGGGTCGGAGCCTCACCCTGGCTGCCAAAGTCCTCACTGGTTTCTACCAATCCACGTCCAAAAATCTCGGCCCACCAGCGATTGACCGTCACCCGTGCAGTCAAAGGGTTTTCTGGACTGGCTAACCAGCGGGCCAGCCCAAGTCGATTGGCGGGCAACCCTGATCCCATCGGATGCAACGCGCGGGGAGTTCCCGCAGTCACTTCAGCACCGGGATCTAGGAAATTACCGCGTCGCAGGATGTGCGTACGGCGCGGAGTTTCCTGTTCAACCATGACCAGCGTCGAATCCGCTTGAATCTTGTCGAGTTGCTGCTGGATTGAACTGCGGCGCTGCTTGAGCTTCGTCAGCATCGCATCTTCGGACAAGTAATATTGTTCGAGCTGTTCTTGCTGCATCTTCGTTCGCGTCTGGCGATCACCCGACAGAACCGTGATGATCTCTGCGGGCAAGTGGAGTGTTGCCGGATCCCCGGTCATCGCGGACAACTGAAAACGACCTATCGTACGACTGGCACCGTGGTGCTGATCCATCACAAACGTCAACAAAGTACCTTGCGTATTACCAACAACCTCTCGAGTCAAAAACGTCGCGCGGTGCGACTTTCCGAATTGCGGGGCAATCTCCCATCCCGTTTTCGGATTGCCATCGATCGCGCCAGCTACTGGGAAGTTAGCCTGTGAAAAATCGGCCTGGGCAGAATGAAGTACAACTGACTGCGCGGTGGCCTGGTCACGACAGGCTGCTGCGGAAATCGTGAATTCATGCAGCACAAAATTGGGGCGTTCTGGGTGGTGGCGACCCGGACCCTTTCCTGGCAGTGACGCGTCGGTCAATGCTGCCAGACGAAATCCCCGAATTCCTGTCAGCTCGGTCCGCACCGTGACTGTGTAAACATCCACCGGCGGCCGAGTACCGCCAACTAATACCGAGCCATCCGCGAGCAGCGTGTGGGAAGCCCCACCTTGTGAGGTGAACGACTCGACGTGCAACGGATGAAATTGAGGACGCATCGCCAGTCGTTTGATTTGCCGCGTCTCCCAGGATTGGATGTCCGCCAGCAACTCACGGCGGCGAATCTTGATGCGTTGTTGCGATTGTTCAAGCTGATCCTGATAGTTGGAGCGACGAGCCGCATTCTGGCTACTCAATGGCAAGGATAATTTAGGACCGACAAAATCAAATTGGATTCCGTCTCCCTTGACCTCCAAAGGCGTGTTATTGAAATACGCAAAGAGCTGATAGTACTCGCGCTGTGAAAACGGATCGTATTTGTGGTCATGACATTGGCTACACGCGATCGTACTTCCCAACCATACCGTTGCAGTGGTGTTGACTCGATCGATGATCTGATTGACTCGATTTTCTTCCGGGTCGACACCCGCTTCTACATTACACGTCGTCAAGCGATGAAAACCCGTCGCCAATTGCTGCTCTATAGTCGGAGCTGGCAACAAATCACCTGCAATCTGCTCGACCGTGAATTGATCAAACGGCATATCTGCATTCAACGCATCGATCACCCAATCGCGATAGGGCCAGACGCTACGAAACTGATCGGCCTGATACCCGTTGCTGTCGGCATAACGAGCCAGGTCAAGCCAGGACCGGGCCCACTTCTCTCCATAGCGAGGTGAAGCCAAAAGGCGGTCGACAACACGCTCAAAGGCATCCGGCTGCCACGACAAACGGAACGCGTCTGTCTCTGCAATCGAAGGAGGCAACCCCGTCAGATCCAAGAACACGCGCCGCAGCACGCGCGCAGGCATTGCAGCGGGTGCCGCGACCAATCGTTCTGTATCCAAGCGGTGTCGTATCCAGGAGTCCAGCGGGGACCGCGCATCACCTTGAGTGCCCCCTGCAGGAAGCGGGGCCTGAACGGGTGCAACGTAAGCCCAATGTGGTTGCGTTTCCAGCGGAGCAGTCAACGCCACAGTGCTGACCGCACCCTGGTCAATCCACCGTCCAATGAGGGTGATTTGATCCGCCGAGAGTGGGCTCTCGTCAAAAGGCATTCGCGTTGCGTGATCATCACTCACCAGCCGGCCAAACAATGCGCTGAGATCTGATCGGCCTGGCGTCAAGACTGCACCGGTAATTCCGCCGCGTAGTAGCCCCGGCCAGCTGTCCAGTCGCAATCTGCCGCGTTGTTCTTGAGGGCCGTGACACTTGACGCATCGCGCCTGCAAAACCGGCAAGACATCGCGGACGAACTCAGGTGGTTTATCGGCGTGGGCAGTCGTCACGTCGACACAACACGCCAAGACCAACAGAAAGATTACCCACGAGGGCGGAGCAAACGAGTGCGGAGCAAAACTGTGCATCGGTTGAACATTTGACACCGGACAACCACCGTGACCGTCAGGCCAGCGCATTCGCAGTTCAGCAACTTTCATCGGTCTTGCCTCAATCCCAAACAAGGTCTCCTGGCAAACGATTCAGGTTGATGCAACCGTCGTCCGTCACCACCACCATATCTTCAACCCGGATGCCTCCCAGATCACGACGATACAATCCTGGTTCAATTGTGAGCGCATCACCTGTCACGAGCTCCGGACCCTTATAGTCCAACAATGGCGGTTCATGCACATCCAGACCGATACCATGCCCACTTCCGTGTGTCATCGCACAGTAAGACTGGGCCGCCTCTTCGTCTGGCAATCCCATTGCGTAACCACGCTGTGTGATCACCGAGGCAATGGCGAGATGCACCGCTTCACCTGAAACACCCGCTCGAGTCGCAGCAACGCCTGCCTCCTTGGCAGCAACTACCGCCTGGTGCATCTCAACCAAGGTGTCGGAAATTTCTCCGTGTACAACTGTTCTCGTACAGTCACCGTAGTAATGCGTTGTTTTGTCGCGAGGAAAAATGTCAATGATGACCGGCTGGCCCGTGCGTAACACTCCAGATCCTCGATCATGACAGTCCGCTGCTGCTGGACCGCCAGCAACAATCGATGGCGGGTTGGAGAACCCGTGATCCAATAGCCAGTGATCGATCGCAGCACGAACCCTTTCAGAAGTCAACGGTCGGTCGTCAACCAGCAGTTGCCCGCCAGTACCCGCCGTTGCGCGAGCCACCATCTGGCAGGCCATTTGCATAGCCCCTTCGGTTACTTCCTGGGACTTACGAAGCCATTCAACTTCCTGTTCATCCTTGGCGCGACGCGACAAAACGCCCCATTCGCTGTCACACTCCAACGCAATTCCCGCCTCCCGGATCGCCTCGGCATAGATCAGGGGCAAAGACCGGTCACCGACCACAGTGCGAACATCTGCCCGCCGCAAGAATTCGGCAGCCGCTTGTGCGGTTGCCGTTTCGCGGTCACCCGACAGGCCCCCAGCTGGCGCAAAGTCGGCAGGGCAGGCTATTGCATCTGCCCGGGCATGCTGACGAGCACGTTGCATCTCAATGTCACGGAGGATCAAGGTCGCGTGAAAACCATCACCCGCCGGCAACTCAATCAGGACAGTCGGATCGCCGACCGAAAACCGCAACCGATGGAACAAAGCCGCATTGGTCTCGGGAATCCCCGCCATGATTCTTCCCGATTGAACGTTTTCGCCGGCCATCCTGCAGGTTCCTCGTGCATGATCTGTGTTAGCTACCGCCCACGTCCGTCGACAGCCCCAAGCCCAGTAAGCCCCCAGCCCAGTATACGCACCCCGCGCATGGGCACCAGTTACAGGCGCCTGCGGGTCAACAGGAACAGTAACCAGCCGCTGGCACATTCAGAACACGGTACCGCGAAGTACCAGGAACAGCGTCCCATTCACGCAGCAAGAACGCCGTCCAGAGACCGTGCTAGCACCGCCTGTTCGTACCGTTTTAACCCGCAATGACAGCCTAATCGTAAAACTTGAACAGATCGACCAGTTTTGATAGGATGATTGTGACCTGCGCTGGTCAATACGGTCGACATATATGATGATGTGTGTCGGTGCTTTTACAACATCAACTTCACTTTGCCGAGGTTCAAGCATATGCTCACCATTCTCGGAAAAACGGGTAGACGCAACGGTTTTTGTGACCGGGTGAGTCGTCGTGATTTCCTCACGATTGGCGGCGGGCTGACAATGGGTAGCCTCACCCTTCCGCAGCTATTGTCTGCGGAATCCAAAGCCGGAATCAAAAATTCGCATAAAGCGATCATTAATATTTTCCTCGGTGGCGGCCCGCCACACCAGGATATGTGGGACGTGAAGGTCGATGCACCCCGCGAAATTCGCGGGGAGTTCAAGCCGATCCATACATCGGTAGAAGGTATCGAAATTTGCGAACTGTTCCCCATGATCGCGCAGTCAATGGAGAAGTATGTCCCCATTCGCTCCATCGTCGGTGCCCGTGGAGGTCATGCGGCGGTTCAAGCCATGATTGGACGCGCTCCGAGCAATCCTCCGGCCGGTGGCTGGCCTTCGATGGGTGCCTGGGTCTCCAGGCTACAAGGACCCGTCAACCACACCATTCCGCCTCATCTCAGCTTGATGTACAAGACCGACCACGCTCCCTGGGGTGATCCAGGTAACGGTGGTTTCCTCGGAATGAAGCATGCACCCTTCCGGCTGGTAGGTGGTAAAGGTGCGAAACGTTCGGTGCAATCTCGCGAAAACATGGTGTTGAAAAACATCACCCTGGATCGCCTCAGCGATCGTAACGCGGTGTTGACGTCACTCGACAATTTCCGTCGTGAAACCGACGCCACGGGCGTCATGGAAGGTGTCGACTCGTTCACCCAGCAGGCGCTGGGGATTCTGACTGATTCAAAACTCGCCGAAGCGCTCGACTATACGAAAGAAGATCCCAAATTGATCGAGCGCTACGGTAAAGGAAATCCGGGTTTTACGGCCGACGGCGCACCAAAGGTCACCGAGAATTTCCTGGTAGCGCGACGCCTGGTTGAAGCCGGTGCACGCGTGGTGTCGATGAACTTTAGCCGTTGGGATTGGCATGGTGGCAACTTTAACCGCAGCCGTCAGGACATGCCGATGCTCGATCGGGCACTAACGGCTTTGGTGGATGACCTGGATGACCGCGGTATGCTGGATGATGTCGGCATCGTCTGTTGGGGTGAATTTGGACGGACCCCAAAGATCAACAAGAATGCGGGACGCGATCACTGGCCGCGAGTGTCCTGCGCCATCATGGCAGGCGGTGGTATCCGTGCCGGCCAGGTGATCGGTGCGACAAATCGACTCGGTGAATACGCGACGGATCGGCCGGTCACCTTCTCAGAAGTCCACTCCACGCTGTACCACAATATCGGCCTGGATTGGGACTTCCTGGGAGTCTCGGCCAACCGCCAATTCGATCTGCGCGGGCGACCTTACTACCCGGTCGACCCGGAAGTCATGCCAATGAAAGAACTGGTGTAAACGTTAGACCAGCGCAACCCATACCCAAAGACCTGCGAGTCCGCTCGCAGGTCTTTTTTTGTACCTCCGGGTCCACGGGATCCCACAATTCCAGACAGACCCGAGCAAATCTCCAGGTTCAACGTGGCAGAACACCCGGCAAGTCACTTTATTGCTGCCCCTCGCATCGCTCGATCGAAAACGGTCTACTGGTAACTGCTAGGCACTGGTGTCACCTGGTATGGTTTATTTACTGGCCCAAAACGCGATTCCAGCGCGTGTTCCCTGACGTACGAATTCAGATCTGTGAACGCATCTTCCACAACTCCTCGCTTGCTCGACTACCTGCGACTGTTCCGCATTCCTAATGTGTTTACAGCCATCGCTGATATTGCCATGGGATTTCTGCTCGTTCGCGGAAGTCCTGATCCCGGCATTGCCTTCTTCTTGCTGGCAGGTGCGTCCGCCCTGATTTACACCGCCGGAATGGTATTGAACGACGTCTTCGACATTGACATTGACCGCCGTGAACGACCTGAACGTCCTCTTCCTGCGGGCAGAATCTCATTGCCGTCTGCCCGGTTTATTGGCATAGGAATGCTAGCCGGCGGCGTACTCTTGGCGGGTTTGGCAGGCGTCTTCTGTCCAGTCGAAGAAGTACTCGCCTGGCGTCCCGCAGCTGTAGCGCTGGTCCTGGCGAGCGCTGTGTTGCTGTACGACGCCTGGTTAAAGAGAACTCCACTGGGACCGGTGGGAATGGCTGCTTGCCGGTTCCTGAACGTATTGTTAGGCGCGAGCATCGCAGCACCAGCTACCGATTGGTGGCTTGCCTACTATGGGCCCGCCCCACTCATTGCCGGCGGAGGTCTCGGAATCTATATCATCGGGGTAACGTGGTTTGCACGCAGTGAAGCTGAAACAAGTCATCGTCTGAGCCTCGCGCTGGCAACACTGGTCATGGTTGCAGGAATTATCACTCTAGGCTTACTACACAACACCCTTGAGCGTATTGAGCCTGAGCGAACATTACTACTGGCCAAACAAGGCGGCTGGGTGCTGTTGATGACCCTGTTGACGCTTGTGATATTGCGACGCTGCCTACTCGCCATCGCAAACCCATCTCCACAGAAAGTGCAATTCGCCGTGAAGAATTGCATCCTCTCCATCATCACGCTTGATGCTGCCATCGTATTGGACACCAGCGATGTGTACTGTGCGATTGGTGTGCTGGCCCTGCTTGTACCTACCTTAGTTACAGGTCGCTGGGTCTATTCAACCTGAGCTTGTCTATCGCATCGCCCCCCGGTGCGTCATCATCCCAGCCCATAAACCACGTCAGGCTTGATGGATAGCCTGCTGAGACGATCAAGGTACGACCATTTGCACAACCGGGCTATCGCGGTATCCCAGGCGGCAGGCTTTTACCCGCAGCCGGGTGTTGGAAGAAACTGTGATCGGCTCTGTATAGAGTTTCCACCCACGCTGCCCGGACTGATCCGCTCCAATCGCATAGGCAATTGAAGCACCCTTGGTGCGACAAGACACCGTGACCCGGCCATCCTGGGCAGTGATTTGCGGCTGTTCTGTCGTTCTCCAACGACCTTCTGGTCGCACTACCTCATCGAGAATCGGCTCTGGGATTAAACCCAAATCTCCGGTTTCTCGGGCCCAGATGTCGAGCGCCTTGCGCAGACGCTGTAGCTGACCCTGGAATTGAGGATCCGCTGCTAAATTCCGGATTTCATGTGGATCGGCCTGCGTATCGTAAAGCTCTTCGACCGGTTTAGTAGAGCGGAAAAACAGCTGCTGGGTAGCGTTCAAATCGCCTGCGACGTGGAGTCGGCGCATTTCGCGCATTGTCGGCATCTGATCCATATAGTCTATGGACTGGGCGTAGGGAAGTTCAGGCATGAAATTGCGGATGTACTTGAACCGCTTATCCCGGACAGCACGAATAATGTCCCGAGCTTCATCCATGCGATCACGCGCCGCAAAGATAAACTCACGTTCCGGTGCACGCTCAGGCCCTAAAATCACCTGTCCTTGCATATGGCGGGGCACTGTAACTCCCGCCAGCGACAGGACCGTTGGTGCCAGATCAAGAAAACAAACCATATCATCGCGGCGCGTATTCGGGACAAGATGTCCCGGCCAACGAACAACCAGGGGCACGCGAATTCCGGAATCGTAAATCCAACGTTTTGCTCGTGGCAGGCCACGACCGTGGTCACCCCAAAAAAAGACAACCGTCCGATCGGTCAGGCCATCTTGCTTCAGATCCCGCAGGATCTTTCCAACTCGTCGGTCTGTCGCAGTGATCAGATCAGCATAATGTGCCCAATCACTTCGCGTCACAGGAGTATCAGGATAGTAGGGAGGAACCTGTGCCTGATCAGGGTCATGCCGCTTTTCAGGTGGCAGTGAAGAACGCAACCTCTGGTAGGCCGCTTCCGGTTGTCGAATACGACTCTCGTGCGTACTGGTCAAATTAATGACACAAAAAAAGGGGGTCTTGTCGTCCGGTCGGTTACGCCAATGCGCGCCCCGTCGGTTGTCGTCCCAAGCCGTGAGTGGCGCCGCAAACTGATAATCCGTTTTTGAATCGTTCGTGCAATAGTATCCAGCCGCGCGCAGGTACTCGGTAAAACAACGTACATATTCCGGAGGTACACCATTGGCCCGCATATGCTGCGTGCCAATCGTGGTGGGATACATCCCGGTGATCACACCCGACCGTGTCGGGGCGCACACACCAGAATGAGAGAAGGCATTGGTAAACAATACACCTTGTCGTGCCAGGCGATCGATGTGCGGCGTAATCGCGTAAGAATCACCGTAACAGCCCAAATCGGGACTGATATCCTCAAGACTGATCCACAGGATATTGGGGCGTTGCGCAATCTTCTGGCGCGCTGCTGTCCTTTCCTCTCCCAACCCATACCCACACAGGAAGCAACTCAAGACCAGACCTATCTGCAACCCCAGCCATCTACGTTTCTTCATCACTGCATTCCATCCAGGAAAGTCACTTCTTGAAAGAACAAGCACGTGCAGAAGTCGATCATTGCGATCGCATCAAAGAGAGTTCGGTGAACTGGCGGACGCGTTCTTCGATCGCGGGCTCCACAGGTAGCCGTTCCATACTGCTCGCGCCATAAAATCCACTGATACCTTCCGTCTGATCAAGAATGTACTGAGCATCCTCCGGTTCGGCGATGGGACCTCCATGACAGAGAACCAGAATATCAGGATTAATTCGTTTCGCAGCGTCGTGCATTTCCTGCACAAGACGAACTGCTTCTTCGAGCGTCAAGGCAGTCTCCGCGCCAATGGTCCCCTTGGTCGTCAAACCCATATGTGGAATCAAAATATCAGCTCCGGCAGTAGCTAACGCTGCCGCCTGGTCACAATCAAAACAATAAGGCGTCGTCAGCAGGCCCATCTGGTGTGCTGTACGAATCATGTCCACTTCGGGACCAAATCCCATACCTGTCTCTTCAAGGTTTTGCCGAAAGCGGCCGTCAATCAGCCCCACTGTGGGAAAATTCTGTACCCCAGAAAACCCCGCCTGATCAACCTGTCGCAGAAACAACTTCATCACTCGAAAAGGATCTGTTCCACAAATACCCGCCAGTACAGGCGTGTGAGTGACCACAGGAATCACTTCGCGTGCCATATCCATGACAATCGCATTGGCATCCCCATAGGGCATCATTCCTGATAAGGATCCACGCCCCCCCATGCGAAACCGGCCAGAGTTGTAGATCACGAGCAGGTCCACACCACCCGCTTCCGACATCTTCGCACTCAACCCGGTCCCGGCTCCACCGCCAACAATGGGCTTACCAGCCGCGAGTTTGGCACGCATTCGATCGAGAATTGCATCCCTTGAAAACAAACCCATTGCTCAGGCTCCTCGCACCGGCTAGTCCTATTCTGGTAATGCGCGGCAAGCTCAGTCAGTCTGGTCAAGTTGTTCGGACTGGATCATCCCCAACAAGTGCTCCGCCGCGGCCACCGCAAACAGTTCGTCATTAATATGATGATCCAACTCGAGCACTGGTACACCAGCGGCATGTTCTTTGATTGTGTCGAACAACGCCTGGCGAGCCATCAAATCCTCAAACGGCTGTCCCTCAGCATCGATCGCCGACACACCTCGCAACGGCAACAAGATGGCCACTGGGCCCTTGGCGTCAGAAACTTTCCTGGCAATGTCAGCGCCCACACGCTGATTCTCAGAAATAGTTGTCCGCATCAGCGTCACGGTGGGATTGTGGTGGTAAAAAGTACGCCCAGAAAACTCCGCAGGAATCGTTTCTGGAGGGCCAAAATTGACCATATCAGTCGCACCCACGGAAATGACCTGTGGAATGCCGTGTCGAGCGGCTGCGGTGAGTCGATTTGGACCGGCCGATAGAATGCCGCCAACCAATTCATCTGCCAGTTCGGTCGTCGTTAAATCGAGAACGCCAAGAAGCAACCCTTCCTCGATCAATGACTCCATGGCCTGCCCGCCGTTACCAGTCGCGTGGAAAACTAATACTTCGTAACCGGCGTCTTCCAGTACGGCACGTGCCCGTTCAACACAAGGAGTCGTCACGCCAAACATCGTAGCTGCCACCAGGGGTCGGTCTCGCGTCGTAAAGGAGGTTTGCTGCTGCACCATCCCGGCCATCGCCGCGGCCGCATTCGTCAGCACTTGTCGACTGATTCGATTGATTCCGGCAAGATCAACCACCGAATTAAGCATCAGGATATCTTTGTCCGCCACATAGGGTCGGACCTGCCCTGACGCAAGAGTACTCACCATTAATTTGGGAATCCCCAGGGGCAGAACTCGCATTGCGGCAGTACCGATCGTCGTACCAGCTGAACCTCCCAATGCCAGGACACCCTGCACGGGATTGCGGTGATGCGCGTTCTTGACGATTTGCGCTGCCCCACGCGCAGCGGCTGTGACCGCAGCTCCCCGATCGTTGGCCACCACCAGCTCATGATGAGTAGTGCCAGCCGCCGCAAATACCTCCTCGCGGGAAATGTCCGCCGCCACGGTCGGTGTTCCCAGGCAACCCACATCAACCAGGCAAACCTGGATACCGAGTGCCTGCAAACGTTCGCGCAACAACTGCGTTTCCGGTCCCTTGGTATCCAAGGTTGCCAACAGGAACACCGTCATCGCTTCGCCTATTCAGGACCCAGAAGTGACGTCAGAAAAACACGTCCGCGAACGCGACAAACCACCACCGCGTTGGCGCCAGCGACTCACAACTTATCCCGTATTGCCCGCCAGAACGCCAGTTAGCCAATCAATAGCGGGCCACATCCCGCGCACCCTCTTCCGGAAAGACTGCTTGCACCACTTCTTGTGCCTTGGCAGTCATCATTCTCAAATCGCTGCCAATCGCCAGGAACTGCATACCTTGCTGTGCGCGATCCAGAGCGGACTGCTCATCCATCGCATGGATCCCGGTAGGGGTCCCTACCTGTTTGCCAACTTCGATCACGCGCTGGATCGCTGCTTCATGTGCATCCGGAGTTGGAAAAGTTCCATCCTCTTCGCGCATCTGGAAACGCAAATCATTCGGCCCAATGAAGATCGCATCGCAACCTGGCAAGCTATAGATCTCTGGGGCGTTCTCGACTCCCTGTGGACTCTCGGTCTGAAGAACCACCAGAATTTCATCGTTTGCTCGTTCGTAGTAATCGCCAGCGGTTGCAGAGAAGTTCATGGAATGCATCCCGCCACCTACGCTACGATTTCCAGTCGGCGGGTACTTGGCAGCCGCGATCGCGATGCGCGCCTGCTCTACGGTGTCAACCATCGGCACCACGATCCCCCACGCTCCCGCGTCAAGCACGCGCTTAATGTAGTGGTGGGTGCCCTCAGGAACACGCGCCAAGGGAACACACCCAGCATCCGCAATCGCTCCAAAAATCGTTGTCGCCTGCTTCCAGTCGATTGCCGAGTGCTCAATATCGAGCGTCATCCAGTCAAATCCCAAACGAGCTAGTACGCGAGTCGCATACAAGTCCCCCAAAGATAGCCATGTACCGAACGTCGGTTCGCCTTGCTCTAGCTTCCGCTTGACAGGATTTGTTTTCATCCGATGGATCTCTACTCTTGAATTCTTGGTGTGATATGCTGGGCCTGCTGCAACGGGCCTGACAGGGCTCGCATTCTAGCACTTCAAACGGCACAGACCCACTGGGGGCAGCGCGCCGCAACAAGACGCGCAAACAACGCAACCACTTCATTGGCGACTCACCTTTGTCACCAATGAAGTGGTTGGGCAACACCGGAGAGACAGGCTGCCATGAAACCGCTCGTTCATTACTGGTATGTGTTCGTCGTCGCGTTGGCCACCGTATCTGACGGCTTCGGTGAAGACACACCGCCGCAGTTTCCCCACTACATCGAACCGCAGGGCATTTCAGGATCGCTGGTAATCGCCGGGGGTGGTGAACTAGACAAGAGCCTCCTCCAGCGATTTGTCAAACTGGCCGGAGGCAACGAAGCGCATCTCGTGCTGATACCAACCGCCAGTCAGCGGGCAGATGATGAGGGATATCTCGCTACGCTCTCGCAGAAGTGGCAGCGTCTCACGCCTGCATCTGTAACGGTATTACATACGAGATCACGGGACATCGCAAATCGTGAGTCGTTCAGCGCGATACTGCAGAACGCTACGGGCGTCTGGATCGGTGGTGGCAGTCAAACACGAGTCACGGATGTCTATCTCAACACGCCTGTCGAGCGTGAACTCTACGCATTACTCGCGCGCGGTGGCGTGATCGGAGGAAGTTCTGCGGGAGCTGCTGTACAGTCTCGACTCATGATTGCGCGCGGATCACCTGTTGCAGAAATCGCAACGGGTTTTGCGTTCCTGCCCGGAAGCGTAATCGACCAGCATTTCCTGGCGCGTAAACGACAACCGCGACTTCTGAACGTCCTCAACAAACATCCCCAAATGATCGGTTTGGGAGTAGACGAGGGCACTGCATTGGTCGTGACCAACCGCCGCATGGAGGTTATGGGTCGTTCCACCGTAACGGTTTGTTTCGCCAGAACCCAATACCACGAAACCAAAACTCTGGAACTCAAGTCCAGAGCGGTGGCCGACCTGACCGCTCTCCGCAGACAAGCTGCCAATCGACTCCATCCGCCGTTTCCAGCAGCCAGTCCAAGACCAGCACAGCTAGCTTACGGATCTCTTGTGATTGTTGGTGGAGGAGTTCTCGACTCGGTGGCGGAACGTTTTCTCGAACTGGCCGGCGGCAAGAACCAAACGATCGTCGTGCTGCCGACTGCAGTTCCCAATCCCCGCGGCAGTCGCGATGCCGATCGGTTTCGTCGTCTGGGCGCACGTGACGTACGAGTGCTGAAGCAGCGTTCGCGGACCGAGGTCGAATCCAAAGAGTACCTGGCAACCCTTCGTCAAGCCGGCGGAGTCTGGTTCAGCGGTGGCCGGCAATGGCGCTTTGTCGATGCCTATTATGGAACACGTGCGCTGGAAGAATTTCATGCCGTATTGCGACGTGGTGGCGCGATTGGTGGCAGTTCCGCCGGAGCATCGATTCAGGCAGAATTCCTGGCGCGCGGCAATCCGCTGGGCAACCGAGACATTATCGCTGCGGGATACGAGCGGGGATTCGGATTTCTTCCAGGGACCGCAATCGACCAGCATTTCACACAAAGAAAACGGTTTGCGGACATGACCCAGCTGACACAAGCGCATCCCCAATTACTGGGAATCGGTATCGATGAGCAAACCGCACTCGTCGTCCAGGGCGACGTAGGTGAAGTTCTCGGCAAGCACTCCGTTCATTTCTACAACCGCAAGGACATCGCAGCCTCGGATCAACAGGATTATGTCAGCGTCAAAGCAGGTGGCAAATATGATTTGCGCCGCCGCACACGACTCTCAGACACAAACTCCGCGATACAACCGCCAGGTTCAAATTAGCGGCGCGGCAGAAGCAGGAAACCAGCCGCAACAGAGCAAATCCGTCCTGTGCGCCAGGCCTGGCCCCAGCCAACCCATCATCGCAGCCAATCTACGCGAACATTCACGAAACGACGCCGCGTCACGCGCGCAAAAATCCACCTGTTGTGACGACGTTTCACGCATGACTGGCTACTCGTCGTCCAGTTTCTCTTCGAGCTTTTTCAACCGTTCTTCCAGCTCACGGTTCCGCTTTCGCAAAGCAGTTGTTTCCTTGCGGAGCGCGTTGAATCCTTTCTCTTTTTCTCGCAAATTAGAAACGGCATCATCATACGCTCTCAATGCGCCAGCGGTTTCCTCTCGGCCACGATAGCGCAAAAGAACATCGATCGCTGCCGGGTCTCCGATTTTGACAATGGCATTGATCGCCGCTTGGCGGACTGACCGCCGGTCATTGCCAAGCTGATCGTACAATTGACGAAGCAACTCCGGGTCTTCCGGATGCAATCGCGCCAACGCCGCGATCACGGCAACCCTGCGGTCCGGCGTCAGAGATTCCTCCAATGTACTTCGCAACGTCGTCTCCGCACCCTCGGCTTTGATATTGATCAACCCATCGACTGCAGCCCGCAAAATGAGATTCCGGTAACTATCCTGCTGAAGCGCCTGGAACAAATCATCTGCCACTTGCTCGCGATCCAACGCAACAAGTGATCGCAACGCAGCCGCGACGGCAAAATACGACGGATCATCCGCAATGGTTTGACGCAAAGTCGCAATTGTCTCTTCGTTTTTGAAGTTCTTGAGTGCCGCAATTGCCTGACGCCGCACATTAGATTTCTGGTCATCACGAGAGATCGCGAGCAAAGTCTGACGCACCTGCTCTCCGTTGGCTCCACCCAGCGTCTTGACTGCCTGCTCGCGAACGGCCCAAAACGGATCGTTACCCGCAGTCGCCACCAAGGCTTCGATCACCTCAGGATCGGCTTTGAACGCAGACAACTTCTCGGCCGCCCTGACGCGCGGCATCACGTGATCGCTATAGGCGAGCTGATCTAACCACTCTTCGCGACTCTTTACGACAGTGAGTTTCTTGAGAACCCAATCACGCGGATCAAAACAAACGCGAGTTGGTTTCTTGTCCAGCTGGAAATGAAAGGTCTCTTCGGCTTTGGATACATTCACTCGACGGATCTGTGATGCACTGTGTGACGCCAATTCAATCTCGACCGGCATGCGGAACCGAGCGGTAAGGTCATCGGTCTTTTGCGTCTGCTTGACTGTCACAGTGACTGTCTTCGTCGCTTCATCCCAGTTCCAATTCACGGAAAACTCGGGATGCCCCCCATGGTGTACCCACTGATCGAAGAACCAGTTCAACCCCTGGCCCGTAGCATCTTCAACAGCAATGCGCAGATCCGCGGTCTCCACCGTACGGTGCTGGTTCACCGCGGCATAGCGACGAATCGATTCCCAAAACAACTCGTCACCGAGCACAAACCGTAACATGTGGAGCACCCGGCCGCCCTTCGGGTACGAGTGGCGGTCAAACATTGCACCCGGTTCACGGTATTGATAGTTGACGATCGACCTGCGGTATCTCCGGTCTTCCGCCTTGTACGATTCGCCATCACGGTGCCTTGTCCAGGTCGCTTCGTCCCACCCCTGGTCATGCTCCTGCCAAAGCGTTGTGAAGTACGTCGCGAAGCTTTCGTTGAGCCACAGCTCTCCCCAGTCTTTGCACGTCAACAAGTCTCCGAACCACTGATGCACCAACTCATGCGCTACCAGTGGGTGACTCGATGTATCGAGATCTGCCCGCCCATCATGCAGGGTGCGAGAAGTCAAAGTGGTTGCCGATGTGTGTTCCATCCCGCCCCACATATATTCGTCAACGCAGATCTGGGCATACTTCGGCCAGGGATAACGCAATCCAATGCGTTCCGAAAAATAGGCCATCATCTCCGGTGTCTTCTGGAAAGAGCGCTCCGCGTCTGCCAATCTACCACGCGGCACATAGGAGCGAATTGGAATCCCGTCCCACTCCTGCTCATAAACTTCAAAATCACCTGCCACGACCGACATCAGATAGGGAACATGAGATTTGGCTTGAGACCAATGCCAGGTATGCGTTCCATCCTGATTGTCAATCTGCTGTTTCAGCGAACCGTTGGAGAGCACTTGAAATGAACTGGGAACCGTAGCAATGATCTCGCTAGTAAGCCGATCGACCGGGGAATCGATGCAAGGAAACCAGTAGCGAGCGTATTCCGGTTCACTCTGAGTCCACACCATACGGGGCTGATCCGGTTCACTGACATCAGGAACAACAAAGTGTGCTCCATGACGGGGCTTACGCACCTGATAATCGACTTCCAATCGAAACGGCTCACTCCGAGCGAACTCTCGATTGAGCGTCACGACAAGTTCCTGCCCCTGGAATTCATGTTCCAGTACAACTGCCTCGCCAGCAGTCGTCCCGGTAGCCAAACGTACACGACGCACCCGCATCTCAGCAGCATCCAGGGAAATGCGTTTGAGTGGCCGGAATGGCAGCAAGTCGAGGACCGCCCGACCGTTCAGGATTTGCTCCTCAAAATCAAACTGCAATTCCAGACGTATGTGTCGCTGGTCAACATCACGACTTCGTACCGAGCGGTTGGGCTGCGTAAAGGTCCCGCGACGGTCTCCCTGAGCCCAAAGCATTCCGGTGATCGGCAACAGACAAAACCAAATTTTCACTACACGCATCATCATCCTCACACTCCCTGCACAAAACCAATCAACCAACTACCTTGGGAACGAATCAGAATAGTCTTCTCGGAACCAGAAAGCGAGTTGCCACAAAAACCAACCACCTGCAAGGACGCGACGATTCGATGTCGGCGGGCTGTTTTCGTGGTATAAACAGAAAGAGAAACGGTCGGTATTTCCACTGTGTACTTGACAGGATCACACCCGGATGACAACGCGACGACAAGCCCTGCAAATCGGCGGTCTCGCGACATTGGGTCTATCCCTGCCGGAGTTGATCGACGCTGACGATCGTCACGCTCCCCCACGGCGCCAGAAACACGCGCGATCTTGTATCTTGTTTTTTATGGAAGGTGGTCCGGCCCATATTGATTTGTGGGATCCCAAGCCGTCGGCACCCGTGGAAATTCGTGGGAAGTACAAGCCGATTAGTACTTCAATC
>MDTE01069365.1_pt1 | contig 71019 bp, 52 predicted proteins | sample 811231 | NCBI WGS metagenome assembly MDTE01 (sample SAMN05326651, study PRJNA326480) | marine metagenome | isolation source: seawater | place: Indian Ocean: Red Sea | collected 2010
GCTGATAACACGCGGATGAATGGCTGAACAAACTCCACCACCTACGCGCGCGGTCATGTCCTGGTCACTATTTACATCCGTCCTTGTATCCCCGTCACCGTAAAAGTACGTGATGTCATGGGTATCGTTGAGCGCAAATTTTGCCTCAAGAGAATACGTTTCCTGGGTGTTGTTTTCACGTATGGGGGCGTTAATCTCTGTGGCGAGTGTCAGGTATTTACCCTCGCATACCACGGGGAGTCCCGCATCACGGGTACCGTCGTTATTAAACCCGGGACAATTAACAATGGCAGGTGACTGACCTAGACCATAGTTAGGGTTGATCTGGTAGATAATATTGCCATTTGAATCTTCAATACACCCGCCATTGGTCGGAGACTGTGGATCTCGATCCAGCGTACACCTTCTCGAGCCGTCAGCATTGAGAATATATTGTTCCTCAGAATCGCGAGCGCCGATAGCGAGCGAAATTCTCTGAACACCCGTATCTTTAAGGTTTCGATAGCGTGCAGTAATGTCCCAGCGATCATTCTTAAACCGTAATTGAGGTGCATACTGGAAGCGATCAGGCTTACCGGCATCTGGTCCACCACCCACATTCTTGATGATACCATCGCCGGTAAGACGATTAACCGCCAAGCGATATGAGAAAGCGCTATCACCGATCGGTCCGCCGAAGGCGATATCAAGCTGCTGTGATGCCTGGTCGGTAAGTTCCGCACTGGCTTTTAAATCCCATTCGTCTGTTGGTTTCTTGGAGACAAAACTAAGTGTCCCGGACAAAGCTGTTTTACCGCCAGTGGTTCCCTGAGGACCGCGAGCTACTTCGACACGTTCCACATCGAACATGCCAGCACTAAGTGCATAGGTCATTGGATTTTCAATCCCGTCCACATAAACGCCGACAGAAGTGTCCTGGAAGAAGTTAACGCGGCGGTCGTTAGCCACACCTCTCATTGTGAGATGGCCATCCTCATTTTTTCCTGCAGAACTTTGTACCCCTTTTTGCAGACCGGGTACGAGAACTTCCAGGTCATCAATGTTCTGAATGCCAAGTTTCTCAATCAGAGCTCCGTTAAAGCCTGTAACGGTCATCGAGCGATCAAGTGTTGTTGTCTCACCTCGCTCACCGGTAACAATAATTTCTTCAATAGCGTCAACTTCATTGGGTTCTTCCGATAACGCGGGGAATCCCGTTAGCGTCATCGTTACCCCCAACATCAGAAGATAAATTAATCTACTCATATTTTTCCCCATAAATGGTTTCATAAAAATTATTTAAAGATAGAGTAATGCCTAATCCCTACCCGGAAATAGGACTTTCTTGATGTTAATAATGCCTGGATTTTTAGTAACTGCAACTTAATATAGTTTAGGAACCTCACAAATTTCTCATTTTTTTTAGAAAACCTTATAAAACAATATTCTATAAGTAAAATTTTAGAGCTGAAGCATTATTTTCCCGATGGTATTTTTGAGGGATTTCACCATTCTGAGAAGCTTTTTTAAATCAATGACTTTAGTCTAAACCTTAGAGCTACGGGTTTATTCTTGATCAATAGTCAGTAACTGGTCTGCGCTGACGCCTAACCGCTGGCAAATTCCTTGATGAAATTCGGTTCGCCTGTCGATATGCCCTATTGTCGACTCAGTCTCGATTTGGCAGTAATGTCGGTGAATGTAATTACCGGCTCATCATCCGGCAGGTCCATGGGGAGGGTGGTGGTGGAGAACTTCCGATACCGCAGGCAGCGAGTGCAAGCATGCAACTAATGACTCCACGAGGAATATCAAAGTGAGATCGTCTATTATTGGCAGCAAATTATTACCAGCAAACAACTACCGGCAAACAACTACCAGTACTATATGTGGCCAGAGGCGCATGGGCAGTTATACGGGATGTTTAGAGTACTCATGAAGTGCCGGCGTTCGGTGCTCCTGGCGCTGGCGTTGAACCTGGGCGGATGTGCGGAAAGCACTGAGTCGGCTCGCAGTGAGTGGGCGGCGGGTACGCCGCAAAGTGTTGCGTCGCCCGTTGCTGTGGACCTCGATCACTTGGAACGACGAGTCGCCGACCTGCTGACCGAGGTTTATGACCGGGCTGTCGCGTCACCAAACGACGGCACCCGGCGTGGTGAGCTTGCGATAGCCTATGAAGTGAACGGTTTTACCGAGGCCGCCATGGCGAGCTATGCGCAGGCGGAACAACTGTCCAGTGACGATCCACGCTGGGCGTATTTCCAAGCGCGTGAATTTGGACGCCGAGGGGATTTGTACGAGGCACTGGGCGCCATAAGTGGTGTCCTAGTGTTGGAGCCCGATCACTTGCCGTCACTCATGTGGCAGGGTACTTGGTTGCTCGCGGTGGGCGATACTGATGGGGCTGAGCGATCATTTCTACGGGCGAAGTCACTGGGTCAGGGATGGGCCGCCGACGCAAGTTTGGGGAAGCTTTTGCTCCAGCAGCGACGCGCCGCTGATGCTATAGCGCTGCTCGAACCGCTTAGCAGGACGGCGCCGTTCCCCAGTGTGCTCCATCTCCTGGGTAGCGCTTATCGGCAGGTTGGCAAGGAGGAGCTGTCCCGCATCGCGCTGGCGCGGGGAAGAGACCGGCAGCCGGTCGGGTGGTTGGATTCGTGGGACGATCTCAAGAAGCCCTACCGTCAGAGCTTCGAAGACCGGCTTCGCGAGGCGCAGGTGCAGATACGATTGCACAACCTAAGAGAGGCCGTATCCCAGCTTGAACAATTATTGTCCGAACAGCCAGAAAACCATGTGGTGCTAACCACGTTGAGCAACACCTACGTGCTGACAGGTGAAGGTCAGCGCGGTTTCTGGTTGCTCAGACGTGCTATCGAGAAATCACCTGCGCACCATAGTATTCTCGTTAATATTGCGGCCTTTTATGCTGCTCGCGGTGATACTGTGACTGCGCTGGAACATCTCGATAGTGCTATTGCGGCACATCCTAATGGAGCCCAAGCGTATTTGCGCAAGGCTCGGTTACTCGTTGCAAAAGGGGAGTGGGAGCCTGCGCTAGCCGCGTTCGATAGTGCCTTGGTTCACGATGCCAGTGATGTAAGGCCGCATGTTGAAGCGGGTGACATTCTTCTGCGACTCGGTCGCAGGGATCTGGCCATGATCCGATATCGCAACGCGATCACTGTCGATGCGGCCTATCTGCCAGCATACCTGAAGTATGCGGAGCAACTCGTGAAAGCCAGTGATCGTGGTGCAGCTCGTACAGTTCTTGAAACCGCGTTGCTTATAGACGCCTCATCTCCCCGGGTGTTGGCTGCATTGCGTGGACTTGATTCAGATGGCTAAAAGTGCTGATTATGCTATGATTTTTACATCAGATGAGTACCTTCGATCCAATGTGGTTATTCAGGACGCTGTGTTTACCATTCGCTCTTTACCTGTTGGTAGCCTGCTCGGAACCTACTTCCGAGAAAACTTCGGGGGACGCAATAGTTGTGGGGTCGGTGGCTGTAGAAGTCGGAGGGCCAATTCGCGTTCCGTTGGATGGGCTGCCTGATGTCTTGGCAACGCTAGTAGAACCGTTGCTTGAACAAGCCGAGTCCGAACCTACCGAGGGTCGACACCGGGGCAGACTCGGGATGGCCTACGAGGCCAATGGATTTCCCGAGGCCGCTTTCCAAAGCTACCTCCAGGCGAGTGCGCTGGACCCGACTGAAGCCCGCTGGCCGTATTTCCTTGCGCAGTTGCAAGCGGGTAGAGGAGAGTTGAAAGCAGCGCTGGCATCCGTCGACCTAGCCATCCTGAAGGATGGTAGTCGACCGTCACTTTGGATGTGGCGAGGCATGTGGTCGTTGGATCTCGATGATCCAGCACAAGCGTTGCGGGATTTTGCTCGGGCGGGGGAGCTGGGTTTGCCGGCAGCCGCCGAGGCCGGTCGTGGCCGTGCCCTGTTGCACCAAGGCAAGGCATATGAGGCGGTGGCTGTGCTCGAACCTCTTTCGAAAAAAGCGGCGTTTCCCAGTGTCTTTTATTTGCTCGGTCGAGCCTACCGTGATGTCGGGAATCTCCCAGCCGCAAGGATTGCGTTTGGCCGAGGAGACGAGACGTTACCGTTGTCCTGGGTCGATCCCTGGGCCGATGAGAAGTTGGAGTATGAGGTGGGGTTTCGGGCCGACACGCTGCGAGCTCAGCGACTTATGCGCCGGGGTGAATACGGTGCGGCCATCGACCTGCTTCGCAGCTTACTCGAACAGCAGCCTGACGATCCTGTGGTGGTTAACGCGTTGGCTGAGGCGCACGCTGAATACGGTGAGCCTGAGAAGGCGTTCTGGGTGTTGCGTCGCGCCGTAGCTAAACCGTCGGCACACTACACGACACATCTTAATATCGCGCCTTTCTACCAGGCGCGCCGGGACTTCGAAACCGCATACGAACATTATGATAAGGCAATTCTGCTAAACCCAAACGCACCGCTGCCCTACACCCGAAAGGGCCTGTTGCTGCAGCAGCAACGTGACTACCCGGCTGCGCTCGAGCAACTCAAGTTGGCTCTAGAGCACAGCGCCAACGACCCCAATGCGTTTTTTTATGTTGGTGACGTGGAGATCTTGCTCGATAACTGGACTGAAGGAATCCGGCGTTTCGAACAGTCAGTTCAGGTGGATCCAGCCTTTACGATAGGTCATTTGAACCTTGGTATTGCCTATGCGCGAACTGGCCGCTTCGACGAAGCTCGCGCCGCTCTTGCGCAGGCCTTGGCCATCGGTACCCACGACGATGACGTGGAGGCTGCGATGCGGTACGTGTCAGAACTCGAACCTCCAGCGCTGTGAGTCGGGAGTGGAGGTATATAGGTCTGCTGCTGGCGGTGGCAGGCTGCAATGACGATTTATCCGACTCTCTATCAGGCCCCGAAACTAAAGGACGAAGCCATGCCTCTGATCCATGGTTCAACGATCAGGCAGAGGAGCGAGGCATTCACTTTGTGTACCAGTCGGGTCACCAGGATAGGTACTTGTTTCCTGAAATCATGGGCGGTGGTGCGGCGTTAGCAGATTTCGACAATGATGGTGACCTAGATGCCTATCTCGTCCAGGGCGGCGGTGTTCTGTCGGTAGAACGGCCAGGAAACCAGCTTTTTGTCAATGATGGTGGGGGTCGTTTCAAGGAACACCCTCATGCAGGTGGTGCCAACGACACAAGTTTCGGGATGGGGGCTGCTACCGGCGACTATGACAACGACGGCGATATCGACCTTTATGTCAGTAACGTTGGTGTTAACAAGCTATACCGAAACGATGGCGATCTACAGTTTACCGACGTCACGGCTACCGCCGGAATAGGGGACCCAGGGTTTGGTGCATCGGCTAGTTTTCAAGATCTCGACAATGATGGTGACCTCGATTTGTTTGTTACGAATTATGTCAATTGGAGCGAAGCGACTGAGCAGGAATGTTTTAGCAAACCCAGCGGCTATTCCATGGCTGATTACTGCTGGCCGACCGCGTATGAGTCGCCGGCGCGAGACCGGCTATTTCGCAACAACAATGATGGGACGTTTACTGACGTATCGGATGAGGCGGGACTGGCGCTGGCTTTCGGTAACGGTCTTGGTGTTGTGAGCCTGGATGCAAATAATGACGGTCTGGCAGACGTTTATGTTGCTAACGACATGACTAGCAACCAGCTGTGGCTGAATCAGGGTGGTCTGCGCTTTGTTGATGAGGCCATGTTGCTCGGATGTGCCGTCGACAGCCACGGCATTCCGAAATCAGGCATGGGCGTGTCAGCGGCTGATTACGACGACGATGGTGACAGCGACATTATAGTTATGAATCTCGCGAGCCAGACCGACTCGTTTTTTCGCAACACCGGTAAGTTTTTTGAGGATGCCACGGTCATCGTTGGACTCGCGACCGCCACGCGACGTTATACCCGGTTCGGCGTCGCATTGGTGGACTTCGACAACGACGGTTACCTCGATCTTTACGAGGCGAACGGTGCTGTTGCTTTGTCCAGAGAGACAGCTAAAGAACAGGACTATACCGAGCCGAACCTGCTGTTAAGGGGTACGACGGAGTATCGCTTCGAACTCGCCGCCGCGGGCGACACCGAATCTCCGATCGTCGAGACTAGTCGAGGACTGGCGTACGGCGATGTGGACAACGATGGTGGTGTGGACGTCCTCATCGTTAATCGTGATGGGAAAGCCAACCTGTTGATGAATCAGGCCGATCGAGGCAACTGGATTCGCTTTCGGGTTCTGAATCGCTCGGGGAGTGATGCCTTGGGCGCTACGCTGTCAGTGAATGTTGGTGGCCGCCGCATCACACGCAGGGTTGGGACTGACGGCAGCTACCTCACAGCAAACGATCCGAGGGTGCACATAGGTACCGGCAGGTATTCGAGGATAGGGGAGCTAACAGTGAACTGGCCCAATGGTACGCGCGAATCGTTTCCCGGGTATGGTGTGGGCGAGACCGTCATCGTTCGACAGGGGGCGGGCAGTCCGATTCGCTGAAAGCACACAAAAAAACGCCCGGCAAGCCGGGCGTTTTCGTGAACTGCAGTAAAGATCAGTTCTGCCAGGAAACCCTGACACCGATAGTGCGTGGTTCAACAATAGTACCAAGCGGTGCGCCAACACCTTCACGTGGCGACCAGACATGCAGTGCTGCTTCATCTAGCAGGTTCTGCACATATGCGCTAACAGTCCAGGAAGCATCCCTAGAGGCCCAGTTAGCACGCAGGTCCCAACGCGTATAAGCATCAACCGCGTAGGCTTCGAAGTTGGCTGGTTCTACATACTTTTTACTTCGGTAGTTGTAGATGGTCATTAGCTCCAGTGTACCCATCTCGGCTGGGATTGGCGCGTCATAGGCCAGCGTTAGGGAGCCCTTGTGCTCCGGTTGGTTGACCAGTTGATTACCGCCAAACTGTAGCGGATCGGGCGAGCCGAAGATCCAAGCCGGGTTCTCTGCGGTACCAAGGTTCACCCAACCACCGGCAACACCGGGACGAGCGAATGGATACAGCGCTGGCCAGTCGCCGATGCTGGAGTCCAGCAAGTTGTAGAAGCCGCGCAAGGTCAGCGAATCCGTGAGGCGCCAGGCACCTTCTAGCTCGATACCGGAGATTGTGGTTCCGCTAATGGCGCTGACTTCGCCAGTTGTTATACGTGTCGGATTAATGGCAAGCTCCGCAGGTGTTGACAGGCGGCTGGCAAACACCCAGTACTTGTCGAAATCCTGATAGAAGTAAGTCGCCGCCAACTGCAACGTATCGTCAAAGTAGAGGCCTTTGATGCCGACTTCGTAGTTGGTCATTTCTTCGGATTCATATTCCCATTGCGGACCTCGGTTGCCGTAACCCAGCGAACCGCCCGGTCGATAGCCTGTCGAAATTCGGCCGTAGACCAGATTGTCGTTCTCGGTTCGGTATTCGACGCCAACGTTCCAGGTCGTGCCTTTAAACTTCGTGTCACCCCGTGGGGAGAAAAACTCGATGCTCGAGTCGCGAGGACCGAATGCTACGACTGCAAAACAGTCCCAATAGTTGGTGTCACTGCACGCCTCACCATCAGCCTGGTAGGCTTGGATGGTCGCATATGCCGACTCCACACGATCTTTCTCGTCCTTGTCACGACGCAGGCCACCGAAAAATTTCCAGGTATCGTTCATGGCGTACTCCAGGTTGAAGTAGACGCCTGACGACTTCTGTTTGGCATTACCATAGAACGACCAGGCCTGACCATTCGGGTTGCCAAAGAATTCTACGCGACCGGTGCCGGAGTAGTTGGAAATCAGTGGGTCCCCCAGACATACGTAGACGTTGGCACCGGGTGTCCCGGCATGATCCATCGTCGCCTGGTTTGTGTACAGATCTTTGTACAGCATGCTGGTTTCGCCACTTCGGATGCCGCCCGCACCGAAAAGATTCTCGATATTGGCGTTACAGCCTGCACTGGTATCCGTAAACAGCCAGTCGTTCCCGGTGCTACCACTATTGTAGCCGGAGTAGACGTTAGGCTCGTCGTGGTCGAGCGTCGTAAAGCCCAGCGTAAAGTTAATCGGACCCTCAAAGCTTGAGATCAGCGTGATCTCGTGGCTGGTCTGCTCGGACGTGAAGATCGAGTCATAGTGCGAGTTGTTGAACGTACTGTTGCCGCCACCGTCCAGAGCGCAATATCGAGACGTTTGACCGACCTGCAACAGCGGTGGGATGGGCTCGCCATTGTCGTCGAGGATCGGAGTCTCAGGTTGAATCCAGCTGCCGTCCGCCAGTTGCGTCCAGGCACCAAGTGTTACCAGTGGGTTCGTCTTTGGATGACCTGGCAGACAAACGCCCCCGCCGACTCGGTTGGTCTGGTCGGTGTCGTTGATGGTTCGGTTTTCGACGTCGTGCCAGCCGAACTTGTAGTTAACCCGGTAGTTGTCGTTGATATTAAAATTGACATCCAGAGAGAGGTTCTCGGAGTGGCTGTCCTGTCCGAGCGGTGCATCCAGCGCCACCGCCCACTCCAGTTCGTCCGGGCTACAGATGATGCTTAACTCGTCCCGCGTCCCGTCGGGGTTGATGTTCGAGCAGTTCCTGACGGAGGGTGCAGCGGGAACGCCGAAGTATGGGTTCCGCTGGCAACGTTCTTCGCCGGTAATCTGGTCAATATAGGTGAGACATTGGCCGGTGGCGGCATTCATGATGAACTCATCAGCTGTGTTCTGGCCGTTCAGAGGCATTGATACCATCTGAGTACCGTTGTCCTCCTGCTTCGAGTATCGGCCGATGATATCCCAGCGATCATTTTTCCAGCGCAGCGAAGGCGCGATGATAGTGCGATCAGGCTCGCCGGCATCGGGGCCGAAACCCTCATTCTTGATCATGCCGTCACCGGTCATGCTCTGCAGACCGAGTCGATAGCTGAAGCCCGAGTCACCAAGTGGTCCGCCAAAGGCGATATTGAGGCTCTGGGTTGCGATGTCCGTCACCTCAGCCTGGACCCGAAGGTCAAAGACATCGGTAGGCTTGCGGGTGTGGAAGTTGATGGCGCCAGACATGGCAGACCTGCCGCCTGTGGTGCCCTGTGGGCCTCGCGCGACTTCCACGCGTTCCATGTCGAAAAACGCGTCGGTGCCGTAAGTTTGGTCAGTCCACACGCCGTCGATGTAAACCGCAACTGACGTGTCACTGAAGAAGTTCACAGATCGCTCTGAACCAATACCGCGCATGTAGTAGTGGTCATTCTCCGCCTTGGCACCACCTTCACTTCGGTTGCCAATTTGCAGTCCGGGTACAAGTACCTCGAGGTCGTCGAGGTTCTGAATGCCCATGGTTTCGATCAGTGCCTGGTTGAATCCGGTTACAGTCATGGGTCGATCCATAACGTTGACCTCACCACGTTCACCCGTAACGATTATCTCTTCGATGAATCTCTCATCTTCGGCTTCGTCAGCCGAATAGGCAGAGAATCCCGTAAGGGTTAGTGTCATTCCCAATGACACTATTTGAGTAAATTTCTTCATATTAAGTTTCCCAAAAGTAGCGTGTTAGAAGACAGACTTGGCCCCCTAGTGGGAGGCAATAATGCCACTATCTACAGTAAGTTCAATCAAATAATGTATTAATTTATTGACTATGTATCGTGCTCTCTCTTTTTGAAAGAGCTAAATAAAATTGAAAGAGCCAAATAAAACGATAATTTATAGTTAATTTCTCCAAGAGTTTTGAATATTCCGGGACGGATTGTGTGGATTAGGTTAAAAAATGGGGTATCTCGGGAAAGCTCCGATGAATGAATCTATCGATTAGGCTAGAGAAGAAGGTCATTTATGCTCAATTGTAGGCGGCTTAATTGCTCTCTTCCGTCGTCGTATCGACTTGGAGTGTGTCCCGTGAGGAATATCGAAGTGAGATCGTCTATTATTGGCAGCACACTATTATCGGTACTATTGTCTGAGGGGCTACATCCCCAGGTTTGCGGGATGTTAACGGTATCTGCCAGTGCCCCTTGTCTATAGTGCTTTAAGTGTTAAGAAAAACCTGAAGTAACCAGTGCCTGAAATGATCACACCCTTTGATGGATTGCGGGTTGTAGACCTGTCCGAGAGCCTTTCTGGTGCCTTTGCGGCACGTTTGTTTGGCGACTTTGGCGCGGATGTGATTCTTGCAGAAGCACCTGAAGGACACGCGTTGCGGGGTGAACCACCTTTCCTGGAGGATAGGAAAGGTGTTGATCGCAGCGTTCTGCATGCCTACGCGAACTGGAATAAGCGATCAATTATCCTGTCCGGCGAAGATGAATTGACTACATTGATTGCCACTGCCGATGTGTTGATCACAACGTTTGATCCACGCTTGGAAGCACCATCCTTGTCTGGTGACGCTGTTCACTTGTGTATTACGCCTCATGGGCTGGAAAGCCCTTTATCGGGTCAGTCGGGTAATAATTTAACGACCAGCGCGAGAAGTGGCTGGTCTCACATTAACCGATTTCGTGATGAGCCACCCTTGCAGATGCCCCGACATCAAGTGGGCTATGTCGGGGGAATCACTGGCTACATTTCAGCAGCAGCGGCATTGCGCCGACGGCATCACAACGATGTTCCTGAGTTGGTTGATGTCAGTGAGCTCGAAGCATTTGCGCTCACAGCCAAACCGTGGGCAATTTCTGCTGTCTATGCGGACCTCGGAGAGACAGCAGGCCCATCTGGTCATCGGCCCCGGGGCCGGCCCGGTCCTCTGTGGGATGCTGCCGATGGTCGAATCAATTTTGGAATCGGCGACTTCCGAAACTGGACTGAGGCAATGACTGTGCTTGGACTGCCAGAGGTAGGAGAAATTGAGGAACTGATACCCGACATTGGTCGTCATTCCAAGGACCTGCGGTTTATCAATCAGGCGATTGCGGACAGCATGATCAATCTTGAACGTTGGCCTGTATTTCATCAACTAACCCGGCTGCGCTGCGTGACAGGAGTAATGCAGGATATTAGCGAGGTGGTGGGTAACGAACAGTTGCGAGATCGTGACTTTATTATTGAAACGGAACTGAACGACCGATCCGTTAGGGCGGCAGGTGCCCCTGCGAAATTAACGCCCTCACCATGGCGTATGAATAGTCCATCCCCGCGTCTCGGTGAGCACACTGAAGAAATCAAAAGAGAATCTCCTCCTGAGAGACCCAGGTTTGATATAAGGCCTCAATCGGCTGGCGAATTGGCTGCAGGCCCTCTTGCTGGTATCCGGGTGCTCAGTTTTGGACAAGCCTGGTCAGGTCCTTTTTCAACGGAACTGCTGGCGTTGCTTGGGGCAGATGTTGTTCAGCTTGAATCGCTGCAGCGCCCTGATGTTTTTCGTCGTTTGACGAACCGGGTCCCTGCTGGGGTCGTTGATATGAGTCGCATCCAGCATCCCTTAAATACTCAGGGCACTTACAATGCGGTTAATCTGCACAAGCGGGGAGTCACCCTGGATCTAAACAAGGAAAAAGGTCGTGAACTGTTGTGGCAGCTTATTCCGGGATTCGACATTTTGGTAGATAACTTTCGGCCAACAGTGATGCCGACCTGGGGCGTTTCTCTGGAAAAACTTCATAAACTAAGACCGGGTATGATCTGGGCATCGGTATCCGGTTATGGAGAAACTGGTCCCTATTGGGATTATCCTGCGAATGGCGCAACGACAGAACCTATGTCGGGGCTTTCGTCGTTGCATGGTTATGAGGGTGATCCGGGAATGAACACTGCTGGTCTTTTTCCTGATCCTGTGGCGGGTTATTTTCTGGTGGCTTCGGTCATAGCGGCGCTTGCCCATCGTGATAAAACCGGGGAACCCCAACGGATCGATTTGTCAATGATGGAGGCATTGGCAGTGGTCTGTGGGGATGCCATTGTTGAGTTCGATGCAACAGGGCGAGTACCGAAACCGGGAGGTAACCACCATCCTCGTTTTGCACCACATAATTACTATGCCGCTGCCAATGGTGCGTGGCTGGCAGTGGCGACTGAAAGCGACGACTCATGGCAGGCTCTGGTTCACCACATTGGAGATCCCCGATTATCTGCAGCCGACTTCGGGTCGATGGAGTTACGTAAGAAAAATGAGGTGAAACTGGATGAGTTTATCGGTCAGTGGTGTTCCAGTCAGGATGTGCATCAGGCGGAAAAAGAACTCGGTGCGATAGGCGTTACCGCATCACGAGTTAAAACGTTGTATGAGTTGTATAGCTGCCCGGACCCAGACCTAGCTGCCAACGGCTTCGTATCGCAGGTTGAACATCCAGAAACCGGACTTACGTGGTTACCGGGAAGACCGTGGCGTTTTTCAGCCGCTTCTGCTGAGCCGATTCGTCCTTCACCCTGTGTTGGTGAGCATAGCAAAGAGGTGTTAACTGGAGAGCTAGGATTAACCGAGGCGGAGTACCAGGCATTGGTGGATGAAGGCGTAACTGGTACCCTTTACGACATTAAAAATTAAGCAAACCTTTTCATTGGAGAACTCATGAGCTTTAAGTCCCTGCTCATTGCAAATCGTGGCGAAATTGCCATTCGTATAGCTCGTGCAGCATCTGATCTTGGAATTCCTAGCGTTGCGGTTTTTTCGAAAGACGACAGTGCGAGCCTGCATACCCGGGTAGCGGATTCGGCATATCAACTGGAAGGCAAAGGCGCTCGAGCTTACCTCGATATTGAGGGGATGGTAGCTGCTGCCAAGGCCACTGGTTGTGATGCTGTGCATCCCGGTTATGGGTTCCTGTCAGAGCAGGGTGAATTTGCGAAACGCTGTGGTGAAGAAGGTATCACATTTATAGGCCCTAGCGTTGAACACCTGGAGCTTTTCGGTGACAAGGCTCGTGCCAGGGAGGCAGCGATAAAATCAGAAGTGCCTGTGCTGCGTGGGATTGATCGTGCAGTGAGTCTCGATGAGGCGAAAGTCTTTTTTAGAGAGGCCGGTGGTTCGATGATCATCAAGGCCATTGCTGGTGGTGGTGGTCGTGGTACCAGTGCGGTAACTGATGAGAGTGAGCTTGAAGAGATATTCGCGCGGTGTCAGCGAGAAGCGAAAGGAGCGTTTGGTATTGAAGACGTATATGTAGAGGAGTTTGTGTCACAGGCTAGACACGTCGAGGTGCAAATTCTCGGTGATCTGCACGGCGGAGTCACTCATCTGTGGGAGCGTGAGTGTAGTATTCAGCGGCGTAATCAGAAAGTGATTGAGATCGCGCCAGCTCCGGATCTGGATGAGCCACTGCGTGACGAAATTATTGCCGCGGCTGTCCGGTTTGCGGAAAACGAAGGTTATACCAGTCTCGGTACCTTTGAGTTTTTGGTAGATACTTCGACCGTGGCTGCGCAGCCATTTGTTTTTATTGAAGCCAATGCGCGGCTCCAGGTCGAGCACACAGTCACCGAAGAGGTGACCGATGTTGATATCGTACAGAGCCAGATTCGACTCGCTGCGGGAGAAAAACTGAAAGCGCTGGGGCTTGAAAAGCCTAATGTACCTAGGGGTTTTGCAATCCAAACCCGCGTCAACATGGAGACCTTCCGGGAGGATGGTGCGGTGCGTCCTGCCAGTGGGACGTTTACTGCTTACGATGCCCCTAATGGTCCGGGCGTGCGTACCGATGGCTTTGGTTATGTGGGATATAAAACCAGTACGGCCTTCGATTCTCTGCTTGCAAAGGTGATTACCCATTCCAGCAGCAGGGACTTTGCTGTCGCTGTTAATCGCACCATAAGAGCTTTGTCAGAGTTCCGTATCGAGGGTGTGGGGAATAATATTTCCTTTATCCAGAACATTCTCGCCCATCAGGATTTTGTGAATGCAGCCGCGCATACGCGCTGGGTCGAAGAGCACATGGCGGAACTGGTGTTACCGCCGACCGATTTACCACAGCGCTATGTTGAAGGTGGCAACGTAGAAATAAAGGCAAATGACAAAGATGAAGGACAGTCTCCGTCGGGAGCTGACGGTTTTGCCGGGGCGCGCGTTGATATGAGTGATCCTCTGGCGTTGTTCGATCACGATGCCAAAGTAAAGTTGGAGCAGACTGCGGTAGCGGAAGAGGTTGCACCGGAAATTATTGGTCCGGATGGTTCGATGGGCATGAGTTCGCCAATTCAGGGCACCATCGTGTCTGTAGATGTCAAAGTGGGTGACGAGGTTCGCGAAGGCCAGACTGTCGCTGTGGTTGAGGCGATGAAGATGGAACACGTGATTACAGCGGACGTGAATGGCGTTGTGCGTGAGATCACCATGGGTGTGGGCGATATCGTACGTGATGGCTTCCCAATCGTCTTTGTCGAAGAAGCAGAAGTTATCGGTGGTGCTAAGGCGGTAGAAGAAGTTATTGATCCAAACTACATCCGCCCCGATCTTGACGAAAACATAAAGCGTCATTCCTACATCTTCGATGAGAATCGTCAGGAGGCTGTCGAGAAAAGACATTCTCGCGGCTCTCGAATGCCGCGTGTAAATATCAGTGAATTAATGGATAAAGGATCGTTTAAGGAATACTGGCCATTAATCGTCGCCTCGAGGTACAAGCGCCATGATGTTGAAACGCTCCGCAAGGAAACGCCAGCGGATGGGTTGATCGCCGGAACGGGCACCATCAACGCCGATCTCTTCGGTGAAGAGGCCGCTCGTGCAATGGTTGTGCATTATGACTATACGGTACTTGCTGGTACCCAAGGTAAGAAGAACCATTATAAACAGGATCGCATGTTTGAATTGGCGAAACGTTTTCGTATGCCCTTGGTACTTTTTGGTGAAGGCGGCGGTGGACGACCAGGGGATGATGCAGTTGGACCGTCTGTTGCCTTTGACGTTACCACTTTCACTACGTTTTCACAGTTGAGTGGCTTGGTTCCTCTGGTGTGTATCATTAATGGGCGCACGTTTGCCGGTAACACGGCGCTGGTTGCTTGTTGCGATGTCATTATTGCAACGGAGAATACCACAGTGGCGATGGGTGGGCCGGCGATGATAGAAGGTGGCGGTCTTGGTATCTATACACCGGAAGAGGTAGGGCCTATGTCGTTTCAGGTGCCTAATGGAGTCGTCGATATCCTTGTGAAAGACGAGAAGGAAGCAGTACAGGTTGGCAAGAAGTACCTGTCCTATTTCCAGGGCTACGTGGATGAATGGGAAGCACCGGACCAGAGATCCTTGCGACATGTGATTCCTGAGAATCGTCTGCGTTTGTACGATATGAAGGAGATTATCTATACGCTCGCGGATGTGGATTCGGTGCTCGAGATTCGAGAGAAATTCGGCATCGGTGTCATTACTGCGTTTATAAGAGTAGAAGGTCGACCTATGGGTGTCATCGCTAATAACCCCCACCATTTGGCGGGCGCTATAGATTCCGACGGCGCAGATAAGGGTGCGCGTTTTATGCAACTTTGCGATGCTTTTGATATTCCGTTGCTGAGTCTTATGGATTGCCCGGGAATGATGGTTGGGCCGGACGTGGAGAAAACCGCTCTGGTCAGACATTGCACCCGTATGTTCAATGCCGGTGCTAATCTGACAGTGCCTCTGTTCGGTGTCATCGTGAGAAAGGCTTACGGTCTTGGCGTACAGGCTATGTGCGGTACGGGCGCAATGGTTGGCTTTTTTACTATTGCTTGGCCAACCGCCGAGTTTGCGGGTATGAATATCGAAGGTTCTGTAAAACTTGGCTATCGCAAAGAGCTTGCAGCAATTGAAGATCCTGAAGAGCGAAAACAGGAATTTGCAAACCGGGTCGAGCGTGCCTATGAGGGCGCCAAGGCAGTAAATTCTGCGCCGGGTGGTGGTCTTGACGATGTAATTGATCCCGCGGAAACCAGAAGCTGGATTGTGGAAAGCATGAAGCGCGTTCCGTCGCCGGTGCCGCGCACAGAGAAGAAGTATCCGTTTATAGATACGTGGTAGCTATCTGCTGGTTGCTGCAAAAGTTGGTCTGCCAAATCGGCTTTTCTGCACTTTTTAATGTACGAGTTCCCGGGTAGATAGATCGATTTTTCGGTAAAAGCAGCTCTTTCGGGCCTTGCCTGTGTTGGGGTCTTTTGTGTGACACGCTCCCTGTCCCTGCGGTTCTACTCGGTAGATAAGCGCATCTTGATCGCAATCCGTTAGTACTTCAACGATCTTAAGAAAGTCACCGGATGTTTCGCCTTTAGTCCACAATTCACTCCTGGATGTTGACCAGAAAGTCGCCATGCCTTTCTCAAGTGTCGTATCCAACGCCTGCTGATTTACATAACCAAGCATCAGAATACGCCCGTTGGTAACGTCCTGGACGACACAGGGCAGAAATCCGTCTCGCTTGACGTAGTCGAGCGTCAGCTCGGTGCCTTCCTCTAGATGTTGTTTATCCACCTTTAATTCTCTTTTGGTTGATTTGTTAGGAACTGATCATTTCTTGGGTAAATACTTTGGGTACGGGTACCGGTACAATCCCGTCCACGCCGAGCCTCAACAACTGAGGTGCAAGAATATTGAGCTCGGACTCTTTAATCACCACCGATACGCTGCGCCAGGATTCATCTACGACCGGGCTTACAGTCGGAGAGACAACCGCTGGTAACAGCGCTTCGACCTGTTCCAGCACCCCAGTTGGAACGTCCATAAACACCATATAGACAGGTTCCTTTTCAGCTTTTAACACAGCTTCAATACAGACTCCGATATCTTCGATTTTGTTACGAGTCGCTGTGTCATCGCAAGCATTTTGGTTTGCGATCAGCTGAGGATTCGATGTGAAAATCTCCGCGACGATGTTATTACCATTGGCCTTAAGTGTTTCGCCGGTTTCGGTAATATCAGTGAACGCATCGGATTCGCCCATGATAACTTTTGCTTCCGTCTTCCCTTCGGAATGCAGGATCTCAATATCGACGATATCGAATAATTCTCGCATACGACGCCGGGTCAGATTAGGTAATTCCGTTGCGATGATTTTTCCGGCACAATCCTTTGGCTCTTTGATGCCTTTTTCTGCTCGGGATGCGAGCACAATACGAGATGGCTGGTTGGTTCTCTTAGAGAAGATAAAATCTTTAACCACGATAACGGCTTCTTCTTTGCCGGCTTCGTAGATATAGTCCTTGCCTGTAATTCCGCAATCCACGATCCCTTTGTTGACTTTTTCGGGCATTTCTTTACGGTCGAGCACGCGAAACACCACGTCCTGATCGTAGGGCGTAGTTAGTTCATATTGGCGGCTACTGGGCAAGGGATAACCAGCCTTATCAAGTATCCTTAAGACCTGTTCCTGCAGGCTACCAGAGGGAACGCCGAAATACAGGAGGCCCTTCTTTTTACCAAACTCCATCGTTTTACCTTTATTTTCCTACCGTCCGATGTGGCGAGACGCGGATGTTACCCTTATCGGACTCTGAAATCACTTTACAACACCGTATTTTGTAGGACACTGGGGTGATTTACGCTTATCGTGTTGGTATGTTCACTTACCCCAACGTCCCCCGCGACAATCTCAGTTTCCCTCGCCTCCTCCACAAGCCCTTAGTCGTGCCCCTTCAACTCGCTAGATTTCAGGAAGGAAAATGCTCCATTAGTCAATATTGGATTGGTTATCCATGTCAAAGTTGTTTTTACTGGTAGAACCAATATGAAAGAGATTATTACATAGCTGGTGTAAGCTACCGCGTTTGCATCAGCCTCGCTGCGAAGCAATTAGAAGAGAAAGAGCATGAAGAAAATAATTCGACTTGGTTTGTTGTCTTTGATGGTGTTGCCGCTTGTATTGGCCGCAGAGAAGCTGACCAAAGTAGCTAACGTTGAGGGAATAACAGAGTACGCTCTTGATAACGGGTTGAGAGTAATCCTATTTCCAGATAACAGTCAGCCAACTACCACGGTCAACATTACCTACCTAGTGGGCTCAAGACATGAGGCCTATGGTGAAACGGGCATGGCTCATCTCCTGGAACATCTTGTGTTTAAAGGTACACCGAATCACCCAGACATTCCGCATGAACTCACGGAACGCGGCGCGCGACCAAATGGCACCACGTCCTTTGATCGGACCAATTATTACGAGACCTTCCCTGCGACTGACGACAACCTGGAATGGGCCATGGATCTTGAGGCCGATCGTATGATCAACAGCTTTATCTCCGCTGATGATCTCGCGTCGGAGATGACTGTGGTTCGTAACGAAATGGAATCCGGTGAGAATAATCCAATGCGAATGTTGCGTCAGCGCACCATGTCCATTGCTTACTTGTGGCATAACTATGGGCAATCCACCATTGGTGCCCGTTCGGATGTGGAGAATGTGCCAATTGAGCGGTTGCAGGCGTTCTATCGAAAATACTATCAGCCTGACAATGCAGTTCTTGTGGTGGCGGGGAAGTTCGATGAAAAGCTTGCCAAAGAACTCATTATGGAAAAGTTTGGAGCTATTCCGAGACCAGATCGCACCGGCGCCAACAGAATATATCCTACTTATACTCGGGACCCGACACAGGATGGTGAGCGGTCGATTACGTTGCGTCGTAAGGGTGACATCAAACTGATAATGGCACTATATCACGTGCCTCCTGGTCCTCATGAAGAATTCGCGGCCCTCGACCTGCTAACTCATGCATTGTCTGCACCACCTTCTGGTAGATTGCATCAGTCTCTGGTTGAGACTGGCCTGGCTGCGAGGGTAGGAGCTTTTGCCTATCAACTTCGTGAGGCAGGTCCCCTAATGGCATATGCGGAAACTCGTGAAGAAGGTTCGATTGATACCGTGTGGACGACCATGCAGAAGACGATCTACGATGTGGCCGGGGGAGTGACGCCCATTACAGATGAAGAGGTTGAGCGGGCACGAACCTACTATCTCAATAGCATTGAATTAATGTTTAACGATTCTCGCAACATTGCTTTGCAGCTTAGCGAGTGGGCTTCTATGGGCGATTGGCGATTACTCTTTCTGTATCGCGATCGGCTGAGTGAAGTTACAACGGAAGAAGTAAACGCGGCCGCGGCGTCTTATTTGAAGCCCCAGAACATCACCGTAGGTTTCTTTATTCCGACCGAGCAACCAGACCGCGCCGAAATCCCTGACTCACCTAATGTCGCTGCACTGGTTGCCAACTACAAAGGAAAGAAGGCTGTTAAAGCAGGTGAGGCTTTTGATCCTACGCCAGAGAATATTGAAGCGCGTATCATCAGGGTGACGTTGGATAATGGCTTTAAATTAGCGATGCTGCCTAAGGCGACCCGCGGCGCGAATGTGAATGTTTCCATGCGGCTGCGTTTTGGCAGTGCAGAGCAGCTCAAGAATAAGGCCAGCATCGGTAGTCTTGCGGGCAGCATGCTGATGCGCGGAACCAAGCGGCTTTCTCGTCAGGAGTTAACCGATGAGTTCACTCGTCTCAAAGCGCGGGGTGGATTGAGCGGCAGCTTTGCCAGTGCCTCCGGCAGTATACAAACAACGCGAGAAAATCTTCCTGATGTTTTGAGACTGGCTGCAGAGGTACTCCGGGAACCTGCTTTTGATGGCGAACAGTTCAAAGAGCTAAAGCAGCAGATCATTACATCCTTAGAAGCCAGTAAATCTGATCCTGGTGCGCTGGCTAGCCAGGCGCTGCAACGACATTTGGCACCATACCCTAAAGACCACCCTGGTTATGTTGCTACCATAGAGGAGTCTATTGCCTTAACAGAGGCGGCTGAGCTGCACCAACTAGTTGAATTTCATCAAACTTTCTATGGCGCTGCGCATGGCCACATGGCAATTGTTGGCGATTTTAACCCGAAGCAGATTCAGCCAATAGTTGAAAAAGTCTTGGCCGGGTGGAATTCCGATGCGCCTTTTTCACGACTAGTAATCCCACACTTTGAAATCTCCGGGAAAAAAATAACGATTGAGACCCCCGACAAGGCTAATGCGTATTTCCTTACAGGACTTAACATCCCGTTGCGAGATGACCATGAGGACTACCCGGCGCTTGTGCTTGGTAACTTTATGCTTGGAGGTGGTTTCCTCAGTTCCAGATTGGCCGTTAGGATTCGTCAGAATGAGGGTTTGAGCTATAGCGTTGGTTCTCAGTTTTCAGCTGCTCCGCTGGATGAATCAGCACAGTTTAGTGGCTACGCGATATATGCTCCGGAAAATGTAGAGGCACTTGAGGCTGCGTTTGTTGAAGAGGTCCAAAAGGTGGTTACTGAAGGCTTTTCGGATAAAGAGGTAACTGAAGCAAAATTCGGTTTTGTCCAGTACCAAAAGAACCTGTTGTCTAATGATCGTACGTTGGCGGGTTACCTTAGCCAGCGTTTATATATAGACAGAACGATGTACTGGACTGCAGAATTGATGGAGAAACTACAGACGCTGACTCCCAAAGATATTCAGCGTGCTATGGCACGGCATATTGATACCGGGAACCTTTCTATTGTGGTTGCAGGTGACTTTTCGAAAGAAACAACACAATAGAATGGTGGTAATATTATTTAATTATCTGTTTGGGAATTAACACGTGAGCTTTGACCTTGTGATTAAGAATGGAACCGTTGTAGATGGTTCTGGTGGCGCGTCCTATAGGGCTGATGTCGGCGTCAATGACGGTCGAATTTCTGCCATCGGCCGCATTAGAGAGAAATCAACAGAAACGATCGATGCAGAAGGTTATGTGGTATCGCCAGGTTTTGTCGATGGTCATACACATATGGATGCTCAGGTTTTTTGGGATCCTATCGGTTCCTGTTCCTGTTATCACGGTGTAACCAGCGTCATCATGGGTAATTGTGGCTTTACGCTTGCCCCATGTGCGAAGGAGAACGCTGACTATGTATTCAAGAATCTAGAACGGGCCGAGGACATCTCTCGGGATGCGATGCTCGAAGGAATCGACTGGACCTGGGAAACATTTCCTGAATTTCTGGATGTTGTAGATGGGTTGCCCAAAGGGATCAATTATGGCGGCTACATTGGCCACTCCGCTCTGCGAACCTATGTGATGGGCGAGAAAGCGTTTGAGGCGGAAGCATCTGATGATGAACTAAAGGCGATGCAGAAGATAGTAAAAGAGGCTGTATCTGCTGGAGCAATAGGTTTTTCGACGTCACGCAATTTTAACCATGCCACAGCGGATGATCGAGCCGTGGCAAGTCGATTGGCGAGCTGGGACGAGGTGCGCGCCATAGTCAATGCGGTAGGTGAGACAGGTAAAGGCATGTTTGAACTCGCGGGTGAGGTTCCGGGAAGAGATCCTAATGCCATTCGCGAATATCATTGCCGGTTACGTGATCTCGCGATTGAGTCTGGAGTTACCCAGACCTGGGGTCTGTTTGCCAACAGGTCAGCACCTGAATACTGGCACGCCTATGCTGATCTTCTAGATGAAACTGCTGCTGCTGGCGGGCGAATGTTTGCCCAGGTCCACAGTAGAGGGCTGAACACGCTGCTTTCTTTTGAAAGTAACCTGCCCTTTGATAACTGGGAGCACTGGAAGGACTTTCGTGCATTGCCGCTATCCGAGCAGAAGGAGAAGTTACTTGATCCTGAAATCCGCGCGAAGCTCGTCGAGGTTGCTAGCCAGCCCTATACCGGTCCAAGAATAATTGGTGCTGAGTTAAGGCCGCCCAAATGGGATTGCGTTTTCCCTATGGATGACATGCAGTACGACAAGCCTTCAATGGCGCAACTCGCGGCAGAGAAGGGCATTCATCCCGTTGAGCTGATGATTGATATGGCCCTTGAACGGGATTTGAAAATCTTCTTCCGTTCCCCCATCGCCAACGAAGATATGAACGAGGTCATAAAGTTGATCAAGCATCCGCGATCTGTGGTGACCTTCTCAGATTCTGGCGCCCATGTTTCGCAGATCATGGATAGCTCGTTGCAATCACATTTGCTCAGCTATTGGGTAAGGGAAAAGGAGGCGTTGTCCCTTGAGGAAGGCGTGCGCCAGATTACTTATAACCCGGCCACTATGTGGAGATTACATGAGCGCGGACTGATACGCGAAGGTATGGCGGCGGACATGGTGGTATTTGACCCCGATACTATCGGGCCTAATATGCCGGAGGTAGTCCATGACTTGCCCGCTGGAGCCACGCGACTAAAACAAACGGCCAGGGGGATCAAAAATACAGTCGTAAACGGTCAGATTCTGTTAACCGATAACGAACATTCCGGTGCGGCGCCAGGAAAATTGCTGCGTAGCTAGTTCTGTCCACAAAGCCACTTACCGAGGAAACCTAGATGTCCCAGTTTGAATTGACCGATAAGGTCGCCATCGTTACTGGTGGCGGCGGAACAAGCCATGGTATTGGCAGTTGCATTGCAACCACCTTTGCAAAGGCTGTGGCGAAAGTCGTTGTCGTTGGCAGGCACGAAGATAGCCTGAACAAGGTTGTTGAAGAAATAACTGATGCCGGTGGTGAGGCCGTTGCGGTTACTGCGGATGTTACTGATCCAGCCCAGGTTGATGAGATGGTTGCCGGGGCGCTCGACGCCTTTGGCAGAATCGACATTCTCGTTAACAGTGCTGGTGGTAGTTCATTTGGTAATCCTGAAGATTTATCCCTAGAAGTTTGGAATGAGTGTATCTCGCTCAACTTAAACGGAACCTTTTTGTGCAGCGCTGCAGTGGCTAAGGAAATGATCAAGCAGGGTGGTGGCAAGATCGTTAATATCGGATCGTCTTCGGGGATTAAAGGCGAAGAGAATGCGGCACATTATGCGGCTGCAAAAGCAGCAGTGATCAACTTAACCAGATCGTTAGCGATTAGCTGGGCTATACATAGCATTAACGTGAACTGTGTATCACCGGGAAGCGTCGTGGTGCCTGATCATGGTATTCCCGATATGCCAGATGAAGAGTATTCGAAGCGGCAGTCGCTTCAGTCAGCAGACGCCGGCCCACTGGGGCTGCCCGGTACGCCACAGGACATTGCTAACGCAACGCTATATTTCGCATCTCCCGGGTCCGACATCATGACCGGTGAAAATCTGGTTGTCCGTGGCTCAGAATGGGCTTCGGCCTACGCCTAGCAGACTACTGGATTTGCAAAAGGAAAATTTAATGTCATTTAGTGTAGAAGATACGTTTGGTTTGAAAGACAAGGTGGCGATTGTTACCGGTGGTGGTAGCGGAATTGGTGAAGAAATCAGCAAAGCTTACGCCAGGGCCGGTGCACATGTAGTTGTCGCGGCTCGTCGGCAGGAAAGACTTGATCGCGTAGCAGATGAAATCCGCGAGATGGGTCGGGATTCTCTTGCCATTTCGACCGACGTGACCGAACCCGAACAGGTAGATAATCTGCTCAGAAAGACCGTTGAAAAATTTGGGCACCTGGACATCATGGTGGCGAACTCTGGGGGTGGAGGCTTTCCACCGTTAGATAAGGCGACGCTCGAAGACTGGGACAAGCAAATTAATCTTAATCTCGACAGCGCTTTTTTGTGCGATGTTGGCGCTGGTAAGATTATGATCGAGCAGGGTGCCGGCGGAAAGATAATCAATATTTCATCGACGGCTGGAATCAATCTTAACCCCAGACTTCCGGCATACGCAGCCGCGAAGGCAGGGGTCATTAATCTTACCAAGACCCTGGCGGTAAATTATGCTGTCAGCAACATTAATGTGAACTGTGTGGCGCCGGGTTTCACAGCAACACCGGGAATTCGCAAAGCGGGTTATGTTCCTCCTGATACAAGAAAAGATGGAACTAGGATTCAGCCTTTGCTAAAGCCCAACGAGCCGTATCATGTTGCAGACGCGTGCGTTTTTTTGGCGTCTGAGGCCTCCTCCCATGTAACAGGGGAATTGATAATCATTCGCGGCATGCTTCATATGGAGCGTAGCAACGATGTACTGCGCGATCGAGCTGCTTTGACTCATTAACGTTAGGACATAAACAAGCTGTCGAACTGCTTCGCTTGATTGCTGGTTCGTGCTTCCCTAAGACACTGTGAGAGCACGGGTATGCCTTCTTCAATTTGTTTGGCCTTTAGGTGACCAAAGGCAAGTCGCAAGTAAGGCACATCCTCTTCGCGATAGTGAAACGATGAGCCCAACAGGTAATTAAAGCCGCGCTGTCGTGATAATTCGTAGAGCTTCTGTCGATTGACATCATCAGGAATTCGAACCCAAACAAACAGTCCGCCGACTGGATTCGACCAGATGCAAAGGTCATCGAGGTGTTCCTTTAATCCCTTGATAGTAATGTCACGTTTTTCTTTTAAGGCGGCATTGGCGACCTTGGCATGATTCCATATTCCCTCTTTGTAGAACTCTGCAACTATTGCAGCGGTGAGGTAATTGCCACCGGCATCATGTCTGCGTTCGAGGAGTGTTTCCAGCATTGGTGGACGCGCGAGGATATAGCCCAAGCGTAAACCCGGCGCAAGGATTTTCGACAGGGAACAAAGGTAGATATGGTTTGGGTCATCGTCTAGTGCGTAGACTGCTGGCTCTACAGGCCCATCATAATGTACGTCGGCATAACAGTTGTCTTCGACTATTGGAACATCATATCGCCGGGCTAGTGCGATCATTTCCAGCCGTCTTGCTTTGGGCATGACAAAACCAGTTGGGTTTTGATAGGTGCTGATGGCGTAAATAAATTTTGGCAACTTGCCTTCCATATTAAGCCGGTGTAATTGTTCTTCGAGGTGGTCCATACGCATACCACCTTCATCAAGCCTGATGCCAACCATGTTGTACTTGAGGCTGCGGTAGGCGCTTAACGTCCCCGGATAACTAAACTCCTCGATGATGACTGAGTCACCAGGGCAATCCATTAATGCTTCGGCTGTCAGTGTGACCGCTTGCATAGAACCGTTGGTTAACACAATATGCTCTGGGTCTACCTTGACGGATTCTCTGGTTGATTCTCGCTGGGCCATCGCTTGTCGCATACCGAGATGTCCTAAACTACCTGGATAATTATTTATTTCATTTGACTCTGCATCCAGGACCTTCAGTGCAGCAGCTTTGAGTGCTTCAGTTGGAAAGCTTTCGGGGTCCGAGCGCCCGCTGCCGAAGTCATACAATAATTCTGTCAAGATGATCTCCCAGGTTCATATTGGTTCTGCATATCATTATATGAATATACATACTTAGTCTCTCATTGAGACTTTGCTAAATTGTAGTTGCCTATGGTCACATTAGCCAAGGTCATCAGTGCAGTAATACTCTGCGTCTTTGGTCTGGTTAATATCGCCTGATTCGGACAAGGTACTGCTAGGCGAGTAATCCACGGTTAGTTGCAACTATGACAGTACCTATTCGGTGTTTAAGGTGTTGCGTTTACATTCTTCACTACCAGTTTTTTGCATAAATTTTTACAATGTCCTGTTTATTGAGGGACTGTATTATCAAAGTTATTACTCGGACAATATTCTGGTCGACCATGGCCGTGTTCACGATGGTCACATTCACTGCTAATGCATTGCAGCAGGTTGGTTGTGTGTCCGGTAACTGTCAGAACGGCATGGGTACCTATGTTTATGATGGTAATCTAAAAGGACAACGTTACGAGGGGGAATGGCAAAGTGGTAAACGTCATGGACAGGGGGTGCATTACTACCCGGATGGGCATTACGAAGGGCAATGGAAAAAAGACAAGCGAAGAGGAAAGGGAGAGTACCGTCACGTCGATGGACATCGTTATTCAGGAGATTGGTTGAATGACGAACCCCATGGTAATGGCGTATTCGAACATACATCTGGTAATCGGTACGAAGGTGAATGGGAGGCAGGTAAACGATCCGGAAAGGGTGTTATGACAGGAGCTAACGGGGTTCGCCATGAGGGTGGATGGAAAGCAGATAAGTACCATGGACACGGTTCTTATACCGATCATAAAGGCAATAACTATACTGGTGAATACAAAGACGGAGAGCCTGACGGTGAGGGTACATATAACAATATTGAAGGTGATCGATACGTGGGTACGTGGAAAGATGGTTTGCGCCACGGTGATGGTACACTTTTCTACGAAAATGGCCTCCGCTATGAAGGACGCTGGGTTAATGGAAAGGAACATGGAACAGGTACGACCTACTTTACGGATGGGGACCGTCACGTCGGTGAATACAAAGTGGGAGAACGAGATGGGCAGGGTGTGTATTATTTTGCCAATGGCGATCGTTATGTAGGAGAGTACAAAGATCGAAGAAAGCATGGACAGGGCACTTACTATTACTTGAATGGTGAACGTTACACTGGACAATACGTGATGGGTGTTAAAGAAGGGCAAGGTAGTTATCAGTTTGTAGATGGAAGTCGATATAAAGGAAATTGGAAAGAGAATCAGCCAAGTGGTCATGGAGTAGTGTCATACTCAGACGGAAGTTGCTATCACGGCCTATGGCAGGAAGGTATGAAGCATGGCATTGGTACATTGTATGAGAAGGACGGGACGTCTAAGCGAGGCGAATGGCGCCAAGATACATTCGTTAGATTGATCGATAAGGAACGTCAACCAAGGTCTATGATCTGCAAAATGTTATCTATTGGCCAGATCTAGGTTTGAGTGAAACGATGTTGTTTAAATACTATGATCCAGAACACTTTTCTCATGCCAAAGGCTTTTTCTAAGGCAGGAAGCAGAGTTAGTTCAATTCCACGGCAAAGTGACTATATGAGGATCATGTATGAATGTCTCCGAAGCAATGGTAGCACGACGATCCATTCGCAATTTTCTAGATACGCCAGTCCCCAATGAGGTCCTAGCGAAACTGCTACGAAATGCATCTCGGGCACCAAGCGGCGGCAACCTCCAGCCTTGGCGCATCTATGTAATCAATAATGCTGCGATGTCGAAGTTTCTTTCCCACGCGTCGACTTATTCGGGCCCAGAAACACCTGAGTATGTGGTCTATCCACCAAGCTTGAAGGAGCCCTATCGCTCATCCCGTTTCAAGTGTGGTGAGGATATGTATGCTTTGCTGGGAATTCCACGTGATGACAAACCTGCTAGGTATGCACATCTGGATCGAAACTTTAGATTCTTTGGCGCGCCCGCTGCGCTTTTTGTATATGTGGACCGTATTATGGGGCCACCGCAATGGTCTGATCTCGGTATGTTCTTGCAGAGTTTCATGTTGCTGGCTCAGGAAGCAGGACTTGAGACCTGTGCCCAGGAGGCGTGGGCCAGGAAGCCTGGTACTGTGCGAAGTTTTATCGATCCACCAGAGGAATTGATGCTATTTTGTGGCTGTGCGATTGGGCATGCGAATCTCGAAGCGCCGGTTAACCGACTGGTGACTGATAGGGAACCGCTCGAGAATTGGGCTACCTTTCTGTAGGACGTTTACTTGCCTGCCTTAGGTTAAATTCAGACTGCAACTGTCGCGAGAAAGAAGAGATGCTGAAGCATTGTCTCGGACGGGAGACAACGATAGCATGGGTGGGTGATTGATAAAATCAAAGCAATGAGAGACACATGCCAGTAATAAAGCAATGAGAGACACATGCCAGTAATTAAGTCGAAATTGAACACTCGATCAGATGAGTACATGCGAAACAGGGAAGAAATGCTTGGGGAGCTAGAATACATAGCTTCGCTTCACGCTGAGGCAGCGCAGGGTGGAGGCGATGAAGCGATGGCGCGACTGCGGTCTCGAAACAAGCTACCGCTGCGGGAACGTATCGCGCTGGTGCTTGACAGGGACTCTCCCTTCTTTGAGGTTAGTCCGCTAGCGGCCTATAACTCTCATGTGAAGACGGGTTCTGGATTTATTCTTGGAGTTGGTGTCATTGCCGACACTGAGTGTGTCATTCTCGGCCATGATCCGTCTGTGCGGGCGGGGGCTTTCAATGCGTGGAATAGCAAGAAACTAATGCGTGGCCTCGAAATCGCGAGAGTGAACCGACTTCCCTACGTGCAGTTTGTAGAGTCTGCTGGTGCTGATCTTAGGGGTAGTGGTGGTGGCGGTGGTGATAGCAAAAAGGATGAGCCCCCAAGAAGAATCAAAACACCATCGAGTACAAGTCATTTTGCCGAATCAGGTCGGTTGTTTTACGAGATTACCGAACTGTCTCAAATGCGCATTCCAACCATTTCAGTTGTGTTTGGTGCTGCCGCTGCCGGTGGTGCCTATCAGCCTGGGATGAGCGACTACAACATTTTCATTAAGAAACAATCCAAGGTATTCCTCGGTAGTCCACCCCTAGTGAAAATGGCAACAGGAGAAGACGCAGATGCCGAAGACCTGGGTGGCGCTGAAATGCATACCCAGATTTCTGGCCTTGGTGACTATCTGGCTGAAGATGAACACGACGGTATCCGCATGTGTCGAGAACTGGTGTCACATCTTAACTGGCGTAAATGGGGTCCGGGGCCGAGTCTGCCGCCAGATCCACCGGTCTATGACCAAGAGGAACTGCTGGGAATCGTGAACAAGGACCTCACTAAGCCTTTCGATATGCGGGAGGTTATTGCGCGTATTGTAGATGGATCACGATTCGAGGAATTCAAACCACTTTATGGACCTACACTCGTGACTGGTTGGGCCTCTATAGATGGTTACCCTATCGGAATTCTTGGTAACAATGGTCCATTGATGTCGGAGGCGGCGGAGAAAGCCACTCAGTTTATCCAGCTCTGTAACCAGATAGATACGCCGTTACTATTTCTGCACAATATCACTGGTTATATCGTGGGCACTGATTTTGAGCGTGGTGGTATCACCAAGAACGGATCGAAAATGATTAATGCAGTAGCAAACTCGACGGTACCCCATTTTTCTGTAATTCCTGCAGCATCTTATGGGGCGGGAAATTATGGTATGAGCGGTCGGGCATACGGTACGCGCTTCACCTTCATCTGGCCTACAGCAAAAATAGCCGTGATGGGCCCTAAGCAGCAGGCAGGCGTGATGACGATTGTTGGTCGCCAGGCTGCAGAACGACGTGGTGAGGTTTTCGACGAAGAGGCTGATAAGACACGTGCGGAGGCCGTCGAAGAAGTCCTGGAAGAAGCATCGTTGGCATTGCTCGCAACGGCTGCGATTTCCGATGATGGCTTAATCGACCCCAGAGATACGAGAGCACATCTGGCAATCTCACTGTCAGCCGTCCACAACAATAAAGTAGAGGGCGCCAAGGGCTTTGGCGTCTGGCGGATGTAACCATGGCAAAGCGTATTGAAAGACTATTAGTAGTTAACCGTGGTGAGATCGCGCGGCGGATTATGCGAACTGCGCATAATATGGGTATTAGCACGGTTGCCATTTACTCAGATAGCGATGTTGGGGAACCCTTCGTAAGGCAAGCAGATCAGGCGATTGCTTTGGGTGGCAGTAGTTCCCTTGATAGCTATCTGGATCAGGATAAGGTCCTCAGCGCTGCCAAGAGAACTGGTGCGGATGCTATCCATCCAGGCTACGGTTTTCTCTCAGAGAATACTGCTTTTGCGGCCGCAGTTCAGGAGGCGGGTATTACCTGGATTGGGCCATCGGCAGAGGCCATTTCCCAGATGGGAGATAAGCTTTCTTCGAAGGAACTCATGACAAAGGCTGGCGTGCCCACGCTACCTTCTGCGGAGGTGTCTCCTGATGCTGACGCGAAGAAGCTCGCGAAAGAAATTGGTTACCCGTTGCTGGTCAAAGCATCAGCTGGTGGGGGCGGGAAGGGCATGCGCGTCGTAGAAAGCGAAAGCGAGCTGCATGATGCAGTTGAAGGTGCAAGGAGAGAGGCGGAAGCATCTTTCGGTGATGACACGATTTTTCTTGAGCGCTGGCTGTCATCTTCTCGGCACGTTGAGATCCAGGTGTTAGGTGATAGTCATGGCAATGTCGTGCACTGTTTTGAGAGAGAGTGTTCTATTCAGCGCCGCCATCAGAAGATCATTGAAGAGGCGCCATCGCCAGCGGTTACACCGGAGATTCGGAAAAAAATGGGAGCGGCAGCAGTTGCGGCTGCCGAAGCTATTGCTTACACCTCCGCCGGTACTGTCGAGTTTCTGTTGGATGGTGAGGGTTTCTGGTTTTTGGAAATGAATACAAGGCTTCAGGTAGAGCATCCCATCACCGAAGAGATTACCAGACGGGATCTGGTGCGAGAACAAATTCTGATTGCCCAGGGAGAGCCTTTAAGTTTTAGTCAGGATGAACTCTCGATTAACGGTCACGCGATCGAAGCTCGACTCTATGGGGAAGATCCTGAGAATGACTTCTTGCCGACAGCGGGACCTGTGTTGTTGTTCGAGCGTTCTAGGGTGGCTGATGCACGTTATGACACTGGAATAGAAACCGGTAGTAACGTGGGCATCGAGTTTGATCCGATGTTGGCCAAAGTAGTTGTTCATGCACCGACGCGGACAGAAGCAGCTTTGCGTCTCGCCCGAGTATTAGAAACCACTCGGGTGAAGGGGCTCACCACTAACAGGGATTTTTTGGTATCTGTACTACGTAATGAATCATTTTTGGATGGTGATACGACTACGGACTTTATCGAACGTATCAATCCGCCGCGCAGATTGACTGCCGAGCGCCAGGATGTAATTGAAGCTGCTATTGCAGCTGCTATGGTTGCCCAGGGCGATCGTAGAGCAGGTGCAAGGGTGTTGGGGGGGCTGCCGAGCGGTTGGCGTAACTCCATCATGCCGCCTGAAATGATTGATTTTACCTTTGGTGACGATGCTGTGTTGTTGCAATATCAGTCTCGCCGCGATGGCAGTTTCGTCGCGATGATTGATGATCTCGAGTTGTCTGTTTTGATTAAATCCCGCGATGGGAAAGACATTGCGATTGAAATAGACGGTCGCCTGGTACCGTTTACTGTCGTTTCCGAGGAAGTCGTTTTTCACGATGTTCGTTGGATTGTCCATGGACCAAAGGGGCAGATCGAACTCACAGAACTACCAAGATTTCCGGACCTTGATCCTGCCGGATTGGAGGGTGGTCTCACGGCGCCAATGCCTGGCAATGTAGTGGATACCTATGTATCGGAAGGCGATGCAGTCGAGGAAGGTCAGTTATTGCTTATCCTCGAGGGTATGAAGATGGAGCACCGTATCGAGGCGTCCCAGTCGGGATTAGTTAGTGAGCTCCGAGTCCGCAAGGGTGACCAGGTAGCAAACGGTGAGTTGCTGGTTGTATTGGCTGACGAAGCTGATTTCGACGCCGAAGCTAATTAGTGTTTCAAAAAGTACTTAGAGAACCTCTAGTACACTTTCTGCTCGCGGGAAGTGTACTCTTCGTTCTATTCGATCTCCTGCCGCAGGATGAAACGGAGGACGCAAGTGTCATTGTCGTAGGCGATGAACAACTTTTGCCCCTCGTTATGTTCAGAAATCCAAGGCTCAGTCTTGAGTCAGCCAGCGAGTACTTAGAGGGGCTAGATGATGCTCAACGCGGACGATTGACCGAAGACTTCGTTCGTGAAGAGGTGCTTTACAGGCAGGCGATTGCCCTCGGCCTTGATGAGAACAACTACAATACCCGCAAGCGTCTCATTGCGCAGCTGGAATATATAAACCAGGGTTTTATCTATGATTCACTCGAATTAAGTGAGGCTGAACTAATAGATCACCATGAGAAAAATCGAGATAGGTATTATGTGCCACCCCAGGTTACCTTCACTCATGTGTATTTCTCGCTAGATCGCCGTGGCGATTCAGCCGGTGAACAGGCTCGGGATGAACTCATGTACTTGAACAAGGTGAGCTTGCCGTTCCATCTCGCGGCCTCCCGTGGGGATCACTTCCTGTATCATCGGAATTACGTCAACAAAAATAAAGAAGAAGTCGCGTCTCATTTCGGTGAGTCGTTTGCGGCAGAAGTGTTTGCCGTTGATCAGGCACAAGAAGATTGGATTGGACCGTTCCGTTCGGAATATGGTTTTCATCTGCTGTTGCTCACCACAGTGAAAGCTGGATATTTTCCGCCGCTGGATGAAGTTCGAGCGAGGGTTGCTGACGACGTCACACAAAAAAGAGTTAGGGAAGAACTTGATCGAATCTATCGGGATATCCGGGGAACCTACGAAGTACAGATTGTGGCGGATCAATCATGATGCGTATTCTCGTGCTCCTCTTTTTTACTAGTGGCGTCTTTGCTGATGACTTTAGACCACTCTATGTAGAGCTTAGTGAGCTTGAGGGATATCGCTATACCGTTCGACTAAAACGCCCGCCTCAGGTTCCACCATCGAACCATCCGTCGATTGAAATGCCAGAGTTTTGTCGGGTGCAGCCTGGCACTGATAATATCTATATCTGTCGGAAAGATATTGCCGGTGCGACCCTATCGATTAGTTATCCGAGCGTCAGCGTACCGAATTCATCCGTTATAAAAATTTCCTTTATGACGGGTGAAAACCATACCATTACTTTGTCCCGGGGGGAGCTCGTTTGGCGTGTTCCTCTGCGAGAGGAGGTAGCCACGGTGGCGGTGCAGTACACCTGGCTTGGTATGGAACATATATGGATCGGGTTCGACCATTTGCTGTTTGTACTGTGTCTTATCTGGATTGCGGGAGGGATAGGCAGAATACTGGTCACCATAACGGGGTTTACTCTGGCTCACTCAGTTACGCTTGTGCTAGCGGCTCTTGAGGTGGTTTCACTCCCTGTGCCCCCTATTGAAGCTGTCATTGCGTTAAGTGTGTTGTTTCTTGCCTCGGAGATAGCGAGAGGGGAGCAGGATAATCTGACATGGCGCTATCCTATTGCGGTGTCCAGTTCGTTTGGGTTGCTTCATGGACTTGGTTTTGCGGCGGTGCTCGGTGAAATTGGTCTACCACAGACTGAAGTTGTTACAGGGCTTGTGTTTTTTAACGTTGGAGTGGAAATAGGTCAGATAGTTTTCGCGCTCGGTGTCGTGCTGGTACTTAGATGGATGCAGGGCTGGGTATGGTTTACTGCGAAAGGACAAGCAGCGGTCGGCTACTGTGTTGGTTGTGTTGCCGCGTACTGGTTTGTCGAGCGGAGTGTTGGTTTTTTACTCTGACTGATTCCCCAGTTCATCCAGAAGCTCTAGTAGCTTTTGTTACGTCGCTTTGTGCAAGAATTTGCCTCATGCCAAGGGGACGTTTGTTCCAATGGAGAAGTGGCCCAGACAGATTCCCAATTTAATATCGATATCTTGTTTGGCGATGATTCTCTACAAAAATCTTAAAAGAACTTGGCTGCAACGCGGTGTGAATCAAGGCTCAAACGCGAAAGCGCGAAGATTGGTGCAGACGATCAGGTGTGGCACTATTCAATACTAACGTATGAACAAGCATCAGCAGAAATGGAACAAGCGATACGCTGCATCGGAGCTAGTCTGGTCGGTGCAGCCCAATTTGCGTTTCGCTAGTGAAGTGGCTGATCTTAAACCGGGTAAAGCACTGGACGTTGCTTGTGGTGAGGGTCGAAATGCGATCTGGTTAGCTGAACAAGGCTGGGAGGTTACGGCCATTGATTTCGCTGATGCTGCTGTTGCAAAAGGTGTTAGCATTGCAGCAAGACGAGGCGTGTTTGTTAATTGGGTTGTTGCAGATATTGCTGATGCGGAGAAGTGTCAATATGATCTGGTCGCTGTCCTGTATTTTCACACAGGGCAGGACGAAAGACAGGAATGGCTACCCACTGTCGTCAATTTTGTCGCGCCTAAAGGCGTTTTTATCTATATTGGCCACGACCCCTCAAATATCTGCGATGGCATGGGTGGGCCACAGGACCCAGCGTTGCTTCCATCGATCAAAGAGGTTACCAATTGTCTAGAAGGTTTTAAGATTGAGGATGCAAGGGTCGTAGAACGCAGAACGACCCAAGAAACAGGCCACGGTGATACTACTAGTGGTCTTGCCTTTGATACATTTGTCAGGGCTATCCGAGAGTTATGAGCTAGTGTACATGAACACATGTCTTTAGCAGGACAGTCTACTAGATTGTTGATCAAGAGTAGGGACCGCGGATCGCGACGTAAAAAATACTGCATCATTTTCCGAATATCATCGCCATTAATTTTGCCAGCTTGTTTCTTGAGTCTGAGCGATTAGTTACAAATGTGACATGATCGTCAGGTGAAGCTAGATTTTCAATTTCGATTGACCACAGTGCATCAATTTCGTTTGGCATCATTGAATAGCGCACATCAATGATTCTGGCAGGATGATGCGGATCCCTTGCTAGGTAACCACTGGAGAATTTTCGAAAACGTTCGATATCGTCCGCTTGTCGGGTACCTGGCCTAACGTTGGGGAAATGCCTATTAATATTGAGTTTTTCTGCGGATTGTCCAGGTAAAAGAGTTATGTCTATACCCGCTCGCACTGCATCAACGTAATAACGATCTCCTGCCTCGTAGATAACTTTCCATACCAGCAAATTGCCAAAGCTGGGCTTGGCTTCAAGTTCAACCGGTTTTTGGCCGCGAGTAGCTGCTAACTCAGCACCTGCGCGTTCTACGCGATCTTGCTGGACCATGCTTAGTGTAAAGTAAGCAATTACCCATATCAGCGCGAACCGTGCGTAGATAGGGTTTCTGCGTATTACCGCGGTTATGATTAAGGCAACCATGGGTAAGGTTAATAACGGGTCAACAATAGATATACTGTGCCACGCAAATCTCATATCAGAAACTGGCCAAAATAGCTGTGTGCCGTAGGATGTGCACGCGTCGAGTAAACCGTGGGTAGCGTAACCGAGAAAACAGAAGAAATAGGTTTGTTTGAAGGATAGGTTTTTTATTATAGGAAACAGGAGCAGGGCACAGATCAATGCGCCAATAGGAATGAACAGCAAAGCGTGGCTAAATTGCCGATGGTATTCTAGAAATAATAATGGGTCCTTAGAAGATTGGATTAAAATATCTAGATCAGGCGCCATACCACTTATGGCGCCTACAAGCGCGGCTGATTTCAATTGTTTCGATGACGCGATTGATTGAGGTAGTGCTGCGCCAAGCGCTCCCTGGGTAAATGGATCCATTTATTAAATATAAAGTTAACAGCGTAAAGGAGCAGCAGTATAGTTTTACCCGATGAATGTTGACAGTCATTCGACTATCACGAGTTATATAACGGAGTATGAATTAACCTTTCGTAGTTATAGGGAGTACCCATTGGCCACTTTTGAAGAAAATCTGGAACGGATTCTTGTTTCACAGATTGACGGGTGCCGTGGACTTAAGCATGCCGAGCGTCTCTCAGGTGGGGCTGCTCAGGAAACCTACAGAATTGAATGCGTCACCGAATCGGGTGTTCGCTTGCTAGCGATGCGAAGGGCGGCGGGAGGTGTGACTAGGCCGCCGAACGATACGCAGCCCGGTCTCGCTGCGGAAGCACGAATGATGCAATGTGCAAAAGAGGCCGGTGTGCCTACGCCTGAGATTTATTACGTGCTGTCTCGGGATGATGATCTTGGTGATGGATTCATCATGGAGTGGCTTGAAGGAGAAGGGCTTGGAACACGAATTTTGCGAGATCAACAGCTCGCAAATATTCGCCCTCAGCTGGCTTATGAATGTGGGCGAATAGCCGCGCGGATTCACGGTATTGACGTTGTTGAAAAAGAACTCGACAAGTTACTGGTTACGATGACGCCTGCAGATTATGTTCAGCAGACCTGGTCGCGATACAAGGAGGTGAGAACCCCACATCCAATGATCGACTATGTAGGTAGCTGGTTAATGCAACATCTACCAGAGACCTATCGCACCGTACTTGTTCACAACGAGTTCCGGAACGGAAACCTGATGGTATCTTCGGAAGGGATTGTAGGAGTAGTCGATTGGGAAGTCGCTCACTTAGGTGACCCGATGCGGGACCTGGGCTGGCTGTGCACAAGCGCATGGCGGTACGGAGAAAGTCTACCCGTTGGTGGGTTTGGAACCTATGATCAATTGTTTCAAGGTTATGAGGATGAATCCGGTATATCGGTGGATCCTGGTCACGTTTTCTTTTGGGAAGTATTCGGTTCCTTCTGGTGGTCTGTTACCTGTCTTGGGATGGTTGAGCAGTTTCGTTACGGGCCGGATCCTTCCATCGAAAGAGCTGCGATCGGTCGTCGAGCTTATGAAGGTCAGGTTGACTGTGTGAACCTGCTGATACCGGGTTCGGTTGCTCTTCTGGAGCCTACTCTTGATAAGCAGAATGTTGATTCGCCCCGCTCTCAAGAATTACTTTCAGCAGTGAGCACGTTTCTCCGCAATGATGTAATGCAGGAAACTGGAGGAAGAACTCGATTTCTTGCGCGGGTAAGCGCGAATGTTATTGATATTATTTTGCGGGAAACGCGAGATCTTCAGCTATACCGGCAGATGGAACTAGACTCCCTCTGTAAGCTATTTTCTGTGGATGGAGAAAGTCTGGAGGCACTTCGTTGGCGGTTGGTCGAATCCTTACGCAAAAAAGGGTGTCGGCTTGACGATGAGTCAATGCAAGCACATCTGCGTCAAACTGTGGTCAATCAGATAGCCATTGATAATCCCAAATACAGTGGTCTAGAGCAGGCGCTCAATTGGAAGTAGACGCTATATCGGCGTATTTCTGTTAGCGAAAATGATGATTTTTCATGTTCATAGCTAAAGTTTAGATCACATTTGCACAACGCAAATGGTGTATCTTCACTGTGTCAGGTGACGAAGTGAAATCAGAAAATCATATGTATTTATAGAGCCTATTCCTAGCTAAAGGTCGACGTATTTTTCTCTGAGTCCAGCTAATTGCTCTGAAATGCGGTGAATTTATGATGCGCTGCCAGTGATAGTTTTACTCGTTGGCCTATAGGCAGGCTTACATTGTGATGAGTTCTTACATGCAAATTAATATCAGAATCAATGCGTGCTTGGTATAGCCAGAAACCACCTTCAAAATGCCGTGAAATAATTTCAGCATTCCCATCAACAGCAGTAGCATCTACGATACAGTCTTCGGGGCGAACTAGGATGTCGACGTCACCTTCCTCGATGTTAATGCTATTAGTCGTTACCCTACCTAAACTAGTCCAAGCAATTCCATCTTTTAGCCGAGCATGAATGAAGGATGCCAAGCCCAGAAAATTAGCGGTAAACCTGTTCGATGGCCGCAAGTAACAGTCTTGGGGTGTCGCAAGTTGGACAAGCTTACCTTTATCAAGCACACCTAGGCGATCACCAACTGAGAGTGCTTCGGCTTGATCATGAGTAACCCATATTGCAGGGATGTCCGCAGATTTTAGGGCATTACGAATATCCCAACGGAGGGATTCTTTTAACGCCGCGTCCAAGTTAGATAGTGGTTCGTCTAATAACATTAAGCGTGGTTTATGAGCTAGCGCACGAGCTAACGCGACCCTTTGTTTCTCTCCTCCTGATAAGTTTTTTGGCTTGGCGTGGCATAGTTCGGTGATACCTAACAAGTTCAGCCATTTATCGGCAAGTGTTTTATCCTTTAATCGGAAACAAACATTCTCAAGTACCGTAAGATGTGGGAAGAGGGCAAAATCCTGAAATACCATGCCCACCTTTCGCTTTTCTGGTGGGACATCATGTCTAGGATTTGCTTCCCAGTCATCGAGCCTTATAAAGCCATTTGAGATGGCGACTAGGCCTGCGATGGCATTTAGTATGGTGGTCTTACCACAACCAGTAGGTCCAACCAGCATCAGGATCTCATCGCTAGAGAGGGAAAAACTCAAGCGATCGATGATGAAGTTGTCTCCGTGATTTACGCTAAGGTTGCTAATTTCTAACATTGGCCTAATTTCACTTTTTATTCGTAAGGTCAAATTCTGCGCGCCGCTCTCCCATCAACAATAGAGCAAGACCAAATCCAGACATCACCACTAACAATAGCCCAGGGATTGCAGCTCGCCCAAAGTAACCTGCCTCATAAACCCGCCATAAATAGGTTGCTAGCGTTTCAAACCCCGCAGGGGAAAGAAGCAATGTCGCTGGCAACTCGCGCATTGACTCTAGGAAGACCAGTGCCCCGCCTGCGATGACACCGCGCATTGTAAGAGGGAGTAAAACCCGGTAAAACACTTCTAATGGCCCTGCCCCTAGTACCCTAGCGGCTTTTGTCATACTACTATTTATATTTTCAGCTGATGCTCTCACTGTTCCCACTGCGAGTGGTAGAAATCTTAGAACGTAAGCCGCCACTAGGATGGCTACTGTTTGATATAGAGCAGGTAATTGAAGGCTTAGGTAAACCAATGCAGTTCCCATAACAATTCCAGGGATACCGAATCCAAAGTAAGTCACGCGCTCAAATAATCGACCGACTGGCCCAGCAATAGCTGCATAGGCGACTGGCAGTGCTAATAAGACAGCGAACGTTGCAGCTAGAATAGATACATAGGTGGAGTTCCAAGCAATTTGGTAATCAAAATCACCGCTACCATCACGGAATAACCAGAGCGTGAATATAGCTAATGGAAGCATGATGGCGAGAACAACAATAGGAATTACCGTAAAAAAGACGAGGGTTATATGCCATGGTTTTAGGCAGATTGATAATGGTTGACCGATGTTCCCAGGCTCCGACCTAAAGAGAGATTCGAGGAACAAAACTAGCGTAACGAGACACAACAACTGGATGGAAAGGACGGCTGCCTTGGCTAAACCGAATGCGTTGTATTCTATATAGATGTCGCGAGTAAATGTGTCTACTCCCAGTATTGCGGGCGTGCCAAAGTCTGAGATTGAGTATAGCGCAGCTAGTAAACTTCCTGTTGCAATCGCAGGCATTGCGCGGGGTATTGTAATTGACATTATTGCTCGAGGCAGAGACATGCCCAGTGTCCGAGCCACATTGAGTAGACTTGCATCCTGGCTAAGAATAGATGCCCTTGTTGTGAGTAGAACAAATGGATAAGTGTATAGCGCCATCACAATTGACGCACCAATCAACCCTGATGCGGAAGGTGTTTCTATCCCAAATACGTTGTTGATCTCACCACCCGGGCCAAAGGCTGCGTAAAAAGTGAAAGCACCAATATAGCTAGGCAGTGCTAATGGGGCTGCTAAAACAATCAACCAAAGCGCACCAAGTGGCAGTTGTACATACGAAGTTAGAATTGCAAGTGGTATACCGATTAATATAGCTCCTAACACGGTTCCTGCGGTAAGCAGCAATGTGTTGGACAGTAAATTAAGATGATGTTCAAGAAAAAAACTGTCAGCATCTGAAGCCAATATAAATAGTACAGCAGTTGGTAACAAGGCAAAGCTGGCCACAGCTAACGCTGGTGGATAGGAACGGGGCCACAAACTCATAGAACGCCAGTCTTTCGCATCAATTCTAAAGTTGGATTGAGATCACTAAGCCTTGTTAAATCTATTTGTGGAGGAGATATGCTGTCCAGTGGCGGAATCCCATCAGGTTGAGCGATACCCTCTATAAGAGGAATTTCATATGCTTCACGTGCAAGATATGACTGTACTTCTAGAGTATGTAGATATCGAATAAAGTTTGTCGAAAGATCTTTATCGCTCAAAGCGACGATCCCTGAAGCATTTACTAGGCAACCAGCATCGTTTTTAGTGAACGCGAGATCAACAGTTGCTTCAGGTTTGCCCGCTTTAAGCCGCAAACAATAGTAGTGGTTAGCAAAACCAATATCTATTTCACCGCGTTCGACACCCATTACTACGCTGAGTTCTCCTGCATATGACTTTGCTGTTTTCTTAACGCGTCGCAGCCAATCTGATGTGGCGTCTTCTCCCTCAATGATGCGCATGGCCGTTACGAAGGACTGAAAAGATGCATAAGCAGGAGCCCAGCCTATAGACAAACCAGATTCAGGGAGCGACATGATGTCGTTTGGAATATCTGTGGACTTAATTCTTGTAGTGTTAAATGGAATCGTTCTGATTCGACCCGTGATGGGCGCCCAATTCGTATATCGAAACTTTGGCTTGAGCTGAGATAGGAGGTCTTGCGGTATCGGCTGACTTAAATTCTGGGCATTCATTAGCCCAATAGCACCAGAATCCACTGCCCAGAAGAGGTCAGCCCTTTGAACCCCTGCTTTCGATTCAGCAACAATTGCATTTGCCAGCGCTGCAGTTGGTCCGCGACGGATGTTTAGTTCTAAGTTACGGTTGCGAGATTCAATTGCGGTTAGCACATTTTCATACAGTCCGCCTTCACCTCGCCCGAGGTAAAGTGTCAATTTTCCCTCTAGAGCCGGTAGGTCTTCGACCGAATTATTTTGGCTAGAAGACGAAAAACTTGGAAGTGTGATCAAGGCGCCTGCGGCGCTGATTGAACAGAGAAATTGTCTACGGTGCATTTAAAAAATTTTATTTTTCGATTGTGTAGCTTCCTTCAGAGAGGTGCGAGCTTTATTCAATTTGTTCTGCATTGTTAGGATGACGCTTCGAACCTCATCCACGCTTGCACCTTCCTGGATTGATTTGGGAAGACGAACATTAAAATCAATTTCTAGGTCTTCAACTAGTTCTGCGTCTTGTTCAATAAGGACTCCCTCGATGCCTTCAAAACGATTTAGGTAAGTTTCTTGAACAATTTTTATGGCCTCATCAGAGAGCTTTTCTGCGTATTTCGCAAGGACTCGATCAAGTCGTTGTTTTATTTCGATGAGTGTTGCTGTCGGAGTTATAGCTTCTCGCGTCTTTATTTTTTGTAGTAATCCTTGCTCTTGGTACTGGGCGGCTAGTTTGACTGCACCTAAAGATTGCCACATTATTTGTTCGAGATTCGCCAATTTTGCTCGAACTTCCTTAATTGACTCTTCGTTCTCCACAGCCGTTTTAACGCTGAATAGACCTTGCCAAATCGATGCGTACAGTGGAATGAAATTGCTTTCGATAGCAGAGTGAAACTTAACTTCTTCCCAGTGATCTACAACCATTTCAGGTTGTGCTAATTCAACACCACCTTGTTCATATCTATTTACAATGCTTTCAACTTGATCAATTAACCACAAGACTTCATCAGAGTATTCACTCAAGTGACTTTGAAGATCATTGACATGTTCACCAACTGGCCCGTCAGCATAAGCCAAGTTAATAGACATTAAGTAAAAGACTGAAATTAGTTGGATTAAGGGGCGCACAATGAGCATAGGATAGTACCTTTTTAGTTTTAGATCATTCTTGAACATAATTTGGGGGTGAAAGACTCGAGAACCCGGAGGACCTTACAGCATATGGTTTTTGGTCATAGGTAAGGGAATGGACTTAGATGATAACAATTCTCATTTTCATTGTCTAACTTGCAACGGATAGACAGAGCGAACCTTGGGGGACAGCGTGATGGAATTGGATTACCAAGATGATTGGAATATTGATAATTCTTCTCCGATCCCAGTGTTTCGCACTTAAAACGATTGTGTAAGTGGGTTGGTAGAGGATAGGCGTATAGAATTTGAAATATAAATTAGTTTCTCATGTTAGTTAGTCGGTTATGTTTAATGCTCTAGTCCCCCGGGGGGTATTAAGTATCAATTAATTAAACATCTGTTAAATACCTGCTTCTTCACATACGAACGGCAAAATGCAAAGATGTGCTCTCCCTAGAATCTCTGCTGCGAATTGGACATACGACTTAAAATATCACTGACTTTTGTGTCGGTGGCCTTAATAAGCTTTGTGATACTGGGTACTTTTGCATACCGGACATCTGCAGAGCTAATTCAGCAAATTTCAGTTCGACAACTAGATGCGCTTGCGGAGAGCAAAAAGCAAGAGTTGCTCAAGGTGCATGAGAGCTGGGAAAACCAGCTACGCCTGATACGAGGTCGTACTCAGCTTGGAATTAATCTTCGCGACCACGTCGTGTCTGGGAAACCTGAGGCCCTAAATGCAATAACTCGCATCGTCCGAAATGCAACAAGAGCGGTAAAAGACGTCAATAGCATTACAATCTTTGATCTTGGAGGTCGAAAGCTTGCCTCGTCAGGGAATGTAGCTAGCCAATTGTTTGAGATCCCTGACGAAGATGTGAAGTACGTAGGTTCCTATACAGACAAAAAAGGTGGGTTAAAGGTCATACTGAGTAGCATGATTGTACTCGATGAAGAGGCCGTTGGTGGTATTGAGATGGTGATTGATGCTTCAGACTTATTTGACGTGACGGGGAACTATACGGGTCTGGGTGACACGGGTGAATCGATGCTGGTAAAAGCTGCAGACGATAATATGGTCATGGTGTTGAATCCGCTACGGCATGACCCTGGAGGGTCCTTTAGGAAGCAGGACTTGGCTCTGATTTCTCCTGATATCAAGGCAGCGTTGGAGGCAAGGGAAGATACGCTGACTGAAAACATTCTCGACTACCGAGGAGTGCAGGTCTGGGCCGTAACCAGGTTCCTTCCGCAGCTGGAATGGGGACTAGTGGTCAAAGTGGATGCAGCCGAGGAAGAAGCGTTAGCGGACATTTTAAAGAATACATTGATTGACATCGCATTGGCGCTGTCAGCGTTTGCGATAATCGGTGGTGCGTTGATCGGTCTGCATCTCGCGCGACCTATTCATGAGCTTGTCGAGGTTGTTAGAAGGGTTCGTGATGGGGACCTCTCGGCAAGAGCTGACACCCGTGGCGATGACGAGATCGCTTATCTTGCAGAAAATCTCAACGATTTCGTCATACACCTTGAACAAGAGAATATAAAATCTAAAGATGATTGAGTTTGTTGATGCCCTAAAACTATTTGGTGGCTTTGTTTATTTGTTGGTGGGTGGGGAACTCCTTGTTAGGGGCTCACTGGGGCTTGCTCGAGAGAAGAAGATTCCTCCGGTTATCGTTGGCATGACGGTTGTCGCCATGGGGACGTCCGCACCGGAACTGATGGTTTCTGGTTACTCTGCCTTGTCTGGTTATCCGGGTATTGCCGTTGGTAATGTTATCGGCAGCAATATCGCGAATGTTCTTCTGGTACTCGGAGTACCCGTATTGATCTATCCGATATCCTGTGCGCAGGCAGGACTCGTGAAGCAAACAAGCTTGATGGTAGCTGCGTCGCTCTTGCTGATCGTGATGTTGGTGTTTGAACCCATCACTTTTTTTGAAGGCGTATTGTTGCTGCTTATTCTATTGACCTTCCTGATACTGACGACGCGAGGGGCCGGCATGATGCCCGGGCTTGATGACGCTGAGGAAGAGTTGGGGCAAGACTTCGGCTTACCTTCATATTCGAGCACCATCGCTTTGTTGGTATTGTTGGGAATAATCATGTTGCCGCTGGGAGCAAATCTTGCAGTCGAGGGCGCGGCTGGTCTTGCTAGAACCTGGGGCGTGTCTGAGGCGGTGATCGGGCTTAGTCTGATTGCTCTTGGCACATCGTTACCCGAACTTAGTGCCACGGTAATTGCCGCGCTTCACAAGAGTTCCGACGTGGCTATCGGTAATGTAATCGGTAGCAACCTTTTTAATATTTTGGCAATACTCGGCTTTACTGCATTGCTGACGGACATACCTGTAGATCCTCAATTTATTCAACTCGATATTTGGGTGATGTTTGGGTGTGCCATCGTGTTGTGGATGTTCGTATTGGCGAAAGCAACTATTGGAAAGTTCACCGGGATCACGTTCCTGTTTGGTTACGCGGCCTATCTCGTCTTTATCTACTAAGAAGATCCTAGGTGATAACCGTGTCTGAGTATCGGTTCTCAGAGCGAACCGCAATCACCATCATCGTGGCTAATATGATTGGCACTGGGGTGTTTGTTAGCCTTGGGTTCCAACTACTAGAAATTCAATCGCCATTTGTGCTCATGATGTTGTGGCTGGTTGGCGGCGTTACAGCATTGTGTGGTGCGCTCACTTACGCTGAACTTGGAGCTAACCTGCCAAGGTCGGGTGGAGAGTACAACTTCCTGTCCCAGATATACCATCCGGCTATCGGTTTCATCTCTGGTTGGATTTCGGTCACGGTCGGTTTTGCTGCGCCTACCGCATTGGTTGCGATGACTTTTGCGGCATATATGGGTGAGGCTATTGGTTTATCGAAAACTATTCTCGCAGTAACGCTTGTTTTAATTCTGGCTCTATTCCACGGCATTTCCCGTCGCTCCAGCAGTATCACTCAAACCATTTTTACTGCCCTAAAAGTAGGTTTGATTATTGTATTCGTTATCGCAGTATTTTTATTCGCTAATGATCCGCAGCCCATTTCTCTTATCCCTGTCAGTGGAGACTCGTCTTTACTACTTAGTGGTACTTTTGCCGTTGCGCTGATCTACGTTAATTACTCTTACACGGGTTGGAACGCGGCAACTTATGTTCTGGGTGAGCTGAAAAATGGACAACGACGCCTGCCCACAATTTTGGTTGCTGGTACACTAATTGTGATGGTGATTTACCTATTTCTTAACTATGCGTTCTTGTACGCGGCACCCATGGACGCCCTTGCAGGTCAGGAAGAGATCGGCTCTATTGCCGCAATACATGCATTTGGTTCAACGATTGGTTTTGCGACGGGGATCGTACTGGCTTCGTTGTTTGTTTCAACAGTGAGTGCGATGACTATGGCTGGCCCACGTGTGCTTCAGGTGATTGGGGAAGACTTTCATGTGTTTCGCTCGCTGGCGATTACCAATCAACATGGGGTGCCAGTTGTGGCGATTGGGTTTCAGGCGTCGCTGGCAGTGGTGTTCATCCTTAGCGCCACCTTCGAGTGGGTGCTTCTCTTTACCGGCTTTGTTCTGACACTGAACACTTTTTTCGTCATTCTGGGAGTGTTCGTGTTGCGTTGGCGTGGAATGGCAGATCCTAAGCGCTATAAAACCTGGGGATATCCCTTTACACCGCTGGTTTATCTTGCGATCACCTGTTGGACATTGTTGTTCATTTTATTAAACAAGCCAGAGGAAGGTATCGCTGGCCTAGGAATTATAATAGTAGGCGGCTTAGTGTACTTTGCTGCGCGCGACTAACAAAAAAATAGCTATATAAACAGCTTTTGTGCACTGGTTGCTGCGATTAAGTTTTCTCTTAGATATTGCCAATGTTGCATATCTGCGTTGACGGCGTCGAGCCCATTGGCGAGCACGTAGGCATAGCTTCTCTGAAAGGCGTTAAGCTTTGCCTGCATGACTTTCTTTGGGTAATACTCGTCAAACGCATCAGGGGATCCCCAGCCAAAAAACTTACGTCCTGTCAGGTGACGCCCCGCTTTCATTCCGATCAATCCAATGCCTGCGTCCCGTGCGGTATCGAGAATACTGCGCAGGCCCACCATATCTCTTGAACCGGCGAGGGTATTCTTTGCGGACCAGTCATACCATCCCTGTGGAGTAATAGCGATCTGTGCCAGACTGTACCAGCCTGTTTCGGCTGCGGCTAGCAAACAAGCTTCAGCATTTTCGTGGCTACTAATGCCAAGGTGGGACATCTTCCCAGCATCTTTTGCATCACTGAATACTTTGTGAATCTCTTCGCTTCGTATCACGGCTGGGTTGTTGACAGCCATCAAGTAGTAAGCGTCGACGTGCTCGACATCGAGTTCTCGAAGGCTCTTTTCCATAAACTTTTTCCAGACATTGGCCGCCTGTCTAGCCTGTGCAACGTTGATGGACTGACCGGCTTTGATATCACCAGCGGGCGCTTTGGAGATTAGATATATCTTATCTCTGCGTTTCTTGGCGAAAGGAGCGAGGTTTTTTTCTGCGTCTCGATAGTAACCTCTGTAGCCAACATCGAATACGTTGATACCCGCTTCGAATGCTGGTTCGAGTAGCTTATTTGCCTGCCCGCGCGATAGCGCTGCACCACAACCGAATACGAGCCGGCTGCCTTTGAAACCCGTATTACCAAGTGTCCTATACTCCATATCAGGCCAGTCATTGACAGATTGCGTCGCCTGCTCAACTGCAGCCTGCAGATTTCCTGTCCTGAGTAGTGTGACACCGCCTGCAGCGAGTAATGAAATACTTTGTAGCAGAGATCTACGCTGTATCTTGAGATCAGTCATACTGATTCATCAGCTTTTAAAAGTGTTTTCAAATGACATACTACCCTGTCGCTAGCAAAAATGGGTACAATCCCCGCTGATTTTATTTGAGAATGTGAGCTGGGAGCCATTTGTGACATTACAGACCGTGAGCGAAAGTGACGCCAAGTCCTCTCTGAACCAGAGCTGGGCGTTGGCAGATGTGCTCGACTTATTTAATTCTCCGTTCAACGATTTACTGTTTAAGGCTCAAACTGTCCATCGGCAGTTTCACGATCCCAACGAAGTCCAGATCGCTACGCTGCTGTCAATTAAGACGGGTGGTTGCCCTGAGGACTGCAAGTATTGTCCGCAGAGCGTTCATTACGATGCTGATGTTGATACCCATGCGCTGATGGACATAGATGATGTGCTAAGCGCTGCCAAGGCAGCGAAACAGCAGGGCGCAACGAGATTTTGTATGGGTGCGGCGTGGCGTAGTCCAACTGCACGTCAGGTTGAACAGATGGTACCTGTCATTGAAGCGGTGGGAGATCTTGGGCTGGAAACATGTGTGACACTAGGCATGCTTAGTGAATCACACGCGTCGCGTCTGGCTGAGGCGGGTCTTGATTACTACAATCATAATCTGGATACGTCCCCTGAATTTTATTCTGAGATTATCAGCACACGAACCTACCAGGATCGACTGGATACTCTCGACAATGTCCGAGACGCTGGCATTAATGTTTGCTGTGGTGGGATCGTTGGTATGGGTGAGGCTAGATCAGATAGAGCTAAATTGCTTGCTGAATTGGCGAATATGCCAAAACATCCTGAATCTGTACCAATTAATATGCTTGTAAGGGTTGCGGGAACTCCGATGGAATCCGGAGAAGACCTGGATATTTTCGAGTTCATCCGTACTGTTGCGGTTGCACGTATTATGATGCCCGCTTCCTGGGTGAGGCTATCGGCCGGCCGAACCGAAATGACACGTGAAGCCCAGAGCTTATGCTTCCTTGCGGGCGCTAATTCCATTTTCGGTGGAGACAGATTATTAACGACGCCGAACCCTGAAGAGGATGAGGATAAGGCGCTTTTTGATACCCTTGGAATTTCAACCTACTCCGGTTGATGCGGTATTTCGAGCAGATCCCCGTAGGTTATTGCTGCACGATAGGTACCTGGCAGCTTAATGAAGCGGACGTGATAGCGTTTGCGAGCTCCTGGGATCCACAACCCTTCCACATAGACAAAGCTGCTGCTGAAGCATCAATGTTTGGACAACTGGTTGCTTCGTCGCTACAGATATTTGCAATATGTACGCGCTTATTTTTCGACTATGACGATCAGTTTCAGGTTATGGCTATGCTGGGTAAAGACAAAATCAGATTGTTACACCCCGCTAGAGCCAGCGATTTTCTTGTGTACACGACGGAGTGTATTAGCGCGAAACCTTCCGCTACTAAACATGATCGGGGAATTATCGTGCTGGCAGATTGTGTTGCGCGTGAGAATGGCGAAGTCGTTATGACCCAGGAAGTGACTTTGATGGTGGCAAGGGAACCCGCTAGGTAAAAGTATCGTCAAAGCACTGTGCTAGTGTGGCTGGTGTGATTTTCTCAAGGGGTTGAATCTCGGCGAGAACTTCTACTTTTCCATAAAACTCTATCGCTTCCTTATTGCCTTGGTTCTTTGGCCCGTTCATTACGACCCCGCCGATTGGGATGTCATATTCGCGGAGCTGACGGACTGACAAAAGCGTGTGGTTAATGGTGCCTAACTGACTGTCTGATACCAGTAGCACGGGAATCGCAAGTCTGGAAATCAGGTCAAGCATGTAGTGTTGTTCATTAATGGGTACGAGCACGCCTCCGGCGCCTTCCACGATAAGTGTTTCATTTGCAGGGACTTCTGGTAGGGAAAATGCACTTAGATCGATCTGTACGTTTTCCAGTACCGCTGCTGCATGAGGAGATAGTGGTTGTTGGAGCGAATAAACCTCGGGATAGATCTGGTCTTCGGAGATGTCGGTATGTTTTCTTATCCAGTTGGTATCAGTGCCATCAATAAGCCCGGTCTGAATGGGTTTCCAATAGTGTGCTTTCAACCCAGCGACCAACACACCGCTAACCAACGTTTTGCCAATATCAGTATTGGTCCCAGTAACAAAGATTCTTTTCGGTAGTGTCACATCTAGTTCCTGAATATATTTGTTAGCTCTTCGATCTGTTCACGAGTATGTGCAGCTGACAAGGCCAATCGAATCCTCGAATCCATTACTGTTGGAGGCCGGATGGGAGTTGCGAGGAAACCTGCTTGTTCCAGTTTCTCTGACATCGTCAGTGTTCTTTGCTCGTCACCCAGCAAAACTGGAATGATCTGAGTTGTGGATTCACCTGTGTTGTATCCGAGTTGCTGCAGCGCCAGACGCAGAAATTCAGCGTTCTCCTGCAACATCTCGCGTTCAGCATGCATGTCGGGTACAAGATCGAGAGCGGCATCTATTGCTCCGAGTGTGCTTGCGGGTAGCGCAGTCGTATAAACAAAACCGGCGCAGCAGTTAATGAGATAGTCACGTATCTTTGCAGAGCTCGCTACGTAGGCGCCGAAGGAACCCATGGCCTTGCCAAACGTCCCCACGGTGATGTCAACATTTTTCCCTGCGGTGAGTCCCATGCCGCTAGGGCCGAGCACACCCGTAGCGTGTGCTTCGTCCACAAAGAGGATGGCGTTGTGTTCGGTTGCGATGTTGATCAAGCGATCGATATCGGATTGATCTCCGTCCATACTGAACACCGACTCCGTAACGATTAGCTTTCTTGAATATTCGGGATTTTCTGTCAGGAGGGCTTCCACTTGATCTAGGTTGTTATGGTCGAAGATGAGCTTATCGCATCCGGCTAGAGTTACGCCTTGAATGATGCTGTTGTGATTAAGACGATCTGACAAAATCAACGAATCTTGGTCGACGAGCGCAGGGATTACTGATACGTTAGCTTGGAAACCTGAGTTAAATATCAGCACGCTTTCAACTGCTTTTAGTGCTTCCAGTTTTTGTTCGATGCTCTCAAAGCAATCCAGTGAGCCGGTGATGAGCCTGGAAGCGGATGATCCGGTGCCATATCGTTTGGAGAACTCATGCGCGCGCTGCTTTAAGTCTGGATGCATCGCCAGCCCAAGATAGTCGTTCGAGCTAAAGTTGACCATGGCACGTCCATCTACCATGCAACAAGCACTAGATAATGGTTTGATATTCCTTAGAACACGATGTTGCTGTAAGGCGTCTCGGCGTTGTAATTCCTGGTCGATGAAATCAAATTTTCTCATAAAATCAGCTACTTAGGACATCATGGATCGAGCTTGTTATCTGCCGCAAGTCTGTAGGGGAGATGATATAGGGTGGCATAACATAGACTAGTTTTCCGAAAGGCCTGATCCAGACTCCTCGTTCTACAAATTCCTTTTGAATCATACCGACGTCCACTGGTCGATGACACTCTACGACGCCGATGGCGCCTAGTACACGCACATCCGCAACTGAATCTAACGCCTGGCACGGCGCCAGTTCTTCGGTAAGTTGTTTTTCGATATTACCTACCGAAATCTGCCAGTCGCTCGTTACAAGTAGATCAATACTCGCCGAGGCCACCGCGCAGGCGAGGGGATTCGCCATGAACGTTGGCCCATGCATGAAGACACCAGCCTCACCTGACGAAATACCGTCGCTTACTCGCAAATTAGTAAGGGTCGCGGCGAGCGTCATGTAACCGCCTGTTAATGCTTTTCCAAGGCACATGATATCGGGTTCGATATCTGCGTGCTCGCAGGCAAACATTTTTCCAGTGCGACCAAATGCTGTAGCGATTTCATCGAGGATGAGCAAAACATCATACTGTTCACATAAATCCTTTACCCGTTTCAAAAAGTCGGGAGAGTATATTCGCATCCCTCCGGCACCCTGAACCACAGGCTCAAGGATTATTGCTCCTATCTCTTGGTGATGGTCTTTTAGTAAATCTTCGACGGGCCTGATATCTGAATCTAGTAATGGTCCGTCGAAGGTGCTTTGTGGGGCAGGTGCGAAGTAGTTCTGAGGTAAAACGCTTGTGAAGATTTCGTGCATCCCAGTCACTGGGTCACACACAGACATCGCACCGAAGGTGTCGCCGTGATATCCCGAGAGAATGGTGAGCAATTTGGATTTTTCCGGTTTGCCAATCGCGTACCAGTACTGGATAGCCATTTTAATTGCCACTTCGACTCCCACTGAACCTGAGTCAGCGAAAAAGATTCGGTCGAGACTTTTGGGCGTCATTGAAAGCAGACTATCTGCTAGCGCGATAGCCGGTTGGTGTGTAATACCACCGAACATGACGTGTGACATCCTATTGAGTTGTTTCTTTACGGCGTTATTGAGGCGTGGATGATTGTAGCCGTGGATCGCGGCCCACCAAGAAGACATACCGTCAATGAGTTCGTGGCCATTGGCCAGCTTAAGCCTCACTCCGGATGCACCTACCACGGGATAGACTGGCAGAGGATCGTGCATGGATGTATAGGGGTGCCAGATCTTTTCCCGATCTAAGGCAAGCCACTTTTCATCAAATGCTCCAGTCATCAGTGCTCCGTTTGATTTCTCGAAATGGAAAGCTATCATCAAAGTTGTTCTGTAAGCTATAGGTGTCTGACCTAGACAACTGCCCACCATGAGAAAACTGCGAGCTTTATTACCGATCCTGGATTGGGGCGGCGATTATCAAAGAGAAGACTTTCGTGCGGATGTCATTGCAGGAGTCGTCGTACTTTTTATAACTGTTCCACAGACGATCGCTTACGCTTTTCTAGCCGGGCTGCCACCTGAAGCAGGACTTTATGCTTCTCTTGGGGCGTTGATGGCCTATGCGGCATTTGGCAGTTCTCGGACGCTTGCAGTAGGGCCGACAGCTATAATCGCCATGATGACACTGGAAGTGGCCTCGTCTTTTGCTACACCAGGAACACCAGACTACATAACGCTTACTGTCAAACTTGGACTGGTTACGGGGGCGGTTCTTTTAATACTGCGGCTGGTGAATTTTGGTAACGTTATTAGCTTTCTAAGTCATGCTGTGGTGACAGGTTTCATTACTGCAGCAGCCGTCCTGATTATTACGAATCAGCTCCCTGCGGTCGCAGGACTAGCGTCGTCACCAGATACCAGCGTGGTTGGTATATTTTCTTATTTGAGTGATTACACTGTTAATGTCGTTGCGCTTATTATTGCAACGACAGCTATTATGTTACTGATTTTTTGTCGACTACAGCTGGAAGAGCTGCTGTTGTTGATGCGTCTTGGAGAAGGACTGGCTTCTTCCCTTGCGAGATCTGCGCCAATGTATGTTGTCATTATAGGCATTCTTGTGACAGCTTTTTTTGGATTAAGCGAGACTCACCAGGTACCGATTGTAGGGACTGTTCCCACGGCACTACCGAAATTAGCCATGGTCTCTCTCTCGTTAAATGAATTGCGAGATCTCCTGCCATCTGCCCTGCTCATCGCCATGGTGATATTTATGGAAAGCGCCTCTATTGGCACGGCCATGGCTAGCCGAAGAAGAGAAAAAATAAAGCCAAATCAGGAGCTTGTAGGTCTTGGATTGTCAAATGTTGGGGCATCTTTAGTAGGGGGTTTTCCTGTAGCGGGTAGTTTTTCTCGTACTGTCGTCAATTTTTCATCCGGAGCACACACCCAGATTGCATCGCTGATAACCGCATTATTGATGGTCATTACACTGGTGGGTTTTGCTCCTATGTTTTATCACCTGCCAAAAGCTGTGTTATCCGCAATTATTGTGGTTTCTGCAATTCAACTTATAGATGTTGCGGGAATCCGCAAAATATTCTCTTTTAACTCGACTGATGCAGTGACATTTACATTTACGTTTGTTGCTGTATTGGTGCTTGGCGTAGAGTCCGGTGTTATCATCGGAATTGTAATTTCTTTTGTTCTGCTAATTCGTAGCAGCAGTCGCCCACATATTGCCGTAGTAGGTCGGGTTGGTGACTCAGAGCATTTTCGCAACGTTTTACGACACGATGTGATTACATCACCGTCATTGTTAGCAGTGCGTATCGACGAAAGCCTCTACTTTGTTAACTCTCGCTATATTGAAACGTTTCTCTTCAACGAGGTGGCAGATCAGCCGGATGTTAAGAACGTGTTATTGATCTGCACTGCAACCAATTTCATTGATACCAGTGGCCTCGAGATGCTGGAAGCTTTGTGCGAAAACCTTAAAGAAGTGGGTGTTAAGCTCCATCTTGCGGAGGTGAAAGGTCCTGTAATGGATCGGCTCAAAGAAACAGACTTCTACAACCGCATGCAGGGTGAAGTATTCTTTACTACTGACCTTGCCTTCAAGAAACTGGCTGGGATTTAATCGCCATTGCAGGTTCCTGATGTTAACAGGAATAAACTAGGTGAAACTGGGATGAATATCGCTGGGTGTAACAACCCTACTCGTGATGATGAGCTGCTGAAAGTGAATCCTCAGTAATAAACATTTTCCCTTCGACGGTATCTGCATTCATCAGCAGGATTTCGAGGGGGGAATTCAATTTTCGGGGTTTCGTAAATGTAATCAAGCCATAACAAACTTTATTTTGGATCAAACCTCTTGAATTTCTACTTTATGATCACGCACTGTCTCTTCGACAAAGGTAAACCAAGCGGTGACGACTTTGCCAGACACTACTGCGGGCAACCAATATCGGTCATCTTCCCACATTTCATGGTACGGAATCTTTTCTTTGTTGTGCCAGAGTGGAATAGCCTCATCAGTTTCCGTGGGTGTGCCTGTAAAGTCTGAAGCGGTGAAGACATAACCATGTATTTTTGGCATGTCCTCTGCGTGAAAAAACAATTCTCCCGCAGGTTTAACGTTGATGGGCGTTATGCATAACTCTTCGGTTGTTTCCCGTATGGCACATTCTATAGGTGTTTCACCGGGTTCGATTCTGCCACCAGGCCCGTTAATCTTGCCGGCACCTAAGCCTCTTTTCTTGCGGATCAGTAAGATGTTGTCGTCCTTAATAACGAACAATAGAGTGGCAGTTTCTTGGGGTTGCCAGGATTTCCAATCAATACTAGCGACGTGCATCGGGATTAGCTTTGGCTAGGCAGCAAACACGCATCGTCTTTCTGCCTAGTGGCAAAGATTTTCGACATTGTCAAACATTACCACCCAGGTTGGGTTGGTGTTTCGGATAGCGTCTTCGAGTTGGAAGTCCCATAGTTTTTCCTCTGATGCGGCACTCGTGTAGGGGGTGTTAACTATAATCTGCTCGATTTCTGCACCGGGGAATCCCCCGCTCAAGCTGGAGAGTGCATTGGTATCTAATTGCTCTATTTTTCGTTTCGGTTACGAAGGTAAATTTCAAAGATATCCTTCTTTACTCGGCAGATCAAAAAAGAAGATTTCGTCTATGATTCGCTTTCGAAGTAACTCTAGCGGTAGCTGTGAAATGTCATTGGAAGTTGCAACGATAAAGGTAAGGCTTTCTTATTCTGACATCCAGGTGAGCAAGGTGCCTAAGACTCTCTTTGAAATTCCTAGATCCTTCTGCGTGAAGCTTATGTCTTTGTCTGTCTTTGTCGATTTCATCTAACCACAAAACGCAGCGTGACAAAATATTGTCAGTTCAATTGATTCTAGCATTCTTATATTGATTGGAGTCAATGAACCAATGGTCAAATGGTATCAAATTGCTACTAAAGAGCGATGAGAAGTGTCTCATTACAGGTGAATTTGAAAGATGTACTTGAAAACACATTTTTCGCCCCAATTAAACTATTAGTTGGCAAAAATTTGACTCCAACTAATTGTAAATAAAGACTTATTGAGATTTTCTGAGAGAAATTTAGATGTCAGATTCAGCTTACCTACATCATCTGCCAGTGCTTAACAGCGGTAGTTTGCAGGGATATCTCGATTCCGTGCAAAGTATTCCGATACTTTCAAGAAAAGAGGAATTCGATCTGTTTGAGCAGTATCTGAAGCAAGATGATCTCGATGCGGTGCGAAAAATTGTGATGTCACATTTGCGATATGTGGTTTACATTGCTCGAGGGTACATGGGCTACGGGTTGCCGCTGGAAGACCTGGTGCAGCAGGGTAATGTCGGCCTAATGAAATCTGTGAAGCGATTCAGTCTTGAGCACCGGGTACGACTGGTTTCCTTTGCTGTGCATTGGGTTAAAGCTGAGATTCATGAATTTATCCTAAAAAATTGGAAGATTGTTAAAGTTGCGACCACGAAGGCTCAGCGTAAATTGTTCTTCAACCTTAGAAAGGCGAAAAAGCGGTTGGGTTGGTTCAGTCATGAAGAGGTTGGTCAGGTGGCAAATGACTTGGGCGTGAAGCCGGAAGAAGTGCTCGAGATGGAGAGACGCTTAACAGTAAATGATGAGAGTTACGAACCGGTGGATACCGAGCAAGAGGAATGCTCCTCTTGTCCTGCAAGCTACCTTTCGTTAGGAGAGATTGAAGATCCTTCTTTGGTAGCAGAAGATGATGAATTAACAGACATTCAACATGAAGGTCTGGAAGTTGCATTGGCTGCGCTTGATGAACGTTCTCGAGATATCGTTACCAATCGCTGGTTGACTGATTCAAAAGTTGGGTTGAAGGAACTTGCCGAAAAATACGGCATCTCTATGGAACGTATTCGGCAGATTGAGGCACGTTCGTTTGAGAAGATGAGGCTTTTTTTAGGGTCGGTTTAGTCTGACTTTTGAGGACGATCTCGATCTCATAGCGAATCAGACGATTGCTGATCTGGGCTAAGAAATCGCTTCAATTTAAAATAAGGTGGCCTTCTCGTTATCCCTAACCTTCAAGCTTGCTATGCCTAGGATCCCGGTCCGCCAGACCTCCTTCAGGAAGAATCCAAGTCCCCTCGCTTATTGCCAAGGTAGAGTTGGTTACTAAACAATGCCTTCTATGCGCAATTGCGCAATAGCCTTGGTGTCGTAACCAAGATTCGAAAGTATTTCGTCTGTATGTTCGCCCACATGGGGTGCGGGGAAACGAACTTTAGGACCATCCTCGTTCATCTTGTAACCTGATTTCACCACAGTGATCGTTTCGTCTTTATTAAGCGGTGACTTCATGGTTTCGAAGACTTCGCGGGTTTCAAACTGAGGATCCTGCACAACGTCAGAAATTCTTCGAACTTCTGCGATAGGAACACGGGCCGCTATGCCACGTTCGATCCAGTGGTTGGTCATATTCGTCATAAATTTATCGGCAAGGAATTGTTTAACCGCATCTGCGTTTCGAAAACGTGCTTGTTCGGTTTGGAATTCGGTCTGCTGCAGAACTTCTGATGCATCCAGTGCGGCGAATAATTTTTCGACCTGACTTTGCGAAATGACGGTAATCATTACGAAGCCGTCCCGGGTTTGAAAGACATCTGCTGTAGGTCTGCCGGTTTGCGAACTATTGCCGATAAGTTTTTCTGTTGTGCCCTGTATGAAAAAGTTGTTGTACTGGGTTGCCAGCATAAGGATAGCGGTATCCATCATGGCAACATCAATATACTGCCCATCACCCGTTACTGCTCGCCGATGCAATGAAGCCGCGATGGCGAACGCAGTGTTAATCCCTGTTGCCATGTCGACACCCATAAACCCTGTACGGGTTGGACCTGTCTCAGGAAATCCGTTCTGCCACATCATCCCGGAAGCTGCTTGGATAGCACCGTCGTAAGCGGCCGAGCCTGCCAGGGGCCCTTCCTGCCCATATCCACTGACTGAGCAATAGACAATGTCAGGTTTGATTGACTTAACTTCGTCGTAGCTCAGCCCATAGCTCGCCATTGTGCCAGATTTAAAATTTTCTACTACCACGTCGGAGGTCACCAGTAGTGCCTTAATGATCTCCATTGCCTCAGGGGTTCTGAGATTCAATGTTATGCTTTTTTTATTGACGTTCATTCCGAGGAAGGAAGGAGACATGCTCTGGTCAGGCCCTTCATTCATTATGCCGCGCATTTGATCACCCACATTGGGTTGCTCGATCTTGATTATCTCCGCGCCCAGCAGGCCAAGCTGCATTACCGCTACGGGTGCTGAAAGTACTGCGGAAAAGTCGAGAATTCTGATGTTTGAGAATGCTTGCGCCATAGTTGCTAGAGGCCTGATTTTATATTTACTGAAATTTGGTTGCTGTCTACATCAGGGTCGTTCTTTCAGAGATAGTAACAGACACCGGTCACGAGTCTGAAAACTTTTGTCGAAAGCTGTAGCACAGGTTTCTCTACCCATCAATACCTAGCGATTGCTATTTAGGTTTTTTGTAATTGTCATATGTTTCCAAAAAGGTATGAATAGGATATTTTGGTTAAATAATGGCTAAATAATGGGATATAAAATATAAATATACATAAAAATATAATAAATATGGGATGTAATATATAACTATATCTATATATTTTCGATTAGGTTATATAGATGCTAAAATATTATATTTAACTATAAAAGTGGGTATATATATCATATATATATAGTATAAATAATAAATAGTGGAAAATAATTCATAAAAAAACTATATAAATGAGTAAAATAAATCGTTTTATTGTCAATTAAGTGCGGGATAGCTTAACTTTAGTCCTATTGGAATTTTGGATTGTCAATTGGTTGTTTTTCTTCGTGAGGAACCCGCTTGCACAGTTGTTGTGATACGATCTGCATGCGGAATTAACCATCCCCATGGTCGAATCCCCAAAAATAATATTGATAACAAAGATTGGCCGTTAACCCGGAAGTGACGATCATCACTTCCGTGGTGTCAGCTAGTAAATCCTAGGAGGAAACCGATGCCAGATTTGGCAGATGATCTAAATAACTTAGTTATGGATCCAGCGGCACAACCGCTGCTGGATGCTGTTAAAAAACACATTGCAGAGAATGTCGAGCCCATCGTTGAAGAGTTTCAAGCACTTAACGCAGAAAAAGCGGATCGCTGGTCTTGGCATCCACGACAGCTTGAACTGCTGGAAGGCGCAAAGAAAAAGGCCAAGGAGAGTGGTCTATGGAATTTCTTCCTACCGGACGCGGAAACCGGAGAAGGTCTGAAGAATCTGGACTATGCCTACATTGCGGCAGAGCTTAGTCGTTACCCGCTTTCATCTGAAACGCTTAACTGCAGTGCGCCGGATACGGGCAATATGGAAGTTCTGGAGCGAGTTGGTACGCCGGAGCAAAAAGAGAAGTGGCTCAAACCTTTGCTCAATGGTGAGATCCGTTCTGCCTATGCAATGACTGAGCCGGCTTTGCCTTCATCAGATGCCAAGAATATCAGTACGAGTGCCGTACTGGATGGTGACGACTGGGTTATAAACGGCGAGAAATACTATATCTCTGGCGCGGGTGATCCACGCTGCAAGATCATGATTACTATGGTGAAGACTAGTCCAGATGCAGCGCCGAGCCGGCAGCAATCACAGATTCTGGTGCCTACGGATGCGCCTGGTGTACATATTCTCGAAGGTATGCAGGTCTTTAACGGTGATGATGCACCCCATGGTCACATGCATATCAAATTCGATAATGTACGTGTTCCGAAAGAGAACGTTTTGTTAGGCGAGGGTCGGGGCTTCGAGATTTCTCAGGTTCGTTTGGGACCTGGCCGAATTCACCACTGTATGCGTTCTATAGGACAGGCTGAAAAAGCGCTAGAACTCATGGTGAAACGTGCTGGCTCCCGGGTCGCTTTCGGCAAGCCTATAGTAAAACTTGGTAAGAACCTTGAAGTCGTTTCGCGTGCACGAATCGATATCGATGCCTGTAAATTGATGGTGCTACGTGCAGCAAAAGCAATGGATGTTCTTGGAAACAAGGAAGCGCGGGTTTATGTTAGTGGTGTTAAGGCTATGGTTCCTGAGATCACCTGCCGAATTATTGATCAGGCAATTCAGATGCATGGTGCGACAGGCGTATCTCAATGGACGCCACTTGCCGGTATGTACACCAGTCAGCGAACGCTGCGTCTAGCGGATGGTCCTGATGAAGTACATCACATGGTAGTTGGGCGAAATGAAGTTCAGAAGTACGGGCTTTGGTAAATTGAATGCTTTGCCGTATAAAAAAGGCCGCTTTTAGTGGCTTTTTTTTGCAGGCGGTCGTAGAACGGTTAAAACAATCTTTTCGACAGCATTAAAGGAACGTAGGATATGCGCCAAGTATTTCTGTGCACGGCATCGTGTGCAATAGCGCATGCTGTTGAGGAGCAGGAGGTCACAGAGTGACCTCCACTAGCGAAAGCTCTAGCTTCTTGGTTTGCCTGTCCAGTTTGGCGGGCGTTTTTCAGAGAAAGCCAGAGGACCTTCGATAAAATCTTCACTGTCCATCATGGCTTGGATAGATTCGTACTCAAGCTCCATCGATGCCTGAAGTGATGACATCGACAGACTCTTATACGCAACGTCTTTACTCGCTCTGATTGACAGCGGTGCACAAGCGGTAATCATGTCCGCCCATTCTCGGGCTCGTTCCATCAACTTATCGTGTTCTACAACTTCTGTCACAAAACCCAGTTCATATCCTTCCTGGGCAGGAACGTGGCGCCCGGTCAGCATCATTCCCAGTGCCCGTTTCGGACCGATTTCTCTCGGTAGACGGTTCATCCCACCGGCCATCGCCGCGAGACCAACTTTTGGTTCCGGCAAGGCAAATAGGGCTTTATCTGACGCAATGATCAGGTCACATGCCAATGCAATTTCGAAACCACCACCCATGGCAACGCCGTTAACCGCGGCGATTACTGGCTTTAACATATCGAAGCGGGAGGACAGGCCACCAAACCCTTTTGGCGTGGGCACTCGTTCGCCGCCTTCAGCCTGATAACGCAGATCGTTTCCTGCGCTAAACCCACGACCTTCTCCGGTGATAATTGCGACCCACATGTCGTCGTCTGCATCGAAGTCATCAAATACTTTGCCCAATTCCGCATTACCCGGCGGGTGCAATGCATTCAAACGGTCAGGACGGTTAATTCGCACGGTCATGATGTGGTCGGCTTTCTCTACAATACAGAATTCTGGCATGGGGGGCTCCTAGTTGAAACATGTGAAAACAAGAAAGTGGACAATAAGTGTTCCGGGTTCAAGGTGCAAGAGTGCTTGATTTTGCCGGTGCAACGACCAGATAATCAGCGCCCTAAATCAATCTTACAGGATATGTTGATGAGCGAAATCTCTGCCGAAGCAGCTAAGGCCCTGGGCAAATTGGATACACCCACAATCTGTAATGCAGTTGAAGTTGTTGCGCAGGAACGTCGCAACCGAGGATTCAATATTAGACCCCTCGTTTGCGCTCATCCTGAGCTTCCGCCTATCCTGGGATACGCGAGAACCGCGAGAATAAGGGCCCAGCATCAACCTGTTAAACCTGCGAACGCGATGGGTTACTACACTCACGTTGCCGAGGGTGGTCCGCTACCGAGCATCGTGGTTATTGAGGATGTCGATGACACACCTGGTTATGGTGCGTTCTGGGGCGAGGTCAACACCAACGTACATTACGGGCTGGGTTGTTTGGGACTGGTGACCAACGGCAGTATCCGGGATATACCGGATTCAGCAGAGAATTTTCAAATGTTGGCGGGTATGGTCAACCCATCACATGCCTGGGTACACGTGATTGATTGGGGGACGCCGGTTAATGTTCACGGTATGGAGTGTGAAGATGGCGATCTTATACATGCGGATATGCATGGTGCCTGTGTTATCCCCACTGAGATTGCAGAGGATGTCGTTGCAGAGGCCGCACGAATTGCCGAGCAGGAAGCGATCCTGATTGGTGCTTCAAAAGAACCTGGATTCAATGTGGATAAGATTAAAGAAGCCTATAAGCGGATGGCGGATATCCACTAGGTCATTTCAGGCCATTAACGATGGTTTCGGCATCGTCGAGGCTGTTGATAATGTCCTGGAGCAGCTTCTCAAGATCCACGCCTTCAGTGCTCTTTTTGTCTTCCATATATCGTGCATACACGCCATGAATGATAGCCGCTGTTTTCCAGCGGTTGAAGCCAAGGTAATAATCAAGCTGTGAGAGATCCTGGCCGGTAATTTCTTCATATCGTTTGGTCAGGATTTCGCGTTGCGGAAAACCGGGTTGCTGTGTCACAGATGTCGGGTCGAGAGGCTTGGAGCTGTCAGAGGGGCGCCATATATTGAGCGCGTAGGCGAGGTCAGCCAATGGATCTCCCAGCGTGGAAATCTCCCAATCCACGACGGCGGCAACGCGTCCGTCTGGACTGACCAGGGTGTTGTGAAGACCGTAGTCGCCGTGTACTACCCTGGCCATTCCCTGTTCTGGCATATTCTCCAGAAAAAACCGCTGCAGTTCATGGGCACGTGGATCGTCGAATTGCGCAGGTTCAGAAGATGAAGTCCAGGAGCGATACCAGGTCTTTAGTTGTCGTGCGACATAACCTTCCTTCTTACCGAGTTCACCAAGACCAATTTCGTCCGGATCCAGCGCGTGCAGCGCTGCAAGTATCTCGATAAAGGAATCTGCGAGTAGTGGTCGCTTATCTTCCGGTACAAAAGTGTTGACATCCTCAACGTTATACAAAGGGTGGCCGTCAATGTGTCCCATGATATAGAACCAGGCTCCGGTGATATCTGGATCCTCACAAAACCCGAGTGGCTCGGGAACCGGGACGTCAGTTCCGTGCAGTGCCGAGATTAGAGCCCACTCCCGCGACATATCATGGGCCTTGGGCAAGAGTTCGCCCCGTGGTGGCCTGCGTATGACGGAAAGTCTGCCCTGGGTATCCTCGATCTGATAGGTGAGATTTGAGTGCCCGCCGAGTAGTCGGGTCCAATTAAAAGGGGGAACAAGGCCGGGGACATGTTCCGTTACCCATGCTTCTACAGCGGCTACTTCATACCCTTCAGGGCTCGCTTCAGCCATGACGCTTCCATATTGAAATTCGAATGCGTTAACTTACATGGGTTCCGATAATTTTGCACTGCACGTGATTCTGTAGACTGAAAAAATGAACTAAATGAGCAAAAACCATAACCTATAGTTGTGTCGAAGAAAAACTCCGTTGCCTGGTCCCGTCCACAGCGAACCGATCTAGCCAGTGTTGGTGGTTGTGTCAGACGGACCAGGCATACAAGCGGTTCTTCTTTTCGGGCATAATCCCCTGCTGCTCCAGATAGCCGGCAGAGGAGGCCCGATGACATTTGCTACCAATACACTGGGAAACAGCACCGTCGAAGTGACAGAGATGGGGTTTGGTGGTGCTTCCCTAGGCGCAGTTGGCGACCGTATCTCTGAAGATCAGGCGATACAGATCTTGCAGGCTGCTTATGATGTTGGCATCCGTTATTTCGATACAGCCCCTTTGTACGGGCATGGCCTTTCTGAGCGACGGCTGGGACATTTTCTGAGTACTCTTTCCAGAGACAGCTTCGCGCTCTCTACCAAGGTCGGTCGATTGTTGGTGCCGGAGGGTGAGGGTGAAAGGGATGCATTGATGCGTGATACCGAACCCTTTGCCATTCGCTATGACTACTCCTACCAGGCTGCGCGTGCGTCGCTGGAGGCGAGCTTCGATCGGCTGGGGCTTGATCGGGTGGACGTGCTCTTCTGTCATGACATTGATATCTGGACCCATGGTGATGGGCAGCCTGAAATACTAAAGACGGCTCGGGAAGGTATTCTTTCAGCGCTGAGTGACCTGCGCAGTGAAGGTGTTATTCGAGCATTCGGGTTGGGGGTAAATGAGTGGCGTGTATGTGATCAGATTCTTGAAGAATTCGACGTGGACTGTTTTCTGCTGGCAGGTCGATTTACGTTGCTTGAACAGGAACCGCTGGATGTCTTCCTGCCGCACTGTGTCCAAAAAAATGTCTCGATTATTATTGGTGGTCCATACAATTCAGGTCTCCTTGCGAACGTGGAGCGTCGTCGCGCAACCTACGATTATCAACCTGTTGATGACGAGAGATGGGATAAAGCGCAGAAGATTCGCAAGGTGTGTGAGTCCCACGGGGTCGACCTGCGCTCGGCAGCATTGCAATACCCACTGAAACATCCTGCTGTGGCTGCGGTTATTCCCGGTGTCTGGAAGATGGAGGAACTGTGTGCCAACGTTGAGCTGTTTAGCGCTGATATCCCAGCGGCGATGTGGCGAGACCTGGAAGCTGCTGGCCTGGTTCGTATGGATGGCCTGCAGATCTGACAGATAGAAACAAGAAACTTACAAACAAGACAGGAACCTGCATGGTAATTAATCTATTGTGGCCGCTGATACGCTGGCCGGATAACTATGAAGCTGAACGAGACGCGGCAGGAGAAGATGTAGACTGCGTTTTTGCGGCTAGACCCGATGAGGTAACTGACGAACAGTGGGCGTCCGCTGACGGCTTGATAAGCGGACCTGACCCGATCGCTGAGGATAACCTAGATAAGCTAGAGAAATGTCGCATATTGGTCACGCCGAAAGTTGGTTACGACAACATTGATATCGAGAAATTTGCTCGTATTGGTATCCCGGTTTGTAACGTACCGGACTACGGAACTCAGGATGTTGCAGATCACGCGATGGGGCTATTGCTAAGCTTAATGAAAGGAATCAACCGGTATGATGATGTACTGCGCAATAATCCGACCAGCTGGGCGCAAATGGATCATCCTCTAGCCTTGAGGTTGTCTTCAGCTAAGCTTGGTGTTGTCGGCCTTGGACGGATTGGTACTGCGATGACGTTGCGGTGCAAAGCTTTTGGAATGGATGTGTCCTTCTATGATCCCTACAAGACTAACGGTTCGGATCTGGCGCTTAACATCAAACGCACTGAATCGTTGGAAGAACTGTTTGCCAGCTCTGACATCATCACGCTTCATGTGCCGTTAACGGAAGAGACCAGAGATCTGATTGACGCAAAGGTCCTGAGCAATGCGAAGCCTGGTCTGGTACTGATTAACGCAGCGCGGGGTGAGGTCTTGGATATTGATGCGCTTCACGACGCTATCAAGTCTGGGCAGATCGCCGGTGCTGGATTGGACGTTCTGCCAGAGGAGCCTCTTAATATGGATAGGCCGCTGGTTTCTGCTTGGGTGAATGAGGAAGACTGGGTAAAGAATCGCGTATTGATCACACCTCACAGTGCCTTTTATACACCGCAAAGTGTCTATGACATGCGTACAAAAGGGGTGACAGTAGCGCTTAAATATCTGCGTACTGGGCGTTTGGAAAACTGTGTTAATGAGGAATTTCTTTCCGACAGGCGATAACTTGGCTTTTGGCGGATTTATCGCAGGTGCTGCTAAAGCTAAAGTTAAATTTAAATTTAAAGCAAAGGAGGTGGGTGGGGTAACGGCAATTGGTGGTTGGGATTTCATCAAAGAAAACTCGACTATGCCCTTCAACTGTTTGTAGGAAGATTAAATTTTTCTGTGTTCCGACTTCAACAGATTGCCTGGGCATGAAAACGTACTGGTGGCGGTGATGGCGATTTACCCAGTGCTTGAAAAGTCTTTCGGTAGGCACGGCCTATAAGGATGTTGAAAAGTAAGAGCGTCGGCTGGGGAAAGAAGAGAAGAAGCGAATAAGGACTGAAGCCAAGGCGAAGAAAAAGGATTAAGGGTTTTTATTGGTTGAAGAAAAACAGAAAAGACGATCGATTGATCGCTTTTTTTTATGCTGATGGTTTATCCTGTCGCTTCGCTTTTAGGCAGATTTACCATAGGAGAAAAAAATGAGCGATTTTCAGTTTATTGAGACTGATAGAGTTGGTACGGATGATCGAGTTGGTCGTATAACCCTAAATCGACCAGAGAAAATGAATGCGTTGAGTCAGGAGCTGCTATACGAACTGAACGAGGCTCTGCATGATATGGAAGCGGATCACAGTATTCGTGTCATCATTCTGCGAGGTGCGGGTCGCACCTTTAGTGCTGGTTATGACCTGACTCCGGCGCGGGGTGGCGCCGATGCGGTTGTACGAAATCACAAAAGACAGGACGAGCAGGGTCGTAGGCTTGTGATGGGGATTCGAACCGGTATGCAGCAGATTACTGACATTCATATGTATTTTTGGAATATGTCGAAGGTGACTATTGCGCAGATTCATGGTTATGCTCTTGCGGGTGGTTGTGAGCTTGCAATGATGGCAGACCTTGTAGTCGCAGCTGATGACGCCCAACTTGGACATCCGGGTTGCCGAGGGCTTGGTACCAGTCGAACAGGTGTGATCTGGCCTTTGGTATTTGGTATGCGCAAAGCGAAAGAACTCTACTACACCGGTGAAAGTGTTACCGGCACAGAGGCGGAAGATATCGGTATGATTAATTATGCTTGGCCGATGGATGAACTCGAAGATCGTACAATTGCTTTTGCCGATAGGCTCGCGATCGCTTCAGCGGATCACCTTGGTATTCTCAAAGTCAACATGAACAGGTTCTACGAGAACATGGGCATTTACTCATCAGTGCGTAGCAGTACAGATTTGGACGCCGCTGGCCAGTTCACTGAATTCTCATACGGTTTCCAGGATCACATGCGTGATGGTGGGTTGAAGGAGGCTTTAACCTGGCGTGATGGACCCTATAAGGATTCTGATTGGTATAAGCGTTAGAGGTTCAGCTATGGACTCTATGGAGGAATTGAAACTGAAACAGCGTGAATTCGCGAACAAACGCGACTGGGAGCAGTTTCATTCCCCCAAGAATCTTGCTATGGCGCTGTCCGTTGAGGTGGCAGAGATTGTTGAGATATTGCAATGGTTAACGGAAGAGGAGAGTCAGTCACTCACCGATGAACAGCGTCTCGCGATGCAGGACGAGATCGGTGATGTGATGAACTACCTGGTTCGACTCGCGGACCGTCTCGATATTGAGCCAGTGCAAGCTGCCATGCAGAAAACAGAGAAAAATCGTATTAAGTATCCTGTAGAAAGCGCAAAGGGCTCCTCCGCTAAATATCCCGAGTTGTGAACGAAATTAAGTTAGTCTATCGGTCTATCGACGGGGTCGAACTCGAAGGATTACTTTATCAGCCAGATGGACCGCCCCCGTATGACCTGGTCATTGATGTGCATGGTGGCGCCTGGTCTTCTGGGCATTACGAGTCCGGCAGATTCTACGACACAAAATTGGCTGAGGCAGGTATCTGCGTCTTTGCCATAAATTTTCGCCACGGACCGGATTTTTCGCATCCGTCGGCAAGCTCGGACATCGCAGCCGCAATTCGTTTTGCGAAGAGCGCGTTAGGAATCGAATACACACAAATAGGACTTGTCGGTTCATCCAGCGGTGGTCATCTGGCATTGTATACGTCCCTTTTGCCAAATGTTGCGGCTCACCAGGAAGAGGCTGCTGACATAAGCGTTGAGGTCGACTTCGTGATTGCGCTCTGGCCGGTCTCTAATCCGCTCGCGCGTTATCAGTACGTGCTCGCATGGGAACAAGCACCGCAAGAAACCTTGGGGCCAAACTTCACGCCTGATCGATTAGCGCGCGGGTCCATGTCTTACTTTAGGTCAAGGGAAGCGATGAATGAGGCCAGCATTCAAAGAATTCTTGCGCTGAATGAATTCCAGCATTTACCTCGCGTCTTCGTTGTTCAGCCGGAACTAGATTTGAACGTGCCGGTTTTTATGACTGAGTCACTGCATGGCGCGTTGCTCGACGCCGGTGCAGATGTGAAGTACAAACTTTATAGGGATGTTGCCCATGGTTTTGCGTCATCAGAAGGACCGCAAACAGGATCCTGCATCGAGGATATGATTAAGTTTATTGCTGCAGTTCCAGTCGATATTGCTTGAGCCAGGTAAGGAAGCCGAATACAACGATGACGACATAGGCGGCAAATAATAGCGCGGTGAAGTAGAGCTCCCGGTCGAGATAGAGAAAGATTGAGACGCTGTCGATCACAAACCAATAGATCCAGTTTTCCAGTACCTTTTTAGCAACCATATAGGTGGTGACGATGCTTGCCCAGGTCGTAAATGAATCCAGATAGGGTAGGGGGGCATCACTGTTTTCACTCAGCAAGTAACCCGAGATGATGGTCGCGATTAGTATCACCGTAAGAGCCAATAGGTGTTTCGTCATCGGCCAGGTTGAAATGGCAATGCCGCTTTGCTGTGTACCACCAAGCGTCCACTGGTACCAGCCGTAAACGGCCATAGCCAGGTAGTACACCTGAAGACCCGACTCCATATACAGCTTTACCTGCCAAAATATGAACAGGAAGATTGATGTGGAGATAAATGCAGCGTACCAGCAGAGAATATTTTCCCTTACCGCCAGCAGCAGGTAGGCAATAGCGAAAATGACCGCAGTCAGCTCCAGTATTGAACTGGCCTGAAACTGACTGACAAGCAGGTCGAGCATCGCCTAGAAACTAACTCGGGCGGTCAATCCAACGGTTCTCGGCTCACCGAATTGAAAGTAGGGCTCATTGATCCAGCCATTTAGTGGATTGTTGGCGAAATAGAAACCCCTGACCTTGTAGTCTTCGTCAAAAAGATTCCGTGACCAGAGGGCGAGATCGTACTGTTCGAATTGATAGCGAAGTGTCGCGTGAGTCAGAGTAAAACTATCCGACTTGATGTCATGGCCATTGGAGAAGAAAAAAGCGTCCTTGCCCTCAACCTGCACGTTCAGCGATAACGAAGGCGAAAAAATGTAGTTAGCCGCTATAAAGAACTGGTGGTCCGGCGCATGGGCTTGTTCGCGGCTGGACTGATCGACGGGAGTTGGTGGGAACGAGTCTATATTCTGAACGGTAAGGTCACCCAGTTTGGTATTTAGCAGACCAAGTCCTGCATCCAGAGTCAGTCTGTCGCTGGCACGAAAACTCAAACTAAACTCGACACCCTGATTGCAGCCATTGTCGACGTTATCGAGATACGACTTCCATTCGGCGGGAGGAAACAGAATCCACGCCTTTGCTTGCATGTCGTCGCGCTCCATATGGAACAATGAAAGAGACCAGGTGAGTTCTCCGTGAGATCGACGTACGCCTGCCTCATAGCTGATCAGCGTTTCCGAGCGAAAGGAGAGACGTTGCGCAAGAAACTCAGCAATCTCCGGATTGGCCTCAGCATCTGCGCCAGCGGCTGCCTGCCCATTGATGCCGCCGGTTTTGTAGCCGCGACTTAAGGTGCTGTAAAGCATCAGATCGTCAAGCAGATATTCCAGACTGATGCGACCTCCCCAAAGGTCATCGTCGGGGTTAGCAGTAATACTGGCGCTGTCCCGATAAGCGTCGTCGTAAGTTTCCCATCGGGCTCCCATTGTTAGGTGAAGTTGCTCCGTTAATGGCCAGTCCAATTGACCATAGGCCGCAAGCCTTTGTGTACTGAAATCGCTGTTAAAAGATGATGGGTAGAATCCCCAGCTATCTTCCCAATGGTCGTTGTAGAACAGCTCGACGTCTCTTTCATAGCGATATAGGCCGACGATCCAACCGATACGGTCGGCGATGCGTGCGTCATCCTCGGATGAGATTCGGATATCGAATCCTATACTGTCTCGCTGTCTCTTATTATTTTCTCCACCGCGAATACCACTCGTGGGTACGTTGGACCAGTCCCAGTCAAATCCGTAATCCAGATCACTACTTTCCAGGAACAATCGCCCATCCAGGACAACGGAGTCAGCTTCATGTGACACAGTTAGCGAGAATGCACTGGATTGCTGACGATCATGGCCGGGTTCATCAGACCCGGTTCGTCTGGAGTTTTCTAGAGAGAACGCGTCGTAGCCATTGTCTGCATCGTAGTGGGAAGCAACCACATCAATGTGGGTCGCATCGCCCGCCTGCCAGCGTAGTTTTCCTCGCAGGGTGCGCTCATCGAAGTCATTGGTATCGTTCCTGTTTAGAAAGGTATTCTCGGTGAATCCATTGCCGACAAATTGATGGATCGCTAGTCTGCCACTCAAAGTATCTGAGATGGGGCCACTAATGACTGCGCCACCCTCGTAACTGCTATAGTTCCCTGTGCTCAGTAGTACGTTACCCTCAAGCACATCCGAGGGATTGTTAGTCTCCAGCAGTATTAAGCCCCCCATTGCATTGGATCCAAATGCTGTGCCCTGAGGACCTCTAAGTATTTCTATCTGCCTTACATCAAACAGCGTTCCGGCGAGCCCAATACCGCTGAAGTCTACGCCATCAATGACCAGGCCAATGGAGGAATCAAGGGGATCCTTGAACTGGCTGCGTTCCCCAATGCCGCGGATCTGGACGAACCTGCCCCGGGAAGCACCGGCAGAGAAGTTTACGTTGGGAGTCATATTCAGTAGTTGATCGAAATGCTGCGCCTCCCGGGTTTGGATATCTTCCTCGGTCAGCACCGTAACGCTCATCGGGAGTTCTGCCAGTTCTGTGTCTCGCAGAGTTGCTGTAACAACTATTTCCTCGATGGTGTCGGTAAAGCCGATTTGTGCACACAATATGAGTGACAAGGCTAGTAAGAACTTCATGAGTCTCTCCTTTTAAAATAGAAAGACCCGGTATTGGACGTGTGAGTAGATGAGCGGGGCATCCTTTTCCTACGCCGGTATTAACCGGATCAGGTTCTAGGGTTTTCTGCTCAGCTTGGGTTTGCTAGTAATCCAACCCAGTCCGTCAACATCTCAGGTATTAACCACCCCTAAGGAACGAAAGTATTATAGGGTATATTTCAGCAGGTCGGGTAGACGTTCACTAAACTTTTTTTCTTGTTCGAATGCCTTTGCGAGTTGCAGTACTGCGTGTTCTTGGTAGTGACGTCCAACAATCTGAATTCCGATCGGCAGGCCTGATGGGGTAAAGCCTGCGGGTACCGAAATAGCTGGAAGTCCTGTGGCGGAAATCAGATAGCAGGATTTCATCCAGTCGATATAGGTTTCCATTTTCTCGCTGTTTATCTCGCTTATGTATTCCTGCTCAACGTTGAAAGGAGGGATTTGTGATACCGGTAAGATAAGGAACTCGAAGTCCTGCATAAAACCATGTGCTTGTCTGAAAACCTCGGCCCTGGCGTTCTCGGCGCGATAGATATCTTCGCCCGTTAGCGATAGTCCCTGTTCCGTATTCCAAATGATGGTGTCCTTAACCAGGTCAGGGTGCTTTGCAATATTTTCGCCATGGTCGTTGGCAAAGATCCATGCGCGCAGGGTTTTGAAAACATCATCCGCGTCACTAAAATCGGGGCAGATGCTTTCTACCTCGCAACCAATATGCTGCAGAACTGATGCGCTATCAGAGACAACTTTCTGAACTGCTGAGTCAACTGGCAGCTGGCCACCAAAGTTGGGGCTTAGCGCGACCCTAGTGCCATTGAATTCACGATCCAGGTTTTGTGTAAAGTCGATGTAACCTAACGAGGATGATAAGGCGATAGCGGGGTTCGGTCTTGCCATCGCGGTCAATAAAAGTGCACAGTCGGTAACGGTTCTTGCGAGTGGTCCGAGAATCCTAAGCGGATTCCATCCGTGAGGCACCCGACCTGCGCTGGTGCGAAAACCAACTACATTACAGTAGCTAGCGGGATTTCTTAGAGATCCACCAAGATCACTTCCGTCTGCGATGGGCAACATTCGTGTCGCCAGAGCGACCGCTGCTCCGCCAGAGCTGCCGCCGCAGGTCTTTGAAAGATCATAGGGATTAAGGGTTGTGCCAAATACTTTGTTAAATGTCTGTGAGCCTGCACCGAATTCTGGCGTATTGGTTTTACCTATTGTTACTGCGCCTGCTTCAATCAGAGTGTCGACCAACGGATCATTATTTTCTGGAATATGGTTTGCAAAAATCCTCGATCCGTAGGTGGTCCTGATACCTTTCGTATCTACCAGATCCTTATGGGCGATAGGTAACCCTGCGAGTATCCCGGGATCTTCACCACGAGAAAGTTTTGCATCCACCTCTTTGGCGAGGTGGCGGCCTTGGTCGACAGCCAAGGTGACGATGGCGTTGACAGTGGGATTGATTGCTTCAATTTGTTGTAAGTGATATTCCAGCACTTCAACGGCTGAAATATCCTTTCGCCGAATCAGTTGGGCGAGTTCGGTTGCAGATTGATAGCAGGGCTCGTTTATCATTGCGAAAGCATACACGGATTTTGTCTGTCTGCGCTGTTCAATTATGCTGTTCCTATTAGTTATGTAATTGCGAATATGCTGCGACTAAACGTGATCATCGTTGGGGCAGGTGTCGGTGGTTTGGCCGCCGCACTATGCTGTGCGCGCAAAGGGTATTCAGTTCGCATCCTTGAGCAGACGGGAGGTGAAGATTCGGGCGCCGGAATTCAGCTCAGCCCAAACTGTACCCGTGTGTTGCATGATCTCGGTTTTGCGAGTGAGCTTGCATACCATGGGTGTCTGCCCGAGGCAATAGAAATTCGAGACTGGAAAACGGGCGATTTAATTTCATCTAAAGTCTTGGGTGAGTCAATCCGCCAAGTTACGGGTTACCCTTACTATCACATTAGTCGAACAGACCTTTTACAGCTCTTGCGAGACAAGGTCGACGAAGATCCGCGCATTGAATTGCATTGCTACACTCGTGCTGATGATTTTGAGCAAAAAGCGGGGAAGGTTCAGGTTCGCAGTAGCGAAAAGGAGTTTGAGGGTGATGTGTTGTTAGGAGCTGACGGTATACATTCGACTATTAAAGACAAACTCATAGGGGGTGTTAGGCCTCGATTTACTGGTAATCTGGCATGGCGTGCCACTTTCCCTGCAGCGCAGTTGCCTCCTAGACTAATATTGCCAGTGGCAGCGCTCTGGTGGGGTCCCAAAAAACACTTTGTTCATTACCCAATTGCTGGTGGGGATTTGGTGAACTGTGTTGGGGTAGTGGAAAAAACTGTCTGGCAAGACGAGTCGTGGGTGTCTCGCGGTGAACCTGGGGAACTTTGCGAGGACTTCTCAGGTTGGCATGACGATATTAAGGTACTGATTGACCACATGGACTCATCGAATTGCTACAAATGGGCATTGTATGATCGTGAACCCTTGGCGCGCTGGAGCTTTGGCCGTGTAACACTTTTAGGCGATGCCTGCCATCCTACGTTACCATTTCTTGCCCAGGGTGCGGCTATGGCAATTGAAGATGCGGCAGTATTGGCGATATGCCTTCACAATGCGATGAGTGTTGAAGAGGCTCTGCAGCACTATGAAGCATTAAGGATAGATCGCACTGCTAGAATACAGGCAGAATCACGCAGAAACGGACGTATCTTTCATATGTCTGGTATCGTTGGCAAGATGCGAAA
>MDTE01123244.1_pt1 | contig 70967 bp, 68 predicted proteins | sample 811231 | NCBI WGS metagenome assembly MDTE01 (sample SAMN05326651, study PRJNA326480) | marine metagenome | isolation source: seawater | place: Indian Ocean: Red Sea | collected 2010
TAATTTTAATAATGATAAGCTTCAGAAGCTTGAATTATTTGTAAATGAAGTGCTTAGCTACAATAAAAAATATAATTTAATATCCAAAAATTCTGAAAAGGATATTTGGCACAGGCATATTCTAGATTCTGCTCAGCTTATTCGACACATAGATCACAAAAAATTTAATAGTTTATCTGATTTAGGTACCGGAGCCGGTTTTCCTGGAATTATACTATCTATTTTTTATAGTGATTTTCTCACGTTTCACGTGAAACTTTATGAAAAATCAAAAGTTAAAATTAACTTTATTAAAGATGTTATAGAAAAATTGGGATTAATTAACATAGATATATATGATAATGATTATCAGTCTCAAATATTGGATACTGATTATATAGTTTGTAGAGCATTTAAAAGATTACCTGAAATATTAAGGATTTCACGTGAAACTGCAAGAAGACCCCACAAATTGATTGTCATGATGGGAAAGAGTGCACAGGATGAATTAAATAAAGCTTCAAAGGGTATGATTTATAAGTATAAGCTAGTACCAAGCATCACCGAGAGTGATTCAAAAATACTTTTAGTGGATGTTATAAAATAAATTGTGGCTGGATCTATAATATCAGTAATAAATCAAAAGGGTGGAGTCGGAAAAACTACGACTGTTATAAACCTAGCAACAGCTTTGGCAAAAAAAGGAAAAAAAATCTTAGTAATTGATTTGGACCCCCAAGGCAATGCTACGACTGGTTTGGGTAAGTCAAATAATGATGAAGAGAAAAGCATCTACAATGTCCTTATAGGCAAGACATCAGCTCAGAGTGCAATTCAGGAAAGTAGTGTGCCAGGTCTGGACCTTATAGGATCAAATGTGAATCTATCTGGGTTAGAGGTTGAAACAGCAAACGATGCAAATAGGGCTTTCTTACTAAAAGAGATTTTAAGCAAAGGAAATGAGTCATATTTTAAGAAGTACGAGAATATTTTTATCGACTGCCCACCTTCTTTAAGCTTGTTAACAGTTATGTCTTTAGTCTCCGCAGATGAGCTGCTAATACCTCTTCAAACAGAATTTTTTGCACTAGAAGGAATTACCCAATTAGTCAAAACGATTGACAGAATAAAGATCAATCTAAACCCAGGACTTGGAATCAGAGGGGTCCTGCTTACTATGTTTGACAAAAGAAACAAGCTATCATCACAAGTAGATGTTGAGGCTAGAAAGCATTTTAAAGACAAGGTTTATAAAACTGTTGTACCAAGAAATGTTAGACTATCCGAAGCCCCATCCCACGGAATGCCCTGTTTGATTTATGATAAAAATTGTTCAGGAAGCAGATCTTACATAAATTTGGCAGAAGAGTTTATTAATCAAAGTACTCAATCTATGGGTAGTGCAGCATGAATGCAGCAAAAAAAGGTCTTGGAAGAGGTCTTTCAGCTTTGTTTGGTGAAATTGAAAAAAAATCAGAGTCAGTACAAACTCAGAGAAATAAAATTCCAATAGCAGATTTACAACGTAACAAATATCAGCCAAGAACCATATTTGATGAAGAAAAACTTATTGAACTATCCTCCTCTATAAAAGAGAATGGGGTTATTCAGCCAATAGCAGTGCGTCCCAATAAATATGAGCCTGGAAAATATGAAATTGTTGCTGGTGAAAGAAGATGGTTGGCTGCTCAGAAAGCCGGTCTAAATGAAGTACCAGCTATCATATTGGACATAAATGATCAAAAAAGTTTAGAAATTGCCATAGTAGAAAATGTTCAAAGGCAAGACTTAAACGTAATAGAAGAAGCGAAAGGGTACCAAAGACTCATCAAGGAATTTGGTTATGGTCATGAGAAAATTTCAAAGTTTATGTCCAAGAGCAGAAGTCATATAAGCAACACGTTGAGACTCCTTAGTTTGCCCGAGGATATTATAGGATTGCTGGAAGAGGAAAAATTAACAGCAGGTCAAGCAAGGCCTTTAATTGGGATGCCAAATGCCTCTGAAATAGCAGAAAATATAGTTAAAAAAAGAGTTACAGCAAGAGAAGTCGAGTCTTTGGCTCAAAGAAAAAAAAGTGAAAAAGACCCTAAAAAAATTGATGATCCAAATGTAGCTTTTATAAGAAATGAGCTAGAGGGTAGACTGGGTTTAAATGTGGAGATAATTAATAAAAAAAATAATTCTGGAAAAATTATAATTAAGTATAAGTCTTTGGATCAATTTGAGTTAATTTCCAAACTTCTCAAGAGTTAGTTTCAGCAATTTTACACAAATCAATCAGTAGTTGTTTAATTAAGATATTGCCCAGAAAACCCAGCTTAGTTTTAATGACTATTTCATTTTGAAATATGATTGTTTTAGCCTTTTCTAATTTCTCTTTATTCCAAATATTTAATTGTTTTTTATAAATGGGTTTATCTTTCCAAAAAATCTTTGGCCTAATCGTATCCATTGCTAAATCAACATCATTGCTTTTTGATACAAGATTTTTAAGATCTGAAAGTTTTTGAATTCTAATACTTAAATTGCTTAAATAAAAATAAGCTTTATCACTTTGAAGAGGAATATTACCTAAATCCTTGTTTAAATCTTTTTTATTGGCTTCCAAAGATGAGTCTCTTAATTGGTCGAAATCAACATTATAAGCATTATTTATTAAGCTAATAACCTTTTTCGGGTCTATCTTTTTTGTTATGAATAATCCTTTAATTTTTTCAATCTCTTGGCTTAAAACTTTTCTATCCTCACCTGAATTTTTAATAAGTATATTTATTATCTCTTGATTTAATCCTTCATAGTCTCCTAGTCTATTTCTTAAGTATATGGATAAAGTTTTTTCATTATCTTGATAGCAAGGTACGATTGCTAAATTTTTACCTTTTTCAAAATGAGAGCGTATTACTGACTTTCTGTCCAAATTTTCAGAAAATAAAAAAACCTTAATATCTTCTTTAGCGTGTTCAGTAATTTCAATTATCTCGCTTTTTAATTTTTCTGATAAATCATTAATAAAAATAATTTTTTTTTTACTGAAAAGAGAGCTATTTAGAATCTCATCACTTAGCAAATTAGGCTTTTTAAGAATATCATTTTGGTGCAGCGAAATTTGATCATAATCTTTGTATTGAATCTTTATTAAGGTTTTAAAATCGTCTTTAAGTCCTATGTTTTCTCCATGAAATAAAGTCGCAAAATAAGAGTCAAGTTCTGAGATATTCTTTTCTACAATGAAGCTTTTAAATATCATTTCGCAAAGCCAAGTTTATCTCATTCACTATTTGCCTTGCAACTAATCTTGATATGTTTTCAATAATCTTTTTTTCGTTACTAACAGTATCTGAATAAGTGCTGGAAGGTTTGTAATTTTCACTATTATCAATTTTTTTAGAATAAATTAGCCTGTTATCAGAGTAATTTCTGACCTCCACCTGATAGATTAAATTAATGCTGTACTCCAAAACTTTTCCAGAAGAACTCTTATTCGAAACACTCGTGTTTTTGCTAGCACTCAAGTACAAAGACAAAGTCCCCTTTTCATCTTTTACTATACTCAATTTATTTACAATCAGTTGTGCAATCCTTTTATTACCATCAGTTTCAACAGATTTAAATTTAGGCTGATCTAAGCTATCTGTGTTGTAAAGAGGTTTATAATTACAGCCAGAAAACATAACAAACAGCATCATTAGAACAACAACCTTATTTTTGTGACTTAAAAAATTCATTTTATAATAAAATTAATAACTTTGTCTTTTACAAATATGCTTTTTATAATTTCTTTATTTTGTACGTATTTTCTAATATTTTCTATATTTTTTGCTTTCGCAATCGCTTCTTTTTCCTCAATACCTTTTGTTGTTGATAATAGACCTCTTTTTTTTCCATTAATTTGAATAACAATCGTAATATCATTTTCTTCAAGGAGATTTAGGTCTACTTTGGGCCAATTGTTGTTTTCATAAAAATCTTTACCCTCTAATTCAGACAAACACTCTGATGCAACGTGTGGAACAAATGGCATCATTATTCTCATTATTTTTATCTGAGTTTCTCTTAGGCATTTTGTGCTAATATTTTTTGAAATTGAATCATTAATTAGGTGTGTTACTTCATAAAAATTTGCTACTGCCACATTTAAATGAAACTTTTCAATTAAATTTGATATTTTGAATAAATACTTATTGAATTTTGAAGTAAATTTTTTTTCCTCATTTTCGGATACTTCACCATCTGCTCTTTTTAAAATTTTTTTATTAATATTCCATATTCTCTGTATAAATTTATGTGCACTTGATACGCCTTCATTTGACCATTGAATATCCCTATCCGGGGGGCTATCAGATAGCATAAACCATCTTATAGCATCAGCTCCATAAATCTTAATCATGCTTTCCGGATCAATAACATTTTTCTTTGATTTTGACATTGCTTCAGGAGGGCCAATAGTAATTTTTGATTTATCTATTTTCTTTATTTCTTCTGGACTTAGCCAATCCCCTTTTTCATTTTTGTAAGTTTCATGACACACCATACCTTGTGTAAAAAGGCCTTTAAAAGGTTCTTTAATTTTTATCTTTTTATCCTTTAGTTTTATCGCCCGCATAAAAAACCTAGAGTATAGTAGATGTAATATTGCATGCTCCACACCTCCTATATATTGATCGACAGGCATCCAATAATTAAAGGCCTTTTCATCAAAGGGTTTATCTTTCAATTTAGGTGAACAGAACCTGATAAAATACCAAGAAGAGTCAACAAAGGTATCAAGAGTATCGGTTTCCCTTATTGCAGTTTCACCAGTTGCTTTATGTTTGGTTTTTTTCCAAGTCGGATGATTTGCTAGTGGATTACCCTTTGTATTCAAGTCCACATTTTCTGGTAACTTTATTGGTAACTCACTTTTATCTACTGGAAGAACTTTTCCATTTTTTAAGTAGATCATAGGTATGGGACAACCCCAATATCTCTGCCTTGAAATTCCCCAATCTTTTAATCTATAAGATATTTTTTTATTTCCAATTTTTTTCCTCTCAATTTCTTTAATAATTTTATTTTTTGCTTGATCAACACTAAGATTATTCAAAAAATCAGAATTTATTATCTTTCCATCACCAGTATATGCATCTTTCAAATCTTTATTTTTTGTGGAGTCTTCTGATTTTACTACTGGTATTATTTCAAGATTATACTTTGATGCAAAATCAAAATCCCTTTGATCATGGGCTGGGCATCCAAAAATTGCTCCAGTTCCATAATCCATTAAAATAAAGTTTGCTACAAAAATTGGTATGGTTTTGCCTTTTATAAAGGGGTGTTTTGCTTTAAGTCCAGAGTCAAATCCTAATTTTTCAGCGTTTGCAATGGCCTCCTCGGTAGTGCCTACTTGAGAGGACTTCTTTTTAAATTCTTGAAAGTCTTTTGTCTTTTCAAAGGCCTTACAAAGAGGATGATCAACAGAAACAGCTAAAAAAGTGGCGCCAAATATAGTATCTGGTCGAGTAGTAAAAATCTTTATCACATCCTCTTTTTGATTTATCGTAAAGTCTATTTCGCAACCAATAGATTTTCCAATCCAGTTTTTTGCATGAGCTTAACTTTTTCTGGCCATTCTGATAGAGTGTTTAAATCTTCAAGCAATTCATCAGAAAATTTTGAAATATTAAAAAACCATTGTGATAATTTTTTTCTCTCAACAACTGCGTTTGATCTCCATCCTCTGCCATTAATAACTTGTTCATTTGCTAAAACTGTTTCATCTACAGGATCCCAGTTTACATAAGTTTCTTTCCTACTCACTAAACCTTTGTTATAGAAATCGATAAAAAGTTCTTGTTGATGTCTATAATATTCTTCTTCACAAGTTGAAATTTCTAAATCCCAATCAATTGAAAGACCAAGTGACTGAAGTTGTTTTTTCATTGTTGCAATATTTTTTTTAGTCCAATCTTTGGGACTTAGCTTATTTTCTCTAGCAGCATTTTCTGCTGGCATTCCAAATGAGTCCCAACCCATAGGGTGGAGAACATCAAAACCATTCATAGACTTATATCTTGCCAAGACATCACCAATGGCATAGTTCCTTACATGACCCATATGTATTTTGCCAGAAGGATAAGGAAACATTTCAAGGCAATAAAATTTTTTTCCTTTTTGTTTTTTTTTTAAATTTGTTCCTTTTTTGAGCCAAAAAGTTTGCCACTTTTTGTCTACTTTTTGAAAATCTATTGATTCCATTTAAATTTTATAGTTGAAAATTGACCTAGCTTCCAGACTCTCTTCCAGACTTTTCATCTTGAGTATCATCTTTACTTCCGAAACCAAAAAAGCCCTTTTTCTTTTTCTTCTTCTTCTCTTCTTTTTTCTTTGTGCCACTCTTTTCATCTTTAACAATAAGAGCTGCCCTTCTAACAATCGCAGTCCTAATTTCACCCTCCAGTTTAGATGACATTTTTTTAACTATACATTCTGATTGCTGGCTACATACTTTTCTATGAACTATTACCTTAATACTGTCTGCTCTTAATTCACTAGACAAGAATCTTATTGTAAATTTTAATGATTCATTAGGCGCTTTGCTATCAGAGTACCAATCTGTTATGATCAATCCTCCTGAATAGTCGACAGTAACAAGTGGCATAAAATCAATTACATCAAAAGTGGCTCTCCACATTGGATTAGACGTGCTAAATTCATAGGTTGTAGATCCGCTCTTTCCAAGATTTTTAAGAGACAATCCTCTGCCTTCAGCGACATTTTTTTTTGCTCTCTCTGGTCCGCTAACAGGAACCTCACGAGTTGATTGTGGATCCCAGCCTCCACATGAAGTTAAAAAAAAGCTTGAGATTAATATTAAATAAGTTCCTAAAATCCTTGAAAAATTTCTCATTTTTTGATTGCTCATATTCATTAATAACAGAAGTTTGATTGAGTTAAAATTTATAGTATTTTTAAGACAACTTTTAGTAGAAATTAAAATTATAAGGGTTTTTTAGACTACTTAAATGTTGCAAAAATATCACAAAAAGCAAAAAAAAAGGCTTTTATAAACGTTTTTTAGGATTTCGAGACCAATAATGGAATAAAAATACCCTCATAAGTTAAATGTTTAATTTATCAACTAATAAAAAAGGAAGAAAATGAACACTTTAAAAAAAATAGCTTTTTCAATCCTTGCTTCAGCTTTTGTATTTGCAAATGCGAACGCTGGTGAATTATCAGTTACTGGTAGTGCAAAAGCTACATATACAATTGTATCTGTAGACGGAAGCACAAACGACCATGACACTGGTAAAGGTTTGGGTATAGCTAACGAGTTTACACTTGGTGCAAGTGGTGAACTTGATAACGGTTGGACTTGGTCAATGAACCAAGATATCGATGGTGCTACAGTTCAGGATGATAAATCTATCGTTCTTGGAATGGGCGGAATGGGATCATTTAAAATCAATATATCTGATGGTGGATTACAGAAGAACTTCAGTAGTTCTCAATCAGTATATGGTACTCCAGTAGATAACGGTCAAGTTGGTGGTTACACTGACGCTGCCGACACTGGTACAATGAACACTGTAAGATACACTACTCCAAGTGGTTTACCACTTGATATGGTTATCGCAGTACAGTTCGCTCCATACACAGGTGCAGCAGATAACAACTCATCTAACGCAGCAGGAGCTCTTGATGCAGGTGGTAATGAAGATGCAATGGAATACGCAATTGACTTAAGTCCAATTGAAGGTCTTTCTATTGGTGCTTCTTACTACGATCCAGATGATTCAGCTGTTGCTCAATCAGAAGAAGGCGGAGCATATTTTGCTACGTATGATATCGGATCATTAAGCTTTGGTTATGGTAAATCTTACCAAGCTTCTTCTCTAGATACAGATACAACAAACAGTGTTGACTACTATGACAACACAATGATGTCAGTTGCGTTTAACGTAAATGACAGTTTATCAGTATCTTACGAAGACGTTGAGTCTGAGAAAGTTTATGAAACAACTTCAAGCAACGTAACTATGGATGTAAGTTCAATACAGGCTTCTTACACAGTTGCAGGGATGACATTATCTCTGTCAACAGAGGAGTACAGTAACGAGGCTTACACTACTGGTGACGACTTGAAAGAAACTAACTTTGCAATGTCGATTGCATTCTAATTAGTTATTAAAACTGATTTTAAAAAAGCCGGCGAATTATCGCCGGCTTTTTTTTTGGCTCAGATAACAAGGCTACTCCCTCACAATTGAGCATTTTTAACTTCATTAAATTTTCTGTTTTAATTCCACCCAAAGCAATAAAATGATGTTCGTAATGTTTGCTTAATAAATTAAATTTTGTAATACCAAAAAAAGACTTTTTATGTTTGTATTCTGTTTTAAAAAGTCTTGATAAAATTATCTTTTCACAGCCCTGTTTTATCTTTATTCCTATCTCTTTAAAATTATGTGCAGAACCTATTATTTCAAATTTATTCAATGATAATTTCTTTTTTTTTATAATAGCTTTGTTGTAGGAAGATAAATAAATGCCGTTTGCACCCGTTTTCACAGCATAATTTAGATCGTTTGCTATAAATAATTTAATATTCTTTTTCTTACAACGTCTTATAAAATCGATCATATCGTTGAGGCTCTCTTTTTTAAGACTATTTCTGTAAATAAGGTTAAATTTGTTTCTTATTTTGACAAGATCAAGATTAATTGATCTTAAATTTTCAATGTAAATATAGTATTTGTTTTTATTAATAAACATTTTATGAGCAGTGTATTAGAAAGATTTAATAAAATTCAAGCTGATATTTTGCGTGAGTCAGCTAATTTAAATGAATTAACCAAAATTATTGCAGTTAGCAAAACTTTTCCGATTGATCGTATAGAACCTTTAATTAAAAAAGGTCATATTCATTTTGGTGAAAACAAAGTTCAAGAGGCGGAAAAAAAATGGCTGCTAACAAAAAAAGAAAATAAAAATTTGAAGATACATATGCTTGGTAAGTTACAAAGTAATAAAGCTAAAAAAGCAGTATCTATTTTTGACTATATTCATTCTTTAGATAATGAAAAATTAGCAAATATTTTAAAGAAAAGTGAAGTCGAGTTAGGAAAAAAATTAGCTTATTTTATACAGGTTAATTTTGCGAACGAAAAGCAAAAATCAGGTGTCCCAGTCTCTGACGCAATGTCTTTTTATAAATATTGCAAAAATGAAATCAATTTAAACATTGTTGGACTTATGTGCTTTCCTCCATTTGAGTCTGAGTCGGATAAATATTTTAAAGATGCATATGATTTAAACAATCAGCTTGGTCTTAAGGAACTTAGTATGGGCATGTCAAATGATTATATAAAAGCAATTAAACATGGAAGTACTTTTGTCAGAATTGGTAGTGCCATCTTTGGAGAAAGAAAAATTTAATCAATAATTATTTTAGTTTTTTTATTTATTTTGGGTAATATTTTAAGAAAATCTTTTTTGGAAATTGCTATACACCCTTTAGTTGGAGTGAATTTCTTATTAGCTAGATGTAAAAAAATTGCACTTCCTTTATAAGGAATTACAGGTCTTCTATTATAATTTATTACTAAAAGAAGATCGTAATTTTTTTTTCTTAAAAAAAGTTTTTCTGCTCTACCTGAAAAAGGAAACGTAATTAACTTATTATATTTTTTTGATTTAGGATCATCGCACCAACCCATTTTTTTTTTAATCTCTCTTTTTATAATTTTTGTTTTAAAATCTTTCACTCGATCTTTTCTAAAAAATAGAGCTTCAAATGTAAATCTTCCTACAGGAGTACAATTATCCCCTTCTTTTTTACTATTTGAAATCCCCCTTTTACCTATGGCACATTTTATCTTATAATGACCAAAGTATAATTTTTTTTTTTTTAAAAAAATATGCATAAAAATATTTATAAAATTAAAGCAGCTATTCTATGTAATAAAAATTTTACCAATTCTATTAATGAATTAAAACCTTTTTTAGGTTTTGATTTAAATGAAATTAACCCTCAAAAAGATGTAAAATCTATAAACCTAGAAAATCAAGTTTTGATAGTCGATTCCTCTTGCTATGAAAATCTTTCTTTTGAGATGATTAAAATTCCAGTAATTCTAATTTTAGGACAGAAAGAAAAAGCTAACATTAAAAATAGCTTTGAATTAGTTATTAAATTGCCTTTAAGTATTTTGCAATTTAATCAATCAGTTGTCGATATTTCACAAAAGTATAAATTTGATCAAAATTCGATAATAAAAATTAAAGATTATATTTTAGACAAAAATACAAGATCCCTAAAAAGGAATGAAATTTTAGCAAAAGTAACCGAAAAAGAAATGTATTTTATCGAGGAACTTAGCAACTCTCCAAAACCCTTAACAAAAGATTACATATTAAAAAATATTTGGGGATATGCATCTGATGCAGATACACATACAGTGGAAACACATATTTATAGATTGAGGCAGAAAATTAAAAATCAATTCAATGATGAAAATTTTATTAAACATACAAAAAAAGGTTATTCGATTTGAAAAAAAGAAATATTTTTGCAAAAGATTTATATTCAAAAAAATATCGAAAAAGGGTAGTTAAGCCAAAAAAGGGAAAAGGGAGTTATAGCAGAAAAAAGTTTAAGAAAGTCTAGCCCCAATTTTTTGAATTATTTTAGAAGACATATCTGTGCCTTTTTCTAGGCATTCTCTTAAAGAAAAGCCATTTATGTATCCATGTAAAAATCCAGCGGCAAATAGGTCTCCAGCACCTGTTAGATCAACTATATTTAAATCTCTTTTTATTCCAAATTCACAAATATCATTTTTGCTTATTGCCAAACTACCTTTCTCACCACGAGTTACAATTACTAGTTTGCCAAGATTTTTTCCAAAAGAAATCACTTCATCAAAGTTTTTCGTATTTATTAAGGATAATATTTCTTGTTCATTTGAAAAGGTAATATCTAATTTATTTTTTACCAAATCAAGGAATTGAGATTTGTGTCTATCAACACAAAATTGATCAGATAATGTCATAGCAACTTTATTTGCGTTTTGTATAGCTTTTTGAAACGCTTTTTGAGGATTACCCTCATCCCAAAGATATCCCTCCAAAAAAATAATTTCACTTTTTTTTATTATATTTATATCAATATCATCTTCGTTGACCTTGCCCGCTATTCCTAAAAATGTGCACATTGTTCTTTCTGAGTCAGGTGTTACTAAAATTAAACAAGTTCCAGTTGGTATTTCCTCTTTTTTTTTGAGTAAAAATATTTAACCTTTTCTTTTCTCAGACCTTCCTCGTATTTATTTCCCAGACTATCTTCATTAATCTTCCCTATAAATCCAACTTCATTATTTAATTGAGAAAGCCCAACTATAGAATTTGCAACAGATCCTCCGGAAACTGTCTCTTCAATTTTTAAACCAGATAATAATTTTTTAAATTCAGTTTCATCAACTAATTTCATAGTACCTTTTTTTAGATTATTTTTATTTAGGAAATCATCATTTACTTTACAAATTACATCTACAATTGCATTTCCTATCCCTAAAATTTTCATATTAAGCTTTCTTTGTTTTAATTGGTTTCTTTCTATTAGGATAACAACTGGTGCAGATTTTACAAGTTAGACCATAACATTCTCTTGCCTTACAATATTCCCTTCCATAATAAATTATTTGCAAATGAAGCTTATTCCAATATTTTTTAGGAAATAATTTTTTTAAATCCTTTTCAGTTTCAATAACATTCTTGCCACTAGTCAAACCCCATCTTTGTGCTAAGCGGTGAATATGAGTATCAACTGGAAAGGCAGGGTATCCAAACCCCTGGGACATTACTACACTTGCAGTTTTGTGGCCAACTCCATGTAATTTTTCAAGGTCCTGAAAATTTTTTGGAACTTTCCCACTATGCTTTTCTACCAACTGCTTTGATAGTAAATAAAGGCTTTTAGATTTATTTCTAAAGAAACCTAAACTTTTTATTAATTTTTCAATTTTTTTTCTACCCAACTTAACAAAATGATGTGGTTTGTAATATTTGGGGTAAATATTTTTTGTAGCCTTGTTAACATTGACATCTGTAGTCTGTGCAGATAAAGCGACGGAAACTAATAAAGTGAATATATTTTTATGTTTAAGTGGAGTTGTTGTTCTCGGGTATATTTGATTAAGAATTCTTAAAATTATTTTTGCTTTTTGTTCTCTACTCATTGTTTTAAATTTATTTAAAATTTAAAACATTTCTCATTGAGTATAAACCTGGTTTTTTATTTATTAACCATTTTGCAGCCGTCAATGCACCCTCAGAGTACAAAGCCCTATCAAAAGCCTCATGGTTTAAAGTAACGATCTCCTTACCGCTTGAAAAGTTTACTTCATGCGTTCCAATTACTTTACCCCTTCTTACTGAATTAAAATTAATCTTTTTGTTAAAAGGAAAAGATTTTTTATTCAAATACTTTTTACCCATAATTTTATTAAGGCTTTTATTTCTGCCTAAAGCTATACCTTGACCAAGCATAAGAGCTGTTCCAGATGGATGGTCTTTTTTTCTACTATGATGTACCTCAAAAATTTTAGTTAGAAAATTATTCCCAAGTGATTTTGATGCAATTTCTGTCAAATAAACCAATAGATTAACACCCAAGCTCATATTACCTGCCTTCAATATAGGTATTTTTCTTGAGTATTTTTTTATTAATTTTTCCTCTTTTTTTGAGAAACCAGTTGTTCCAATTACTATTCTTTTTTTTAATTTGGATGCAATTTTTAAAACTTCCAAGGTACATTTTGGGGTAGTAAAGTCTATTATTACATTGGTATTTTTGAATGCACTAATTGAATTTAACTGCGGTTTTAAACCTAAAAACTTTTTGTTAATTTTTCTGCTTTCAGTAATAGATACAAGCTTAAAATTTTTTGCAGATTTAGATGTAGTTATTAATTGTTGACCCATTTTCCCAAGACATCCAGTGATTGCTAAATTAATTTTTTTCATCAATTTTTCCAAAATTTTCTAGCTTTTTCGAGAAAGTTTTTTATTAGTGGATTTGATTTAGTATCTTCCAAAGTCTTAAATTCTGATAAAAGTTCTTTTTGTCTTTTAGTCAAAGATGTAGGTACTTCAGTAATAATTCTGATGTAAAGATCTCCAGAAATATTTCTTCTTAATATTGGCATACCCTTTCCCTTTAGTCTTAACTGTTTTCCGCTCTGGGTTCCAGATGGAATTTTAATTTTTGTTTTTCCACCATCGATTGAAGGCACCTCAACTGTTGTTCCTAATGCAGCATCAGCAATTGAGACTGGTAGCTCATAATAAAGATTTTCTTCTGCTCTTTTAAAAAGATTATGAGGTTCAATTGATACAAATAAATATAGATCACCATTCCCTCCTCCTTTACTGCCAGCCTCTCCTTTTCCAGCTAATCTAATTCTGGTACCATCATCGACACCTTTCGGAATTTTTACTGAAACTGACTCATTTGACTGTATTTTTCCATTACCACTGCAATTGACACAAGGATCTGTTATCTTCTCTCCTTCACCGCTACATTGAGGACAAGTTTGTTGTATAGTAAAAAATCCTTGGCTTGACCTTACTTTTCCTTGACCAGCACAATAAGTGCATGTTGATGGTTTAGATCCTGGCTTAGCACCGTTTCCAGAACATGTTTTACATTTTTTATAAGTAGTGTAGTTTACTTTTCTTTCTGTTCCTGAAAATGCATCATTTAAGTCTATCGATATGTCATATCTTAAATCACTACCTCTATTATATGACCTTCTTCTTGATCGGCTAGAGGTACTAAAACCAAAATCTCCTAAATCTCCAAAAACATCTTCGAAAATATCTGAAAAAGAGGATGAAAAGTCAAAGTTACCAAAACCACCCTGGCCACCTGCACCCTGAAAAGCCGCATGACCAAATTGATCGTAATTAGACTTTCTTTTATCATCAGAAAGGACGTGGTATGCCTCGCTTGCCTCTTTAAATTTTTCCTCTGCACCTTTGTCACCTTTATTTTTATCAGGGTGATATTTTAATGCTAACTTTCTATAGGCTTTTTTAATTTCTTCTTTTTTGGCTGATTTATTTACTCCTAAGACTTCGTAATAATCTCTTTTTGACATAAGAAGTTATACTCCTACTGATTAGTCTTAGGCTCTTTTTTCTTTATCTTCTTTTCCGTCTACGACCTCTGCATCAACAACGTTATCTTTTCCTTTGTTATCTTTGGTTTCTTTATTTTCTGTGGCCTTTCCGTCAGGCTTTTGTTGACTTTTATATACAGCTTCTCCCAATTTCATCGAAGCCTGAATCAAAGACTGTGTTTTTTTCTTTACTTCCTCTGTGTCAGTTCCTTTTAGAGCGTTTTTAAGATCTGATATAGCAGTTTCTATAGCTTTTTTCTCAGCGTCACTTATTTTTGAACCATGCTCCTTTAAATTTTTTTCAGTTGCATGAACTATTGTGTCTGCTTGATTTCTCGCATCAACTGAATCTCTCTTTTTCTTATCTGCATCTTTATTTGCTTCTGCATCCTTTACCATGTTCTTAATTTCTTCATCCGAAAGACCTCCTGAGGCTTGAATTTGAATTTTTTGCTCTTTACCTGTGCCTTTATCTTTTGCAGATACGTTTACAATACCGTTTGCATCTATGTCAAAAGTAACTTCGATTTGTGGAACACCTCTTGGCGCCGGTGCAATTCCAACGAGTTCAAAATTACCTAAAATTTTATTATCAGCTGCCATTTCCCTTTCTCCCTGAAGTACTCTTATCGACACAGCTGGCTGATTATCTTCGGCAGTTGAAAAAACCTGACTTTTCTTTGTTGGTATAGTTGTGTTCTTATCAATCAATTTTGTAGAAACTCCGCCCAAAGTTTCTATACCAAGGGATAGTGGAGTAACATCTAACAACAACACATCTTTTACATCTCCTTGTAGTACACCAGCTTGAATTGCTGCTCCCATTGCAACAACTTCATCAGGGTTTACACTCTTGTTAGGATCTTTACCAAAAAAGTTTTTAACAGTTTCTACAATTTTAGGCATTCTTGTCATCCCACCGACCATTACTACCTCGTTAATCTCAGCCGCTGAAAAGCCAGAGTCTTTTAAAGCTGTTTTACAAGGCTCAAGAGTTCTCTCTATTAAGCCTTCTACTAAAGCTTCTAGCTTAGCTCTTGTAAATTTCATATTAATATGTTTTGGACCAGTTTTATCAGCAGTGATAAAAGGAAGATTAATTTCCGTTTGAGTTGCAGCAGATAATTCTATTTTTGCTTTTTCAGCAGACTCTTTTAGTCTTTGCAGGGCCAATTTATCAGATTTCAAATCAATTCCGCTATCTTTTTTAAACTCTGATACTAAGTAATCTACAATTGTATCATCAAAATCTTCACCGCCTAAGAATGTATCTCCGTTTGTAGATTTTACTTCGAATACACCATCGCCAATTTCTAAAATAGATACATCAAACGTACCACCACCCAAATCATAAACCGCTATTTTTTTTCCACCTTTTTTGTCTAGACCATAGGCTAATGACGCAGCAGTAGGTTCGTTGATAATTCTTAAAACTTCTAATCCAGCTATTTTTCCAGCATCTTTAGTTGCCTGTCTTTGTGCATCATTAAAATATGCAGGCACAGTTATCACAGCTTTAGTAACTGGCTGACCCAAATGTTTTTCGGCAGTCTCTTTCATTTTTTGGAGAATAAAAGCTGATATTTGTGATGGAGAATATTTTTTACCTTTTGCTTCTATCCAAGCATCATTTTTTTCAGACTTAACTATTTGAAAAGGGACTTTTGCAATATCTTTTTTTACAGACTTGTCATCAAAAGTTCTTCCAATCAATCTTTTGGCCGCGAAAATGGTATTATTGGGATTTGTTACTGCTTGTCTTTTTGCAGGTTGGCCTACTAATTTTTCATCTTTTTCAAGAAAAGCTACTACAGAAGGTGTAGTTCTTTGACCTTCTGCATTTTCGATAACTTTGGCTTGCTTGCCCTCCATTATAGCTACGCAAGAATTTGTTGTACCCAAGTCTATTCCGATTACTCTGCTCATAATGATTGATATATGGGTGGTATTTTAATTTCTTCAAGACCGTATTTACTAATTTTTTTCATTTTTACCCTTATTTTTATTATCTTTTTTTATGCTTTTTTTTGATACTGCAACCATGGAGGGTCTGAGCAATCTGTCTCTGAACATATATCCAGCCTGAATCTCTTTAACTATCGTTCCCTTTTCCAACTTATCATCTTCTATCTCAGTCATTGCTTGATGAAAATTAGGGTCAAATTTTTGATTCAAAGTATCAATTTTTACTATTTTATTTTTTTTAAATATTGAGATTAAATCTTTTTCAATAATTTCAATATTCTTTAAAAACTTGTTTAAATCTTTGTTATTTTGCAATGTAGGATCGTTTTTTATTGAAGTATGAGCTCTTTGTAAATTATCTAATATTGATAAATTTTCTCTTGCAAAATTAAATCCACCAAATTCAATCGCTTCTCTTATTTCCTTTTCAAATCTGTTTCGTTGATTTTCTAGCTCTGCAAGCGATCTTAATAGTTTATCTTCAGTATTTTTTAGCTTGTCCTCGATACTTTCCTCATTCTCAACCTCTTTTTTTTTGTCAACTGGCACTTCTTCAGTTTTATCTTGATCATTTAAATTGCTCATAATTTCTATATAGTAACAATATATAAAATTTCTAGAGGCATATGAATAAAATTAAGGAGATCTTGATTGGAAGCAATAATAAGGGAAAAATTCGTGAGATTTCTAATCTCCTACCAAAAAAAATAAAAAAGGTCTCTCCTTTAGATCTTAATATTCCTAGTCCACCAGAAAACGGAAAAACATATATAGAAAACTCAGAAATAAAGGCCAATTTTTTTTCTGAGAGATCAAAAATGATTACAATTTCTGATGACTCAGGTTTAGAAATAAGTTGTCTAAATGGAATGCCAGGTATTCATTCTTCTAGATGGGCAGATGAGCATGGAGGGTTTGAGAATGCAATGTTGGAAATTTTAAAACAAGTTAATAAAAAAGAAAAAGATAATAAAGCTAAATTTATTTGTGCGCTAACTATAGTATGGCCAGATGGAAAAAAAATTTCTGAACAAGGTATAATCGAAGGAAGTATAACAAAAAAAAAAGGTAATAATGGATTTGGTTACGATCCAATCTTTATTCCCAATGGTTTTTCAATGACATTTGGTGAAATGGAACATAAAGATAAAATATTAATTGATCATAGGTATATTGCATATAAAAAATTAGAAAAAAAAATTAAAGACTACTTTTAACAAAGCTATTGTTGCTTAAATTGTAAATATTAAGTTTCTGTATTACTTTGTTTTCAGATATTACAAAATTTCCGATTTTTCCCTTGATTTCATCTTTAATATTAAAATCTCTAGTTGAAGCTAACCCAGTATTTTTTTTCCAAAGATAATATACGAGTCCAACAGAGTCATAAGATAATAAAGTTATATCATTTGGTCTATAATCGTACAATTTATAAAATTTATCTCTAAATTTTTTTAAATTCTCTAAATTTATTGATGGAAAATAAAAATTTTTGATGGAACTCTCACTTAATATAGTTTCGTCAAACCATTGATTTGCGGCAATTATTAATACATCTTTTTCTAAAACATCCGTGTATGCAAGAGATGTTAATATGCTTTTTAGTCCATTTCCAAAGTCTATTATTACAATAGAGTCAAAGTTAACTTTTCCTAAAGTATGCTTTTGCTTTAATCTGTTAAGTTCTTTTAAATCACTGTTTAAATCCGATTTCTCTAATTTTTTGATTCTAGCTTCCAAATTTATTTTTCTTTGTTTATAATTTGTTAACTTTTCTATTTGACTAGTAAGTTTTTTAGGGTCTTCGCTATATTTAAAAAGCTTTCTATTTTTAAAATTTACAAAATTTATATTTTTCTCTATATGCTTAGCATAAGCATTATCAGGATATAAAATTACTGTTTTTCTTTTCTTATTTTTTTTTATAAATTTTTTTATTGCGATTAGTTGTGATTCTAAGTTAATGCCCATCATAATAACGTTTTTACTGAAATTAGAGTCGATATTTGAAAGTGATAAAAAAATCAAATCATCAAAACCATTTAAATCATCTATATATTTTGAGTCTATTGGGCCTATAATAATTTTAATCCCATCTCTTCTAAACTCTTCGCAAGATTTAATTATTTTCTTTCTATCATAACCGGAGTCCTTAGGATAAATTTTAATCGATTTATCATCGATATCATGTAAAGCAAGATTGACTGAGTATAAAACTGTTTCACCTAAATCTTTCAATTCACCTGAGAAGGGAGCCAAAACTCCAATTTTAAGAAGATTCCCTTTGTTGTTATCTAAGCTAAAGACATTAGTGTTAAAAGTGATTAGTAAATAAGATAAAATTATCTTAAAAAGATTTTTCATATTTTATGAGTGATTATTTACCAGGTTTATACATTGTTTCAACACCAATAGGTAACTTAGAGGATATTACATTAAGAGCTCTAAATGTATTAAAAAATTCTGATCTAATTCTTTGTGAAGATACCAGGAGATCAATTAAATTGATGAATTATTACGGTATAAAAAAGAAATTAGTTTCAAATCATAAATTTAATGAAAAAAAAATTCTTTATAGCACTATTGATTTTATGCAAAAAGGTAAAAAAGTTTCTTTGATTTCAGATGCTGGAACACCAGTTCTTTCAGATCCAGGTCTAATTTTAGTAAGAGAATGCATAAAAAAAAAAATCAAAATAATTCCAGTACCCGGTGTTTCAGCAATCACTACTGCGATGAGTGTTTCAGGATTTGATGATAGATATTTTTTTTACGGTTTTCTTCCCAAGAAAAGTAAAGAAATTGAAAAAATTTGTAATGAATTAAAAGACTATAATTTTAATTTAGTTTTTTTCATTCCAACAATTAAGATAAATTTTTATATTAAATATTTTAATAAATTTTTTAAAGGAAGAAGTATCTTCGTGGCTAGGGAAATGACAAAAATGCATGAAACATTTTATAGACTTGATTTAGATGCCTTTGATGGATTTAAAAAGAACATTAAAGGTGAAATAACAGTTGTAATTTCAAAGAATAATATAAAAAATTCAAATCAAACTACTTTTAATAACGATAAATTAAATGTTGAAATATCAAGGTATCTTAAGAGATATACTTTAAAAGATGTTGTAAAACTGGTATCAGATAAAAATGATTTACCTAGGAAAAAAATTTACGAATTATGCTTAAAAATTAAAAAAAAATGAAAAAATATTTTATTTTTCTTATTATATTTTATTTTTTAACCTCATGTGTAGGCAGTTCTTCTGTTGGTATTTTTGGATCTGGTGTGAGCGTTGCTTACGATCCACGGACTGTTGGTATGCAAATAGATGACTCAATTATGCAAAAAAATTTGACTGCTAGATTAGCCTTAACAGAAAAAAAATATTTAATTTACATAAATACAAAAGTTCTTGATGGAAATATTTTCTTATCTGGCAAAGTGGATGAACCAGAAGAAAAATTAAAAATTATAAAATTAGCCTGGGAAACCAAAGGTACTAGGTCTGTAAAAACTGCAATTACTATCAAAGGTGAAAGTAATTTTAAAAATTCTGCGAAAGACGCTCTAATAACTACACAGCTAAGAACTGCGATGGTTTTAAATAAAGACATTAAGTCCAGAAATTATAATTTAGATACCATCAACGGAAAGGTTTATATATTTGGAATTTCCTTGACACAAGATGAAAAACGAAAAGTTGTAGAAGAAGCAAAACTGATCTACAATGTTAAGGAAGTAATACCAAGTATTATTTTAGTTGATGATCTTAGCAGGAATAAAAATTAATTTTTTTTATTTTTATAATCAATTACTTCTGAAGAATAAGCGGCAACAGACGCTAAATTTAATATATCATTGGATGATGATCTCAATGGTGCAATTTCTATAGGCAATCCTAAACCAATTAAAAGTGGCCCAATAGTTTTGGCACCTCCAATTGTTCTCATAAGTTTCGTTGATATAGCTGCACTATGAAGAGCAGGCATAATTAAAATATTAGCATTACCAACTATCTTAGAAAACGGATATGTCTCTTTATACTTGGGGTTTAAAGCTACATCAGGCTGCATCTCTCCATCAAAATCAAAATCTACTTTTTTGCTTTTAAGGATTTCAATAGCCTCTCTAACATGTTTAGTATTTCTGTATAATGGTTTACCAAAAGTTGAATGAGATAAAAAAGCTACTTTGGGATCAAAACCAAATAACCTGGCTACTCTAACACTTGATATTGCTATTTTTGTTAAGTCTTCTGCCGACGGGTAGTCGTTAACTTGTGTATCAGCTATAAATACTGTTTTTTTTGATGTTATGAGCATATTCAGACCAAATAAAATTTCTCCTGGTCTAGCATCAACAACTTTTTTAAGACTTTCGATGGAAGCAGCATAATGTCTTATATTTCCTGTCACCATTGCATCGGCATCGCCGCATTCAACCATAGAAGATCCCCATATTATTCTGTCATTTCTTATTAATCTATCTACATCTCTCTCTAAAAGACCCTCTCTTTGAAGCTTGGCATATAACCTTTTTGTATAATGCTCCCTTTTTAGTTTATCAGTTGAATTAACAATTTTAATATTATAATTTTCATCTAATCCAATTTCTCTTAATTGTTCTTTAACTCTTTTTTCATTTCCAATTACTATAGGTGTACCTAAACGGCTATTTTTATAAGCGACGGCAGCTTTTAACATATTCTCATCTTCGCCTTCAGCAAAAACAACAGTTTTAGGGCTTTTCTTAACTTGAGAGTTTATTCCTTGCATAATGCTCATTGAAGGATCAAGTCTATTAGTTAATTGATCTTTATAATTTTCAATATCTAAAATTTTTTTTCTTGCTACTCCACTTTTCATTGCGGCTTGGGCAACAGCAGCAGGTATTCTGCTAATTAATCTCGGATCAAAAGTTGATGGAATAATATATTCTTTACCATAATGAGGTCTTTCACCCCCGTATGCATTTACTACTTCATCAGGGACTTCTTCTCTTGCAAGAGTAGCAATTGCTTTCGCAGCCGCAATCTTCATCTCTTCATTAATCTCTTTTGCTCTCACATCAAGAGCTCCTCTGAATATATAAGGAAAACCAATTAAATTATTAACTTGATTTGGATAGTCCGATCTTCCTGTAGCGACTATTGCATCAGATCTTACTTCATCTACTAATTCAGGTTTTATTTCAGGATCAGGGTTAGCGCATGCAAATATAATTGGATTTTTAGCCATTGACTTAACCATATTTTGATCTAATACATTTTTTGCTGATAAGCCCAAAAAAACATCAGCCCCTTTTATTGCATCCTTTAGAGTTCTCAGTTTTGTTTCAATCGCATATGCAGATTTAAATTGATCCACATTATCTCTACCTTTATAAATTACACCTTTTCTATCTAGCATAATTATATTTTGAGTTTTAATACCAATACTTTTAAAAAGGTTTGCACAAGCTAACGCTGAAGCACCCGCACCATTAATAACAATTTTAACATCGCCAGGTTTTTTTTTGGAAATGTCTAAAGCATTAATAAGAGCGGCCGAGGTAATAATCGCTGTACCATGTTGATCATCGTGAAAAATCGGTATATCTAAAGTTTCCCTTAATTTTCTCTCTATAATGAAACAATCAGGTGCCGCAATATCTTCTAAATTTATTCCTCCAAAACTATTTCCAATGTTTTGAATACATTTGATTATTTCATTGGAATTTTTGTTATCTATCTCTATATCGATAGCATCAATGTCTGCAAATCTTTTAAATAAAACAGCTTTACCTTCCATTACAGGCTTAGATGCTAATGCCCCCAAATCTCCCAAACCTAAAATTGCTGATCCATTACTAATTACAGCCACCAAATTACCTTTACTGGTATATTCGTAGGCAGCATCAGGATTCCTTGATATTTCTTTTACAGGTACGGCAACCCCAGGCGAATACGCTAAAGATAGATCTCTTTTAGTTGTTAATGACTTTGATGAAACAATCTCAATTTTGCCAGACTTTCCTCTATTATGAAAGTCTAATGCTTCTTTATCCGTGTAATGATCAATTTTTGATTTTTTTGTCATTAAATTTTGAGTATGTAATATAAATGATATTAAATCACTAATAATTTTGGCTTAATTATGAATTTGTTGTCCTCAACATCAATTTTTACTTTTTATACTTTGCTAAGCAGGATTTTTGGCTACCTAAGGGATATTTTGATAGCTATTTTCCTTGGAACCACTATTTATGCAGATGCTTTTTTTGTAGCTTTTAGAATACCCAATACTTTTAGACGACTATTTTCTGAAGGTACTTTTAATGCAGCATTTATCCCAAGCTATGCACAACAAAAAATGAAAGGGGAAGAGTCGGGAAAAAAATTTGCAAACGGAGTTTTTAATTTGCTTTTGTTTTTTTTAATCTTTTTAATATTAATTATAGAAATATTTACTCCTTTTCTGGTTTATGTTATCGCGCCAGGTTTTTATAGCGATCCTGAAAAGTTTAGTTTAGCAGTTGAATTTACAAGAATTACATTTCCCTTTTTACTCTTTGTTAGCTTATCATCTCTTTTATCAGGAATATTAAACACAAATAATAAATTTGCTGCGGCTGCGGCAGCCCCTATAGTTCTTAATCTGTTACTAATTTTATCGATGTTATTTTCTTTTTACTTTGATTTGAATTTTGCAAAAAATTTGTCAATTGGAGTGACAATGTCTGGAGTTATGCAACTAATAATTCTACTTTTCTTCACAAGAAAATTTTATTTTCCCTCAATAACATTTAGTTTGAACACAAATAAAACATTAAGAGTTTTTTTTAAAAAACTTTTACCAAGTATTTTTTCATCAGGAATTACACAGATCAATATTCTTATAGGAACTATAATAGCATCATTCCAATCTGGAGCAGTATCATACTTGTATTATGCCGACAGAATTTATCAAATTAATTTAGCAATTGCAGGTATTGCTGTGGGAACAGTGGCTTTGCCAAATCTTTCAAAAAGCATAAAAATAAAAGACAAAAATTCTACTAATTTTATTCAGAATAAATCAATGGAGCTATCTTTACTTCTCTCCTTACCGGCAACTTTTGGATTATTAATTGCCTCTGATGAAATAGTAAGTTGTTTATTTGGATATGGTTCCTTTGGTAGCGAAGATGTATTTTATACATCTTTAGCTCTGATATATTTTGCACTTGGCGTTCCAGCGTTTGCTTTAATAAAAGTTTTATCAAATTTTTATTTTGCTAGAGATAATACAAAAACACCTTTTTATATTTCTTTCTTAACCATGTTGATAAATATTGTAATTAGTATCTCTTTATTTAAAAAATATGGATTTGTAATAATTCCTATTGCTACATCAATTGCTACCTGGGTAGCTGTACTAATTTATTTTTATTTATTAAATAATAAAAAAATTATAAATTTCGAAAAGAAAACATTGATTAATCTTTTAAAAATTTCATTTTCAGTAACCTTAATGTGTTTTTTCCTTTATTTTAGTTTAGATTATTTTGAGGATAAGTTTGAATACGCTTATAATTTTAAATTAATTTATTTATTAATTGTGGTAGGTTTGTCTGCAGGAGTATACCTTATTACCGCAAGTCGTTTGGGAGTATTAAATTTAAAGAGCTATAATTTAAAATGAATAAACAAAATAAAGAATTAGCCTTTTCAGGTGTTCAGCCAACAGGGAATTTACATTTAGGAAATTATTTAGGGGCAATGCGAAACTTTGTAGAACTGCAAAAAAAAATGTCATGCATGTATTGTGTAGTAGATTTACATGCAATTACCGTACTTAAAGATCCTAAAGAGCTCAGAGAAAATATTTTAGAGACTACAGCTGGTTTTTTAGCATGTGGATTAGATTATAACAAAAGCATAATATTTAATCAGTCTTCTGTAAGTGGACATAGTGAATTGGCTTGGATACTCAATTGTGTTTCTAGGGTGGGCTGGATGAATAGAATGACACAATTTAAAGAGAAGGCAGGCTCTAATAAAGAAAATGCTAGCGTAGGTCTTTACGTTTATCCCAATCTAATGGCTGCAGATATTCTCTTATATAAAGCGACCCATGTTCCTGTTGGAGATGACCAAAAACAACATTTAGAACTTACAAGAGATATTGCGCAAAAATTTAATAATGATTTTAAAAGTAAGAATTTTTTTCCTTTACCGGAACCTTTAATACAGAAAAATCTTTCAAGAGTTATGAGTCTAAGAGATGCTCAAAAAAAAATGAGCAAATCTGAAGAGTCCGATTATTCTAGAATCGATCTTAAAGATAATGAGGATCTCATAAAAAAAAAGATAAAAAAAGCTAAAACAGACTCTTTGCCTATCCCAGAAAAAGTATCTGATCTTAAAAATAGACCAGAGGCATCAAATTTATTAAACATTTATTCATTTCTTAATAAATCAACTTTAGAAGATACTTTAAGTTTAATGAAAGGTAAGGATTTTTCTAAATTTAAAAATGAACTATCAGACATTATAATATCAAATATTTGCCCGATAGGAAAAAAAATAAATGATTTAAAAAAAGACGAATCATATTTAATTAAGACATTGAAAGAGGGAACTGCCAAAGCATTTTCAATTGCCGAAAAAAACTTAAAGGAAGTAAAGCAATTAATAGGTTTTGTGTGACAATATAATAATGATTTTTTTGAAGCATATGATAGAATTGAAATATGATACAAATTGAAAATACTCCAAATCCAAATGCTCTAAAGTTTTTATCAGATAATAAAATATCAGAGGTTGGTACTAAAGAATTTCAAAAAAGTAAAATTAATGAAATTAAAAATAATTTTGTAAAAGATTTATTGCAAATAGAAGGTGTTGAGTTAATTTTACTGTCAGATAACTTTTTAAGCGTCAAAAAATTTGATAAAGCAAATTGGGATACTATAAAACCTTCTGTAATTTCTTATCTTAATGATCATTTCTATATCAACAATAATAAGCCAATACTTATAAAAAAAGACGGAGATGAAACTAAAAACAGCACACAAGATAATAATGACATAGTAGATCAAATAATTGATGTTATAGAATCAAAGGTTAAACCTGCGGTAGCTAAAGACGGTGGAGATATAAAATTCGTTTCTTTTGAAAATGGAATAGTTAAAGTTGAACTAAGAGGAAGTTGTTCTGGATGTCCTAGTTCAACCATGACCCTTAAGCAAGGTATTCAAAATTTGCTAAAACATTACGTTAAGGGTGTAAATTCTGTTGAAGCAATTTAAATAATAAAATGAAAAAAAATATACCTTATAGGGATCAATTAATAGAGCTATCAAGACTTTATAAAATTCAAGAAATTAAATCATATATAAATTCAAAAAAAAAACTTACTACTTCACAAATTGAACTAATCTTACTTAAAAACAAGATTAGACTGCCCGATCAAAGTTATAGTAAAAAGAGAATAGCGGAGATAAAATTCAAAGAACAAGTTTTAACCAATGTCTTGGTAACTTGTTGTCTAATAATATTCTTAATAAGTTTATTTAGTGTTCGACCACACATAAAGAGTGTCACTAACGAAATAAAATTTTCCTACATAGCTAAAGAATATAAATCAAACCAAAAAGTATTTGATGAGAAAATATCTCAAAAAAAATCAAATAATAAAATTCAAAAAAAAGATAATAAAATTAGTTTGGATACGAGAGTAACTCTGAATTTGTTTGAAAACTTAAAATACGATTTAAAAAATATTAGATTAGGGGAAAGTGTCAAACCTGTTTATCTGTCTAAATTACCTCCAGATTTAAAAAACATTAAAAGCACATCAAATAAGAAAGATACGTTTATCAAAATAATATTGCCCCTTATAATAGATGAAAATAATAAAATTTTAGAAAATAGAAAAAAACTTTTTAAAATTTTAGCCAAACCAACAAATTCAATGGGTGAAAAACGGTGGTTGAAAAGACGTTTTGAGGATTACCAAATTAAAAACGAAGATATTTCAGAATTAAAACTGAGAATGGATATTATCCCTGTTTCTCTTGCTATTGCTCAAGCAGCAAAAGAAAGTGGCTGGGGCACTTCAAGATTTGCTCTTAAAGGGAATGCAATGTTCGGGCAATGGACTTATGGTAAAGATGGAATAAAACCAAAAGATAGTGACGGCAAAGGTCATAAGGTCCTGGCCTTTCCGATGTTACGTTCTTCAATAGTGGCTTATCAAAGAAATTTAAATTCACATAAGGCATATGGAGAATTTAGAGAAAAAAGAGCAAGCTTAAGAGAAGAAAATAAAAAAATTTCGGGGATGGATCTTGTCCACTATCTAGAGAGTTATGCTGCAACAGGAAAAGAATACGTTACAATTCTTAAAAGTATAATATCTCAAAATAAGCTAACTGATTTCGACAATGCTGTTTTAATGAACACAAGTAACGACACGTCTTTGACTTTATAATGTTATAATTCAGATATAACAAACTGTATTCCTAACCATCTCCATTCACCTGTATTTTCTCTCAAAGAGCAATTAATTCTACCTCTTTCTGTGGTAAATTTTCCTTCTAAAATAATTTTTAATTCATTTTTTTTTATAAATTCGATTTTAGATTTTCTCCATTTGTTTTCTTCATTTGAATAGCAGTTGATATTTCTTATATTAGGTCCATCTTTAAAAAAAATAATTTTTACATCTGGTGGGTTATTTTTTTTAATTAAATATTTTTCCTCAGGAAGAATTTTTTCAAATGGGAAAGGAATAGTTTTTAATAGGTTTTTAAATCTTTTAATCTCTCCATACTTCTCATTAATAGGAAATCTCGGTAATTCATATTTATCTTTTGTAAGATCTATTACACCGGAGTGTTGACCAAATCCATAATCAAAACCTAAATCCTTAACAATTTTTTTATAAGACTCTTTATATTCACCAAATGGATATGCAAAAAATTTTGTTTCGTGATTTAATTTTTCTTTAAAAAGCTTAATTGATATTTCTATGTCTTTTTTAATTTCAGCGTCACTCTTATCTGCAAGATATGCATGAGAATGACTGTGATTACCAATATGTACAAAGTCAAATTGAGAAATTTCTCTCAGTTCATCCCAAGTCATATAACCATTTGAACCTACACTTTCTGTATTTACAAAAATAACAAAGGGTATTTTTTCTTTTTTTAAAATAGGCCAGGCATTTTCGTAGAATGAGGAAAAACCATCATCAATTGTCAATAGAATTTTTTTTTCCGTATTTTTTTTATTTATAATTTTAAAAAAATCTTCATAAGAAATGAATTTATAATTTGAGTCTTTTATAAAACTAATATGTGACCTAAAGTCATTTAATCTAATATTTGTTGATGGATACTTGTTTTCTTCGAATCGGTGATACATTATAGATACAATTCCCCGATCTTCCAAAATTTTTTCTGCAGAATATGAATTGTTTAAAGTTATAAAAAAAACTATAAACAAATAAATGATAAAAAATTTTTTAATTATTAATTTCACAGGTAAAAATAACTCTATTGCCTTAAAAGCAAATAATAATTTTTTTATTAAAAAATTTCAAACAAATATAAAAAATAATGAATTGCTTGTGAATAATATATTTCAATTTATCAAAGAAAAAAATGCTATTATTGACAAAAATTTTTCTATTATTGTAAATATTGGGCCTGGAAGCTTTTCGAGCATAAGGATCTCTTTAGCAATAGGCAAAGGTATTGAAATATCAAAAGGAGCTAAACTTTTTGGATATAAAGATACAAGTTTAGCCGAATTTAACCGTAAAAATATTGAATTATTAATTAAAAAAAAATTAATAGAAAAAAGTTTGATTAAACCTGTATATATAAGTTAGATTAAGAAATAATTATGAGTAAAATTGAGGAAAAATGTAAAGAAAAAGGAGTTAGACTGACTGATCAAAGAAGGGTTATAGCAAAAGTCATGTCAGACTCAAAAGTAAAATACGGTTCTAAAGATCACCCTGATGTTGATGAACTTCATAAAAGAGTCAGTCTAATAGATAATAAAATAAGTATTGCTACAGTATATAGAACAGTGAAACTTTTCGAGGAAGCAGGGATAATAGAGAGACATGATTTTAAAGAAGGCAAGTCTAGATACGAACCATTAACAGAAGAACATCATGATCACTTAATTGATATAAATAGTGGAGAGATAGTGGAGTTTGTAGACAAAGATGTTGAGGAATTACAAAAAAAAATAGCTCAAAGGTTAGGCTATAAATTAGTAGATCATAAATTAGAATTATACGGATCAAAAATTAAAAAAAATTAAAAACTTGCAAAAAAATTTTTTTATTAAAACTTTCGGTTGTCAGATGAACGAATATGATAGTAATCGTATTTCAGATTTAGTAAAACAAATTGGTTACAAAGAAACAGAGAATTTAGATAAAATAGATTGTTATATTTTAAATACGTGTCACATAAGAGAAAAAGCTACAGAAAAAGTCTATCATGATATAGGAAGATTAAAAAAGAAATATAGAAATAAAAAAAAACCAATAGTTTTAATTACTGGATGTGTGGCTCAAGCTGAAAATGATGAGATGCTTAAAAGAGAAAAGTATATTGATGCAGTTATAGGACCACAATCTTATCAAAATATTCCAAAAATTTTATTAGAACTTAATAAGAAAAATTTAAGATTTAATTCAACAGACTTTGACGTTATAGAAAAATTTGACAAGCTAAATACTTTAGAAAATTTTGAGTCAAAGACGTCTTCTTTTATTACAATACAGGAGGGTTGTGATAAATTCTGTAACTTTTGTGTAGTTCCTTATACTAGAGGCGCTGAGTTTTCCAGATCCATAAATGAAATTATCAATGAGGCAAAAAAGTTAGTTAGGAACGGAGCAAAAGAAATAGTTCTCTTAGGACAAAATGTAAATGCATATAACTTCACTCAAGACAATAAAAATTTTAGATTATCCTATTTAATTAAGGAATTAAATAAAATAGAAGACATCAAAAGAATTAGATATACGACTTCACATCCAAACGATATGACTGATGATTTAATAGAGTGTTATAAGGATGTAAAAAAATTAATGCCCTTTCTTCATCTACCAGTTCAGAGTGGATCAAATAAAATTTTGAAAAAAATGAACCGTAAATACACATATGAAAAATATCTCTCTATAGTAAAAAAAATGAAAAAGGTTTCTCCAAACATAGAATTTTCTAGTGATTTTATAGTAGGATATCCTGGAGAAACCGAAAAAGATTTTGAAGACACTCTTGATTTAATAAATAAAGTTCAATTTATGAATTCATTCTCATTTATTTATAACAAAAGACCTGGAACCCCTGCATCAAATTTAGAGTCTATCAATTCCGAAATACAAAATAGAAGGTTAAATATTATTCAGGATTTACTTGGAAAAATCCAAAAAGAAAAAAACAAAACGAGCATTGGGAAATTTAAAGAAGTTTTAGTTGAAAATAAATTAAAAAATCAAAATAAGTTTTTTGGAAGAACACATGAATTGACCCCAGTTATAATCGATGCAAAAGAAGAAGATATAGCTGAAATTATAGATGTAGAAATAACACATTGCAATCAAAACTCTTTATTTGGTTTTAAAAAAGGTCTACGAAAAGGGGTCGCCGCATAATGTTAGAGGCAAAAAATTTAGAAAAACAAATTTTAATTAAAAAAATAGATAGTAAAACTTTGAATATACAGATTTTTGATAACAAAATGCTAATGGCAGTTGTCGGTGAATTTAACACAAACTTAACGGAATTAGAAAAATTAACAAACACTAAGCTTTTTTTTAGGGGAAATTCAATTACCGCAAAGGGGGATGAGAATTGTATTCAAAATGTATCAGAGTCTTTCAAATATTTAGCTAATAAATTTCTGGTTACCAATTCCATCGAAAATGGTGATATAATTTATTCAGCAAAAAACAGTATGTCGAGTGAAAATGAAAAAAATAAAAACAATATAACGCCACTAGGACAGATAATTAAAACACCCAAAAGGTCAGTTGTTCCAAGATCAAAAAAACAGTCAGAATACTTAGCGGCCCTATTAAATGAAAAAATTGTTATCTCTTTAGGTCCTGCAGGAACAGGAAAAAGTTATCTAGCAGTATCTGTTGCTGTAAAAATGCTAATGGAAAAAAAAGTTGATAGAGTAATTTTATCCCGGCCAGCAGTTGAGGCGGGAGAGAGATTAGGATTTTTACCTGGAGACATGAAAGACAAAGTGGATCCTTATTTAAGACCTCTGTATGATGCATTATATGATTTATTTGGGTTTGAAAAAATTCAAAAAAAAATTGATACAGGTGAAATTGAAATTGCTCCTTTGGCATTTATGAGGGGAAGAACTCTAAAAAATTCTTTTGCAATTTTAGACGAGGCCCAAAATGCATCACTAACTCAAATAAAGATGTTTCTTACAAGAATTGGAGAAAACTCTAAATTGGTAGTAAATGGAGACCCGTCACAAATTGATTTAGTTAATAAAAGTGAGTCTGGTTTATTAAAAACTAAAAAAATTCTTCAAGATGTTAAAGAGGTAAAATTTGTAGAATTCGATCACGGTGATGTAGCAAGACATCCGTTAGTTGCTAAAATTGTTAAGGCATATCAAAAAAAAATTGATGATAAAAATTGATGTACTCGTTAAAGAAAAAAAATGGAAAAAATATATTGCTAATCCTAAAAAATACTTAATATTCAAAACGAATAAAATAAAAAAACTAATACCTCAACTTAAAAATAAAAAGGTTTCTTATACCGTATTATTGACAGGTAATAGAGATATAAAAAATCTAAACAAAAAATTTAGAAATAAAAATAAAACCACGGATGTATTATCTTTTCCTTTTTACCAAAAGAATGAATTAAAAAAAAAAATTAAAATGAATAAAGATATTTATTTAGGGGATATAATTCTAAACTACTATAAAGTTAAAAAATTAAGAAAAAATGATTTCAAAACTGAATTCAATAAACTCTGGATTCATGGCCTACTCCATCTTCTGGGGTATAAACATTATAAAAATATAGACTTTTATAAAATGAAAAAAAAAGAAAATGTAATTCTAGATTATATTGAAAATAAAAGATGATAAATTTTTTCAATAAAAGAATATTTATTTTATTTGTATTTCCAGTTTTAATAGGGGGACTTTCGACTTTTAGTTTTCAACCATTTAATATTTTTCTTATAAATTTTTTTACTCTACCCATATTATTTTTTTTGATACTTTATGTGAAAAAAAAATCTAAGAGTGTTTACAGAAAAAAACCATTTTTAAAAAATTTATTCTTTCTCGGATCATCATATGGTTTTGGATTTTTCTTTTTTAGTTTGTATTGGATTATTTATTCAATGACCTTCGATGAGTCATTTAGAATATTTATTCCTTTTGGTTTGATTTTGATACCTCTTTTTTTATCACTATTTTTTTCTATTCCTGTTATGCTGTCTGGATATTTTATAGATGAAAAAATATCATCAATTTTTTTTATAAGTTTACTTTTTGGTTTTTCTGACTTTATAAGAAGCTTTATTCTAACTGGATTCCCGTGGAATCTTTGGATTTATAGTTTATCTAATAACGTCGAGAATCTTCAAGTTATGGACAGTTTAGGTTTTTTTTCATTAAATTTGATTATTATTTCACTATTTTTTTTTCCGGTAATTCTTTTTTTTAAAAAAAAATATAAGTTTTTAATTTCGGGTGCATTAATTATAATTTTATTTTCAAATTACTTTTTTGGTTCATATAAAATAAATACCAAAAAATTAAATATAAATGAGACAAGCAAAAAAATTAATTTTAAGATTGTAACGGGTGGTTTTAATTTGTCAGAATTCAATGATCCAGTGGAAGTTACTTCAAGACTAATAAAACTTAGTGAGCCAAATGTTGAAAAAAAAACTATTTTTGTTTGGCCAGAGGGTACTTTTATGAGTGAGAGTTTCTCAAGTATTAAAAATAATATATCTATAAATTCGTTATTTAAAAAAAATTTTTCAAAAAATCATTTGATAATTTTAGGCTCGAGTACAGTAAAAAAAATGATCAAAATGAACATTATAATAGCATGATATTAATTGATAATAATCTGAATATTCTCTCCCAGTATGACAAAAAAAAATTAGTTCCCTTTGGGGAGTTTTTACCATTGGAAAGTTTTTTGAACAGTATTGGGATGAAAAAAATTACTCCAGGATATACATCCTTTTCTAGAGGAAAGGGAGAAACTATATTGAAATTTAATTTTGATGAAATTACATTAAAATTATTACCATTAATATGTTATGAAATTATTTTTCCTAATTTAATTAGTGATAAAAAAAATGAATATAATTTTATTATTAATATTTCTGAGGACGCATGGTTTGGAGAGAGTATTGGTCCCCATCAACATTTTGCTAAGGCAATTTTTAGATCGATTGAGTCTCGGAAATTTGTAATAAGATCCGCAAATAAAGGCAAAAGTGTATTTGTAGACCCTTATGGAAAAATAATAAAAGAATTGGAGCCTACCGAAACCGGTAATATTGAATTAGAACTACCGATACTCGAATCTAGCGAAAAACAATACAAAAAAAGTTTGATATTTTACTCGCTTTTAATTACATATGTCTTCACATTTTTTGTATTACGTAAATTTAAAATTTAATGAAACCTAATAATTATTTTTTCACTAGCGAGTCTGTATCCGAAGGTCATCCAGATAAGGTCTGCGATAGGATTTCAGATATGGTAGTTGACACCTATATATCAAAAGACCCTAACTCACGCGTAGCATGTGAAACTCTTACAACTACAAACAAGGTTGTTTTAGCAGGAGAGACAAGAGGTCCTGAAATAAAAAAAGATGATTTAATAGAAAAGGTTAGAGGGTGTATTAAAGATATAGGATATGAGCAAAAAGGGTTTCATTGGAAAAATTGTGACATAGATGTTTATCTTCATTCTCAATCTTCGGATATAGCAATGGGAGTTGATTCTAAGGGAAATAAAGATGAGGGCGCAGGAGATCAAGGAATAATGTTTGGATATGCTTGTGATGAAACTGAAGTTTTGATGCCTGCACCAATTTATTATTCGCATAAAATTTTAGAGCTAATGGCATTAGATAGAAAAAAAGGTATTGCTGATAAATTGGAACCAGACTCAAAAAGTCAAATTACAATGAGATATGAAAATGGAAAACCAGTTAAAGTTACTTCGGTAGTTATATCAACACAACACGCCCCGGAAATTAATCAATCTGAAGTTAAAGAAATTGTTAGATCATATTTAGAAAAAGCAATCCCAAAAGAATTACTCTCAGAATTAAAAGAGGAAGAATTTTATGTTAATCCGACAGGTCAATTTATTATTGGTGGCCCAGATGGTGATAGTGGGCTAACTGGAAGAAAAATTATTGTTGATACTTATGGCGGAGCAGCACCACATGGAGGAGGAGCTTTTTCTGGAAAAGACCCAAGTAAAGTCGATAGATCAGCAGCTTATGCCGCAAGGTATGTTGCTAAAAATGTTGTAGGTTCAAAAATTGCAAAAAAATGTTTAATTCAATTATCTTATGCAATCGGGGTTTCTAAACCTCTGTCTATTTATGTTGATCTTTTTGACGGCGATGAAAAAAAAGCAAAACATGTAGAAAAGTTGATAAAAGAAAATTTTGATTTAAGCCCAAGAGGTATAAAGGAAATGTTAACTTTAAATAGACCTATTTATGAGTGCACATCAGCTTACGGTCATTTTGGTAGAAAACCAGATTCGAAGGGTAGTTTTTCATGGGAAAAAACTGATAAAACCGCAATTTTTAAAAAGTAATTCTTGAAAAAGTTAAAAATATAAATTAAATAATACTTAAGTTACCTGGAATTGCAAAATGGGCTTCTGCCCATTTTTTTTTAGGTGAAAGGAAAATAAATGTTGAATAGAGGATTAGATAAACAGGAACTTTTAAGGGTTGTTGACTCCGTAGCAAATGAAAAATCTATAGATAAAGAACTCATTTTAAGCTCAATGGAAACAGCGATACAAAGAGCTGCATACAGTAAATTTGGATCCGACAATGAAATTGAAGCCCAAATAGACAGAGAAAGTGGAAGTATAAAAATACAAAAAGTCTTAACTATCGTCGAAAAGGTTGAGGATCCAGCTAGAGAAGTGTCTCTAAAGGATGCAAATACTGTAAAAAAAAATGAGTCTCTTAAAGTTGGCGATAAAATTTATGAAGAACTCCCACAAGTTGATTTTGGAAGAATAGCAGCACAAAGTGCGAAGCAGGTTATCTCTCAAAGAGTTAGAGAGGCCGAAAAGAATAGACAGTATGAAGATTTCAAGGATAAAAAGGGACAAATTTTAAGTGGAGTCATTAAAAGACAAGAGTACAGCAATGTTATTGTTGATCTAGGTAGAGCTGAGGGAATCATAAGAAAGGAAGAACTTATACAAAGAGAAATTTTGAAAAATGGTGATAGAGTCAAAGCTTATTGTTTTGATGTGAAGCAAGACGCAAAAGCTCACCAGATATTTTTATCAAGAGCACATCCACAATTTTTAGCGAAATTATTTTTTCAGGAAGTACCAGAAATATATGAAGGTACAATTGAGGTAAAATCAGTTTCAAGAGATCCAGGTAGTAGAGCCAAAATTTTAGTTTATTCAAAAGATTCATCTTTAGATCCTGTTGGTGCTTGTGTTGGAATGAGAGGAAGCAGAGTTCAAACTGTAGTAAATGAATTACAAGGAGAAAAAATTGATATAATTAAATGGACAGAAGATTTACCAACACTAGTAGCCGAGTCTTTGTCTCCAGCAGAAATTCAAAAAGTTTTAATTGATGAACAGAATAAAAGGATAGAGGTTATTTTAACAGAAGAAAATTTGAGTAAAGCAATTGGTAGAAGAGGTCAGAATGTTCGACTTGCATCTAAACTAATAGGTTATGAAATTGACATCTTAACAGACAAAGAGGATTCTGAGAGAAGACAGGCTGAATTTAAGGAAAGAACAGAAAACTTTGTAAAAAATTTAGAGGTAGATGAAACATTGGGACAACTACTTGTTTCAGAAAATTTTCAAAGTATCGAGGAAATTGCTCAGTCAAAACCAGAGGATATTCATAAAATTGAAGGAATAGAAGAGGAAACAGCTAATGAGCTAATATCAAGAGCTGCAGAAAGTTTAGAAAAAGAAAAAATTGAAATATCAAAAAAATTAAAAGATCTTGGGGTAGAGGAATCACTACTCACATTAGAAGGTATGACGCAAGGTATGCTTGTAGTTCTTGGAGAAAAAAATATTAAAAAACTAAAAGATTTTGCAGAGCTGTCATCAGATGAATTAATCGGTGGCTTTGATGAAATTAAAGGCAAAAGGATAAAAATAAATGGTTACCTTGAAGATTTTGCACTGTCTAGAGAGGAAGCAGATAACCTGATTATGGGTGCTAGAAAAATTGTATTTGGAGATTAATTTTAATGGAGAAAAATAAAAAAAAAACACTAACTATATCTGGCGGTATTGGAAGAAAAATTTCTCCCCAACAGACTGGAGGAAAACAAGAAAAAAAAGTATTTAATGTCTATAAAAAAAAACCCCAGGGAAATTTTTTTAAAAAACCTGGACAAGGATTTGTCAAACCAGCTGAAAAACCAAATAGAAAAAATTTTTCAAGAAAATATGCTGAACAGCAGGCTACAAAAAGATTTATACATTCAGATACAAAAGACTCTTCCAAAACAAAATTTGCTAGGCCAGAAAAAGTTAAAGATTTGGGGCAAAAAAGGGAGTCAAAGCTAACCATATCAAGAGCTATGAATGTTGAAGAATTTGAGATTAAACAAAGAAGTTTAGCTTCTGTAAAAAGGGCTAGACAAAAAGAAAAAAAACTTAAAAAAGATGATGTTAAAAAAGAATTTAAGAAAGTAATAAGAGATGTAAACATCCCAAGCAAGATAACCATTCAAGAGTTGTCAAATAGAATGGCAGAGCAGTCTAGTGGAATAATAAAATTCCTTTTAAATATGGGTGTACAGGCAACCATTAACCATACTATTGATAAAGATACAGCAGAGTATATCGTCAAGGAATTTGGTCACAACGCAGTATTGGAAAAAGAACCTTCTGTTCATCTAGAGATAGACAAGACATTAGAAGAAAAAGATCTAAAACCTCGTCCACCAATAGTAACAGTTATGGGTCATGTCGATCATGGTAAAACCTCTTTGTTAGACGCACTAAGAAGCTCAGATGTTGTATCTGGAGAACACGGGGGTATAACTCAACATATAGGAGCGTATCAAGTTCCGGGCGGTAAAGATAAATTAATTACATTTATTGATACCCCAGGCCATGCTGCTTTTACAGAAATGAGAGCAAGAGGTTCAAAAATAACAGATATAGTTGTTTTAGTTATAGCCGCCGATGATGGAGTAAAACCTCAAACTGTTGAAGCAATCCAACACTCTAAGGCAGCAAAAGTACCAATTATAGTAGCTATAAATAAATGTGACTTACCTAATCCAAATATTGATAAAATAAAAAATGAGCTTATGCGCTATGAACTTATAGCCGAAAGCTTAAGTGGTGATACTTTATTTGTAGAGGTTTCTGCAAAAAATAAAAAGAATTTAGACAAGCTAAAAGAAAGTATTCTTCTTCAAGCTGAGCTTCTAGACTTAAAAGCTTCTAGGACAGGCAAAGCAAAGGGTATGGTTTTGGAGGCAAAAATAGACAAGGGCAAGGGGCCAATAGCCACAATTTTGGTGACAAATGGGGATTTAAAAAGAGGCAATTACTTTATTTGTGGAAACTCTTATGGAAAAGTTCGTGCAATGATAGACTACAATGGCAAAACCATTGAAAATGCATATCCCTCATTTCCTGTAGAAATTTTAGGCTTAAATGAAAAAGTACAAGCCGGTGATGAGTTTTTAGTTGTTGAAAGTGAGGATGAAGCGAGAAAAATTAGTGATTTTAAAAAATCTGGAGTTAAAGAAAATAAAATTTCAATTTCAGCTAACAAAACAAATATTTTTGATAAAGAAAATACGAAAAAAGAACTTAATATTATACTTAAATCTGATGTTCAGGGCTCAAGTGAAGCGTTAAAAAACGCAATTGACAAAATAGACCATCCGGAAGTTAAACCAAAAATCATTTTATTTGATATTGGAATGATTAATGAAACAGACGTATCTTTGGCAAAAGCTTCAAATGCAATTATTATTGGTTACAATATGAAACCAAATAGAGAAGCAAAAAAATCTGCTGAAGACCAGAAAGTAAGGATTGAGTTTTTTAATATTATTTATAAAGCTATTGAATTTGTAGAAAATAATTTATCAGGGTTACTAGAGCCAGAAAGAAAAGAAAAAGTAGAAGGTATGGCAGAGATATTGAAGATATTTAAACTCTCAAAATCTGGTAAAGTTGCTGGATCCAAAGTTACTGAGGGAGAAATTAAAAATAATTCTAAAGCCAGAATTCTTAGGGATGGAAAAGTTGTTCACGAAGGAAGTATATCTAGTATTTTCAGAGAAAAAAATGCGGTTAAAGAGGTAAAGAATGGACTTGAATGCGGAATTGCATTTAAAAATTTTGCAGACTTTAAGGAGAAAGATATAATCGAGTCATATACGGTTGATGTGATAAGAAGGGAAATACATGATTAAAAATTCCTCAAACTTTGGACCCAACCACAGAATGTTAAGAGTTGGAGAACTTATAAAACAAAATTTAGGCCAAATTTTTCTTAAAAACGAGGCAAAAATACCTTCTTTTAATACAAATTTGATAACAATAACCGAAGTTAAAATGAGTTCAGACTTAAAATCAGCTAGGGCTTACGTAATACCACTTGGGGGCAAAGAGATTGATAGGACCGTTAACACCTTGACCGAATTTTCTTATCTTGTTAGAAAGGCATTGTCAAAGAAGTTAGATATTAAATTTCTTCCTAGGTTATATTTTGTTGGAGATAAATCCTTTGATTATGCGGAAAAAATTGAAAAACTAATTAAACAAAACAATAATGAAATCAAAAAAAGAAGTAATTAAATCTTTAGCAATTAATAAAAAAGATGTTGGTTCAACAGCCGTACAAATAGGTTTGTTAAGCGAAAAGATAAATAAGCTTTCAGACCATTTTAAAAAATTTAAAAAAGATAAACACTCTTTTAGAGGTCTAACTAAGTCGGTGAATCAGAGAAAGAGATTACTAATGTATTTAAGCAAAAATGATCCAAAGAAATATAGCGAGATACTTAAAAAACTTAATTTAAGAAAATAAATGTTTAAACAATTTAAAGAACAAGTAGATTTTGGTGGTAAAAAACTTACTTTAGAGACAGGCAAAATAGCCCGTCAAGCTGATGGAGCAATAATTGCTACCTTGGGCGAAACAGTGGTTATAGCTACAGTTGTGGGAGCTAAAAAAGTAAACCCTGAAACAGATTATTTTCCTTTATCTGTAAATTACCAAGAAAAATATTATGCAGCAGGAAAAATTCCAGGAGGATATTTCAAAAGAGAGGCAAGGCCAACAGAGTCAGAAACTCTAATATCAAGATTAATAGACAGGCCTATAAGACCTTTGTTTCCAGAGGATTTTAGGAACGAAGTTCAAGTTTTGCCTACAGTGCTTTCATACGATAACGAAAACGAAGCAGACACTCTATCAATAATAGCATCATCAGCCGCTTTATCCATTTCAGGGTTGCCTTTTAAAGGTCCTGTTGGCGCTTCTAGAGTTGGACACATTGACGGTAAGTTTGTTGTAAACCCTAATAAAAAAGAATTAGAAAATTCTAAATTAGATTTAGTTGTGGCCGGAACAAAAGATGCAGTATTAATGGTAGAGTCAGAAGCATCGGGCTTGAGCGAGAAAGAAATGCTAGATGCAGTTAAATTTGGACATGAGAGTTTTGTCCCGGTTATCGGAATTATTGAAAAATTAGCAAAAAAATGTTCAAAAGAGTCTTGGAAAATTGAAAAAAAAGATTACAGCAAAATTTCGAAGAAAATAGAAAAAGAATTTACTAAGGATTTAGAAAAAGCCTTTTCTGAAAAAGATAAAAAGAAAAGATCTGAAATCATCTCTTTAGTTGGGGAAAAATGCAAAACGCTTTTCGAAAATGACGAAGATATATTAGAACATGAGGTAATGCTTCAGCTTAAAAACCTTGAAAAAAATATTGTAAGATCGAGAATTTTAAAAAACAGCAAAAGAATCGATGGACGTAATTTATCAGACGTTAGACCAATAAAATGTGAAGTTGGAATTTTACCAAGAGTGCACGGATCAGCTTTATTTACAAGAGGTGAAACCCAAGCGCTTGTAACTACTACTCTAGGTACAACGGATGATGAACAAAGAATCGAAAGTTTAGATGGATTAAAAAGGCAAAGATTTATGCTGCATTATAATTTTCCACCATTTTCTGTAGGAGAAACAGGAAGAATTGGGACAGGTAGAAGAGAAGTAGGCCATGGAAAATTAGCATGGAGAGCTTTGAACTCCTCACTTCCTAAAAAAGAAAATTTTCCATACACTTTAAGAATTGTATCTGAAATTACTGAATCAAATGGATCTTCTTCAATGGCTACAGTTTGTGGATCTTCTTTAGCCCTAATGGATGCTGCTGTTCCGATAGCTGAACCTGTTGCTGGAATAGCAATGGGATTAATTAAAGAAAAAGATAAATTTTCTATTTTGTCGGATATTTTGGGAGACGAAGATCACCTTGGAGATATGGACTTTAAAGTTGCAGGTACTAAAAATGGAATTACTTCTTTACAAATGGATATAAAAATTACAGGAATTACTTTTGAAATTATGGAACAAGCTCTTACACAGGCAAAGGAGGGTAGAATTCATATTTTAAACGAGATGAACAAAACCCTTAAGTCTTCAAGAAAAGAGGTGGGCAAACACACTCCAAAAATGGAGACTATTAAGGTTGACAAAAAAGATATTGCAACTGTGATTGGAAAGGGAGGAGCAACTATAAGAGAAATAGTTGAAAAATCAGGAGCAAAAGTAGATGTCAAAGATACAGGTGAGGTTACTGTAGCTGCAGCAAATGAGGAAACCAGAAAAATAGCAGTTCAAATGATTAATGATCTTGTAGCAAAACCTGAAGTTGGAAAAACATACAAAGGTAAAGTAGTTAAAATTATGGAATTTGGTGCTTTTGTAAATTTTTTAGGCAAACAAGATGGTCTTGTTCATATCTCGCAGTTAGCAGCTAAAAGGGTACAAAAAGTAACAGATGTTGTCAAAGAAGGAGACGAAGTTTCAGTTAAGGTAATCGGGTTTGATAGAGGAAAAGTTAAACTCTCAATAAAAGAAGCTGTTTAAATTTTGTATTCAAAATTTTGAGACTCCTTATTAACCTGAAGTTCTTTAGCTCCATTACGTAAATGAAAATTTCTAGCCATATCGGTTAATGGGGACAATGTGATTAACCTATCAAGATGATTTGATTTCTTAATTTTTTTAAAAACTTCTTTAACTATTAACTTCCCACCACCCTTCTTTTTTGACCAAACTGTATATGCAATAGCTATTTTACCAATATTTTGATTTCTCCATGAAGCACTTTGTAGGTGTGCATCTCTAGTCATTAAATCAAACTCATCAATTGTCTTAGGTACTTCATTTGTGAAACCAAAACACATTATTGCACATATTTCATTTTTATATTTAACACCAAAAATTTTGCGCCCATAAGTAGTTCTAAATTTTACATCTAGTTCTGGTCTTATAGGATCTTCATTAGTATCACATGTTTTAAGCTCAACTAATTCTGCTCCTTTTATCCAATCAAAAAAATTGCTTAATTTTTCTTTAACTGTCTTATTAAATTTGTTCATTAAACTTCCTAGATATTATTTTAATTTTTTATTTTTTTTTTTTAAACTGTAAAAAATGCATAGCAGCTATATTTAATATATAAGTGATTTAACTTTGTGAAATATCTTTAGGATTTGGCATCCCAGTTTTATTATAACCTGCATCAACATAGTGGATTTCTCCAGTAACGCCGGCTGCAAGATCGCTTAATAAATATAAAGCTGATTTTCCAACATCATCAATATCTACATTTCTCTTCAAAAAGGAGTGATCTGAACTCCACTTATACAAAAATTTTGCATCGCCTATCGCCGATGCAGCAAGAGTTTTAATAGGACCAGCACTAATAGCATTTACTCTAATTCCTTTAGAACCCAAATCCTTAGCAATATATTTAACACTAGATTCTAAAGCTGCTTTACAGACTCCCATAACGTTATAATTTGGAATTACTTTTGTTGACTCGTATGTCAAAGTTAACATACTCGAACCACTCTTCATAATATGTGAAGCTTCTTTTGCTATTTCTGTAAATGAAAAACAGGAAATTAACATACTTTTTGTAAAATTTTCTCTAGAGGTATTTACATACTCTCCTGATAATTCAGTTCTATCTGAAAAAGCAATAGCATGAACTACAAAATCAAGTTGACCCCACTTACTTTTAATTTCTTGAAATGTATTTGTAATATCTTCTTTGTTTTCTACATTGCAATTTAGTAAAAAATTTGACTTTACTGACTCAGCAAGTGGGGTAACTCTTTTTTTAAGAGCATCACCCAAATAAGTAAACGCTAGTTCAGCACCATTTTCCGACAGTTTTTTAGCTATACCCCATGCTATGGACCTATCATTAGCCACACCCATTATTAGACCTTTTTTACCCTTAAGTAGATTCATTGTTATACCTTTTCAAAAACTAAAGTTGCGTTTGTGCCACCAAATCCAAAGCTATTTGACATAACAGAGTTTAATGTAACATTTTTTTCTATTTTAGTTACAATTGGAAACTTTTTGGCTTCTTCATCCATTTCATTAACATTTACAGATGCAGCGATAAAATTATTATTCATCATTATTATAGAGTAGATTGCTTCGTGTACTGACGCGGCACCTAGCGGATGACCAGAGAGAGATTTTGTTGAGCTAATTTTTGGTATTTTATCTTTAAAAGCATCTTTAATAGCTTTTAGTTCAGTTATATCCCCAACAGGTGTTGACGTTCCGTGTGCATTTATATAATCAATTTTGTTTCTTACTGTTTTTAATGCTAAATTCATACATCTTGTTGCTCCCTCACCAGATGGTGCCACCATATCAAAACCGTCAGATGTAGCCCCATAGCCAGTTAATTCACAATATATTTTTGCACCTCTAGCTTTCGCATGTTCCATTTCCTCTAATACTAAAACGCCTGCTCCTCCAGCGATTACAAAACCATCTCTTGTTTTATCATAAGGTCTAGAAGCCTTTTGAGGGTTTGCATTGTATTTTGACGAAAGTGCTGTCATTGCATCAAACATTGCTGTCATCGCAAAATGTAATTCATCACTGCCACCTGCAAAAATAATTTTTTGTTTTCCGAATTGTATAAGCTCCATAGCATTACCAATACAATGGCCGCTAGTAGCACACGCTGAGCTTATTGTATAGTTAACACCTTTAATTTTGAAAGGCACAGCTAAAGTAGCAGAGGCTGTGCTTGCCATAGTTCTAGGAACAATAAATGGCCCCATCTTTTTTGGATTTTTTTCTCTAGTTTTATCAGCTGCTAAAATAACGTTTTCAATCGAAGGACCACCAGATCCCATAACCATGCCCGTAGACACATTACTCACTTCTTTTTCCTTAAGACCAGAGTCAGCAACAGCTTCTTTCATTGCAACATAATTATAAGCCGATCCGTTACCCATAAATCTTAAAGCTTTTCTGTCCACATGTTCGCTAAGTTTTATATTTGGTTTTCCATGAATATTACTTTTCAGGTTATGTTCCTTGTATTCTTCTGAAAAAGAAATACCTGACTTAGAATTTATAAGAGAATCAGAAACTTCTTTCTGATTATTCCCTAAACATGAAACTATACCAATACCTGTAACAACAACTCTTTTCATAATTATTTATAAACCCCCACTTTCAAATTCTCTGCAGAATATATTTTTTTTCCATCTGCTTCTAAAATTCCATCAGCAAAACCAACAGTTCCCCCTTCTGTTTTTAAAATTTTTTTCATATCAACCACATAACTCGCGATTTTGACTTTTTTAAGAACCTCACCTGTAAATCTAACAGAGTTTACACCTAAAGCACGTCCTTTACCTGACTCCCCAATCCATCCTAAGTAAAAACCAACTAATTGCCACATCGCGTCTAACCCTAGACATCCCGGCATCACAGGATCACTCTTAAAATGACAATTAAAAAACCACATATTATCTTTAATATCCAACTCAGCTTTTACAACACCTTTTTTAAATTTTCCTTCACCTGAGTGAATTTTTGTAATTCTATCAAACATTAACATAGGTGGTGAGGGCAAACGTGCATTCCCTTCACCAAAAAGGTTACCATTTGCACAATCAATTAATTCGTCATAATTGTAATTGTTTTTTTGTTTCATTTTAAAAGCTAACAATTGCTTGAGTTTTTGGCAATATCATATATAAAAATGGAAAATTATACAGTAAGTTAATGCCTAAAATGAATAATAAAAACAAGATTTTTATAGATAAACTCAGATCTTCAGGTCTGAGACCCACAAATCAAAGAGTAGAAATAAGCAAATTTCTCTTTAATAGAAAAAAAACATTTCATTTTACTGTTGAAGAACTAAAAAACTCTATGAATTTAAAAAGGCAAAAAAAAATTTCTACAGCAACTTTTTATAACACTGTGCATGCACTAAAAAGCGCAGGGCATTTAAAGGAATTCTCTTTAGAAAACAACACGTCGTGCTATGACACAAACATCACATCTCATCATCACTTCTTTGATAACGGGAGAGTGATCGATATTAAGAGCGACAAAATTACCTTTCAAAAACTTCCAGAAGCCCCGAAAGGCAAGAAAATCAAAAACGTTGAAGTTGTAATAAGATTAGAAAATAATAATTAATCTCAAAATCAGATCTTGTTGTATTGACACATACTTTAGAATAATTATAAAGTAGTTATAAAATTATAAAGTATAAAAAAAATGAGTATTGAACCCAAAAAAAATGGAAATGGCAAATGCCCAGTAATGCACGGGGGAGTTACCAAGGCAGGAGAGTCAAACACTTCGCGACTTTGGCCAAATAGTATTAATCTTGATATTTTGCATCAACACGACACAAAAACTAATCCCCTACCAAAATTTAATTATAAAAAGGAAGTAAAAAAATTAAATTTTAAAGCACTCAAAAAAGATTTACTAAAATTAATGACTGATAGTCAAGAATGGTGGCCAGCAGATCTAGGAACTTATAGCGGCCTCATGGTAAGACTAACTTGGCACCAAGTTGGAACTTATAGAGAATTTGATGGAAGACCGAACGTAGGATCTCATAGATTTTCCCCTCAGGACTCTTGGCCAGATAACACAAACTTAGATAAAGCAAGACGTCTTCTTTGGCCAATCAAAAAAAAATATGGAAACAGATTAAGCTGGTCAGACCTTATGGTTCTAGCTGGAACCATGGCTTATGAACATGCCGGATTTAAAACTTTTGGCTTTTCATTTGGTAGAGAAGATTTATGGGAACCTGAAAAAGATGTTTATTGGGGCAAAGAGACAGTACCATTAGCTGTTAATAGATATGGTGATCCACAAGATCGTTCTTCTTTAGAAGCTCCGCTTGCGGCATCTCATTTTCAACTTGTTTATGTTAACCCTCAAGGAGTTGAAGGAAAACCTGATCCAACAAGAACTGCAATGGATGTGCGTGAAACGTTTGGCCGAATGGGAATGAATGACGTAGAAACTGCCGCTCTCACAGTCGGAGGCCATTCTATTGGAAGGGCTCATGGTAATGGTAATCCAGACAATTTAGGTCCAGAACCAGCTGGGGCTGACATTCATGAGCAAGGTTTTGGATGGAATCAGAAAAACGGAACAGGTGCTAACCAAATAACTTCAGGCCTCGAGGGAGCTTGGACAACTAACCCTGACAAATGGGATCATCAATACTTAGATCTTTTACTCAACTACAAATGGGAAAGTAAAAAAAGTCCAGCAGGTGCTTGGCAATGGGAACCTATTAATCTTGAAGAAGATAAAAAGCCAAGAGATTTAGCGGATCCTAACAAAAAAGCCAGATTAATGTTTACTGACGCTGATATGGCGATGGCGATGGATCCAGAGTATAGAAAAATTTCAGAAAGATTTTATAAAGATCCAAAATTTTTTGAAGACTCATTCGCACGTGCTTGGTTTAAGCTAACACATAGAACAATGGGAAATAAAGAGAATTATATTGGTCCTTGGGCACCCAAAGAAGATCTGCTCTGGCAAGGTAATGTTCCATCTCCAAAAAAGAAATATAATTTAAATAAGGTAAAAAAAATGATTTCAGCAACCAGTCTATCTACTAGTGATTTAATAACCATTGCTTGGGATAGTGCTAGAACATATAGAAGGACAGACAAGAGAGGAGGAGCTAACGGTGCAAGAATCCGATTAGCACCTATGAAGGACTGGGAAGCAAACGAACCAAAAAAACTCTCAAAGGTTTTAAAAGTTCTTGAGAATATAGCAAATAAAACAGGTGCGACTATAGCAGATACAATTATTCTTGCAGGGAATGTTGGGCTTGAAAAAGCGATAAAGAAAGCTGGTTCTAAAGTCAAAGTTCCATTTAGCTCAGGTAGAGGAGATTCATCTCAAGAACAAACAGAATTAAAAAGTTTCAAGTGGTTAGAACCTCTGCATGACGGTTTCAGAAACTATGTAAAATCCGATTACTCCGCGATGCCAGAAGAACTTTTATTAGAACGTGCTTCTTTGATGGGATTGACCGCACAAGAAATGACTTGTTTGGTCGGAGGTATGAGAGTACTAGGAACAAACCATGAGTCAGCAAAAGATAAAGGAGTGCTCACAAATAAAATTGGTACTTTGACAAATGATTTCTTTATTAACTTGCTAGATATGAAATATATTTGGAAACCGACAGGTAAAAATTCTTACGATATAGTCGATCGTAAAACAAATAAAGTTAAATACACTGCCTCTAGAGCTGACCTAGTTTTGGGTTCAAATTCAATTTTGAGATCTTACGCAGAGGTTTATGCTCAAGATGATAACAAGGAAAAATTCATAGAAGATTTTGTTAAAATCTGGACAAAAATTATGAATGCAGATAGACACGATCATAGGAAATTAAACTAAAATGACCGAGTTTACAGCTGGCATATTTCATTCTACAAAAAAAATTTACGAAAATAATAAAGGCTCAATTTTAAGGACGATTGTATATACTATTGGCCACTTCTTAATTGCTATTGTAGTTTTAAAATTAGTTGCTGATGTATCGATGCAAGAAGCAATGACAGATGCTATCGTTGAACCTATTGCAAATGCAGTATGGTATTTTTTATTGGATAAATTTTGGGCCTCAAAAATCAACAAAAAATAATATCACAGTCTTCCCTTTAAAACATTCTTCCTGACCCAACCAATATAATTGTCTGTTTGAACTTTACACCAATTATTTTTACATTTTTTTATTAAAAAGAGTCTGCCTTTTTCTATCAAAGCCAATGGTTCAGAATACTCCGAGGCCTTTTTAAATATTATTGAATTATCTTCGTTATTTAAGGCAGCTTTCTTTTTTGACAATTGAGAAATATGTATCCAACCAGAGTTATTTTCATGATCAATAATTTTTCTAAAGTTGTAAGATTTATCAATAATTAATACTGGTAAAAATTTTTTCTTGTATATCAATCTAATAGGATGTTCAAAAGATGGTCCTTGTCTAAGATTTACTTTATCACTTCTTAAAGTTAAATAATATTCATTTTTGGCATAAGTGTGATTATAAAATAAAAAAAATATTAAGAAGAAAATTACGAATCTAACCATGAAGAAAGTTATTTTTACAATTTGGATTTTTTAACAGTTTTACTTTCCTGAAATTTGAACTTAAAGAGTTAAATATCATAATGTTTCCACTTAAATTATTTTTAGTATTTAAAATTGTTTTTATTACTTCATTTGCTTGTAATGATCCAGCTACTCCAGCGAGTGTCGTCATTATGCCATCAGATTCACAATTTAAATTTTCATTAGTTGTTTCTGGCATAAAGCATCTAAAACATGGAGTTTTTTTTCTAAAGTCAAAGTGAAATAATTGTCCATCAAATCTGCTTATTGCAGAAGAAATTAGTATTTTTTTATTTTTAAGACAATAATCATTAATCAAAAATCTAGTTTCAAAGTTGTCAGTACCATCACAAATAATTTGGTAATTTTTTGCGATTTTATTTATGTTTTTCTCATTTATTTTTTTAGTGAAAGTTTGTACAAATATTTTTTTATTTATTTTTTTTGCAACTTTTTTTGATATATGAGTCTTAAATTTTCCTATATCTTTTTTTGTAAAAAGAACTTGTCTGCTCAGATTAGATAGCTCAATTTTATCATGGTCAACAATACCTAGGTTTCCAACTCCAGAATAAGCCAAATATAGAATTAATGGACAACCAAGACCTCCTGCTCCTACAACTAAAACTTTGGCTTTTAAAATTTTCTTTTGTCCAGCTACACCAATTTTTTTTAATATAAGTTGTTTGTAATATTTTTGAAAGTCTGAACTTTTAATTGATGGTTTTTTCATTAGATAAAAATGTTTCTACAATCTTTCTAGCAATAACTGAAGCTATAAACTTTTTAGAGCTTTTTCTAATCTTTTCAGTTTTACCATTTTTATCAATAATTGTAACTTCATTTTGATCCTTATTAAAACCAAAATCTGATTTTGAAATATCGTTTGCTACAATTATGTCACAGAATTTTTCTTCCATTTTCTTTTTAGAATTTTTTATCAGGTTTTCTGTTTCTGCTGAGAAACCAACTAGAATTTTTGGCTTGTATCTATTATTTTTTCCCAAAAAACTTAATATATCTACATTTTTCTCGATTTTGATTTGGTCGAATTTTACTTCCTTCTTAATTTTGTTTTTTTTTATTATTACAGGTTTAAAATCCGATACTGCAGCTGTACAGACAGCAATATCAACAGGCAAACTTTTTTTTACGGCCGAAAGCATTTGGTTGCCAGATACAACTTTTCTAATTTTTATATCCTTGTTATAATTGATGTGAGTTGGTCCTGATACTAGTGTAGTTTTAATACCCAATCTCGATAATTCAAGCGCAATTTCATAACCCTGTTTTCCACTGGACTCATTAGAAATAAATCTCACAGGATCGATGTACTCCTTAGTAGGACCAGAGGTAACTATTGCATTAATATTTTTTCTTTTTAAAAAATCTTTATTTTTAAAATATCTTTCCAGAAAAGATAAAATTTGTCTTGGACTAGACATCTTTCCTTTACCATATTCTCCACAAGCCATACCACCATCTTCAGGCCCAATAAATTTATAGCCATATTCGATTAATAATCTTAAATTTTTTTGTGTCGCTTTATGAAGCCACATTCTAACATTCATTGCCGGAGCTAGAAAAATTTCTTTATTCGACGCCAAAGCGATAGTTGATGAAAGATCATCCGCACTGCCTCTGCTTAACTTTGACATAAAATTTGCTGTTGCAGGCAGTACCAAAACCAAATCAGCCCATCTAGATAAAAAAATATGATCTATTTTTCCCTTATTTTTATCCTCAAACATTTCTTCAAAGACTTTATTTTTAACAAGAGATGAAACCGAAAGTGGTGTTACAAATTTTTTTCCGCTCTTAGTTAAAACAACTTTCACTGAGGATTTTTTTTTAATCAAAAGCCTAATTAAATCTAAAGATTTATAAGCTGAAATACCACCACCAATTATAAGTAGAATTTTTTTATTTTGTAAGCTCATTTCTAATTAAAATACTATAAACAATCCTATTACAACACCTAAAAATATAATGATAATATTGTTTCTCATATTCTTCATTTTTAACTCTTGAAGTTCAAGGTTTTTACCTCCCTCGCTAGTCAAGTTAAGCTTACCCTCAGCCAACATCTGCAAAGCTATATTTGCTTTATCCATTACATCAGGCAGGTCTGGAATTTTCTCTAAAACTTCTTTTGAAACTTCTATGGTTCTTCTTATTTTTGACTCGGGGCCTTTTTCATTTTTAATCCAGTCTTCTAAAATTGGTTTTGATACCTCCCAAATATTAGTTTCAGGATTTAATTTCCTAGCAAGACCCTCAACAGATACCATGGTTTTTTGAAGTAGTAGTAATTGGGTTTGGGTCTGCATATTAAATTTTTCTGTTATGTCAAATAATTGACCCAATAAATTACCTCCAGATATATCTTTTACTGATTGGCCAAATATTGGTTCTCCAATTGATCTTAAAGCCTGCGCAAATTCATCTTTTGACGTATTTTTAGGAACTATCCCTGCTAAAAAATGGACCTCAGCTACTTTTATGTAATCTCTTTTAATAAAGCCATAAAGTATTTCAGCTAAATATTTTTTATTATTTTTATCTAAACGTCCCATTATTCCAAAATCTATTGGTAGAATATTTCCTTCCTTATCTACAAATAAATTTCCTTGGTGCATGTCCGCATGAAAAAAACCATCTCTTACAGCCTGTTTTAGAAAAATCTGTATCAGATTTCTTGATAACTTATTAAGATCTACGTTTGACTGTTTTAAGCTATCAATGTCTCTAATTGGAATTGCATTTATTTTATCTAAAGTAAGCGTTTCTTTGGATGTGTAGTTCCAATAAATTTTTGGAACATTTATAAAATTATCATTTTTTGTATTCTCATATAATTCACTTGCGGCAGCAGCTTCAAATCTTAGATCCATTTCAACATTTGTAATTTCTTTCAAAAGGTTAATAATCTCCACCAGCTTTAATCTCTCAGTTTTTTTAAAAAAATTCTCAATTATGTATGCCAAAAACATAATAGCATCTAGTTCCTCATTTACTGTCTCATGGATTTTTGGTCTCAAAACTTTGATTGCAACCTCTTTTTCGATAGAATCTATTTTTATTTTTGCAAAATGAACCTGCGCGATTGAAGCTGCTGCCACTGGATTTCCAAACGACAATATATTTTTAAAGGATTTTTCTCCAATTTGTTCTCTTACAATTTTCTTTGCCATATCTGTACTAAAAGCAGGTAGCCTATCTTGTAATTTTTCCAATTTTTTTGCAATATCATCCCCTATAATATCAGGCCTAGTCGCTAGGAATTGACCAAGCTTGATGAAAGTTGTACCCATACCTTGTAAAGCTTCACAAAGTTTTTCGCCAGAGTCTTTATTTAAATTTTCTATTTTGCCTTTACTGTACAAAGAGAACGTATAAAAAATTAATTTAAAAACCTTCGGCATAGGTTTTATTTCATCTATTACATCAACAGCACCAGATATAGCGAGTTTTCTTAAAATTTTAAATAAATTAAAAATTTTTTTAAACATAATTAAATTTTCCAACCCGAATGAATTGCAACTATACCGCCTGAAAGATTTCTATACTCTACCTCTTTAAATCCATTATTTATAAAAATTTTTGTAAGCTCATCTTGGTTATAAAAATTATTTATACTTTCAACCAGGTAATTATATGGTTCAGATTTTCCTGTAATATATTTTCCCAAATAGGGTATTGACTTTGAATAAAGTTTATAAATTTTATCTAATGTTTCATTTTCAACTTTAGAAAATTCTAAACATATTATTCTTCCTCCTGTTTTTAAAACTCTTCTAGCTTCTTTAAGAGAGTCATCAATATTTGTGAAGTTTCTTATCCCGAAACTTACAGTGTACAAATCAAAAGTCTCATTTTTGAATGGTAACTTTTCAGCCATCGAACAATGCCATTTGATCTTTTTATATTTTTTTAATTTATTTCTCCCATGATCAAACATAAGCTTGTTTGGTTCAACACAGGTTACTTCGCCTTCAAATTGTATTCTTTTTAAAAACGTTATAGCTACATCACCTGTTCCGGAAGCCATATCAATCATATGATCTCCCTTTTTTGGGTTCATCCAATCAATTAGCCTATTTTTCCATATTCGATGAATACCTAGTGACATTAGATCGTTCATAAGATCATATTTGTCGAAAGCATCGTCAAAAACCCTTTTTACTTGTTCAGTTTTGGTTGGTTTTAAATTTTTCATTTTTAAATAATGTTATATGCCAAAAATAATTAAATATTGACCCTAATATTTCAAAGATATATACGTTCCATTCATGCCAAACACCAAATCAGCCAAAAGAAAAGTCAAAAAGGTCGCAAAGCAGGCCATTATTAATAAGTTTTGGAAAAGAAGATATAAATTAGCAATTAAAAAGATGGAGACCCTTTTACAAAAAAACAACAAAAAAGAGATTTTATCATATTATTCAAAATTCCAATCAGAGCTGATGAAATCTGCAAAAAAAGGGGCCGTTAAGAGTAAGACTGCATCAAGAAAAATTTCCAAAATTTCAAAAAAAATAAAAAATCTCAAGAGCTAGTTGTAATCAATTCTAAGTTGCTAAAAATCTTAATTCTAAAAAATATCTAAATCTAGACTAATTACATCCAGAGTTGAATTCTTTTTTTTTCTATTTGAACGATTATTTTACAACTCAAAATTTTTTTTTATTTTTTTTTTAAATACAACCCACAGAGATTGAAATAAAAAAAAATAAAGTATAAAGAATTCTTTCAAAAAAAAAATCATGGATAAAAAATCTTTTAAAATCGAAAATCAAAGTTTGTCCGAAGAAAACTTGTTAATTTGGGAAAAAGTTCAAGAGAATTTAAAACAGAGTCTAGGAACACAAATTTATTCAAGTTGGTTAAAAAATATTCAGCTTTTAAAAGAATATAATCATTATGTTATTCTTGGCGTTCAAACACGATTTTTTAGAGATTGGATAACCTCAAGGTACGCTGACAAAATTCTTGATGAAATAAAAAAACATAAACTAAGCATCAATAGAATTGAATTTAAAATTCAAGAGGATAAAGCAGATAGTAAAACTATATATTCCCAAACACCCTATGGTAATAATGTATCGGATATAAAAGATTCAGTACTTAACTATAATAGACTTAATCCTAACCTAAATTTTGATAATTTTGTTACAGGAGAAAGTAACAAACTTGCTTATATATCCGCAAATAAAATTTGTACTCAGCTATCAAGATATAATCCTCTTTTTATTTATGGGGGCGTTGGATTAGGAAAAACACATCTTATAAATTCGATAGGTCTTAAATTAAGAGAAGAAAATAATGTGATGTTCATTTCTGCTGAAAGATTTATGTATCAATTCATTAAATCAATTAAAAAAAATGAGATGGTAAGTTTTAAAGATTTTTTTAGAAAAGCTAACGTTTTTATTATTGACGACATACAATTCATTAGAGGGAAAGAGGGCTTACAAGAGGAATTTTTTCATACTTTTAATAGTTTGTTCGACAGAAGTTCTCAAATTGTAATTTCCTCAGATCGAGCCCCTAATAAACTTGATAGAGTTCAAGATAGAATTAAATCAAGATTTTCTGGTGGACTTGTGGTTGATATTGGAACACCGGACTATGAATTAAAACTTAAAATTCTTAAAAAGAAAATAACTGAGTTTGAAAATTCCTTTAAGGAATATCCAAATTTGAATGAGGAAGTTATAGATTTTTTGGCAAAAGACTCTAACTCAAATATTAGAGAACTAATTGGAGTTTTTAATAGGATTGTTGCTTTTAGTAAAATGAGCAAAAAACAGCTTAATGTAAATGATTGTAAAATAATTTTAAAGGATGTTTACAGAAGTAGTAAGATTATAACCATTGAAAAAATCCAGAATGTCACTTCAAATTTTTACAGTATAAATCTTCAAGAAATGCTTTCACAAAGAAGATCAAGACCACTAGCGAGACCAAGGCAAATTGCCATGTACCTTGCAAAAAAACTAACTACAAGATCTTTACCTGAAATCGGAAGAAAATTTGCCAATAGAGATCATACTACTGTTATACATGCGGTTAAGACAGTTGATAAACTTTGCCTAAGTAGTGATGAAATAAAAAAGAATGTCGAGGAGATAAAATCGATCATTTTAAGCGATTGAAATGCATTTTGAAATCAAAAGAGATACCTTACTAAAATCTTTAAATTTTGCACACAATATTATTGAGAGAAAAAATACTTTACCGATACTTTCCAATGTCTTGTTAGAGGCAAAAGACGGAAAGTTGAAAATTGTTGCAACAGATTTAGACCTAGTCTTTAATGATGAAATTTCTGACATAAAAATTACAAAAGATGGAAGCACAACAACCTCTGCAACAGTATTGCATGATCTACTTAGAAAATTGCCATCAAATTTAAATATAATTTTTGCTCTCAAAGATGAGAACAAACTGAATATTTCTGCCGAAAATTCAAAATTTAACCTTTTATGTTTACCAGTAAATAATTTTCCCAACTTTTCAGATAACTTTAGAGAAGATGAAATAGTATTAGATAAAAAAGGCTTTTTGTCATTACTTAATAAAACGAAGATATCTATGTCTAATGATGAAACTAGACATTATTTAAATGGTATATACATACATAACACCGAGGCTAACGGTAAGATTTATTTAACTGGAGTAGCAACAGATAGCCACAGACTCTCCTCTAGCAGTATGCCTTTAGCAAATGGTGGAAAGTTAAAATCTTTTATTTTACCAAAAAAAACTGTTTTTCAACTTTGTAGTTTATTGGAGGATAGTGGTGAAAAAATTTCACTTTTTTCGAGCGATACAAAGATTCAATTTAAAATAGGAAATTCAAAAATTACCTCAAAAATTATTGATGGTAAATTTCCTGATTATAGAAAGGTGGTTCCTCAAAATAATTCGAAAGTTTTATCCGCGAATGTAAAAGATCTCATAAACTCAGTAGAAAGAGTTATTACCGTATCTATTGATCGAAAAGAAGGAGTAAAATTAACGTTAGATAAAAATAATATACAGTTATTTGTAAATAGTTCGTCATCTGGAGAAGGAAAGGAAACGTTAAGTGCTAGTTATAATGCTGAACAACTTACTGTCAGTTTTAATTCTAGGTATTTACTTGATATTGCCTCAGAGATAGAGGATGAAAAAATCACTGTTAAATTAAACGATGCGGTGTCACCTGTATTAATTCAAGATAATTCAGATAAATATAGTTATTATGTAATTATGCCAATGAAAATTTGAAATTTTGCCAATTTATAAAATAAATTTTATTTATCTCCTATTATCCTTTGCCATCAATGCTTATTTAACTTTGGCTTTTTCAGTTGTTTTATCTGTAAAGAAAAAAATGATATACTTTATTTTTCAAAAAAATGAGTGATATCCAAAAAAATACTACATCTAAAGATTATAAAGCAGATTCTATTAAAGTTTTAAAAGGTTTAGAGGCTGTTCGTAAAAGACCCGGAATGTATATTGGGGATACAGACGATGGTTCAGGTCTGCATCATATGGTTTTCGAGGTAGTAGACAATTCTATTGATGAAGCAATAGTAGGTTTTTGTAAAAATATAACTGTTACAATGCATAAAAACAACTCCGTTACAGTAGAGGACGATGGAAGAGGCATACCTGTAGATATGCACAAAGGAGAAAAAAAATCAGCTGCAGAAGTCATAATGACCCAATTACATGCAGGAGGTAAATTTGACCAAAATTCATATAAAGTGTCTGGAGGATTACATGGTGTGGGAGTTTCAGTGGTTAATGCTTTATCTGAAAAATTGGATCTAACAATATTTAGAGATGGCAAAGAATATTTTATCTCTTTCAAAAATGGCAAAGCTTTAAATTCTATTAAATTTTTAAAGAAAACAAAACTTTCTGGAACAAAAATAAATTTTCTTCCTTCTAAGGATATTTTTTCAAATATAAAATTTAGCTTGGCTACACTCCAAAAAAAAATGAGAGAATTAGCCTTCCTAAACAGGGGTTTAAAAATAAATTTAGTAGATGAGACACATGCAAAAACTAAGATTCATGAACATAAATATGATGGAGGTGTTGGCGAGTTTGTAACTTTTTTAGATCAAAAAAAATCAATATTAATAAATAAAAACGAAAAGGCTGTTTTTAAAAAACCCATATATCTTAAGGCAGAAAAAAAAGATGTTGTAGTCGAGTGTTCTTTTCAATGGAATGCCGGTTTTTCAGAAGAAGTAATGGCCTTCACAAACAACATTCATCAGAGAGATGGCGGCACACACCTTCTAGGTTTTAGAAGTGGTTTAACAAGAATAATAAATAAATATGCCTCAGAAAAAAACCTTAACAAAAAAAATAAAGTTGTTATAGGAGGCGAAGATATTAAAGAAGGGTTAACAGCTATTTTGTCAGTTAAAATGCCTGACCCAAAATTTTCTTCTCAGACAAAAGATAAATTAGTATCTTCAGAAATAAGAAATATCGTCGAGTCAATAGTTTCAGAAAAAGTAACAATTTGGTTTGATCAAAATCCTTCAGTTGTTCGAATGGTTTTAGATAAAGTTTTACAAGCAGCGATAGCCCGAGATCTTGCAAGGAAAGCTAGGGATAGTGTAAGAAGAAAAGGATCCTTAGAATTATCTGGGCTGCCTGGAAAACTAGCTGATTGTCAGATTTCATCAATGGAAGGCACCGAACTCTTTATAGTAGAGGGGGACTCAGCAGGCGGTTCTGCTAAGCAGGGCAGAAAACGTGAATTTCAGGCTGTACTTCCACTAAGGGGTAAAATTTTAAACACTTTCGTAAATGAAAACAAAAAGCGAAATGGGGCAAATGGCAGCCATGAAAATAAAACACTATCAAAAATGATGTCTTCAAATGAAATAGTTACTTTGATTAATGCTCTTGGTACAGGGTCTACAAATTTCAGTATAGATGATTTAAGATACGAAAAAATTATCATAATGACCGATGCCGATGTAGATGGTTCACACATTAGAACTTTACTGCTCACTTTTTTTAACAACAAACCTTTTAACGAATTAATAGAAAAAGGACATCTTTACTTAGCTCAGCCTCCACTATTTAAAGTTACAAGAGGCTCAAAAAGTACTTATATTAAAAATGATAAAGATTTAGAAAAATACATACTTAATTCAAAAGAGAATGGAACAAAAAAATTAAAAAAATCAGAATTAGAAAAATTTATAAATGAAGAGAAACAAAAATTAAACATTCAAAGATTTAAAGGCTTGGGTGAAATGAACCCAGAAGAACTGTGGCAGACAACATTAAATCCAGAAAATAGAACTTTATTAAAAGTTGAATATTCTAAGGGCACAAAAGAAAAATCAAAAGAAGACCAAGATGTAATTAAAATTTTGATGGGAGATGAGGTCGCTCCAAGAAAAGATTTTATCACTGAAAAAGCTCTAGAAGTTGAAAACCTAGATATCTAAATAATATGAAGTTAAGCGATCTTCTCAAATTCGAAGAGGATTTACGTCTAGAGAAAAAAACTGTAATCATTTTAAGGTGGATTGCTCTTTTAGGTCAACTATTTACAGTTTATATAGCTCATTTCTATTTTCAATTTGAACTTCCAATTATTTATTGCTCCCTAACAATTTTTTGTGGGGGAGTTACTAATATTTTTATACAATTTAATTTTAGAAAGAATCAACTAAGCAATACTGAGTCAACGATACTTTTATTTTATGATGTTATACAATTAACTTTACTTCTTTATTTGACCGGAGGCGTAACTAATCCATTTGTTATTTTTCTTATAGTGCCTGCAATTGTATCGTCAACACTGTTAAATTTAACTAGTACTTTTTTCTTGTCTTTTATAACTATAATTTCTTTACTTCTAATAACATTTAATCATTATCCTTTACCATACAAAGGAAATCTTCATTTTCATGTTCCTGAATACTATATTTATTCAATACCTATATCGTTAACTATTGTACTTTTGTTTTTAAATTATTTTGGATTTCGTTTTGGCTTTGAAGCCCGAAAGAGGGGAAATGCTCTTTCAAAACTAGAGTCCGTTTTAGCAAAAGAACAAGAATTAGACTCAATAGGTCACCAAGCGGCCGCTGCCGCACATTCGTTAGGAACACCACTTTCTACAATAAATGTAATTGCAAAAGAACTTAGGAAAGAAATTTCAAATGATAAAAAATATTCAGAAGATATAGATATACTTTTGGAACAAGCGAGGAAATGTGGAGAAATATTAAAAAAAATATCTAAGAGAGAGATTGTAGATGATGAATATATTTCTAATATAAATATTCAAGATTTATTAGACGAAATAGTAATATCTTTTAATCAAGTCACTGAAAAAGAAATAATATTGAATTTAAAAAAAGTTAAAAAAAAGTTTCCTATTAAAAGATCGCCGGAAATAACATACGGAATTCGTAATTTTATAGGAAATGCAGTTAAATTTTCAAAAAAGAATGTTTATATTGATCTAGAAAAAGATGGTGACGAAATTAAATTAATTATTAATGATGATGGACCCGGTTTTCCTGATGATATTTTAAAAATTGTTGGAGAACCATATATCTCATCAAAAAATAAATTTTTAAAATCTAAATCTGGATTGGGATTAGGAACTTTTATAGGAAAAACATTGCTTGAAAGAAAAAAAGCTAAAATTGATTTTTTTAATGGTGTTGATGGTGGTGCACAAGTAGAGATATCTTGGAATATTTCAGATCTAAAATCTTAGAGTTTTCTAAATAGGTTCTTGCTGCGTCATACAGTGTAGAGTTCCTAGACCCCACACTAATGCTGAGCAATTTATTGGAATTATTTTTCTATTTTTAAAATGTTTTTTAAATATTTTAATTACAATTTTATCATTTAGGTCACCAAAGGAAGGAACTAAAACTAATTTATTAGCTATATAAAAATTTAAATAACTTGCAGGGACTCTTATACCATCAATAAATTTAGGTTTTGGCATGGGCAAATAAACAATTTCAAGTTTTTGATTATAAGTTTTTTTAAATTCTTTAACTATCCTTATATTTTCGTCTAAATTTTTAAAATTTACATCTTTTTTATTTTTTTCTTTTGCAATAAATATTTTATTTTTACTTATAAATCTTGCAATATCGTCTATATGGCCGTGTGTATCATCTCCTTGTATTCCTTTATTGAGCCAAATAACTTTTTTTACACCGAAAAATTTATCAAATATTTGATTGTAGTCATTAATTTTGAAACCTTTATTCCTTTGTTGTATTTTACTTAGTAGGCATTGTTTTGTTGTTAAAATAAGACCATCACCATTTACATCTATAGAGCCACCTTCTAGAACTATTTTTTTCTCCATATGTTTCGGTTTTATAATTTTAATTTTTTTAAATCTTTTTATTGTTAAATATGCTTTATTATCATTTTTAAAATTTTTATATTTAGCCCAACCATTAAATTCCCAATTGGATATAATATTTTTATTTTTTTTATCTTTTAAAAAAATTGGTAAAAAGTCCCGTGCCCACGCTCTATCTGTTTTGCAAGCTATGAATTCAATATTTTTTATTTTGGCTCCAAGAATTTTTAAAAAAAAAACAGCTGTTTTTTGGTCTGACTTATTTTTAACCAAAACATTTACTGATTGTACCTTTGAAAGTATTGTAATTATTTCAGCAAAAACCCATGGAATTTCAGTAAATTTACCAGGCCAATCCTCTTTATTATGGGGCCAAGCAATCCAAGTTGATTTCTGCCGTTCCCACTCAGCAGGCATTCTGTAGAGGCCTTTATCAGGTATTTTAGGCATCCTTAGGGTTGTTTAAAATACCTTTGTAATAGTCGATTCTTCTATCCCTAAAGAAAGGCCAATGTCGTCTGACATTTTCAACTTTTTTAAAATCTATTTCACAAATAACAGTTTTCTCTCCAAGTTTAGCTTTGGCAATTATATTTCCACTTGGGTCAAAAACAATTGTATTTCCCCAAAATTCTAATTTTTTAGAACCCTGTTTTTCAACTCCGACTCTATTAACTGCAGCGACATATACGCCATTTGCAATTGCATGTGACCTTTGTATTGATATCCAGGAATTAAGCTGAGATTTTCCATATTTCTTTTTTTCTTTTGGATGCCACCCGATAGCCGTTGGATAAAAAAGTATTTCTGCACCTTGTAAAGATGTTAGTCTAGCTGCTTCAGGAAACCATTGATCCCAACAAATTAAAGTACCAAGCTTTCCTTGATTAGTTTTAAAAGATTTAAACCCAAGATCTCCAGGAGTAAAATAGAATTTTTCATAATATTGCGGATCATCTGGTATATGCATTTTTCTATATTTTCCAACCAGTTTCCCTTTTTCGTTTATTAATACGCAACTATTATGATAAATACCTGATGTTTTCTTTTCAAAAATAGGTGCAATTATTATTATCTTTAGTTCTTTGGCTAATGAACAAAAAATATTGGTTGTTTTTCCCGGAATCCTTTCAGCCAAATTAAAATTTGAATGCTTTTCTTGCTGACAAAAATAATTTGATAAAAATAATTCTGGCAAACATATAACTTTTGCTCTTTTTTTATATGCTTCTTTAATTTTTCTTATAGCAGAATTCATGTTTTTCTTTGGGTCAGATGACATTTTCATCTGTATTAAAGCTATTTTTGTTTTTGTCATTTAATTAAAATAATTTTTGGAAATTTCTTCTTTCTCTATTTTTCCAATTTTGACGGTGATACACATCACTTGCTATCAATGGAAGAACACTAGTTGCTTCTGCAAAGACCATCTGCTCTTTGGAAGTGTCAACTTTACCCCATGAGCTTGCTTCCTTAAGTGTAGAGCTACTACACGCGCCATCTCTTGTATCAGCCACTGTTATTTGTATAGCATATTTATGCATATCAACTTTCTTTCCCAAAAGTTCAGCGCAAACCACTGTATCTTGAACAAAATTCTTTGGAACACCACCCCCAACCATTATTAAGCCAGAAGCCTTTGATTTTAATTTGATTTCAGTCAGTTCTCTAAATTCTCTTACAGAGTCTATAGTAATATGTTTTGAGGGGTTTTGTTCTTGGTGCATTACTAAACCAAAGCCAGCCGAACTATCTGTAAATGCAGGACAAAATATTGGAACATTGTGGTCATAGGCTAATTCTATTAAAGAATTCTTTTTTTTAGCATTATTTTTTAAGTATTTTCCAATTTCCCTGATGAATTCACGAGAAGTGTAAGCTTTAGGAGGTAATTTATTAGCTATATCACATATAGTTTTATCACATGCCTGCAATTGTTCTTCATCAATATAGGTGTCATAAATTCTATCAATGTAGTTTTCTCTCAAAACTTTATCGTCTTGAAACTGATTTCCTTGATAATGCTTGAATCCCAATGCTTCAAAGAAATCCATGTCTATTATGGAAGCCCCAGTAGCTACAATTGCATCCACCATATTATATTTTATTAAATCAGAATATAAATTCATACAACCAGCCGCAGATGTTGATCCAGCAATAGTTAAAAATATTGAACAAGCTTTATCCTTGATCATCTCATTATAAATTTCAGCAGCATTTGCAGTATCTCTTGAAGTAAAAGACATTTTTCTCATGGACTCGATAATTTTACGAGAATCAAAAGATGTTATATCTATATGCTCGACTTCATTTTTTAATAGAGATTTTTTATTGTGTCCTGCAGTCGGACCATTTTTTTTGTTCATTAAGCAACTAAGTAATTGACATTATCTTTACGATCGTACATCGAAAGAATTGGTTTGTCATCTACTTGATAGATAGCATCTGAATAAAAACCATTAAATTTTGTTCTAAATGTTGTTCCATACGCACCCAGTTGACCAAGCTCAATATAGTCACCTTCTTTGATGTTGTTAGGAAGTAAAAAGGGTCCTTTCATATAGTCAAGACTATCACAGGTTGGTCCATAAAAGTTAAAAGGCGTCAATTTTTTTGATAGTGCTCTTCCATTAGTAATCATTTTTGAAGGCAAAATAAAATTTGGTACTCCCGCATCAAACAAAGATCCGTATGTTCCGTCGTTTATATAAAGTTTTTGTTTTTTTCTTAGAATTACTTTTACAATAGTCGACCCAGCCTCAGCCACAAGTGCTCGGCCTGGCTCACAAAAAACTTCAGGCATCTTTTCCAAATTTAGTTTCTTTAACGCACTTTTGATTTCAGTCATATAATTTTCTAATAGCTCTGGTATTAAGTCTGGATATAAAGATGGAAATCCTCCACCTATATTTATTACATCCGGTATAATTTTTGTTTTTTTAATTATATTTCCAATTTCCTCAACTCCTTTTGTAAAGGAGATTTTATGCATACATTGTGAACCGACATGAAAACTTAAGCCAACCTTTTTTCCATGTTGTTTACAAAGTCTTAAAAGACCAAGTGCCTCACTAGGTAATGAACCAAATTTTCTAGAAAGATCTATTTCGGCATGTTCATTTGAAACTGCTATCCTTACATACAAGTTTAAATCCTTTGCATTATCTGTGGCCTCAAGAATTTTAAGTAGTTCATCTTTACTATCCAGCGCAAAATCTTTTACGTTATATTCTGAGTACGCTTCTTTAATACTTTCTTTACTTTTTACCGTGTGCATAAAATAAACTTTTACTTTATTATTAATTTTTCTTATTAGCTTTATTTCGTTAATTGAAGCCACGTCAAAATTCTCAATCCCGCTATTAATGATGGTTTTAATTACTTTTTCTTGAGGGTTTGTTTTTACTGCATAAAGTATTTTTCCAGGAAAATTACTTTTAAAAAATTCAACGGATTTTTTTATTGAATTGGGCCTGATACAATAGACCGGATTTTCAGGTTTTAAGGTGCTAATTAATTCGTTCACACCACCAAATTTTCTCATTATTTATGTGTCCCCCAATTTTTTATTACACAATAAGCTTCACAAAAATTTAATAAAAGAAGCTATTAATTTTCGAATTAATGGTTTTTTCACTTCATGTAAAGCTAATAATGACTTGAAATTTCAGAAGTTATGGATACATATACATCATGCCAAAGACGAACATAACACCTTCAGGTTTAAAGATTTCTGACTTTGAGGACAAGTCTCTACTTATAGTAGATGATGACGATCCTTTTAGAGACAGGCTATCTAGAGCCATGGAGAAGAAAGGTTTTAGTGTTAAAAGCGCTAAAAGCGTTGATATTGCTATAAATTTAATCAAAAGTTCCCCCCCAGGCTTTGCTGTCGTTGATCTTAGATTGGATGGCGGGAATGGTCTAGACGTAGTTAAACAGATAAATTTACTAAAAAAGGACAGTAGAATTGTAATGCTAACAGGCTATGGAAACATCCCAACCACAGTTGCAGCAATCAAGGCAGGGGCCATAGATTATATGGCAAAACCGGTTGATGCAGACGATGTAGAGGCAGCTTTGCTAGCAGAGCCAAATACCAAGGCAAAACCCCCAGAAAACCCAATGTCAGCTGACAGGGTGAAATGGGAGCATATAAACAGGGTTTTCGAGCTATGTAATAGGAATGTGTCTGAGACTGCTAGACGTCTAAAAATGCACCGAAGAACTCTTCAAAGAATTCTGTCAAAAAGATCTCCTAGATAAGATTTCTTATTTTAAGAGTTTGCTTAGATACAACAGTTATTAAAGCAATCTTAAGCAAATCAGAAAGTATAACCTGTTTAAATCCATAAATATAAGCTATCTCCCAACCTTTTAAATAAGCAAGCCAAGGCAGACCAAATAGGTAAATAGTGCTTACAGCAAATGAGATTAGAAAAAAGTTTTTAAACATATTTTTTTCTAAATTGACAAAACCAGCAAAAAATACTGCAACTAAAAAACCAAAAAGATACCCTCCAGTTGTACCAACCATATAAGCAATTCCTATTCCTTTTTCAGGTGTACCCGCAAATACTGGCAATCCTATTGCACCTTCGGCAAGATAAAGTAGTACAGTTGCCAAACCTAATCTCCATCCAAAAGCTATACCTATAAATATGACCATAAAAGTCTGCATAGTCATTGGAACGGGATAAAAAGGGACTTTAATTTTTGCTGATACGGCTAAAAGAATAGATCCTAAAATTGCTAAAAATATATTTTTTAACAAGGAAACTTCTTTTAAATTTCTAATTAACTCCATGTATGTATTTTTACTTTTATTTTAACAAAAAAGCTAGTTTTTTGTAAGTTTAATAAATATGTCCTCCAGATCTCCATCGTCAGTAGAAATATCAATTATTTCCGCGTTTTCCCTAACTATATTAATAATTTCGTCAAACTTAAATTTTGTTTTATCGTAGGCTGCAGTTATTTCCGAATCAGTTCTTGAAAATCTTACACCATTAATTTTGATTTTTTCAAAATTATTGAGATTTTTGACCTTAAATCTAATTTTTTTACTTTCTATCGTTTGCAAAAGCTTTTCTGTTGTATCTAAAGCTACAAGATTACCCTTATTAATTATTGCAATACGATTACACATTTCCTCTGCTTCATAAAGTTGATGGGTGGTTAATATAATTGTAACTCCTAGATTATTTAGTTCTTTAACATTCGACCAGAGATTTTTTCTTAATTCCACATCAACACCGGCAGATGGTTCATCTAAAATTAAGATTGGTGGTTGGTGAACCATAGCTTTTGCTACCAAAAGTCTTCTTTTCATTCCTCCTGATAATGATCTCGCATAAGAATTAGCTTGTTTTTCTAATGACACCATTTTTAAAATAAGATCTGTAATTCTGTTTTCTTTTTTAACACCATAAAGCCCAGCTTGTAATTCAAGTAACTTTTTTGGACTAAAAAAAGCATCTAGATTAATTTCTTGAGGAACTATTCCCAAAGAGGCCCTAACTTGTCTCGGATTACTATCTAAATCAAATCCCCAAACGTTTACTGCTCCTGATGTCTTAATAACCAAGCCACCTAAAATATTTATAAAAGTTGTTTTACCAGCGCCATTTGGTCCTAATAGCCCAAAAATTTCACCCTGATAAACTTCAAGATTAAGTTTATTTAAAGCCAAGGTAGAATTTTCTGATCCTTTGCTTTTTTGATAAATTTTAGTTAAATTTTTTGCACTTAATGCAATTTTACTCATAATCTAATATCATATTAGCATTAAAAAAATTAATATATCAGTAATAAATGAGCAAAATAAAAAAAACAGATCATTTTTATTTAGTTGATGGGTCAGGATATATTTTTAGAGCTTATTATGCGCTACCTCCTTTATCTAGAAAAAGTGATGGTTTACCAACCGGCGCTGTAATTGGTTTTTGTAATATGCTCTTCAAACTACTTGAAGATTCTAGATCTGACGAAAGTAAAAATAAACCCACACATTTTGCTGTGATATTTGACTCTGCCAGAAAAAATTTTAGAAACGAAATTTATAAAGATTACAAGGCAAATAGATCTGAAGCCCCTGAAGATCTTGCACCACAATTTGAATACATAAGAAAAGCTGTTAAAGCATTTAACTTACCCTCAGTTGAACAAATAAATTATGAGGCCGACGATCTACTAGCAACTTATGCTAAACAAATTATTAGCTTAGGTGCCAAAGTTACAATCATTTCATCCGACAAGGACTTAATGCAATTAGTCTCAAAAGGTATAAGACTTTATGATCCAATGAAAAGCAAAGTAATTGGAGAGAAGGAAGTAGAAGAAAAATTTGGTGTTAAACCAACACAGGTAATTGATGTCCAATCCTTAGCAGGAGATTCTTCTGACAATATTCCAGGTGTTCCCGGTATAGGGATTAAGACAGCGGCAGAGCTAATTAAGAAGTATAAAGATTTAGATACACTTCTAAAAAAAGCAGAGGAGATTAAACAAAACAAGAGAAGACAAACTCTTATTGATAACAAAGAATCTGCTTTAATTAGTAGAAAGCTTGTAACCTTAAAGGAGGATGTTCCTGTAAAACAAAAAATTGAAGATTTTTTAATAAAAGAAATTGAAAAAGATAGACTGTATTCTTTCCTAAGGGACATGGAGTTTAATAGACTTTTAAGCCAGGCGATTAATTTTTATGGAGAACCAGAAAAATTTACTGGTAACGAAAAAAAACAAATAAAACAAAAAAAAATAGATTTAGAAAAATATGAAACAATAACAGATGAAAAGCAATTAGATAAATGGATTTCTATACTTAAAGATAAACAATTAATTTCTGTGGATACAGAAACAAACTCACTTTACCCGGTACAAGCAGATTTGGTCGGAGTTTCTTTTTGTTATTCTCCCAATTATGCTTGTTATATTCCTTTAAAACATAGTAGCAAAAAATGTTTAGAAAAAACTTTAGTTTTAAAAAAAATTAAAAAAATTCTTGAGGATAAAAGTATAAAAAAAGTAGGCCAAAATATTAAATTTGATAATATTATTTTTAAAAAAAATAACATAAATGTTGAGCCTATCGAGGACACAATGTTAGCTTCATATACTTTAGACGCAGGTCTAAATAGACATAATCTCGATACCTTAGCTGAAATTCATTTAAATCATAAAACAATTTCCTTTAAAGATTTAGTTGGCACCGGAAAGAACAAGATAACTTTTTTAGATGTAGACTTAAAAAAAGCAACAGAATATGCTGGCGAAGATGCTGATGTAACATTTAGATTATTTGAAGTTTTAAAAAAGAGACTCGACACTGAAAAACTTGATAAAATATACGAATTATTTGAAAAACCTTTAATTAAAATACTTTCAGATATGGAAATTAATGGCATAAAGGTAGATAAAAAATATTTAGAAAAACTATCAAGTAAATTTGAAAGCAAAATAAAAAAAATTGAAAAAGAAATTTTCACTTTAGCAAGGAAAAATTTTAATATTGCATCAACAAAACAGCTTGGAGAAATAATATATAATGATCTAAAAATTGCTAATTTAAAGAAAACAAAAAAAGGCAGTCTAGCCACAAGTGCAAGTATATTAGAAGATTTAGCTTTTAAGGGACATAAGTTTCCTCGTTTAGTTTTGGATTGGAGACAACTTTCAAAACTAAAAAATACCTACACGGACGCATTACAAGAACATGTTAACTTTAAAACTTCAAGGGTTCACACGTCCTTTTTGTTAGCCGCAACCAATACAGGAAGATTAGCATCAAGTGATCCAAATTTACAAAACATACCTATAAAAACTGAAGATGGAAGAGAAATTAGGAAAGCTTTTATTCCAGAAAAAAATAATATTTTAATTTCAGCTGACTATAATCAAATCGAAATGAGAGTCTTAGCAGATATGGCGAACGTAAAAGAGTTAAAAAAAGCATTTAAAAACAGGGAAGACATCCATAGCTTAACTGCTAGCCAAGTTTTTAATGTACCTTTAAAAAAAGTTGATGAAAACTTAAGAAGGAAAGCCAAGACAATTAATTTTGGGATTATTTATGGCATAACCCAATATGGCCTTGCTAAGCAGATTTCAGTATCTAACGAAGAAGCATTTACTTTTATAAAATCATATTTTAAAAAATTTCCAGAGATAAAAGATTATATGCAATCTACTATCAGGTCTTGTAGAAAAAATGGTTATGTAAATAATATTTTCGGAAGAAGGATTCATTTAAGAGGTATAAACGACAAAAATTTTAATGTTAGAAGTTTTCAAGAAAGGGCAGCAATAAATGCGCCCATTCAAAGTTCAGCAGCAGATCTAATAAGAATAGCCATGATTAAAATTAAAGCATTGGATGATGCAAAAAAAATTTATGATACAAAATTACTTTTACAAATACATGACGAGTTGGTTTTTGAATGTTCTAAGACAAACCAAGAATCGGTAATGAAAATAGTTAAGAAAACAATGGAGTCAATCTCAAGTTCTGAATATCATATGTTTTCTATTCCATTGGAAGTGAACGTTAATTCAGGTAATAATTGGGATGAGGCGCACTAATGCCCAAATTTTGACAATTTTTTTTTAACTATTATAAGTTAATTGGAGTTAACTATGTCAAAAACTATTGCACTTGTTGATGATGATAGAAATATTTTAACAAGTATAAGCATGGCACTTGAGCGAGAAGGCTATAAGGTTCAGACTTATATAGATGGTCAAAGCGCCCTTATAGGTTTAACAAGAAATCCTCCTGATCTAGCAGTGGTTGATTTAAAAATGCCTAAGCTGACAGGAGAAGAGCTTCTTCAAAAAATTAGAAAAAAAATGTCTATACCAATAATATTTCTCACTTCAAAAGAGGAAGAAGTTGATGAGTTACTAGGTTTAAAGTTGGGTGCAGATGATTATATAAAAAAATCAGGTGGTTTTTCGATCAAAGTTTTAATTGAAAGAATAAGAGTTCAACTAAGAAAAAAAACTACCTCACAAGAAGAAACAAAAAGCCTCATATCACATGGCAAACTTAAACTAGATCCAAATCAACTTGAGTGTGAATGGAATGGAAAATCTTTACCTGAAAAATTGACTACTACAGAATTTTTAATTGTGAAAGAATTAGCAAAAAGACCAGGAGTTATCAAAGAAAGAGCACATCTTATGGATATAGCTTATAAAGAAAATACAGACATAGAAGACAGAACAATTGATAGCCACATTAAAAGAATAAGAAAAAAATTTAAAAAGGTCGATGAAAAGTTTTCATCTATTGAAACACGTTATGGTAGTGGCTATAGATGGAATGTTAGTTAATGAAAATAAAAAAAAAATCAGCTTCAATATTAAATAAATTTTTAATATTTAATTTTTTTGCATTTATAATTTTAGGATTATTTACTTTTTTTTACCTTAAGCAAATCCAACCAGAGCTTGTTAAACAACGAACTGAAAAACATAATATAATAATTAATAATACTGCTAATCATATTGAGAGACTTCAAATAAGTTTTAAAAAAAATACAATTAAAGATTTTTTACTTTCAACAGGATTTCTTTTTCAAAATCTAGAAAGAGTCCAATTTTATAATCTAGATGGACGATTGATTGCTGATACAAATGTTTTAGATCTAGACCAAAATGTTTTTTCAAAGTCCGAAGAAGTTTTTCAAGAAAAACTTAGTGATGATGTATCATTAAAAAATAAAAACTTAAAAATTACTGACAGCGATACAAAAGTGGAAAAAAAGAGCTCTAATGAAATTAAGACTTTAATATCAAATAAAAAACCTAAACAAGAAATAGTTGTTCAGATTGAGGAGAATAATAATTTTTATGTAAAAACTTTAAACGACGTAATAATTAATGGAGAAATATATGGATACATAATGGTTACTGAGCAGGCAAATGAAATTTTGGTTGCAGTAGATGAAAGAAAAGCTTTTATTTTAAGAACAGTTCTTATAATTGCTGTGGTAATTATCCTGTTTTCTGCTTTTCTAAATAGATATATTCTTAAGCCCATTGGAACATTAGTTGAGTATACCAAATCAATTAAAGCGAAGGATGAACCTTTCGGTCGTATTGAAAAGTTTTTATATAGAAGTGATGAGGTTGGCCTATTGTCTAGATCATTAAATGAAATGACACAGAATTTGCAAAAACGAACTAAAAATGCCGAGGACTCATCTGCTGACCTAGCTCATGAAATCAGAAATCCATTGGCTTCATTAAAAGGTGCTTCAGAACTATTAGATAATACCACCGACAAAGTAGAAAGAAAAAAACTAATTGGTATTTTAAGTCACGATGTTGAAAGAATTGATAGATTGATTACTGACTATTCTAAAATGTTAAAAGACGAGGCTTCTTTATCAAGAGAAAAAATGAAAATTTTAAATTTAGTAGACCTAGTAAAAGAAGTGACAGAAGAATTTAATAATAATAAATCTGTTATAGAAAAAAAAATCAAATTTAAAATTGTTAGAGAAAAGCCTAACGGATCTATGGCCAGTGTTTTTGGTGCTAGAAGTAGGCTAGAACAAGTTTTAGCCAATCTGATAGATAATGCCATATCCTTCAGTCCGCATGAGGGCAATATTTATATAGGCATTAAAAGTAGCAAAGACTCTGTATTTCTTACAATTAAAGATGAAGGTCCAGGCTTCAAAGAAAGTAATACCGAAAGAGTCTTTAAGAGATTTTATAGTAATAGACCTGAAAAGTTTGGTGAACATTCGGGATTAGGTTTAAATATTGTTAAAAATATTATAGAAATGCATGACGGTGAAATAACTGCATCGAACAGACAAGATAGTAAAAACGGTGCACAAGTCAAAGTTACTTTACCGATAAGATCTTAATTTTATGAATAATGATTTTAAAGTAAAAGATATTAAACAGTCGGATTTTGGTAGAAAAGAAATCTCATTAGCCGAAACCGAAATGCCAGGTTTAATGGCACTTAGAAAAGAATTTAAAGATAAAAAACCTTTAAAAGGTGCAAAAATTTTAGGTTGTTTACATATGACAATCCAAACAGCTGTTCTAATTGAAACTCTAGTAGATTTGGGAGCAGAAGTTAGATGGTCTTCTTGCAATATTTTTTCTACACAAGATCATGCAGCTGCTGCTATAGCAAAGGCTGGAATACCAGTATTTGCTTGGAAAGGTGAAACTGAAAAGGAGTATTGGTGGTGTATAAAACAAACAATAGAAGGAAAAAAAGATTGGAAACCAAATATGCTTTTAGATGATGGAGGAGATCTTACAGCTTTGATGCACAAAGAATACAAAGATCTTTTAAAATCTGTAAGAGGATTATCAGAAGAAACGACCACAGGAATTAAAGCATTATTGAAAATGGAGTCTCAAAAAAAACTTTTAGTTCCAGCGATTAATGTAAACGACTCTGTTACAAAATCTAAATTTGATAATTTATACGGATGTAGAGAAAGCTTAGTTGATGGCATCAAAAGAGCAACAGATGTAATGATGTCAGGGAAAACAGCTATTGTTGCAGGGTTTGGAGATGTAGGAAAAGGAAGTGCTGCTTCATTAAGACAAAGTGGCGCTAGAGTTATGGTAACAGAGGCAGATCCCATTTGCGCCTTACAGGCTGCTATGGAAGGTTATGAGGTCGTACTAATGGAAGATGCTATAAGCGATGCTGACATTATTTGTACAGCAACTGGCAATAAAGACATAGTTACCGCTGACCATATGAGGCAAATGAAAGATAGAGCTATACTTTGTAATATTGGTCATTTTGATAACGAAATTCAAGTTGAAGCTTTAAAAAATTATAAATGGACTGAGATTAAACCACAGGTTCATGAAATAGAATTACCAAGCAAAAAAAGAATAATACTTTTGGCTGAAGGTCGATTAGTTAATCTTGGATGCGCAACAGGTCACCCTAGTTTTGTGATGAGCGCATCATTTACAAATCAAGTTATGGCACAAATAGAACTATGGAATAATTACAAAAATTACGAAAAAAAAGTTTATGTTTTGCCTAAGCATTTAGATGAAAAGGTTGCAATGTTACATTTAAATAAAGTTGGAGCTAAGCTTACAAAACTTTCAAAGGATCAGGCAGATTATATTGGCGTAGATACCAAAGGACCTTTTAAATCTGATAGCTACCGCTACTAAAAAGTAGCCGATGTTAAAATATAATTTATCCCAAATAAACATAATTTCAAAAAAGATTTTGTTAAATTTATCCAAAACAGATTGCGTATTTCTTTTTGGAGAACTAGGATCTGGAAAGACAACTTTTGCCAGAAGCTTAATCAATCAATTACAGGAAAAAAATGGAGTTGATAAAACAGAAGTTCCCAGCCCAACTTTTAATCTGCTATATGAATACAAAATGAAATCATTAAAAGTTATGCATTATGATTTATATAGAATAAAAACAAACAAAGAAATTGAACAATTAGGTATTTTTGAAGATTCTAAGAATATAATATCAGTTATTGAGTGGCCTGAAAAA